>Ga0233425_10000778_pt1 | contig 78487 bp, 69 predicted proteins | sample Watercolumn_Towu_2_FD_181712 | JGI IMG/M metagenome (GOLD analysis project Ga0233425, IMG submission 181712) | Freshwater microbial communities from Lake Towuti, South Sulawesi, Indonesia - Watercolumn_Towuti2014_140_MG | ecosystem: Environmental > Aquatic > Freshwater > Lake | place...
GGCGAAGATGCCGACCGCGTCGAAGCTGAACGCCGAGAGGACGATCGCGGGCGACCGGCTCGCCGCCGTCGCGATGAGCGTGCTCGTCGCGAGGGGCCACGCCTCGGCGAGGAACGGCCCCCACGCGCGGCGCGCGGGCCGGGGCAGCGGCAGCTCGCGCAGGACGAGGAGCGCCGTCCAGGACTGCTCGAGGGCCACGCCGACGAGGCCTGCCGCGACGATCGCGACGAGCGGTCCCTGCACCGCGACCGCGACGATGACGAGGAGGAACTGCGCGACCGTCCCGGCCACGGCGGGCGCGACGAGCCGCGCGAGCCGGAGGTCGGCCTGGAAGTGCGCCGTGAGCATCTGGACCGGCGCGAAGAACAGCGTGAGCCCGAAGACCGCGAGCGACACGCGGACCGCGTCGGGGTACGGCACGAGCGCGGCGACCGCGAGGATCGCGAGATAGGAGGCCGCGGCCAGGACGAGCTGCAGCGCGGCCGCGCTCGCGATGAGCGCCGCGCGCTCCGCGGGGCGGCGCGAGACCTCACGTACGAGGATCGTCGCGAGGCCCCACTCCGCGAGCACGTTCGTGGGGAGGAGCACGTAGGCGATCACGAGCCCGTACTCGCCGAAGCCCGTGACGCCGAGGTACCGCCCGAGCACGGCGACGAGCACGATCCCGGCCACGGCCCGCGCCGCCGGCGCGATGAACTGCGCGAGCGTGTTCGTGACGGCGCGGCCGCAGAGCGCGTCGCCCGCCGTGACGTCCGTCACCGCGTTGCTTCGGCGTACAGCGCGAGGTAGCGGGCACGGAGGTGCGCCGCGTCGAACTCGCGCGCGCGCTCGCGCGCCGCGGCGCCGTAGCGCGACCGCAGGCCCGCGTCCTCGGCGATCGCGCCGAGCGCGGCGGCGAGCGCGTCGGCGTCCCCCGGCGCCACGACGCGGCCCGTGACGCCATCCGCGTTCACCCGCTCGACCCCGGTCCCGAGCCGGGTGCTGACGACGGGCAGGCCCGCCGCCATGGCCTCGACCTGCACCATCCCGAACGTCTCGGTCGGAGCGGTCGAGGGAAGCGCGAGGACGTCGGCGCCGCTGTACGCGCCGACGAGGCCGTCGTCGGAGACGGGTCCGAGCCAGCGGATGCGCGGTCCGACACCGATCCGCTCGGCCCGCGCTCGCAGGTCGTCGCGCAGCGGACCGTCCCCGACGACGGCCAGGCGCAGCCGGGGGACGCGCGCGAGCGCATCGAGGAGCACGTCCACTCCTTTGTAGTAGACGAGGCGGCCGACGAAGAGCGCGACCGGATCCTCTCCCGCCCACGCGCGGAGGCGCCGGGCCGCCGGGTGGTCCGGCGCGCGGGCGAAGCGCGCGACATCCACGACGTGCGGGATGACGCGGACCTTCGCCGGGAACCGCGCGAGCACACGCGACCGGGAGGCGAGCAGGTCGCTCGTGACGTGGATGGCGCTCGCGCGCGCGAGCAGGCGCGAGGCGAGCCAGCGGTGGAGCGGCGCGAGCGAGCGCTGGCGCACGACGTCGAAGTGCCACGTCACGATGGCCGCGGCCCGCCCGCGCCGCAGGCGCGCGAGCGCGGCGAGCGTCGCGAGCGGGAAGGACTCGTGCACGTGCAGGATCTCCCCCTCGCGCGCCGGGGGCCAGAGGTAGGTCGGTGCGAGCGGCATGGACAGCAGCTCGCCGAGGCTCGGGAGGCCGATGACCTCGACGCCGTCGACGATCCCCCGCGTCCGTCTCGGGGTCTCCGCTGCGACGATCGCGCGGACCTCGTGGCCCTCCGCAGCGCACAGGCGCGCGAGCGAATGCATCGCGCGCTCGACCCCGCCCGGATGCGGCCAGTAGTGCTTGTACAGGTGCGTGATCCGCATGGCGCTCAGCGGCGACCGGTGAGCGCGAGGCCGAGGGCGCGGAGCGCGACGTCGAGGTCGAGCATGAGGTCCGCATGCTTGATGTAGTAGAGGTCGTACTCGAGACGCTCGAGATGCTGCTCGAGCGTCTCCGCGTGGCGCACGTGGACCTCGGCCCAGCCGACGATGCCCGGCCGCACGAGGAGACGCGCGCGATAGAGCGGCAGCGCCGCGCTCAGCTGCTCTGAGAACTCCGGCCGCTCGGCGCGCGGGCCGACGAGGCTCATCCGCCCGCGGAGGACGTCCCACAGCTGCGGGAGCTCGTCGAGGCCCGACGGACGGAAGACGCGCCCGACCCGCGTGGACCGTGGATCGGAGCGGGCGGCGTAGCGCGCCCCCTCCTTCTCCGCGTCGCGGCGCATCGACCGGAACTTCCGGATGGTGAACGGCCGCCCGCGCCGCCCCAGGCGGACCTGGTCGTAGAGGACCGGCGGGCCATCGTCGACGAGCACCGCGGCCGCGAGGACGAGCAGGACCGGCGAGAGGACGACGAGCAGGGCCGCCGCGCCGGCGAGGTCGATCGCGCGCTTCACGACGTGGTACGGACGTCGTGGGAGCGACGGCAGCTCGGCGTACCACGTCGGCGCGATCTGCGCGATCGGGACGCGGCCGCTGAGCTCCTCGTAGAGGCCCGCGGCATCGCTCACGGTCACGCCCGCGTGGAAGCACTCGACCAGGAGCGCGCGGCACTCCGCCGACAGCGGCTCCTCGCGCGCGACGCTGACCTCCTGGATCCCCAGGTCGCGCACGTGCTCCCACAGGCGCGCCGTCCCCGTGCGCACGGCGACGCCCGCGACGGCCGGCGGCGCGTCGGCGCGGTCGGTGAGGAACGCGACGCACGCGTACGGCACGTGGAGCACCTCGTCCGACAGCACGCCGGCGAGGCGCTCCGTCGATCCGCCCACGCCGAGCAGCAGGACGCGCCGGTGCAGGACGCGCCAGCGCGGCAGGCGGATGGCGGCGATCTGCCGCCACGCCAGGAGCGCGAGGAACACGGGGATCGGCGTGAGCAGCGTCGTGCTGCGGGGGAACGCGCGCGGCGCGAAGAAGTACACGATGACCGTCACGCCGATGACGATCGCGAGCGCCCGCACGAGCGCCGCGGCATGGCCGCGGATGACCGCCGGCGCGAGGAGGTCGTACGACCCGCTCGCCCGCAGGGCGAGGAGCCAGAGGATCCACGTGCCCGCGAACCAGACCTCGAAGAGCTCGGTCGGCGTGAAGTCGCGCCGCAGCCGGTCCCACGCCCCGACGACCCCCACCATGACGAGGACGACCACGAGCGCGTCGACGATGGCGAGGATGACGACGAACTCGCTCCAGTGCAGGCCGATGCCGCGTGCCCGCGCCCGCTCGCCCTGGACGTCCGTGGTGGCGTCTATGCCGTGACCATACCCCCGTCGATGACGAGCACCTGTCCCGTGATGTAGCTCGCGGCCTCCGAGGCAAGGAAGGCGATCCCGTTCGCGACGTCCTCGACCGTCCCGAACCGGCCGAGCGGGATCTGCGGGAGGATCGTGTCCTTCATCCTGTCGAGGAGCGCGTTCGTGAGGTCGGTCGGGATGAACCCGGGCGCGACCGCGTTGCAGGTGACGTTGCGCGACGCCATCTCGCGCGCGACGGTCTTCGTGAACCCGATGAGCCCGGCCTTCGCCGCGGCGTAGTTCGCCTGGCCGGCGTTGCCCGTGACGCCCGCGACCGACGACACGTTGACGATGCGCCCGTAGCGCTGCTTCATCATCGGCCGCATCGCCGCGCGCGTGAGGAGGAACGCCGCCTTCAGGTCCAGATCGAGCACCGCGTCCCACGCCTCGGTCGTCATGCGGATGAGCAGGTCGTCGCGCGTGATCCCGGCGTTGTTCACGAGGATGTCGAGCCGGCCGCCGCCGAAGGCGAGCGCCTCCTTGACGACGCGGTCGACGTCGGTCTCGGCCGAGACGTCGCCCTGGATCGTCGTCGCCGCCCCGCCGGCCTCCGCGACGAGGCGCTTCGCCTCCTCGGCGGCGTCGGCGCGGCCCCTGTAGTTGATCGCGACCTTCGCGCCGCCGCGGGCGAGCCGGACCGCGGTCGCGCGGCCGATGCCGCGCGCGCCACCGGTGACGAGCGCGACCTTCCCCGCGAACTCCCCTACAGGAAACTGCCCCGCCACGTTCCCTTGCTTTCTCTCTTTCGGCGGCAGTTTCCTATGGGACCATCAGGCCGCTGCGGTCAGGATGAGCGACGCGTTGTGCCCGCCGAAGCCCATCGAGTTCGAGAGCGCGGTCGTGATCGTCGCGGCCCGCGCCTCGTTCGGCACGTAGTCGAGGTCCAGAGCCGGGTCAGGCGTCGTGTAGTTGATCGTCGGCGGGATGCGGCCCTTCACGATCGCGAGGATGCAGGCGATCGCCTCGAGCGCGCCGGCCGCGCCGAGGAGGTGGCCGGTCATCGACTTGGTCGACGAGACCATGAGCTTGTACGCGTGGTCCCCGAACACCTGCTTGATCGCGGCCGTCTCCTCGCGGTCGTTCGGCACTGTCGAAGTGCCATGGGCGTTGATGTGATCGATCGCGCTCGGCTCGAGCTTCGCTTCCTCGAGCGCCATGCGCATGGCGCGGGCGTTCCCCTCGCCCTCGGGGGAGGGCGCCGTGATGTGGTACGCGTCGGCCGTCGCGCCGTAGCCGATGAGCTCCGCGTAGATCCGGGCGCCGCGCGCGAGCGCGTGGTCCCGGTCCTCGAGGATCACGACGGCCGAGCCTTCGGAGAGGACGAAGCCGTCGCGGTCCCTGTCGAACGGGCGCGACGCCCGCTGCGGGTCGTCGTTGCGGCGGCTCATCGCGTGCATCGTCGAGAACGCCCCGATGGCGAGCGGGATGACCGCCGCTTCGGCGCCGCCGGCGACCATGACCTCCGCCATGCCGCGCTTGATCATCTCCGCGCTCTCGCCGAGGGCGTGCGCGCTCGATGCGCACGCGGACACGTGGGTGAGGTTCGGCCCGCGCAGCCCGAACTGCATCGAGATCTGCGCCGACGCGGCGTTCGCCATGAGCATCGGCACGAGGAAGGGCGAGAGGCGCGACGGACCGCGCTTCTCCATCACGAGGACCTGCTCGATGAGCGTCTCCAGCCCGCCGACGCCGGTCGCGACGGCGACGCCGATGCGGTCGCTCTCCTTCGAGACGTCGATCGTCGCGTCCTCGATGGCCTCGGCGGCGGCGCCGACGGCGAGCTGCGTGAAGCGATCCGTGCGGCGGACCTCCTTGCGGTCCATCGCCTTCAGCGGATCGAAGTCCTTCACCTCGCCCGCGATCTGCGTCTCGTACGGCGCCGGGTCGAATCGTGTGATGCGACCGATCCCGCTGCGCCCCGAGACGAGCGCGTCCCACGTCGAGGGGGCGTCGTTGCCGATCGGCGTGATCGCGCCGATCCCGGTGATGACGACGCGTCGGGTCACGCCGGCGCGGCCGCTCTCAGCCTCGTGACGAGCTCGCGGATCGACCGCGGGTCCGAGACCGCGATCGTCCTCGCGTCGACGATGCGCTTCACGAGGCCGCTCACGACCTGCCCCGCGCCGATCTCGACGAACGTGGTCACCCCGACCTCCCGCATGGCGCGGACCGAGCGCAGCCACTCGACCCGCTGCACGAGATGGCGGACGAGCGCGTCGGGGATGGCCGAGCCGCTCGGGTGCGGCATCCCGGTGACGTTCGCCACGACCGGCACGACCGGGTCGAACCAGCGCAGCCCCGACATGAAGTGGCGGAGCTCCTCGCCGATCTGGCCCATCGGCGGGAAGTGGAACGGGCCCGAGATGCGCAGCGGGACGACCTTCTTCGCGCCGAAGCGCGCGAGCGCCTCGGTCACCTTCGCGAGGCTCATCGACTCGCCCGCGATCGTGACCTGCGTCGGTCCGTTGTCGTTCGCGACGACCGTGCTCCCGTCCGGCGCCGCCTCGCGGATGATCTCGTCCACGCGCTGCGCCGACAGTCCGACGATCGCCGCCATCGCGCCGCGCGCGCCCTTCTCCGTCGCGAGGCGCCCGCGCTCGGCGACGAGTCGCAGCGCGTCCTGGAACGTGAGCACGCCCGCCGCGACGAGCGCGCTGAATTCGCCGAGCGAGTGGCCCGCGACGTACGCCGGGCGGATCTCCGCCGGGAGCGCGGCGACGCCGCGCGGCTCCTGACCCTCGGTGATGCGGCGCGCCGCCGACGATGCGCGCTCGGCGAGCGCCTCGAGGATGGCGATGCTCGTCGTCAGGATCGCCGGCTGCGCGGTCGCGGTGTCGTCGAGCCGATCCGCGGGACCGTCGAACGCGAGCGACGAGATGCGGTAGCCGAGGACGTCGTTGGCCTCCTCGAACGTCCGGCGGGCGGGCTCGGACGCGTCGAAGACGGCGCGGCCCATGCCGACGGCCTGCGATCCCTGGCCCGGGAAGACGAATGCGAGCGGCTCCCCCAAACTGCGCCGGAGCATAGCGGGCTGGCGCTGCACTGGGCGTGCAGCGAAAATGGCCGCATGCGCAGCTACGTGCAGCGCGCGCGTGCCGACGCGCGCGAGCGCACCGCGACGGCGATCGAGCGTGCGACGCTCCGCGAGCTGCGGATCAACGGCTACGCGCGGCTGCGCCTCGGCGACGTCGCGCACCGCGCGGGCGTCGCGCTCCGCACGGTGTACCTCCATGCGCCCGCGAAGGAGACGCTCGTCTCGCGAGCGCTGCGCCGCCGGGCGACGGCCCTCACGCGGCGCGTCGAGCGCTGGTGGCCGCCCGAGGGCGGCGGCGCGACGATCCTCGACGACATCGTCGCGCTCCACGAGCGCACGTACCGGACCGAGCGTCAGCTGCTCGAGATCCTCGCGGACAGCGGCGCGCCCGACGGCGGCGAGGTCCTGCGGTCGCTCGACCGCGTCCGGCTCACGCTCATCGGGCGGGCGGTCGCGGCGATCGCGCGGATCGGCGCGCTGCGCACCCGGCCGGAGGATGCGATCGCGCTCGCGCACGCGATGCTCGCCTTCCCGACCTGGCGCGCCGCGCTCACGGGCCCGGCGAAGCGGCGCGCGCCGCGCCTCATCGCGGAAGCGCTGCGCGCGACCCTCCTCGCTCCTTAGGCCTTCTCGAGCTCGAGCTCGACCGCGACGCCGTTCAGCTCGCCCGCCCAGCGATGGCCGCGTCCGGCGGTGCCCGCCGTCAGCGTCGTCGCGAGCGTCTCGCTCGCGACCAGGTCCCCATGACGCTGGATCGCGGCGGCGAGCGTGGATCCATGGCGGAGGACGATCCGGTCGTCGATCGCGAGCTCCGCCTCCTTGCGCATCTCGTTCACGCGCCGGACGAGCTCGCGGGCGAGTCCCTCGAGCGCGAGCTCGGGCGTCAGGCGCGTGTCGAGGGCGACGACGAGCCCGGCGTCGCGGCCGACGGCGTGCCCGGCGGCCCCCTCGTGCGACACGAGCACTTCGCTCGCGTCGAGCGCGTGCCCCTCGACGAGGAACGTCGCGTCGCGCCGCTCGAAGCGGCCCTCCGCGAGCGCGGCGCGGACCCTCGGCAGCTCCTTCCCGAGCTTCGGGCCGAGCACCTTCAGGTCCGGCTTGACGACCTCGCGCACGAGGCCCTCGGCATCTTCGCGGACCTCGAACGATCGCACGTTGAGCTCGTCGCGGACGATCGCGGCGAGCTCCTCCTGCCCCGCCAGCAGCTCCCGGTCGTGGTCCGTGGGATCGAACACGGCGACGAGCCCAGGCAGCGGCATGCGCGTCTTCACGTTCGCCGTCTGACGCGCGGAGTGGCCGAGCGTGACCACGCGGCGCGCCGCGTCCATGCGCCGCTCGAGGTCGTCGTCGATGAGCGCGGCGTTCGCCTCGGGGTACGACGTGTGGTGCACCGAGGCCGGCGAGCCCGGGACGACGCGCCGCACGAGACGCTGGTACAGCGCTTCCGCGAAGAACGGCATGGTCGGCGCGAGCAAGCGCGTGAGCGTCGTCAGGGCCTCGTAGAGCGTCTGCTGCGCGGCGAGCGTGCTGCGGGTGTCGCGGGTGCCCCAGAAGCGCGGCCGGCTCCGTCGCACGTACCACTGCGAGAGGTCCTCGATGAACGCCTCGACGCGCAGCGTGAGCGTGCGCACGTCCCAGTCCTCGAGGCCCTCGCGCGCGTCGCGCGCGAGGCGGTGCAGGACCGAGAGCTGCCAGCGGTCCATGAGCGGGCGGTCCGCGACGGCGACCTGCGGAGCCGCCGGATCGAACCCGTTCAGCTCGGCGTAGGTGACGAAGAACGAGTACGTGTTCCAGAGGACGAGCAGGCGGCGCTTGATCTCCTCGAGCGCCCTGAGGCTGAACAGCATGACCTCGTCCGCGCGCTGCCGGCACACCGTCCAGCGGATCGCGTCCGCGCCGACCTTCTCCATGACCTCTTCCAGGAGCACGACGTTCTCGCCGGTCTTGTGGAACTCGCCGCCGGACTCGTCGAGCATCGGCTCGAAGGTCTGGACGACCCGGTACGGCGGCTCGTCGCGCAGCGCGACGGCGAAGAACAGGAGCGAGTAGAACCAGAGCCGGACCTGCTCGACCATCTCGACGACGTAGTCCGCGGGGAACCACTTCTCCCAGTACCCGCGGTCCGCCTGCCACCCCAGCGTCGAGAACGGAACGACGCCGGCGTCGAGCCAGCAGTCGCCGACCTCCTTCACGCGCGTCGAGACCGCGCCGCACCGGGGGCAGCCGACGACGATCTGGTCGATCCACGGGCGATGCAGCTCCTGGAGCTGGTCGAGCCCGCTCTTCGCGAGCGTCCGCAGCTCGACCTCGCTGCCGACGACGAAGAAGTGCCCGCTCTCGCACGTGTAGAAAGGAAGGGGCAGGCCCCAGTAGCGCTTTCGGCTGATGTTCCAGTCGCTCATGTTCTGGAGCCAGTTCTCCATCCGGCGGCCGGCGTGCTCGGGCACCCAGCGCACCGTGCGGGCGGCCGCGATCATCTTCGGTCGCAGCTCGGCCATCGAGATGAACCACTCGTCGTCGACGCGGAACACGAGCTCCTCGTGGCACCGCCAGCACTCCGGGTACCGGTGCGTGACCTGGGCCGCGCGGAAGAGCAGGCCGCGCGCCTTCAGGTCGTCGGCGATCTCCTTCGCGACGTCGCGCGCGTCCTTCCCTTCGAGCCACGCGTAGCCCGAGCGGAACCGCGCCATGTCGTCGATCGGCACTAGGACGGGGAGGTCGTGCACCTTCGAGAGCGCGAAGTCCTCCTCGCCGCAGCCCGGCGCGATGTGGACGATGCCGGTGCCCTCGGCCTCGCCGACCTCGGCCCATTCGATGACCGTGTGACCGCGCACGGCCTCCTCCACCGCGGGGAGCTGGCCGTCGAACGGCCCGCGGAACCGCAGCCCGAGGAGGGCGCGACCCTTCACTGTCTCGAGGACGCTCGCGTCGTGCCACCTCGCCTGCTCGTAGACCGTCTTGCCGGCGACGATGACCTCGTCGCCGACCCTTGTGCGCACGTAGTCGAGGTCGGGATGGACCGCGAGCGCGACATTCGCCGGGAGCGTCCACGGCGTCGTCGTCCACACGAGGAACGACTCCTTCTCGCGCCCCTCGATCGGGAACCGCACGTACACGCTGAGATGCGTCATCTCGCGGTAGCCGAGCGCGAGCTCGTGCTGTGAGATCGCGGTGCCGCAGCGCGCGCACCACGGCATCGAGCGATGGCCCTTGTACAGCCAGCCACGCTCGTGGCAGAGCTTCAGGGTCTCCCATATCGCGGAGATGTTCGCGTCCGTATAGGTGAAGTAGGAGTGATCCCAGTCCATCCACTGGCCGAGGCGCTTCGACTGCTTCGTGAAGGCGGCGGCGGACCGATCCACGCGCGCACGGCAGGCGCGGCTGAACGTGTCGACGCCGTACCGCTCGATGTCGCGCTTGTTCCCCAGACCGAGGTCGCGCTCGACCCCCACCTCGACCCAGAGGCCGTGGCAGTCGAACCCGTTCTGGTAGCGCTGCTCGGATCCCTCCATCGCCTTGAAGCGCTGGAAGACGTCCTTGTAGGTGCGTGCCCACGCGTGGTGGATGCCCATCGCCTCGGCGTTCGCCGTGATCGGCCCGTCGATGAACGAGAAGATCGGCTTCCCCGCGTTCTTCTCGCGGAGCACCTCGAAGCTCCGCTCGCGCTCCCACATCTCGAGCACCTCGTGCTCAAGCTCCGGCAGGTCGAAGGTCGATCCCGCCGGCTCGAAGCGCCTCGTCTTCTCGGTCACCGCCACGTCTCCCTCCACCGCGGAAATGAAAAGGCCGTCCCGCTCCCGGGACGGCTCACACCGCGGTACCACCCGCATTGGCGCCGCGATCGCGGCGCCCGCTCTCCGGCGTCGGTCAACGCCCGCCCCTTGATAACGGAGTGCGTCCTCCGTCCGCGTCTACTCGGCTTTCGCCGTTCTTGCGGCGGCTTCGGGGTAGATCGCCCCTCGGGCGCCTTTCGGTCCAAGTGTACCGGCCGTACCGCCGCGAGCGGCGTTCCGGTCGTCCGCAGTCTTGACATACAGCGCCAGAATATATATATCTTAGGCCAACATGTCCCGGAGGTACTCAAGATGCCAGTGAGGACAGCGAAGGCGGCGAAACGAGATGGTGCGTTCCCGGACGCGACCGCATTCGGAGCGACGGTCACGAAGGCGCTCGAGAAAGAGCCTGCGGGGGCGCTCCTGCTCGTCGACCTCGACAACTTGTTCGTTGTCAACCAGGCAGGCCATGACAAAGGCGACGCGGCCATCGGCGCGACCATCAAGGTGCTCAAGCGCTGGGCCGAGGGCGGCTGGCGTCCCGCGCGTATCGGTGGCGACGAGTTCGCGCTGTTCAGCAGCGGCACGGCGCTCGAGGCCGCATTCCTCCAGGCCGACAAGCTGCGACAGGAGCTCGACACCGCGATCGCGAAGGAGCTGCCGAAGGGACCGCCCTGCACCGCCAGCGTCGGCGTGGCCGCGGTGCCGCGCGACGCGCGCACGGCCAGCGAGCTCATGAGGAAGGCGGACCTCGCGCTCTACGCGGCGAAGGACAGTGGCGGCGACACGGTCGCGCTGGCGCCCGGAGCCGACATGGTCCTGAAGTCTTCGTACTACACGACGTCCCAGCTCGGTCGATTGAAAGCGCTCGCGGAGCGGCAGAAGAAGAAGGAGTCCGTCCTTCTTCGCGAGGCGCTCGACGAGCTCCTGCGCAAGTACGATCGATCGTAGTGGCGGGCGAGCTCGGCGCGGCCGTGCAGGCAGAGCTTCGCGATCTCGCGCGCCGCTTCGGTGATCCGATAGTCCTCGATACGGTCATCGACGACCACTTCCGAGATCCGATCTGGAAGCGCGACAGGTACGGCGAGGTCTGCATGGTCATCCGCCGGCCCAATGGAACACTGCTGCTGTCGATCAAGACGTTCTATCCGAGCGGGGCGTTCCGGCTGCCGACGGGCGGGATCCACCACGGGGAGGGCATCCTCGCGTCCGTGCGACGCGAGGCCCACGAGGAGACGGGCCTCGAGACGATCGTACGGCGATTCCTCGCTCGGATCGCGTACCGCCCCCTCTCGACGCCGGCAGCGCCCCCGGTCTTCCACACGTTCGCATTCCTCCTCGATGAGATCTCCGGCTCCTTAGGCTCGCTCGACCCGAGCGAGCGGATCGAGGAGTGGCGAGAGATCGAGATCTCGGACCTCCCACGTGTCGCGGACCGGCTCGAGCGGATCGACACCTCCGGCAGTGAGGACATCGGCGGCGATTGGTCCGCATGGGGGAAGTTCCGCGCGGTCGTGCACCGCGCCGTCGCGGAGGCGCTGGCCTAGGTCGTTCGCAGGCGCAGGAGCCGGACCGCCAGGAGGAAGCCAACGACCGTCCACGCGAGCAGCCCCACGATCTGCATGCGCACGTCCCAGAGCGACGCGCCCTGGACCGCGACCTCGCGGAGCCCGTCGATGAGGAAGGTCAGCGGCAGGTAGTTCGTGATGGGCTTGATGAGGTCCGGCGCGAGCTCCCGCGAGAAGAACACGCCCGACACGAAGAACTGCGGGAGGGTGATGAGCTGGGCGACGGGCTGGACCTGGTCCTCGGTGCTCCCCCAGCCCGCGAGCGCGAATCCGAGCATGAGGAACGGCAGCGCGCCGACGATGGCCACGGCGAAGAGCGCGAAGACGTTCCCGACCAGTCGCACCTGGAACATGAGGAACGCGACGACGAGCGGGATCGCCACCTGGATCGTCGACACGAGGAGCCGCATGAGCCCGCTCGACGCGACGATGGCGCGCGGGTCGATCGGCGTCGCGAGGATCCGGCGGAGCGCGCCGGTCTGCTTCAGCGCGACGAGCCCGAACGCGACCGAGAAGACGTTCAGCTGCATCACGTTCATCCCGAGGATCCCCGGGACGAGGAAGTCGACGTAGCGCAGGCGCACGCCGGCGACCTCCTTACGCGCGATCGACACCACGGGCGACGTGCCGCTCACGGCGAACGACAGGCGGTCGACGACGTCGCGGAGGATGGCCGCGCCGATCGGCGCGCTCTGCGAGGACGTGTTCTCGTACACCTCGATCGTCGGCACGGCGGCGCCCGTCCGGGCGGGCGCGATGCGGAGGTCGGCGGGGAGGATGATGGCTATGTCGAGCTCGCTGCGCTCGAGCTCGCGGAGCGCATCCTCGCGGTCGAGCTCACGGATGCGGAACGTGTCGATCGTGCGCAGGGTCTCGGTGAACCGCGCGCTCTCCGCGTTCTTCGCGAGGTCGACGAGGCCGACCGTCGCGCGCGCCACGCCGCCGAAGTTCAGCGTGCCGAAGATGACCATGAAGAGGAACGGGAGGAAGAAGGTGAAGAACAGCGCGGTGCGGTCGCGGACGTAGGCGCGGAGGAAGAGGGTCATGAGCCGCCAGGTCGTGGTCATCGGTCCTCCCGCAGCTCGTGGCCGGTGAGGTCGAGGAAGACGTCCTCCAGGTTCGCCTGCTGCTGGATCACGGGCTTCGCGAAGCCGCGCGCGAGCAGATGCCCGATGAGCGCGCGCGGCGTGTCGAGCTCGAGGATCCGGCCCGCGTCCATGATCGCGACGCGGTCGCAGAGCACCTCGGCCTCGTCCATGTAGTGCGTCGTCAGGAGCACGGTCGTGCCCCCGCCGCGGATGCGCCGGACGAGGTCCCAGAGGTTGCGACGCGCCTGCGGGTCGAGCCCCGTGGTCGGCTCGTCGAGGAACAGGACGGTCGGAGCGTTCACGAGCGCCGTGGCGATGGACAGCCGCTGCCGCTGGCCGCCCGAAAGCTTCTCGTTCAGCTGAGCTGCGCGATCGGCGAGGTCGACCATCGCCAGGAGCGCCGCCGGATCGACGCGGCGGTCGTAGCACGTCGCGAAGAGCTCGACGACCTCGCGCGCGGTCATGTGCTGCGGGAACGCGCTCACTTGCAACTGCACGCCGATGCGCTCCTTCACGCCTTTCGGGTCGCGCGCCACGTCGACGCCCGCGACGACCACGGTCCCGGCGTCGGCGCGCCGGAGACCCTCGAGGATCTCGACCGTCGTCGTCTTCCCGGCGCCGTTCGGCCCGAGCAGGCCGAAGATCTCGCCCTCCATGATCTCGAACGAGATCCCGCGGAGCGCTTCGCTGGCGCCGTACGACTTGCGGAGGTCGCGCACGCTGACCATCGCGCCCATGGGCGCGAGCGCACCATCAGCGGGGGACGAACGCCTTGTACGCGAGGTCGTACAGGTAGAGGCCGAAGGGCAGGAGCACGACGGCGGCCGCGACGATGCGGACGACGACGGGGTGGGGACGCCGCAGACGCGTGTACGTCGCGACGAGCGTCACCGAGACCGCCGCGAGGATCGGCACCTGCGCGTACCAGTGGACGGGGTCGGCGCCGTCGGCCACGAGCGCGTAGACGATCGCCGCCACGAGCGAGCCGACCGTGAGCCCGATCACCGCGTAGACGCCGGCGTTGCGCTCGGGGTCGCGCAGCGCGAGCAGCAGGCCGATCCCGAGCGCGACGGAGAGGGCGCCGAGCATCCGTTGGTAGGCGATGTGGTACGGCGGGAAGAAGAACGCCGCCGGGAAGGCGAGCGAGACGGCGATCGGCGCGATGAGCAGGACCGCGCACAGGATGCCGACGACACGCGCACCGCGGAGCGTCGCGCTGTCGACGTGCACGTCGGCGACGGTACATCAGTACGCTTATCCGGCCCGTGGTGATCGTTCCTCCGCGCCGGCTCGCTCGTGCTGCCCTCGACGAGGGATCGCCGGGGTTCGCCGCGCTCCTCAGCGCTCTCCTGCCGGGCCTCGGGCAGATGTACCTCGCGCGCTGGCGGCGCGGCGTCGTGATGCTCGTCGCGCCGCTCGTCGGCGTGGCAGCGTTCGCCGCCGTCGTGCTGCTCGGCGGTCCGATCGCGCCGCTCGTCGTGCAGCGCGCGACGCTCTTCGCGCTCCTCCTCGTCGGCGGCCTCTTCGCGTACCACGTGGTCGTCGTGGCCGACGCCTTCGCCGGGCGGATCGGCTTCCTCCGCGGGCGTCACGCGCTCGACTACGCCCTCCTCACGGCGATCGTGCTCGGGCTCGTCGTCGGGTACTGGTCGGCGTACCGGCAGGTCACGACCTGGGCGAACGCGATCGCCGCCGTGTTCGAGCCGCCGGCGGGACGCATCGTCGGCGCGGGGACGCCGACGGGCGGGACCTCGGCACCGGGCTGGTCGGGCCGCGAACGGCTGAACGTCCTGCTCCTCGGCATCGACACCCGCGACGCATCGCCCCAGACCGAGAACACGGACACGATCATCCTGCTCAGCCTCGACCCGACGGCGAAGACGGCCGCGATGCTGTCGATCCCGCGTGACACGCTCGTCGACATCCCGGGCGTCGGTCAGGACAAGGTGAACTCGGCGTACTCGTATGGGGGCGACGCCAAGAAGGGCCCGGAGCTCGCGCGGCGCACCGTCGAGCGGTTCCTCGGCGTCCCGATCCACAGCTACGCGGTCATCGACTTCGCCGCGTTCCGCCAGACGATCGACAGCGTCGGCGGCGTGACGGTGGACGTGCGACGGCCGCTGCGCGACGAGGACTACCCGACCGCGGACTTCGGGATCGAGCGCGCGGAGTTCCGGGCGGGGCCGCAGCTCATGGACGGCGAGAACGCGCTGCGGTACGCGCGCTCGCGTCACGACAGCAACGATTTCGGCCGCGCCCGCCGGCAGCAGCTCGTCCTCTTGGCGCTGCGCGAACGGCTCGCGCTCGCGGGCCTGTTCCGGCTCCCCGGGATCGTGGAGCGCGTCGGGCCGCTCGTCCGCACGAACTTCGATCCGGGCAAGGTCTTCCCGCTGGCGCGCACAGCGCTGTCGATCGACGCGTCCGAGATCGCGAGCGACGTGCTCCTCCCCTGCGGCGGCGACGCGCCGCACTGCGAGCTGAAGGAGGAGAACACGGCGCTCGGGTACTACCTCATCCCCGACCTCGGCAAGGTCCGCGCGCTCGTGGATGATCTCTTCGCCGGCCGGCGGCCGGCCTCAGCCCGTTAGGATCGGTACGCCGGGGTGAGCCAGGCGCGGTAGGCGGGATCCTCGCCGCGCACGGCGCGGAAATACACGTCCTTGATCCGTGTCGTGACCGGACCGATGGCCCCGTCGCCGACCGGGCGGTGGTCGATCGACGTGACGGGTGAGACCTGGGCGCCGGTCCCGCACAGGAAGACCTCGTCCGCGACGTAGAGCTCCGTGCGGTCGATCTGCCGGACCTCGACCGGGATCTGCAGGTCCTGTGCGATCCGCAGGACGCTGCGGCGGACGATGCCCTCGAGGATGTTGTCGGTCGCGAGCGGCGTGGTGAGCACGCCGTCGCGGAGCATGAAGAGGTTCTCCGCGCTGCCCTCCGACACGGATCCGTCGGGATTGAGGACGATGGCCTCGTCGAATCCCGCTTCCTGCGCCTCGGTCTTCGCGAGGGCGGCGTTCACGTAGGCGCCGGTGATCTTGCTCCGCGCCGGGATCGCGTTGTCGTCGGTGCGCCGCCACGACGACACGCCGCAGGAGATGCCGCGGTCGATGTCGATGTACGTCCCGAAGGGGACGGCGAAGAGGGTGAACGAGTCCTGGAGATCGTGGAGCCGCACGCCGATGAGCTCGCTGCTCTTGAACGCGACCGGCCGGAGGTACGCGTCCTCCCGATAGCCGGACCGGCGGATGACCTCGAGCGCGATGTCGCACAGCTGCTGGACCGTGTACGGGAGCGAGATCCGCATGACGCGGCACGAGCGGTGGAGGCGCTCGAAGTGCTCACGCAGGTGCAGGACGTACAGCTGCTCGTGCGCCGCGTTCCAGTACCCGCGGATGCCCTCGAAGACGCCGGTCCCGTAGTTGAAGGCGTGCGTCATGACGCTGATGCGCGCGTCCGCGATCGGGAGATAGCGCCCGTCGAGGAAGGCCCACGCGTTCGCCGGGGCGGCGCCGCGGCGTAGCGGGGCCGCCGGGCGCTCCAGCTCCTTCACCATCGGTTCTCGCATTGTGGCATGACCGGGGCGAAGCATTGCTGACCGCTCGGCGACAGGACTAGCATCGCCGATCGGTCTGACCGATCCAGTTCAGGAACGTCTTTCCAGATCGTGGGAGGTCACAAGGGGGATGGCTCACCGTTCGATCACGCGACCGATCGCAACGCTCGCGACCTCAGTCCTGATCGCGACCGCATGCGGAGGCACCGCGGCGCCGAGCGCCGCGCCGACCGCGGCCGCGACCGGCCCGGCGGGGACGGACGCGCCGACCGCCGCCGCGACGGCCGCGCCGGTCCTCAACCGGCCGGTCGAGTTCGTCATCAGCACGTCGCCGGGCGGGGGCTCGGACATCTACGCGCGCCTCTGGATCACGATCATGGAGAAGGAGAAGGCCCTCAACACGTCGGTGCTGCCCGTGAACAGGGAGGGCGGCGCCGGCGTCGCGGCATTCACGTACGTGTTCGAGAAGAAGGGTGACCCGCACTACATCATGGTCACCCTCAACAGCTTCTGGACCACGCTCATCACGCAGAAGCTCCCCTTCAAGTCGACCGACTTCACGCCGATCGCGAATCTCGCGCTCGACCCGTTCTTCCTCTGGGTGAACGAGGACAGCCCGTGGAAGACCGCGCAGGACTTCGTCAAGGCGGCGCAGGACAAGGCGATCACCGTCACCGGGACCGGTTCGAAGCAGGAGGACGAGGTCCTCTTCCGCCGCATCCAGGAGCTCGCGAAGACCAAGCCATTCACCTACGTGCCGCAGTCCGGGGGCGGTGCGGTCGCAACGGCGCTCGCCGGCCATCAGGGCGGCGTGGACGCCACCGTGAACAACCCGAGCGAGGGCGTTGGTGGGTTCACCGCGAGCCCGCGCAAGATCCGGCCGCTGTGCACGTTCACGGCGGAGCCGGTGAAGGAGGGCACGTACAAGGATCTCGCCACGTGCAAGTCGCAAGGCCTCGACATCACCGACTACTACATCGTGCGGTCCGTCCTGGGTCCTCCAGGCCTGACCGCGGCGCAGCAGAAGTTCTGGGCCGACGTGTTCAAGAAGGTGTTCGACTCGAAGGACTGGCAGGACTTCATGTCGAAGAACGCCCTGACGCCGGACTACCGGGCGGGCGACCAGTTCAAGAAGCTCATCGAGGACTACGAGAAGCTCCACCGGGACATCGCCACGAAGAACGGCTGGGTCCAATAGCGGCTTGAGGCTGTCTCAGGCGGCAACGGCGGCGATCTTCGTCTTGATCGCCGCCGTCGCCATGTTCGACACGAGTGACGGCGCGCTCCCGACCTCGGCGGCGGGAGTGCCCGGCGGCCTGCGCGGCGGGTGGTACCCGTTCTGGTCGGCCGCGGTCGTCGCGCTCGCGGGCACGGTCGTCGCGGTACGCACGCTTCGGTCGTCCGACATGGGTCCCGGACCGTTCAAGGACCGCGGTGCCGTCGGAGACGTCGCGAAGTTCATCCTGCCCATGGCGATCACGACGTATCTGATGTCCGACAAGCTCCTCGGCTTCTACGTCGCGAGCGGCGGCTACATCGCGTACTACGCCGGCGCGGTCGCGCGCTACCGCTGGTACTTGGCGATCCTCGCGGGGGTCGTCATCCCCGTGATCGTCTACGCGGTCTTCGAGCTCGGCTTCAAGACGCTCTTCCCGAAGAGCGTCCTCTACCCGGCGGTCCCGTTCTAGATGGACGTCATCGGCGCCCTCATCGGCGGCTTCGGCACGGCCCTCCAGGCGAACAACGTCATCTTCCTCGTCGTCGGCTGCCTCCTCGGGCTGATCATCGGCGTCCTTCCAGGCCTCGGCGGCACGAGCGGCGTCGCGATCCTCCTGCCGATCAGCGTCTACATCGCGCAGGCGAACACGCCGACGACGGCGATCATCTTCCTGGCGGGCATCTACTGGGGAGCGCTGTTCGGCGGCGTCGTGACCTCGATCCTGTTCAACATCCCGGGGGAGCCGTGGGCGGTCGCGCTCCTCTTCGATGGTTACCCGCTCGCGAAACGCAAGGGCAAGCCCGGCGTCGCGCTCGCGAGCTCGTTCCTCGCGTCGTGGGTCGGCGCGCTCTTCGCGACGATCCTCCTCACCTTCCTCGCGAAGGAGCTCGCCGACGTCGCCCTGCGGTTCGGTCCGGCGGAGCTGTTCGCGGTCTTCATCATCTCGTTCGCGACGCTCATCGGCCTCGGCGCGGAGTCGCCGATGAAGGCCGTGATGATGGTCGCCTTCGGCTTGCTCCTCGCCGCTGTCGGGTTCGACACCATCAGCGGGGAGCAGCGCCTCACGTTCGGCAACCTTACGCTCATCTCCGGCATCGGCTTCGTGCCGGTGACGATCGGCCTGTTCGGGATCGGCGAGATCATCGCCTCGGCGGACGAGGCCGGGATCGGCTACGTCGAGAAGATCGCCGCGCGCGTCGGCCTGAAGGACGTCCTCGAGACGATGAGCGCGCTGCGCAAGCGCATCTGGCTCGTCATCGCGAACGGCGTCATCGGATTCTTCTTCGGCAGCCTCCCCGGCCACGGCGCGACGGCCGGCTCGTTCCTCGGCTACGGGCTGGCGCGACAGTGGTCGAGGAACAAGCAGGACTTCGGCAAGGGCGAGATCTCGGGGATCATGGCGCCGCAGGCCGCGGCGGACGCGTCCGCGGTCGGATCGCTCGTGCCGATGCTCTCGCTCGGCGTCCCCGGCTCACCGACCTCGGCGGTGATGATGGCGGGGCTGTTCATCTGGGGCCTCCAGCCGGGTCCGCTCCTCTTCGTCGACCACCCCGACTTCGTGTGGGGGCTCATCGCGAGCATCTACCTCGGCCACTTCCTCACCTTCCTCATCTGCCTGCTCGCGGTCCCGCTGCTCGCGCTCATCATGCGCGCGCCGCACGGGATCCTCACGCCGTTCATCGTGATCATCTCGGTCATCGGCGCCTACTCGCTGAACAACGACATGAAGGACGTCGCGATCACGATCGTCTTCGGGGTCATCGGCTACTGGCTGCGGAAGATGAAGTATCCGCTCGCGCCGCTCGTCGTCGCGCTCGTGCTCGGCGACTCGACCGAGCGCGAGATGCGCAAGGCGCTCATCGGCAGCCAGGGCGACCCGACCGTCTTCGTGGCGAGCCCGATCTCGGCCGTCATGCTCGCGCTCTCGGTGCTGCTGCTGGCGTGGCCGTTCATCGGGAGGCTGCTCCGACGCACCAGCGCCGCCGGTACAGCACACTAGCCGCCCGATGGGGCTCGCCCTCGACCTCTTTCTCCTCATGATCGCGTTCGTCGTCATCCTCGCGGGCGCCGAGCTGTTCACGAACGGCATCGAGTGGCTCGGCGAGCGCCTGGGCCTCGGCGAAGGCATGGTGGGGAGCGTCCTCGCCGCGGTCGGCACGGCCATGCCCGAGACGATGATCCCGATCATCGCCATCATCTTCGTCGGCACCACGTCGGCCGAGGAGGTCGGCATCGGCGCCATCCTCGGAGCGCCGTTCCTGCTCTCGACGGCCGCGATGTTCGTGACCGGCGTTGCCGTCCTGTATTTCGCCTCGCGCGGCCGCCGGAAGGACCACCTCGCGGTCAACCAGGTGATCGTCGGCCGGGACCTGCGGTTCTTCCTCGGGATGTACGCCGTCGCGATCGGCATGGGGCTGCCGTTCTTCGAGAAGCCCTACCCGCTCCGGCTCGTGGTCGGGATCGGCCTCGTCCTCGCGTACGTGTGGTACGTGCGGCGGACGGCGAGCGACCCCAAGACCGCGGCCGACGAGGGGCTGAGCATGCTCCACGTGACGCGCATGGGCCTGCAGCCGAGGGCGATCCGACTCCTCGAGGAGCACGGCCTCGCCGCGCCGGACACGCGCAGCATCGTCATCCAGGTCATCGTGGCGCTCGCCGCGATCGTCCTCGGCGCCCAGATGTTCGTGGACAAGATCCAGAGCCTGGCCACGACCTTCGGCGTCGCGCCGCTCGTGCTGTCGCTGATCATCGCGCCGCTGGCGACGGAGCTGCCCGAGAAGTTCAACAGCGTCATCTGGATCCGGCAGCGCAAGGACACGCTCGCCATGGGCAACATCAGCGGCGCGATGGTGTTCCAGTCGTGCATCCCCGCCGCGGTCGGGCTGTGGTTCACGCCGTGGGTGCTGAACGAGTTCGCCATAGCCTCGGCGGTCATCGCCATCGGGGCCGGCGTCCTGCTGCAGATCTTCCTGCGTACCGACCACGTGATCACCGGCCGCGAGCTGACGTCGCTCGGCTTCTTCTACGTGGCGTTCATCGTGTGGATCGTGGCCTTCCCCCACGCGACGCCGCCTCTCCCGCATTAGCGGGCTGGTCGTCCTACTATCCGGCGCGCCGCGCCACGCGCTTCCTCGTGTCCCGCGGCAGTTGAGGAGGAGAACGAGGGCATGAAGCGATCCATCGTGCTCATGGTCATCGGCGCGATCCTCGCGGCGGCCTGCGGCGGCGCGGGCGGCCTCGGCGGCGGGACCGCGGTCTCGGTGGGCCTCGTCACCGACGTCGGCGGTCTCGACGACAAGAGCTTCAACACGCTCGCGAACAAGGGCCTCGAGGACGCGAAGAAGGACCTCGGGGTCAGCGGCAAGGTCATCGAGTCGAAGGAGCAGGCGAACTACGTCCCGAACCTGACGCAATTCGCGCAGCAGACCACGGGGCTGACGATCGCCGTCGGGTTCCTCATGACGAACTCGACCTGGAAGGTCGCGAAGCAGTTCCCGAACGCGAAGTTCGCGATCGTCGACGGCGCGCCCGCGAACGACCAGGAGAAGACCGAGAACCTGCCGAACGTCGCCAACCTGTTCTTCAGCGAGCAGGAGGCGGGCTACCTCGTCGGCGTCATCGCGGGCGAGATGCTCAAGGGCAAGGTCGGCAAGGCCGGCTCCGGCAACACCGCGTGCGCCATGGGCGGCATCCCGATCCCGCCGGTGGACAAGTTCATCGCCGGCTACCAGGACGCGCTCGAGAAGTACGGGGCGAAAGTGCTCGTCGGCTACTCGCAGTCGTTCACCGACCAGCAGAAGGGCAAGGAGATCGGCCTGCAGCACATCTCGCAGGGCTGCACGGTCCTCTTCCAGGTCGCGGGCGGTTCGGGGCTCGGCTACATCCAGGCGGCGAAGGAGAAGAACGTGTACGCGATCGGCGTCGACGCCGACCAGGCGTACGTGGCTCCCGAGACCGTCCTCACGAGCGCGCTGAAGCGCGTCGACCGAGCCGTGTACCAGACCATCAAGGCGGTGAAGGAGAACACCTTCAAGTCGGGCGACAACTTCTTCAACGCCGCGAACGACGGCGTCGGCTTCGGCGTCCTGCACAAGGACGTGCCGGCCGGCGCGAAGTCCGCCACCGAGACGGCGCTCGCGGACATCAAGTCGGGCAAGATCAAGCCGCGCACCGAGGTCAAGAAGTAGCCATTTCGTTCCCATGACGGACGTGACGAGCGGGCCGGAGGTCGCTCCTCCGGCCCGTTCCGTTCGCCAGCTCGGATATCAGTGGACCGCGGGCCCCGCCATGCCGCTCCTGTCGCTGGCGGTCGCGCTCCTCATCGGGGCGGTATTCATCGCCGCGAGCGGGCGCGACCCGCTCCGGGCGTACGTCGCGCTCGTCTCCGGCGCCGTCGGCGGCGCGACCGTCCAGCTCGCCGCGTACAACACCTCCGAGACGATCGTCGGGGCGGTGCCGCTCGTCTTCACCGCGATCTCCGTCGCGGTCGCGTTCCGCACGGGGCTCTTCAACATCGGCGCCGAAGGGCAGCTCCTCGTCGGCGCGCTCTCCGCCGGCGCGGTCGGCGCCGCGTTCGGCGGCCTGCCGGGACCCGTCCTCATGCCGCTCACGCTCGGCGCGGCCGCGCTCGCGGGTGCCGCGTACGGCGCGATCCCCGGCGCGCTCAAGGCGTGGCGCGGTGCCCATGAGGTCATCACGACGATCATGCTCAACTACGTCGCGATCTTCCTCATGCACTGGCTGCTGCAGAACGGCCCGATGACGGCGCCGTCCGCGGCGGGGACACCGGCGTCGGCGAAGATCGGCGACGGCGCGATCCTCCCGGTGCTGCTCCCGAGCGACCTCGTGCCCCTCTCCCGCCTGCACGCGGGCACGCTCATCGCGATCGCCGCGCTCGTCGGCTTCTGGGCGCTCATGTGGCGGACGTCGCTCGGGTATGAGCTGCGCAGCGTCGGGTTCTCGCCGCGCGCGGCCGCACAAGCGGGGATCGACCCGAAGCTGCGCACCGTCCTCGTCATGGCCATCGCCGGCGGCGTCGCCGGGATCGGCGGGGCCGTCCAGATCCAGGGCGTCCTCTACCGCGTCTTCGACGGCTTCTCGCCCGGCTACGGATTCGACGCGATCGCGGTCGCGCTGCTCGGCAAGAGCTCGCCCGTCGGGATCGCGCTCGCGGCCCTGCTCTTCGGCGCGTTCGGCCACGGCGGCGCGCTCATGCAGTCGGAGGCGCAGGTGTCGGCGCACATCGTGAGCGTCATCGAGGCGCTCGTGCTCTTCCTCGTCGCGGCCGAGCTCGTGGCGCGCATCGTCGCGGGACGGCGGAAGGCGCGCGCCTGATGGAGATCGGGCTCATCCTCGGCGCGGGTCAGCTCGCGGCGACGCTCCGCCTGGCGGCGCCGCTCACGTTCGCGGCGCTCGGGGGCGTCATCTCGGAACGCTCGGGCGTCGTGAACATCGCGCTCGAGGGCATCATGCTCATGGGCGCGTTCTTCGCGGTCTGGGGCACGGCTGTCACGGGGAACGCGTGGGCCGGGCTCCTCATCGGGATCGCCGCCGGCGTCGTGCTCACCGCGGTCCACGCGTACGCCGCGATCCACCTCCGGAGCGACCAGATCGTGTCCGGCATGGCGCTGAACATCCTCGCGCTCGGGCTCACCTCGTTCCTCAACTTCCAGCTGTACGGGTTCACGGGCACGCCCGCCGACCTCGCGGGTCTGCCGGACGTCGACCTCGGGCCGGTGCGCGGCATCCCGTACGTCGGCGGCGTCATCGACGACCAGAGCGTCCTGGTGTGGCTCGCGGTCGCGCTCGTCGTCGGCGTGCACCTGGTCCTGTTCCGCACCGTCGCCGGCATGCGCCTGCGCGCGGTCGGCGAGCATCCGCGCGCCGCGGACACGCTCGGGATCGACGTGTTCAAGATGCGCTACGCGGCGGTCCTCGCGAGCGGCGTCCTCGCCGCGATCGGAGGCGCGTACCTCTCGCTCGAGGTGTCGCACTCGTTCACGAACAACATCACGAGCGGCCGTGGCTTCATCGGCCTGGCGGCGATGATCTTCGGCAACTGGACGCCGGTCGGCGCGTTCATCGCGGCACTGCTGTTCGGCTTCGGCGACGCGCTCACGTTCTCGCTGCAGGGCACCGGCGTCCCTGTGCAGCTCCTCGGGACGCTCCCCTACCTCCTCACGATCCTCGCGGTGGGGGGCCTGCTCGCGCGCACGCGCCCGCCCGCCGCCGACGGTGTCCCCTATGAGACGGAGGGCCGCTGATGGGCACGACCGCTCCGCTGCCCGAGCGCCAGATCGGCGACACGGCGACGGCGGTCGCGGGCCATCTCGTGCCCCTGCTCGAGATGCGCGGGATCGTGAAGCGGTTCGGCGAGCTCGTCGCGAACGATCAGGTCGACCTCATCGTCCGCGAAGGCGAGATCCACGCGCTCGTCGGCGAGAACGGCGCGGGTAAGTCCACGCTGATGAACGTCCTCTACGGGCTGCTGCCGGCGGACGAGGGTACGATCCGCCTGCGCGGCCGCGAGGTGCGGATCCGCGGTCCGCGCGAGGCCATCGATCTCGGGATCGGCATGGTGCACCAGCACTTCATGCTCGTCGGGCCGCTGACGGTCGCCGAGAACGTCGTGCTCGGCCAGGAGCCCGGCGGCGCGGTGCTCGACCGCGCGCGGATCGTCGCCGCGGTGCGCGAGATCGCGGAGCGCTACCGCGTGCCCGTCGACCCGACGGCCGTCGTCGAGACGCTGCCCGTCGGCGTGCAGCAGCGCGTCGAGATCCTCAAGGTGCTCTACCGCGCCTCCGACCTGCTCGTCCTGGACGAGCCGACCGCGGTGCTCACGCCGCAGGAGGTGGACGAGCTGTTCGTGACGATCCGCGAGCTGCGCGCACGCGGGAAGACGGTGATCCTCATCACGCACAAGCTCCGCGAGGTCCTCGCCGTGAGCGACCGCGTCACGGTGCTGCGGGATGGCCGCGTCGCGGGCGTCCTCGAGACGCCGCGCACCAGCGCGCCCGAGATCGCGCGCCTCATGGTCGGCCACGAGCTCGCGCCGCCCGGCGCACGGGCGACGCCGCCGCGCGACGAGGTCGTCCTCCGCGTCGAGGGGCTGCACGCGACGGGCGACCGAGGCGAGGAGGCGCTCCGCGGCGTCGATCTCGTCGTGCGCGCGGGCGAGATCATCGGCATCGCCGGCGTGAGCGGCAATGGCCAGCGTGAGCTCGCGGAGTGCGTCGTCGGCCTGCGACCGCCGAGCAGCGGCCGCATCACGTTCAAGGACATCGACGTCACGACGCTCTCGGTGAAGGACATGCGCCGCCTCGGATGCACATACGTCCCCGAGGACCGCCGCACGGACGGCCTCGTGCTCGCGTTCACAGTCGCCGACAACTTCATCCTCGGACGGCAGTCGCTCGCGCCGTTCGCGTCCCGCGGCTGGCTCGACCAGCGCGCGATCGCGGCCAACGGCGAGCGCCTCGCCCGCGAGTACGACGTGCGGCCTCCCGACCCGACGCGCTTCGCGAGCCAGCTCTCGGGCGGCAACCAGCAGAAGGTCGTCCTCGGCCGTGAGCTCGACGTGCATCCCGTGCTCCTCGTCGTCTGCCAGCCCACGCGCGGGCTCGACATCGCCGCGACGGAGTACGTGCACCGGCGGATCGTCGCCGCGCGCGATGCCGGGTCGGCGGTCCTCCTCGTCTCGAGCGAGCTCGACGAGGTCCGCGCGCTGTCGGACCGGATCGCCGTCCTGTTCGAGGGCCGCCTCATGGCGACGCTGCCCGCCGCCGGCGCGAGCGAGGAGCGCCTTGGGCTGCTCATGGCGGGGCACGCGGAGGCCCTCGCCTGACAGATACGTCGCCGCGGCGAGCCCGGCTGTGGCCCGCCGAGGGACCCCGCACGCCTGGGGGACCACCCGACCGTAGGCCCCGGTCACGTGCAGTGCGCCCGACGTAGATGGTGGGCCGTAGGGAGGGTGGTAGTACCAGGCGCGTTGAGAGGGTTTCGGCGGGCGCGCCGGGCTCGCCGGCACTTGACAGAGCGGTCGAGCGCAGTACGCTTGCGGCCTACTGGTCAGACCACCTGACCAGAAGGGAGGCAGGCGCTGGCGCTCGTACAGCCCGTTCGGCGGGACCGCCTGTACCAGGGGATCGTCACGCAGATCGAGGGGCTCCTCGAGCGTGGCGACCTGAAGCCCGGTGACCAGCTGCCGCCGGAGCGACAGCTCGCCGACCAGTTCCAGGTCTCACGCGCCTCTGTCCGCGAAGCCCTCCGGTCGCTCGAACTCCTCGGGATCGTCGAGACGCGCGCCGGCGGCGGCACGTTCGTGCGGCAGGCCCAGCCCGACGACCTCGCGAAGCCGCTCACGCGCGTCATCTCGCGCGGCCACACGCTGAAGGACGTCATCGACGTGCGCGGGCTGATCGAGCCCGCGGTCGCCGAGCGAGCGGCGCGGAACATCACCGCCGCCGAGCTCGCCGAGCTGCGCGAGATCCTCGCCGCACAGGAGCGCAAGGTCGCCGAGGGCGAGTCGTACGTGGAAGAGGACACGCGCTTCCACGAGACGATCGGCGCGGCCGCGCGCAACGAGCTCCTCGTGACCGTCCTCGGTGTGATCTGGGACGTCCTTCGCGCATCGCGCGAGGAGTGGCTCCAGACGGAGAAGCGCGCGCACGGGTCGCTCGAGGCGCATCGCCGCATCCTCGCGGCCCTCGAACGGCACGACCCCGCCGCGGCGCGGGCCGCGGCCGCGGAGCACATCCGCGCCGTCGGCGAAGGGATCCTGAAGCTCATCACAACGGAGGTGGGACGAGCGTGACCACGACACAAGCGAAGACCACGGACATCACCGTCGAGGTCGTGTACCGCGGGATCTTCCAGAAGACGCTGGCGCAGCGCATCTGCCGCGGCGTCGTCCTCGCGGCCCGCAAGGGCGGGTATCCCGGCACGGCGTTCGCGCGCTACGGCGACTCGCCGGAGCGCAACGGCGTCCCGGCGAAGCAATTCGCCGTCGTCGCGGCCGACGACACGCGGCTCGAGGCGTCGATGGCGCGCTACGAGCCGAGCGTCGTGGACGTCACGGTCGCCGTCGACGACACGCTCGTGAAGGGCGTGGAGTCGTGGGCGTGGTACGGCCGGCAGCCGATCTGGAAGCCGACAAGCCCGAACGGCTTCGTCATCGTGACGAGCGATCGGAGCGCCGAAGAGGTGCTCGCCCAGACGGACAAGACCGACAGGCCCTTCACGCTCGCGATCGTGCCCGGCGCGGCGTCGTTCGCGGGCCTCTGGGTCTACAAGGACGACCACACCGACTGGCGCGTCCTCGGCGCGATCGCGAAGGTCGCTCCCGACTGGATCACCCTCGAGAGCGTCAAGGCGTTCGTGCGCGAGCAAACGAAGGACGAGAACGCCGTCGCGTCGGTCCAGTTCGGCCACGACCACACCACGCTCCGTCCGGTGAAGCCCGGCGAGGGCACCGACGCCCACGAGGTCCTGCAGTTCGACAAGCCCGGCTGGACGACGATGCGACCCGGGATCGTCGTCGACGCGCGAAAGCCCGGCGAGCGCAACCCCTTCTACAAGAAGTACTCGGCCCGGACGCAGCGTCCGGTCGTGAACTTCGACACCTGCATCAAGTGCACGATGTGCTGGCTCGACTGCCCCGACGAATGCTTCGAGGTGACGCCGACCGGTCACTACGAGGTCGTGTACGAGGCGTGCATCGGCTGCGGCATCTGCGCGCAGGTGTGCCCGGTGAAGGACTGCATCGTCATGGTCGACGAGCTGAAGTTCGAGTCGAACGACGACAAGTGGCAGCAGTGGCAGAAGGATCGCGCCGGCTACAACCAGTGGTTCGAGGACAAGAGCGGCGTCTCCGCGGCTCCCAAGACGAGGGCCGCCGCCCCGGCGGCAGGGGGTGACGACTGATGGCGGTCGAGGTCAAGGCGACACCCACGAGCGAGGTCGAGACCGAGCAGCTCCTCACGGGCTGTGAGGCCATCGCCGAGGCGATCCGCCTCGCGGACGTCGACGTGATGGCGGCGTACCCCATCCGGCCATACGACGGCGTCATGCAGGCGGCGGCGAAGCTGATCGCCGCCGGCAAGATGGACGTCGAGTACATCGTCGCGGACGGCGAGCACAGCCAGTTCGAGATCGTGAAGCACGCGTCGGCCGTGGGCTCGCGCGTGTTCGTCGGATCGTCGGGCGTCGGCTGGTTCTACGCGTTCGAGGCGATCGCGGTCACGGCGGGCCTGCGACTCCCGGTGGTCGCGATCTGCGGCAACCGCGCCCTCGACGACCCCGGCGCGTTCGGCACGGAGCACAACGACTCGCTCGCCGTGCGCGACCTCGGCTGGCTTCTCCCGTGGGCCGAGACGGCCCAGGAGTCCATGGACCTCGCGCTGATGGCCTGGCGCATCGCGGAGGACACGCGCGTCTCGCTGCCGATCGCGATCGGCCTCGACGGCGCGTTCCTCACCCACTCGCAGACCCTCGTGAAGGTGCCGACGAAGGCCGCGGTCGACGCGTTCCTCCCGAAGTACGACCTCGGCGACCGGCTGCTGCACCCGGACAACCCGATCACGATCGCGCCGCAGGTCGACCAGGACTGGCTCATGGAGATCCGCCGCCAGAACGACGCGGCGATGCGGAACGCGCTCGGCGTCATCGCTAAAGCGCACGCGGACTTCAAGCGCATCTTCGGCCGCGGAGGCGACGACCCGTTCATCGACGAGTACATGACCGACGACGCCGAGGTCGTCTTTTTCGGCCAGGGCACGCTCGCCCTGCCGATGAAGGTCGCGATCCGCCGGCTGCGGGGGCAGGGCCACAAGGTCGGCCTCGTGCGCCTGAAGTGGTTCCGGCCGTTCCCGGTCCAGCAGATCGTGAAGAGCCTCAGCCGGTTCAAGGCCGTCGGCGTCATCGACCGCGACTACAGCTTCGGCTCGCCGTACTACGGCGGCGTCCTCTACAACGAGGTGCGCTCCGCCCTGTACTCGCTGGCCAAGCGGCCCACGGTCGTCGGCTTCATCGCCGGCCTCGGCGGTCGCGAGATCGAGCAGCCGATGGCCCAGGAGATCTTCGACAAGACGGTGGCCGCCGCGAAGGGCGACCTGTCCGTCGGCGACCAGTGCCACTGGATCGGCGTGCGGGACTAGGAGGTGGAATGAAGTGGCAGTAGGAACGGCGCCAGGACACGGGACCGGCACCCTCCCCCAGATCAAGGGGGTGAAGGAGGTCCCCTACGACGAGCTCTTCGTCTCCGGCCACCGGACGTGCCAGGGCTGCGAGTCGGCGCTCGTCATGCGGCACATGGTGAAGGCAAGCGGCCCGCGGACCATCGTGCTCGGCTCGACCGGCTGCATGTACGTCGCGAACACGACGTACTACACGACGCCCTGGGTCGTGCCGTGGATGCACACGCAGCTCGGCGCATCCGGATCGGCCGCGCTCGGCACGGCGGCCGGCCTCAAGGTGCTGATGCGCAAGGGCAAGCTAAAGGACGAGAAGATCAACGTCATCGCGTTCTGCGGTGACGGCGGCGGGGCGGACATGGGGCTCGGCGCGATCTCCGCGACGCTCACGCACAAGGACTACAACTGCCTCGTCCTGCTGTACGACAACGAGTCGTACGCGAACACGGACATCCAGCTCTCGAGCCAGACGCCGTACGGCGCGGTGACGACCTTCTCGCCGACCGGCTCGAAGCGCCGGCTCATGCACACGCGCTGGAAGAAGAACGTCCCCGGCATGCTCGCGGCCGGCCACCCCGAGTCGCGCTACATCGCGGCCGGCTGCGCGGCGTACGCCGTCGACCTGATGAACAAGATCCGCCGGGCGCTCGAGCTCGGCGGGCCGACGTTCGTCCACACGCTCGACCCGTGCCCCAAGGGCTGGGACTACCACCCGCAGTACAGCCAGGAGCTCGGGCACCTCGCGGTCGAGTGCGGCATCTGGCCGCTCTACGAGGTCGTCGACGGCGTCGTGAACCTCACGGGGCCGACGCGCCAGATCGCCGAAGGCCGTAAGAAGCGGAAGCCCGTCGCCGAGTACCTGAAGCGGCAGGGCCGCTTCGCGCACTTCATCGACGAGGACATCGAGCACTTCCAGGCCGAGGTCGACAAGATGTGGACGGAGTGGCTCATCCCGGGCGTCATCCCGTTCACGATCCGGCAGAAGGACACGACCATCCTCAACATCGACAAGAAGAAGCCGCTGCACGCGTCCGCGTAGCGAGCGTTCTCCGCTGGTGAAGGCAAGAGCCCGCCGCGAGGCGGGCTCTTGCCTTTCGTGCGACGCGATGTGGCGGGGAACGAGGACGACTACTGCGCGGGTGCGGCGCCTTCCGGCTTGGCGGGCGCGGGTGCGGCCTCCGGGCGCGGAGCCTCCGGTCGCGGCGCGGGCGCGGCGCCCTCGGGACGCGGTCCATACGGGCGGAACGGCGGCCGCGCCGGGCGCTCCGGCGGGGGCCCGCCCGCTATGGCGCGGTCGCGGGCCGACATCATCGCGCGGACGTGGTCCGCGGTGTACGGCAGGAGCGCCATGAAGCGCGCGCGCTTGAGCGCGGTCGTGAGCATGCGCTGGTGCTTCGCGCACGTGCCGCTCTTGCGACGCGGATCGATCCGCGCGCGGTCGCTGAGGAACCGCTGCAGGCGCGCTCTGTCCTTGTAGTCGATCCGCTTCACCTTGTCGACGCAGAACACGCACACCTTGCGGCGCGGGCGCCGCGCGCCGGGCGGGCCGAACGACCGGGGGCCGCCGGCGGGCCGGGGACCGCGCGGACCCATCGGGCCCGCGGGGCGCGGCGCCGCCCCACCGGCCGGCGCAGCGCCTTCGCGCTGCGGGGTGGACGCCTCACCGGGCGTCTGGGGCGTCTCAGTGGACATCAGTGACTCCTTGTCGTCGTGTGACTAGAACGGGATCTCGTCGGGATCGAACTTCTTGCCTTCCTCATCACCCGGGACGGGAACGGTGCCACCCATGCCTTCGCGATCGCGGCGCGAGTCGAGCAGCTGGAAGTTGTCGGCGCTGATCTCGAGGCTGAGGCGCGTCTTCTCGTCGTTCCCGGTCCACTGACGAGGCGTGAACCGGCCCTCGACGAAGACGAGGCGGCCTTTCTGGATGAGCTGCTGCGCGGTCTCGGCCTGCTGACCCCAGCACGACACGCGGTACCAATCGGTCTCCTGCTGGCGCTCGCCGCCCGGGCCGCGGCCCGTGACGCGGTTGACCGCGACGCGGAACTCGCAGACCGGACGACCGTTCGCGGTCATCTTCAGCTCAGGGTCCGCACCGACGTTGCCGATGATGAAGATCTTGCTCAGCGAAGCCATCTCTTGGCCCTCTCCTCTATTCGTCGCGCCTCACCACGAGGTAGCGAAGGACGTCCTCGGTCAGTCTGATCGTGCGGTCGAGCTCGCGGGACTGCTCGGCGGGGAGCGCGAACTCCATCACGCCGTACTGGCCCTCCCGGTGCCGACCGAGCTCGTACGCGAGGCGGCGACGGACCGGGGGAACGACCTTCTCGACCTTCCCGCCGAGCGACGTGATCGCGTTCTGGATGCGCTCGTTGATCGCGCCCAGGCGCTCTTCGTCGGCGCTCGGCTGGACGAGGTACATGAGCTCGTACGGACGACTGGTCATGCCACACCTCCCTTCCCTGGATCTGCCGCGGACCGGCTCCCGTCAGTCGGACGGGGAACCCGCTCTGCGGTGTCGGCAGACGGGTCGGGCCCGGGGCGAAAAGGCGCAGCGGCGGTGGGCCGCTACGGTGCCCATAGTCTAGCGGTGGGCGCATGACCTCGTTCGGTCGGCGCCCGCTTGACGCGCGGATCCGACTTCTAGACTTTCCCTGCCGCCGTAGCCCAATTGGCAGTATGGCAACCCGCCTAAGACGGGTGAGTTAAGGGTTCGACTCCCTTCGGCGGCACAGACGTCTTTCCGCGACACTTCCCTCACCCATTCGGACGAAGGAGGGCATCCGCGTGGCCTCGAGCCCGACGCGCTTCGTCATCATCGGCAACGGCGCGGCCGGCACGTACTGCGCCGAGCAGCTGCGCAAGGACGACGCCGCATGCGAGATCCTCATGGTCACCGACGAGCCGTACACCCTCTACAACCGCGTGTCGCTCCCGCGGTACCTCCGCGGCGTCCTCCTCGAGCAGCGCGTGTACGTGCGCGACCAGGAGTGGCACGACAAGAACCGCATCGACCTGCGGCGTGAGACGCGCTGCACGGCGGTCAGCTTCGAGGGCAAGACCGTCACGCTCGACCCGGGCGGCGAGGTCCGATACGACCGACTGCTCATCGCGACGGGCGGCCGGCCGAACGCGCTGCGGGTGCCAGGCTCGGACGCCGCGAAGCACGTCTTCAACTTCCAGTACCTCGACGACGCGAAGGCGATCGTCGCGCGCATCCAGGAGTCGAAGGTCGCGGTCGTCCTCGGCGGATCGTTCATCGGCTACGAGCTCACCGAGGCGTTCGCGCACCGGGGCCTCGAGACGCACTGGCTCATGCGCGGCCCCTGGTTCCTGCGCAAGGCGCTCGACGCCGAGGGCGGGCAGGTGGTGCGCGCGCTCGCCGAGGACCAGAAGGTCCACGTGCACGTCGAAGAGGCCATCGCGCGCATCGAGCCGAAGAACGGCACGAGCCATGTGCTCGGCACGGCGGGTCTCGCGGCGGACGCGGATCTCATCGGGGTCGGCCTCGGCCTGACGATGAACGTCGATGTCTTCAACGACACCGCGCTCGAGACGAACGTCGGCGTCGTCACGAACGAGTTCCTCGAGACGAACGTCCCTGACGTCTGGGCGGCGGGCGACGTCGCGGAGTTCTACGACGTCGTTTCGCAGCGGCACCACCGCATGGGTACCTGGGACAACTCCCTGAACCACGGGCGGCACGTCGCGAAGAACATGCTCGGCGCGAGGCAGCCCTACGTGGAGGTGCCGACGTACGCCTCGGGCATGTTCGATTCCAACATCTCCGTCATGGGCGTGACGACGGAGGAGGAGCCCGAGGCCGAGGCGATCGTCGAGGCGGACCTCGAAGCCCGGAACTACAAGCGGCTGTTCTTCCTGAAGGGCGAGGGCGGCGTCGACCGTCTCGTCGGCGCGATCCTCATCGGGAAGATGAGGGGTCGGAAGAAGATCCTCGAGCTCATCTCCAGCCGAGCGCCGATCGAGCGGCGGCACGCCGTGTTCGAGATGCTCGCCATGCCCGAGGTGCCGACGAAGGCCCCGCCGGCGGCGGCCTGATGCTGCAGAGCGTCTCGTTCCCGGTCGTGCGCGAGATCGCCTCGTGGGCGCGAGAGAGCTTCTAGCGAACGCTCGGGAAGTCCCCGTGCTCGCGCAGGTACGCCACGACGCCACCTGCCGCGAGGATCTCCCGCGCGAACGGCGCGAGCGGCCGCAGCCGGGCCACGCCGCGCGGCGTCCGGAGCACGCCGCCGGCGATGTCGAGCGTCACGTCGTCGCCGTCCTTCACCAGCGTGACCGCGTTTGCGGACTCGATGACCGGGATCCCGAGGTTCACGCAGTTCCGGAAGAAGATGCGGGCGAAGCTCTCCGCCACGATGCCGCCGATACCGTGCTTCTGCAGCGCGGCCGGCGCGTACTCGCGCGATGACCCGCAGCCGAAGTTCTCTCCGCCGACGAGGATGTCCCCCGCCTTCACGGTCTTCGCGAACTCCGGGCGCGCGTCGCAGAACGCGTAGGTGTGGAACCTGTCCTGGCCGACCATGAACGGCGCGTAGCGACCGGGCACGATCTGGTCGGTATCGAGGTCGTCGCCGAACACCCAGGCGCGTGCCACGTCAGTCCTCCACCTCGATGCCGGCGACCTGCGGCGCGAGGCGGATCGGCATCGCCGCGATCAGCTCGCGAGCGCGGTCGCCGGACCGTGCCGACGCGGCGCCGCGGTCGCCGCGCTGCTCGCGGCGCTTCGCGACGAGCGCGTCGAGCGCCGCGTCGCCGGCTTCGAGGTACGGGCGCGGGTCGTCGATGACACCGGTGAGGGCGGCGACCGCCGCGACGTAGGGCGAGCCGAGGTAGATCGATGCGTCCGGGGAGCCCATGCGCCCCCGGTAGTTGCGGTTCGCGGTCGAGAAGCACACCTCCTCCCCCGCGAGCACACCGCCCGTCCGGCCGAGGCAGGGCCCGCAGCCGCTCGTGCCGATGACGGCCCCGGCGGCCGAGAGCGCGCCGAGCGTCCCGTCGGCCATGGCGTCCTCGAACTGGCGACGCGAGGAGGGCACGACCTCGAGGCGCACGCGCGGGTGGATCCGCCTACCGCGCAGGAGCTCGGCGGCCTGGCGCATGTCCACGACGCGCCCGTTCGTGCACGACCCGAGGAACACGACGTCCACCGGGATGCCGACCGCCTCGGAGACGTCCGAGACCTGGTCGACGCGCGGCGGGATCGCGATCTGCGGCTCGAGCGTGGAGAGATCGACGCGGACCTCGCGCGCGTACGACGCGTCGGCGGCCGGCCGCAGCCACGCGGGCGCCTCGGGCGTCCCGACGACGATCCCGGCCTTCGCGCCCATCTCCGTGGTCATGCCCGCGAGCGTGATGCGGTCGCCCTGCGCGAGGTCGCCCGCGCCGTGGAACTCCACGCACGCGTAGCGAGCGCCGTCGGTCCCGATCTCGCGGACCACGCGCATGATCGCGTCCTTCATCGTGACGCCGCGGCGCGACGCGCCGGTGAACGTCACCTTGATCGACTCCGGGACCCGCAGCCACGTGCGGCCGAGCCCGAGCGCGACCGCGATGTCGGTCGCGCCCATGCCGGCACCGAAGGCGCCGACCGCGCCGTACGAGTTCGAGTGCGAGTCGCTGCCGACGATCACGGTGCCGGGCTCGCAGTAGCCCTCTTCGACCATGATCTGGTGGCACACGCCCTCGCCCGCGTCGTAGAAGGTCGCGATCCCCTGCTCGCGCACCCACTCGCGCAGCACGCGGTGCGAGTCCGCGACGACCGGCGTCGGCGCGGGCGCGGCGTGGTCGACGAACACGCACACCCTCGCCGTGTCCCAGACCTTCGCCTTGCCGAGGTCCTTCAGGCCCGCCATGACGGCGTCGATGACCGAGTCGTGGACCATGACGCGCGACACGGGGGCGATGACGAGGTCGCCGGCGCGCGCGTCGCGTCCGGAGACACGCGACAGGATGAGCTCCGCGAGCGTGGGTCCCCCGGGGAGGGCCGACGGCCCCGCCATCACGCCACCACCCGATCGCGTTCGGGACGTCGGAGCGTCAAGCGACGACCCAGTCCCGGAGGACCTGGTCGAGCTGGTCCATGGACAGCGGGCCGGCATCGGCCATCGCCTTGATGCGCTTCGTCACCTCGCGGAGGTCGTCCTTGCCGAACGAGAGCCCGAGCTCCTGCGCGCGCCGGCCGACGGCGTTGTAGCCGGTGAGGCGGTGCGCGATGTTGATCGTCCGCGCGAGGCCGAAGTCGGCCGGGTCGAGGATCTCGTACGAGTTCGGGTTGAGGTAGATGGCCTTCGTGTGCATGCCGGCCTTGTGGTGGAACGCGTACTTGCCGGTCACGTATTCGTCGAACGGGACGTCGATCCCCACCATAGCCGCGACCATCTCGTCGAGCTCGCGCAGCCGCGGCAGGTCGTACTTCGCCTTGATCGCGGCGGGGTCGTCGGCGTACATGCGCGCGATGAAGCCGCCGAGCGGCGTGATGCCGTTGCGCTCGCCGATCCCGAGGATGCTCGTGTCGATGTGCGTCGCGCCGCCCTCGAGGACGGAGTACGAGTTCGCGATGGCGCAGCCGGTGTCGTTGTGGCCGTGGAACTCGATGTCGCACGTGACCTGGCGTCGCAGCTCGTGCGCGAGCGCGTAGCACTGCCGCGGCGTCGCGATGCCGACCGTGTCCGCGATCCCGACCCTGTCGACGCCCATGGCGTCGACGGCCTTGTAGACCCGGAGGAGGTCGCCCTCGGTCGAGCGGAAGCTGTCCTCGCTCGAGAAGCGGACCTCCTTGCCGTGGTCCCGGATGTACGTGATGACCTCGCGCGCCTGCGTGATGATCTCGTCGACGCTCTTCCCGTGCGAGAACTCGCGCAGGAACGACGACGTCCCGAAGAGGATGTCGATCCCGTCCACGCACGTCTCGACGGCCACTTTGGCGTCGTCCGGGTGACAGCGGACGTGCGTGAGGACCTTCGCCCGCAGCGGCAGCGCCGCGATGGTCTTGCAGTCGTCGTACGACTGTGGGCTCGCGACGGGCGAGGTGACCTCGATGTATTCGACGCCGAAGGCGTCGAGCGCCTTGGCGATCCCGATCTTCTGCTCCGTCGTGAAGTGGGCGCTCGAGAACTGCTCCCCCTCGCGAAGCGTCGAGTCGATGATCGCGAAACGCTCGACAGGCATCTCGATCCTCCCTTGGGCAAAACAAAACTGGTGCGCGCATCACGCACCAGTCCTTCGTTCCTCCCCGGGGGACCCCGCGGCCGACCCGCCCGACTCGGATCGAGGCTCCTGATGCGGTCAGCGCTCCGTGACGGGGTGCCCTCCCCGCCGCGACAGTCCGCGCCCTTCCGGGTCACGTCCCACGCTTCGGTCCGAGCCGGACCGTCGCGTTCGGCGGTCGTCCCTCTTGCTCCGGCTCAGATCGGGAAGCTCGTCCCTCGCCGGCGCCGTACTGACGACCGCGACCTCTGGCCGCGTCGCGATATGAAGTTGCGCCGCAGTCTACCCGACGCGCGCTCAAGAGCGGAAGTGGGTCGTGCGCACGGATAGAGCGGAGGCGACGGCGGGAATCGAACCCGCGATGAAGGTTTTGCAGACCTCTGCCTTACCACTTGGCTACGTCGCCGTGGTGCTTCCATGTTACCGGGGCGGGCCGGGAGGATGCATCATCTCGCGCCGTGATCCCCGTCGGCGACGACTCCTATCCGCGGGGCGGGCTGCCCATCGTCAACCTGGCCATCATCGCGATCACCATCGCCGTCTTCGTCTTCCTCCAGCTGCCGAACGACGCGTTCACGATGGCGTACTCCGCGATCCCGACCGAGGTCCTCACCGGACGCGACCTCGTCGGGCCGGTCTCGGTGCAGCTTCCGGATGGCAGCGTCGAGCGGATCGCCCACGCTTCCGGCCCCAGCCCGCTCTATCTCACGCTCGTCACCTCGATCTTCATGCACGGTGGCTGGGCCCACCTGACGGGCAACATGCTGTTCCTGTACGTCTTCGGCGACAACGTCGAGGCGGCGTTCGGCTCGCTCGCGTACCTCGCTTTCTACCTAGTCACCGGCGTCATCGCCTCGCTCGCGCACGTGCTCGCGAACCCGGACTCGGTGATCCCGAGCCTCGGCGCGTCCGGAGCCATCAGCGGCGTGCTCGCGGCATACCTCGTCCTCTTCCCGCAGAACCGCGTCCGCGTCCTCGTGGTCCTGCGGTTCATCCCGTTCACCTACACCGTGCCGGCGATCGTGATGATCGGCCTGTGGGCGCTGTTCCAGTTCGTGAACGGCTTCGCCTCCATCACGCCGAGCGAGGAGACGTCGGGCGTCGCCTACATGGCGCACGTCGGCGGGTTCATCGCGGGCCTCGTCCTCACGCTCCTCGCGAAGCCGTTCGTGCTCACGCGGCGGCGCTTCGCCGTGTAGTTCCGACGACTACGTCGCTGACGGACGGCGGGCGAACGCGGCGGGGCGGCGCGCGTCGCGGATGAGCCCGCGCAGCAGCTTCTTCGCCGCCTCGATGTCGGTGTGGTCCTCCGGCAGCAACCCGGTCCCGCTCGGGTCGGCGCGCCACCAGCACTCGGACCCCCAGATGCGGTCGTTGCCGACCTTGAGGCGAGGTACGCCGTCCCCGGGTCGGCGGCGGTCCCCGGTCTCGGGGTCGAAGTAGCCCTCGAACACCGCAACCGCGCCGGTGAGGTCCGGCTCGCCCTCGCGGTTGTCGAGCAGGATCACGGCGGGCGTCCCGGTGCGCTCGCCCGGGACCTGCCGACCGCGGCCACGCCCGCGCCGTCCGCCGCGTTCCTTCGGCGGCCGCGCTCGGTCGGGCGGACGCTGGCCGCGTCCATCGCCGCGACGTGCGTCGCGCGGACGGCGCTCAGGCTGCGGCGCGGGCTGTGCTCCGGTGCGCGGCTCCGCGGGGGCCTGCGTGGGCCGCGGACGCTGCGACGGGCGTCGACGCGAGCGCCCGCGACGCGGACGCGGTGGCTCCTGCACGTGGTCAGTTTGAAGCCAACCCGTCCCCGACGCGCGCAGACCGAGGGGCGAGGGCCGCGCTACGCGCACAGGGGCCCCTACCCCTGAGGTCGAGCACGTCGGACCGAGCGAGGGGTCCCCCCGAGCGAGGTATCAGAATGAAGGGGTGCGGGACCGTCCCGTCCACGAGGTCTTCGACGAATTCAAGCGGCAGCTGCCGGACGTCGATCCCGACGAGACCCAGGAGTGGATCGACTCGCTCGACGCCCTGGTCAAGGCCGGCGGCGTCGACCGCGCGCGCTTCGTCCTCTTCAAGCTGCTGAAGCGGGCGCGGCAGCTCCAGGTCGGCCTCCCGGCCCTGACGCAGACCCGCTACATCAACACGATCTCGCCGGAGCAGGAGCCGTACTTCCCCGGTGACGAGGACATGGAGCGGCGCATCCGGCGGATGATCCGCTGGAACGCCGTCGCGATGGTCCTGCGCGCGAACCACCACTATCCCGGCATCGGCGGCCACCTCGCGACGTACGCGTCCGCCGCGACGCTGTACGAGGTCGGCTTCAACTGGTTCTTCCGCGGCAAGGACGACGGAACGCCGGGCGACCAGATCTTCTTCCAGGGCCACGCCGCCCCGGGGATCTACGCGCGCGCGTTCCTCGAGGGTCGCGTCACGGCGGACCAGATGGACCACTTCCGGCGCGAGGCGCTCGAGAAGGGTCTCTCCTCCTACCCGCACCCGCGGCTCATGCCCGAGCTCTGGGAGTTCCCGACGGTCTCGATGGGCCTGGGCCCGCTCGCCGCGGTGTACCAGGCGCGCTTCGACCGCTACCTGCACCACCGCGGCATCGCCGACACGAACGGGTCGCGCGTCTGGTGCTTCGTCGGCGACGGCGAGATGGACGAGCCCGAGGCCCAGGGCGGCCTCCGGCTCGCCGGCCGCGAGGGCCTCGACAACCTCACGTTCGTCGTGAACTGCAACCTTCAGCGCCTCGACGGCCCGGTCCGCGGGAACGGGAAGATCGTCCAGGAGCTCGAGGCGCTCTTCCGCGGCGCGGGCTGGAACGTCGTCAAGGTCCTGTGGGGCCGCGAGTGGGACGACCTGCTCGCGCGCGACGTCGAGGGCGTGCTCGTCAACAAGATGAACGAGTGGCTCGACGGCGACTCGCAGCGCATGGCCATCTCCGACGGCGCGACGGTGCGGCGCGAGTTCTTCGGCACCGACCAGCGCCTGATGAGGATCGTCGAGCACCGCTCGGACGCCGAGCTCTCGAAGCTGCGGCGCGGCGGTCACGACTACCGCAAGGTCTACGCGGCCTACTGGTCGGCGACGCGCCACAGCGGCGCGCCGACGGCGATCCTGGCCCAGACGGTGAAGGGCTGGGCGCTCGGCCCGTCGGTCGAGGCGCGCAACGTGACCCACCAGACGAAGAAGATGTCGGTCGAGGAGCTGAAGATCTTCCGCGACCGCCTCGAGCTGCCGATCGGCGACACGACGCTCGAGGACCCGCCCTACTACCACCCGGGCACGGACGCCCCCGAGATCCGCTACATGCTCGAGCGGCGCGCCGCGCTCGGTGGCCTGGTCCCGAAGCGCGTCGTGCGCGCCGCGAAGCTCGCGCTCCCGGACGCCTCGGCCTTCGCGGAGTTCCCGAAGGGCTCGGGCCAGGCCGCGGCCTCGACGACGATGGCCTTCACGCGCCTCCTGCGGAACCTGGCGCGCGACAAGAGCGTCGGCCGGCGCGTCGTCCCGATCATCCCGGACGAGGCGCGCACGTTCGGCATGGACCCGCTCTTCAAGGAGCTCGGGATCTACTCGCCGCTCGGCCAGCGGTACCGGCCGGTCGACGCGGAGACGCTCCTCCCCTACCGCGAGGCGACCGACGGGCAAATGATCGAGGAGGGCATCACCGAGGCGGGATCCATGGCGACCTTCACCGCAGCGGGCACGTCGTACTCGACGCTCGGCGAGCCCACCATCCCCTTCTACGTCTTCTACTCGATGTTCGGCTTCCAGCGGACGATGGACCAGATCTGGGCCTTCGGCGACGCGCGCGGTCGCGGCTTCATGATGGGCGCGACCGCCGGTCGCACGACGCTGAACGGCGAGGGCCTCCAGCATGAGGACGGCCACAGCCACCTGCTCGCCTCGGCCATCCCGAACGTCCGGGCGTACGACCCGGCGTTCGCGTACGAGACCGCGGCCATCGTCGAGGAGGGGCTCCGCCGCATGCTCGAGGCGAACGAGGACGTCTTCTACTACATCACCCTCTACAACGAGAACTACCCGATGCCGCCGATGCCCGAAGGCTCGCGCGACGGGATCCTGAAAGGCCTCTACCTCTTCAAGAAGGGCGTCGAGGGGCGCCGGCGCGTGCAGCTGCTCGGCTCCGGCCCGATCCTCCTCCAGGCGCTGCGGGCCCAGGAGATGCTCGCCGACCGCTACGACGTCGCCGCGGACGTGTGGAGCGTCACGAGCTACCAGCTCCTGCGGAACGAGGCGCTCGAGACGGAGCGCTGGAACCGGCTCCACCCGGAGGAGCGCCCACGGCGTCCGTACGTCGCGGAGCAGCTCGGCGGCAAGGGGCCGATCGTCGCGGCGAGCGACTTCATGAAGGCGGTGCCCGACCAGGTCGCGCGCTGGGTGGGCCAGCCGTATCTCCCTCTCGGGACGGACGGCTTCGGCCGCAGCGACACGCGCGAGGCCCTGCGCCGGCACTTCGAGGTGGACGGCGAGCACATCGCGGTGGCCGCGCTGCACACCCTCGCGCAGTGCGAGCAGTTCTCGCCCGCGGACGTGGCGGCGGCGATCCGCGAGCAGGGTCTCGACCCCGACCGCGTCGACCCAAGAGCGCTCTGACCTCGCTCGGGGCAAAGCCCCTCGCTCGGCCTCGGTGCTCGACCTCGTCGCTTCGCGCCTCGGTCTGCGCGCCTCGGGACGACTGGTAGAGCTGCGGCGGGCGGATCGATCCCGCAGGGTGGTAACCCTCACTTGACAGGCGGTACCGCGGCTACTCTCATTGCTCGCACCACAGCCAAGGAGGGAATGGACGTGGGGTTGCCGAGCCTCGATAGACGGAGCCTTCTCAAGTACGCATCGGTCAGTGGTCTCGCGTCACTCGCGACGGCATGCCTTTCCCAGAACGCGCCCACGACGGCGACCGCGACGGCTTCCCCGGGGGTCGGAGCTCCCGCTCCCACGGTCGTCGCCCAGCAGCAGACCATCACGTGGAAGGTCCAATCCGGCTGGGCCGGGAACGACATCTTCCAGGAGCTCTTCCTCGACTGGAAGAACATGGTCGAGGAGATGTCCGGCGGCCGGCTGAAGATCGACGCGCTGCCGGTGAACGCGGTCACGAACATCAACGCGGCGATCGACGCCGTGAGCAGCGGCACGCTCGACGGCGCGCATCACGTGCCGGCGTACTACTACGGCAAGGACCACGCGGTGAGCCTTATGGGCACGGGCCCGACGATGGGCATGAGCGGACAGATGTGGCTCGCCTGGTACTACTACGGCGGCGGGCAGCAGCTCTTCGAGAAGCTCGTGCAGCAGAAGCTGAAGCTCAACGTCGTCTCGCTGTACCACATGCCGATGCAGAACCAGCCGCTCGGGTGGTTCAAGACCGAGATCAAGGGCCCGGACGACTTCAAGGGCATGAAGTTCCGGACCGTCGGCCTCGCGACGGGGCTCTACCAGTTCATGGGCGCCAGCGTCATCTCGGTCCCTGGGGCGGAGGTCGCCTCGGCGCTCGACCGCGGCACGATCGACGCCGCGGAGTTCAACAACACGACGTCGGACAAGGTGTACGGCCTGCCGGACGTGCGCAAGATCTGCATGACGAAGTCGTACCACCAGGCCAGCGAGATCCTCGTCATCGACCTCAACAAGGCGAAGTACGACGCGATGCCGAAGGACCTCCAGGCGATCATGAAGTACGCGGCGTGGGCGGAGTCGGCGAACGGCGAATGGAAGTTCTTCGACAAGAACTCGAAGGATTACAACGAGCTGCTCGGGAGGGGCGTCAAGTTCATCCCGCAGCCGGACTCCGTGTCCCAGGCTCAGATGGCCGGCTGGAAGAAGATCGTCGCCGACGAGTCCAAGGACAATCCCGACTTCGCGGCGATCGTCAAGTCGCAGCAGCAGTGGGCTCAGCGGATCTTTCCCTGGTACGACACCCTGAACATCCGCTTCACCGACAAGCTCTCGTACGACGCGCTGGCGAAGTGATCGCGAAGTAGTCATTCCGAGGGACCTATCCTGACGGGGTCCTCGGGCGACCGAGGGCCCCGTCGTCTGCAGACACCGCGAGGGGGTCGAAGGGTGCAGCGCGTCCTCCTGGGGATCGATCGGCTGAGCGCCTGGAGCGGGAAGAGCGTCGCCTGGCTGATCCTGCTCAGCACGCTCCTGATCAGCTGGGACGTGGTCATGCGATACGTCTCGAAGCCGGTCTGCGAGGAGAACTCGGTGCTCCTGGCGCTGTGCGAACCGGTCCGCGCGCTGTGGTTCACCTACTACTACGCCTACGACATGACGTACTACCTGTACGCGATCTTCTTCATGATCGGCGGCGCGTACGCGCTTTCGCGCGGCCAGCACCTCCGCGGCGACGTCTTCTACCGCCTCTGGCCGGTGCGCGTCCAGGCAACGGTCGACCTCGTCCTCTTCATCGGCGCGTTCTTCCCGGGGATCCTCGCGATGGTCTCGGTCGGCGCCCAGTGGGCTCAGCTCTCGTGGTCCATCGGCGAGCGCTCGTTCACGACGGCAGCGGCGCCGCCGATCTACCCTCTGAAGAGCATCATCCCGGTCGCCGGCGCGCTGATGGCGGTCCAGGGCGTCGCTGAGACGGTCCGCGCCGCGCGCGCGCTGCGGACCGGCGTGTGGCCAGCCCGCCTCTCCGACGTCGAGGAGACCGAGACGGTCCTCGCGACGCAGGAGGAGCTGTGACCCCCGAAGGCATCGGCCTCCTCATGCTCGCGCTCATGCTCGTGGCCATCCTCATCGGCTTCCCGACGGCATTCACGCTCATGTCGCTCGGCGTCTTCTTCGGCTTCCTCGGTATGGCCCAGGGCGGCGGGAACGGCTTCATCGTGTTCGACCTCGTCGTGCTGCGGACGTGGTTCATCATGCAGAACGACGTCCTCGTCGCCATCCCGCTCTTCCTCTTCATGGGATACGTCGTCGAGCGCGCCGGCGTCCTCGACGACCTCTTCAAGAGCATCGCGCTGCTCATGGGCCGCGTGCCTGGGTCGATCGGCGTCGCGACGCTGCTCACGGGCACGCTCTTCGCGACGGCGACCGGGATCGTCGGCGCCTCGGTGACGCTCCTCGGCCTGCTCTCGCTCCCGCAGATGATGCGGCGCGGCTACAGCACGACGTTCGCCACGGGCATCATCGTCGCGGCCGGGACGCTCGGCATCCTCATCCCGCCGAGCGTCCTTCTCATCCTCTACGGCTTCATCGCCGGCGTATCGGTGCCTCGCCTCTACGCCGCGGCGTTCATCCCCGGGTTCCTGCTCTCCGCCCTCTACGTCGGGTACATCGTCATCCGGTCCGCACGCGACCCGAAGGTAGCGCCCCCGACGCCGATCGAGGAGACGCGGGCTCCCGCGCGCGAGGTCTTCGCCCTGTTCGTGAAGGGCCTCCTGCCGATCCTCTCGCTCATCCTGTTCGTGCTCGGTGCGATCTTCTTCGGGGTCGCCACGCCGTCCGAGGGCGCGGCCATCGGCGCGCTCGGGGGCCTCGCCCTGGCCGCGTTCCACCGCAGGCTGAGCTTCACGATGGTGAAGGAGTCCGTCTTCCTCACCGTGCGCACGGCGTCGATCGTCGGCTGGCTGCTGGTCGGCTCGTCGATCTTCGCCGCGGTGTTCGCGCGGCTGGGGAGCGCGCGGGTCGTCGGCGACTTCCTCCTCGGCCTCGGGCTCGACCCGATCGCGTTCGTCTTCATGGTGCAGGTCATCATCTTCTTGCTGGGCTGGCCGCTCGAGTGGACCGAGATCGTGATCATCTTCATCCCGCTGTTCCTCCCGGTCCTGCTCACCTTGAAGGTCGACCTCGTGTGGTTCGGCGTCCTCTCGGCGGTCAACATGCAGACGGCCTTCCTCTCGCCGCCGGTCGCCATGTCGGCCTACTACCTCAAGAACGTCGCCCCGAAGAGCGTCACGTTGAACCAGATCTTCATCGGCATGTACCCGTTCATCGGCATCCAGCTCATCGCCCTGATGCTGCTGTACCTGTACCCGGACATGGCGACGTTCCTCCCGGATCTCGTGTACGGAGAAAGCACCCGCTAGGTCGCTCTGCGGCCCGTACGTCCGTCGCGCGTACGGGCGTCGCTGGTCGTCACGCGTCGCCCTCGGCGCCGGTCTCCCCCTCGCCAGCCCGTAGCATGCGGGCGGCGTGGAGGTCCGCCTCGTCCCGGAGCTCGCGCTCGCCGTCGTCGCGGCGTTCGTCGGCGGCCTCATCGCGCGCCGCATCGGCCTCCCGGTCATCCTCGGCTATCTCGTCGCCGGCGTGGCGATCGGCCCGTTCACGCCGGGGCCGGTCGCGGAGGGAGGCGGGATCGCCAGCCTCGCCGAGATCGGTGTGGCGTTCCTCATGTTCGCCCTCGGCACCGAGCTCGCGCGGTCGGAGCTGCGCGAGCTCGGCCGGACCGCGCTTCTCGCCGGGAGCGGGCAGATCGTCCTCGTCGCGCTCATCGGCCCCGCGGTCGCGCCGCTCCTCGGCCTCACCTTCGCGCAGGGGATCTTCCTCGGCGCGCTCCTCTCCCTCTCGAGCACCGTCGTCGCGCTGAAGCTCCTCCTCGCACGCGGCGAGGCCGACTCGCCGCATGGGCGCGGCGCCCTGGCGATCCTCGTGGCGCAGGACCTCGCCGTCGTGCCGATGGTCATCCTGCTGCCCACGCTCGGCGCGGGCGCCGCCGGGGGCTACGTCGCGGTCGCGCAGCGCGTCGGGCTCGCGGTCGCCCTCGTCGCGGTCGCCTACGGCATCGGCACGCGCATCGTGCCCTGGCTGCTCGGCCACGCGGCGGGGCCGCACGCGCGCGAGCTGTTCCTCGTCGGCGTCGTCGCGCTCGCGCTCGGGACGGCGGTCGCAACGAGCGCCCTCGGGCTCTCGCCGGCGTTCGGCGCGTTCATCGCGGGCCTCGTCCTCGCGGGATCCGAGTACCGGACGCAGGTGCTCGCCGAGGTGCTCCCGCTCCGCGACCTGTTCGTGTCGCTCTTCTTCGTGTCCATCGGCACGCTCGTCGACCCGGCCGCGGTGCTCGCGCGTCCGGTCGAGCTCGCGATCATCCTCGCCGTCGTCCTCGTCGCGAAGCCGCTCATCGCCGCCGCGGCGCTTGCCGCCGCCGGCTCGAACGCGCGTGTCGCGCTGTTCGCGGGCGCCGCGGTCGGACAGATGGGCGAGTTCTCGTTCGTGCTGGCGCGGCTCGGCGTCGACTCCGGCACGGTGACGCCGTCGCTGTTCGACCTCGTCCTCGCTGCGGCCGTCGCGAGCATCGTCCTCGCGCCCGCCGTCATGCGGGCGCCGGCGCGGGTGCTCCCGCTCCTCGAGCGCGCCCCGCGCATCGGGCGCGCCTTCGCGCCGCCGTTCGACCCCGGGCAGGGCACGGAGCGCTGGCGCCGCCACGTGATCATCTGCGGCTTCGGGCGCGTCGCCCAGGAGCTCGCCGACGCGCTCGACCGCCGGCACTTCCGCTACCTCGTCATCGAGTACGACATCGGCGTGGTCCGCGAGCTCCGCGCGCGGGGCGCCGCCGTCGTGTACGGCGACGCCGCCAACCCGCAGGTCCTCGAGCACGCGGGGGTCGACCACGCCATCCTCGTCGCCGTGCTCGTGCCCGACCGGACGACCGCCGAGGCGGTCACGCGGCTCGCGCGAGCGCACGCACCGCGCATCGACATCGTCGCGCGGGCCATGGACGTCCGCGACGTCGCGAGCCTGCGGGAGGCGGGCGCGACGGAGGTGGTGCAGCCGGAGTTCGAGGCGGGCGTCGAGGTCATCCGCCACGCCCTCGGGCGCCTCGGCGTGTCGGGCACGGAGCTGCAGAACATCGCCGCAGGGCGCCGCAGCGCGTTCTACCGGCGCGAAGGCTCCTAGGCCCGGATCAGCGGGCGGTACCGGATGCGGTGCGGCCGCGCCGCGTCCTCCCCGAGCTCCTTCCTCTTCCAGGCCTCGAAGTCGCTGTAGTTGCCCTCGTACCAGCGCACGACGCTGTCGCCCTCGAACGAGAGGATGTGCGTCGCGATGCGGTCGATGAACCAGCGGTCGTGGCTGATGACGAGGACGCACCCGGCGAAGTCCACGAGCGCGTCCTCGAGCGCGCGGAGCGTGTCGACGTCAAGGTCGTTCGTCGGCTCGTCGAGCAGAAGGACATTGCCGCCGGAGCGCAGCACCTTCGCGAGGTGCAGCCGGTTGCGCTCGCCGCCCGAGAGGTCGCCGACGCGCTTCTGCTGGTCGGAGCCGCGGAAGCCGAACGACGCAGCGTACGCGCGCACCGGCCTCGGGCGGCCGCCGACGTCGATGGTCTCCTCGCCGCCGCCGATCTCCTCCCACACGGGTCGATCCGCGGCGAGGTCGCGCGTCTGCGCCGCGTACGCGAGCTTCACCGTCTCGCCGACGCGCAGCGCGCCGCCGTCCGCCTTCTCCTCGCCGCTGAGGATCCGGAACAGCGTCGTCTTCCCAGCGCCGTTCGGGCCGATGATCCCGACGATGCCGGCGCGCGGCAGCGTGAAAGTGAGGTCGTCGAAGAGCAGCTTGTCCCCACAGCGCTTTTGCAGACCCTTCGACTCGACGACGACGTCGCCGAGGCGCGGACCCGGCGGGACCCAGATCTCGAGGTCGCGCTCGCGCTCCTCGGGACGCTCGGCGAGGAGCTGCTCGTACGCGTTCAGGCGCGCCTTGCTCTTCGCCTGCCGCGCGCGCGGCGACATCTTCACCCACTCGAGCTCGCGCGCGAGCGTGCGCTGCCGCGCCGACTCCTTCTTCTCCTCGTCCGCGAGACGCTTGCGCTTCTGATCGAGCCAGGAGGAGTAGTTGCCCTCCCACGGGATGCCGTACCCCTGGTCGAGCTCGAGGATCCAGCCGGCGACGTTGTCGAGGAAGTACCGGTCGTGGGTCACCGCGACGACCGTCCCCTCGTAGTCGGCGAGGAAGCGCTCGAGCCACTCGACCGACTCGGCGTCGAGGTGGTTCGTCGGTTCGTCGAGGAGCAGAAGGTCGGGCGACCGCAGCAGGAGGCGGCAGAGCGCGACCCGGCGGCGCTCGCCGCCGGAGAGCGTCGTGACGTCCTGGTCACCCGGCGGGAGCCGCAGCGCGTCCATGGCGCCGTCGAGCTTCGCGTCGAGGTCCCACAGGCCCTTGGCCTCGATCTCGTCCTGCGCCTTCTGGAAGTCCTCGGAGACGCGCTCCATCTCCTCGGGCCGCAGGTCCTCGGCGAACCTCGCCGAGAGCGTCTGGTAGCGGTCGAGCACGGCGCGTGATGCGGCGATGCCTTCTTCGACATTCCCGCGGACGTCCTTCGTCGGGTCGAGAGCCGGCTCCTGGGGCAGGAAGCCGACGGTGTAGCCGGGCGAGAGGCGCGCCTCGCCGACGAACTCCGTGTCGGCACCGGCCATGATCCGCAGGAGGGTGCTCTTGCCGGCGCCGTTCGGGCCGAGCACGCCGATCTTCGCGCCGTGGTAGAAGGACAGGTAGATCCCCCGGAGCACCTCGCGCTGCGTCGGGCTGTGCACGACCTTGCGAAGATCGCGCATCGTGAAGATGAAGGGCGGCATCGTCCAGACGGTACCAGTTACATTCCGAGATCCACGTGAATGACTTCCGGCTCGCCACCGACATCCGCCCACGGCGCTACCGGCTGCGCTTCGATCTCGACCTCGAGGCCTGGCGCTCGGCGGGCGCGGCCCGCATCGATCTCGTCACCGAGCGTGCGACGAAGGAGGTCGTCCTCCACTCGCTCGACCTCGACATCTCCCTCGCGCGCCTGGACGGCGAGCCCGCCGTCGACGTCTCGTACGACGAGGAGTCGCAGACCGCCTGCCTCGAGTTCTCCTCCGAGGTCGCGCCGGGCGGCCACGTCCTCGATCTCGAGTGGAACGGCGAGATCCTCGCGAAACTACGCGGGCTGTATCGGTCGGTCCGCGGCGAGGAGCGCTACGCGGCAACGCAGTTCGAGGCCGCCGACGCGCGGCGCGCGTTCCCCTGCTTCGACGAGCCGGCGTTCAAGGCGCACTTCGCGGTCGAGCTGGTGCACCCGAGCGGTCTCATGGCCGTGGCCAACATGCCCATCGCGTCCAGCGAGAACGTCGGCGGAGGGCGGACGCAGACGACATTCCGCGAGACGCCGGTCATCTCGTCGTACCTGGTCGCTTTCACGGTCGGACCGTACGAGGCGACGCCCGTCACGACGACGAAGACGGGCGTGCCGACGCGCGTCGTCCTTCCGCCCGGACTCGCGGTCCGCGGCGAGTACGCGCGCGACGCGCACGCCCGCGCGCTCGAATGGCTGGAGGCGTACACCGCGATCCCCTACCAGTACCGGAAGGTCGACGCGATCGGCCTACCGGATTTCGAGGCCGGCGCGATGGAGAACCCCGGCGCCATCACGTACCGCGTGCGCCTGCTCGCAGCAGACAAGGAGACGGCGTCGATCCCGGTCTTCAAGAGCGTCTTCGGCGTCGCCGCGCATGAACTCACGCACATGTGGTGGGGCGACCTCGTGACGATGACGTGGTGGACCGACCTCTGGCTGAACGAGTCCTTCGCTTCGTTCGTCGGCGACAAGTGCACCGACGCCCTCAATCCCGAATGGCAGATGCGGCGCGACATCGTCGCGGACGCCGCGCCCGCGTTCAACCTCGACTCCCTCGTCTCGACGCACCCGATCTCGATCGAAGCGCGCAACGCCGACGAGGCGTCAGAGCGCTTCGACGCGATCACCTACAACAAGGGCCAGGCCGTCCTGCGGATGATCGAGAACTTCCTCGGCGAGGACGCCTTCCGCGACGGCGTGCGCATCTACCTGGAACGCCACCGCGAGGCGAACGCGACGGCCGACGACTTCTGGCGCGCGCTCGACGAGTCGTCCGGCCGCGACGTCACGCGTCTCGCGAACGCGTGGATCCACGAGCCGGGGCATCCGCTCGTCCACTGCTCGGTCAGAGAGGAGGACGGCGCGCTCGACGTCACGTTCCGGCAGGACCGGTTCTTCGCCGATCCCGACGTGAAGGACACCGGCCAGACCTGGCCCGTGCCCATGGTCGTCGCGTACGGCACGCAGGCGGGCCGGCGCGAGGAGCGTGTGCACCTCGACGGCCGCGAGACCACCGTGCGGCTCCCCGGCGCGCGCTGGTACTTCCCGAACGGCGGCGCGGCCGGCTTCTACCGGTACGCGTTCGACGACCGCTCCGTCGCGCTCTTGGCACCGGCGATCCGCGAGCTTCGGCCCGAAGAGCGCCTGTCGCTGCTCGACGACCAGTGGTCGCTCGCCCGCGCGCGCAAGGCGGGCATCGCGCAGTACATCGCGCTCGCTGACGGGCTGCGCGGCGACACCGACCGCGCGGTGCTCCAGAACGTCGCGGCCGCGCTCGCCTGGCTCGAGGGCCACACGGTCGCCGACGCTTCCCGTCGCGCGTTCCAGCGCTTCGTCGAGTCGATCTTCGGCCCCGAGATCGCGGCGCTCGGCTGGGACCGGCGCGCCGACGACTCGCCCGACGAGCGCGAGCGGCGGTCGATCGCCATCGCCACGCTCGCGTTCCGCGCCGGCGACGCGCAGGTGCGTCGCGAGGCAAGGCGGCGGCTCGACGCGCACCTGTCCGGCGCGTCACGGCTCGACCCCGACATCGCCGGCGCCGTCATCGGCGCGGCGGCCATCGAGGGCGACGCGGCGCTCTACGACCGCTACGTCGCGCGGATGCAGGAGACGGAGAAGACCGACGCGCAGGAGGAAGCGCGCTTCCGCAACGGTCTCACGCAGTTCCGCGACCCGGCGCTCGCGCGCCGGATCTCGGAAGACGTGTTCACGGGCCTCATCCGCATCCAGGACCGCGCGCTCATGCTCACGGCGCTCCTCGACGAGCCACACTCGCGGGTCGATGCGTGGCGCTCGGCGCGGGCGCACTGGGATGCGGACATCGCGACGATGGACCCCGGCAACAAGCACCGCGCGATCGGCGCCGTCGCGAGCCTCATCGTCAGGCCGCTCGCGGCCGAGGCGACCGCGTTCCTCGAGGCGAAGCGCACGCCGGACAGCGACGAAACGACGGCGCGCGCCCTCGAGCGGCTGCGCATCCTCACGGCGACCGCCGAGCGCATCGCGGCCGATCTGCCGGACGCGCTGGATCGCGTCGCGGATCGCGCACGGGCGTAGCCGCGAGCGGAGCGCCCGTTAGCTCGAACGCTCCATACACACTCCAACTATGGCACTGTGTATGCTTCCAGGATGCGCCGATCACATGGCCCGATGCGGCGACTGCAGCTGCTCATGGATGAGGCTCTCGACGATGCGCTCGAGCGCGAGGCGCGACGGACCAGGCGCTCCAAGAGCGCGGTCATGCGTGACCTCGTGCGCGAGAAGATCCGTCCCCTGCCGCCGCTCGAGGAGGATCCGATCTGGGAGATGGCCGGAGTCGACTCCTACGAGCCCATGAGCGACGAGGATGAGGTCCTGTACGGTGCGTACACGCCCGCGGCGCGGGCTGCGGACCGCGCAGCCATGAAGCGGCGGCGTCGTTGATCTTCGTCGACACGTCGTTCTGGACCGCCTTCCGAGACCGACGCGACGACCGGCATCCCGACGCCCGGCGCATGCTCCGCGCCGTCGAGGACCAGGATCTGATCACGACGAACAACGTCCGTGGCGAGACGTGGACGCTCTTACGAGTCCGAGCCGGACACGCCGCGGCCGTCCACTTCGTGGATCATCTCGAACGTTCGCCGCGCGTCTCCGTCGTGCGCGTCGACGAGGACCAGGAGCGCGACGCCTTGGCCTGGTTGCGGCGCCACGATGAGCTGCCCTACTCCTTCGTGGATGCGACGAGCTTCGCCGTCATGCGTACCCTGCACGTCCGCTCCGCGCTGACGTTCGACGAGGACTTCGCTGCGGCCGGATTCACGCTCGTCGAGGCTTGAACTCGGGGCCTCTCAGCCCGGCCGATCTCGTTCGATCAGACCGGTCGAGCTGTGACCGTGAGCGCTCAGTCGGTCGCAGGCAGCCACTCCCACGTTCTGGCCAGTGCGCGGTCCTCCGGGTGCCCGACGAGGTAGCGATCCACCGCGGCGATCAGCACGCCGAGGTTGCGCTTCATAATGCACAACAGCACTCGCGCTCAGCGCCGCAGGAGAACGGACGATAGTGGCCTGTCGTGAAACACGGGCCCGTGGGAGCTCAGCCCCCGATGTAGCTCATCTCGATCTTCTTGAGCGGGATCGTGTTCTCGGAGCGGATCTCCGAGTAACGGTCGGTCCGCGCGTTCCAGACCTCCGCGATCCGCGCGGCGATCTCGTCGTCGGTCGCGCCGCCGCGCAGGAGCGTGCGCAGGTCCGTGCCGTCGGTCGCGAAGAGGCACGTGTACAGCTTCCCTTCGGCCGAGAGCCGCGCGCGCGTGCAGTCCTTGCAGAACGCCTGCGTGACCGAGGCGATGATCCCGAGCTCGCCCCTGCCGTCGAGATAGCGCCAGCGCTCCGCGACCTCGCCGCTGTAGTTGGGCGCGAGCGGCTCGATCGGGAACGCCTCGCTCACGCGTCGCACGATCTCGCGCGCGGGCACGACGTCGTCCATGCGCCAGCCGTTGGTGTGGCCGACGTCCATGTACTCGATGAACCGCAGGATGTAGCCCCGCTCGCGGAAGAACGCGGCCATGGGGACGATGCTGTCTTCGTTCATCCCGCGCTTCACGACCATGTTCACCTTCACCGGACGCAGCCCGACGGCGTGCGCCGTGTCCATCGCGGCGATGACGCGCTCGACGGGGAAGTCGACATCGTTCATCTTCCGGAAGACTGCGTCGTCGAGCGAGTCGAGGCTCACGGTGATGCGCTTCAGCCCCGCGTCCTTGAGCGCCTGCGCCTTCTCGGCGAGGAGCGAGCCGTTCGTCGTGATCGTGAGATCGAGGTCCGGCGTGGCCGCGAGCATCGCGATCAGGGTCTCGAGCTCGCGACGGGTGAGCGGCTCGCCGCCGGTCAGCCGGACCTTCTCCGTGCCAAGGCCCACGAAGATGCGCACGAGGCGCTCGAGCTCCTCATAGCTGAGCAGATCGGCCTTCGGGAGGAACTGGTAGCCGCGACCGAAGACCTCCTTCGGCATGCAGTACACACAGCGGAAGTTGCAGCGGTCCGTGACCGAGATGCGCAGGTCACGGAGCGGCCGCCCGAGCGTGTCGCGCAGTGTCCTCGCCTCCCCCATCAGCGGAGAGTATGGGCCTCGCCTGCTCGCTAGGAGAGCGCCCGGCGCACGGCCTCCGCGACGTCACGGGGGTCCGGGAGGCCGCCGTCGCGCGCCATCGAGTGCACCAGGCGATCGCCGACCCGGACGTCGAACGTGCCGCCCTCCCACGGGATGATCTCGATCGACGAGAGCCTCTCGCCGAACTCGCGCATGAGCGACCCGGCCAGCTCGAGCGTCTGCGGTTCGTAGCCGCACTCCGCGCAGTACGTGATGCGGACCTTGACCGGCCCGCTCACGCGCCCTTCGCGGCCTGCTTCTGACCGGCGCCGCCCCAGGTCGTGCGGCCCTCGACGATCGCGCGGATCTCGCGGATGACCTCGCCGTTCGCCCAGTCCGTCGTGTCTTCGCGCATCTTCGCCAGCTCACCCTGCAGGCGCGTGCGCACGTCCTCGGGCAGCTGGTCGACGGGCGCATCCGGAGAGCCGAACGCCGGATCCGACGCGTAGACCTCGCGCCGCCGCCGGGCCCGCCGCTCCGTGACAGTGTCGGGCCGCTCGATGAACACACCCACCTCTTGCCACGAGGTGGGATCGAGGAAGACGAAGACCGGGATCGACCTGAACTGCCCCTGGTTGAGGTACTGGTCCATCAGGTCGGCGTTCGCGTCGCGCTCGAAGACGCGGAGATCTTGGCTCCCGCTCTCGTGCGCGATGCGGCCGAGGACCGGCAGGTTCGCGATGACGTCGCCGCACCAGTCGGCGGCGATGGCGACGACCTTGAGCGGCCGGCGCTTGAACGCCGCGACGTCGTCGGCAGTGAGCTTCACGCGTGCCTCGTTCGCGGCGAAGCGCTCCTGGTTGCGGGTCATGGACGCCTTGAACTGCTCGTAGGTCATCCCCTGCGCGAAGCGGTCGGCGGTGATCTTTCCCATGCGCACTAGGGTCGCACGTCACCGTGACGTCTGCTCGGGGCGGGCGGCCGTGTCAGCGGCAGCGGCGACATTCAGTTCAGGCGTGGTCCTTGCGCGCGGACCTTGGCGACGCTCTCCATCGCCTCCTTCAGCTCCTTGAACCAGTCCGCCTGGTGCTGCCGCACGAGAGCGACGCACCACGCCAGCGCGTGCGCCCGGCTGCGCGCGATGCCCGCGTCGACGAGCGCGTCGAGCGTCTCACGCTCCGCGAGGCGGAGACGCGTCATCACTGGCAATGCGAGGTGCGTAAAGAGCTGCTTCACCTCGCCGCACACCGCGGCCCACGAGAACACACGCCCGAACTTCCGCTGCGCCTCGCGCGCGATGGCGATGCGCGGGTCGCGCGTGTCCGCGCGGAACTGCTGGATCCGACCGAGTCGCGCGACGTCGAGGTCGCCCTCCACGCCTGCCACGTCCTTCAAGCGAACGGTCACGAGCACCTCATGCTCGTCCGTCTGGATGTCCTCGACGGTCACCGCCCAGTCAGCAGGGATCCGTCCGCTGAGCCACGCTGTGATCTCAGCTCGCTCCGCCATCTCCGACCTCCGACCGCTTGACTCTTGCGCCACTTGTAACGTAATCATATGCGTCAAGAAGGCCGTATAGGCCCATCACTGCAGTCTCGCCGAACGATTACAGAACGCACGGTAGCGCTGGCAGCGACAGACGAACAGGCATGAGACGCTTCGAGGTCCATGAGCGACCTTCGGCGCGACATCGCCCTGGCGAGCGCTACCGCGACGGCCATCGGCTACACGTACGCGGCCCACGGGCCCGTCCTGCCGCTCATCACGAGCGAGTTCGGCCTGAGCGACGTCCAGGCTGGCCTCGTCGCGACCGCGCTCTTCCTGCTCGCCGCCGCCACGATGATCCTGTTCGGCGACGTCGCCGACCGCTACCCCACCCGCGACGCGGTCACGCTCGGGATGGTCCTCGTCCTCGCCGGGAACGTCGCGACCGGGCTCGCCCCGTCGTATCCGGCGCTCCTGGCGGCCAAGGCCCTCGGCGGCATCGGCGCCGGCTTCGGGTTCCTCGCCGGCATCCGCTACGTCCAGCGCCGCTACGGCGAGGCGCGTCCGCACTTCGGGCAGGGCGTGTACGGCGCGGGCTACCCGCTCGGGAGCGTCTTCGCCCTCTGGGGCATGCCCGCGCTCGCGGTCGTGTGGGGCTGGCGCGGGGCGTTCCTCGCGACGAGCGCGCTCATCGCCGCCGTGCTCGCGGTGTGGCTGCTCGCGACCGGCGTCGAGCGCATGCGGCGGCCCGGGAACATGCTCGACGCGGCGCGCTGCGCCAATTGCTGGTGGACGTTCGTGCAGCACGCCGCCGGCTTCGGGCTCGTCTTCGCGGCCGCGACGTGGATCACGACGTTCCTGCTGCGCACGTTCGATCTCCCGCTCGAGGCGAGCGGGCTCCTTGGGTCCGTCCTCCTCGTGCTCTCGGTCATCGCGCGGCCGATCGGCGGCTACCTCGTGGCGCGCGAGCATGTCGCCACGGTCGCGGTCATGCGAGCGGCCCAGCTCACCATCCTCGTCGGGATCGGCCTCATCGCGTTCCCCGGCCGCCCGCTCGCCGCCGCGCTTGCCGGCGCGGCCGCGGTCGGCATCGGCGGCGGCCTGCCCTACGCGTCCGTCTTCATCACGTCCGCGGCGTCGCTGCCGACCGCGCCGAGCGCGGCGCAGGGCCTCACCGCGCTCGGCGGGCTCCTCGGGACGCTCGTCGGCGCGCCAGCGATGGGCTACGCGATCCAGACGTGGGGCTTCTCGTGGGCGTGGCTGCTCCTCGGCGCGATCTCGCTCACGGCGCTCGCCATCACCTTCGTCATGCGCGGCGAGGAGGCCTTCGCGAGGCCCTGATCAGCGCAGGAGCGGGTCGATCACCTTGCCGTCCAGCTTGGCCTCCCAATGGACGTGCGGACCGGTCGCGCGGCCGGACATGCCCACGAGCGCGATGGCCTGGCCGCGCGCGACGCGCTGGCCGACGGTCACCAGGATCGCGCTCGCGTGGTAGTAACAGGTCTCGAGCCCGCCAGCGTGCTGGACGCAGACGCGGATCCCGCCCTCGCCGTCGTCCTGCCAGCCGGCCTTGGTCACGACGCCGGCGTCCGCGGCGACGACCTGTGAGCCGAACGGCGCCGCGATGTCGACCCCGGCATGGCCGGCGTGAACGAACTGCGAGATGCCCCCCGAGACGGGCCGGATGAGCCGCGCCGTGCCCGCGTCGATCTTCGCGGCGCGCGCCCCGGCGGGCACGGCTTCGGCCGCCGGGTCGCCGACGACGATGTCGTAGCAGCGGAATACCTCGAGGCGGCTGTCGAGGCGGTCGATGCGGACGGTCCCGCCGAAGTAGCGGCCGTCCGGGCTGAATGCGCGGATGCCGAAGACGTCCGGCAGGATCGCGGTCGCGCCGGCCGCGGGCCACACGGCCGTGGCCCGCCCGTACGCGTCGCCCGCCACGACCGACGCGCGCGGCGTCCGGACGAAGAGCGTGCGGCCGTCGGGTCCCCATGAGTGGACCGCTCCGCGCGCGATCGCGACCTGTGCCGTCGTCCCCGCGTCGAGGTCGCGCACGACGAGCTTGGTCGGGTATCGCGCGAGGAGGATCGAGCCGACGGGCGCCCACTCGATGAACGTGGCGCCCGGCAGCTCGAGCTCGCTCATGTCGCCCGTCTCCGTCGTGCCGAGGAGCCACTGCGGCTCGGCGTCCTTCGCGTCGTAGCGCGTCAGGGTGAAGCGCGTACCGTCGCCGCTCCAGCGCCAGTCGTCGCGCGGGTAGCGCGGGACGTAGCGGTCGGGGATCTTCGCCGTCGTGCCGGGCGTCGGGCCGCCGCTCCAGTACCGGATCGTGCTGCCCTGGATGTAGAAGAGTGTGTCGCCCGCCCACGCGAAGTCGGGCATGGTCGGGACGAGCTTCGCGACGACCTCACCGCGCTCAATGACCTCGAGGAAGTCGGCCTTGTAGCCCCAGTACGCGAGGTAGCGCCCGCTTTCGGACCACGCGGGGCGCCCGTACTCGATCTCGCTGAGCGTGCGGACCTTCCGGGTCCGCATGTCGACGAGGTCAAGGTATTCGTCCTCGCGGTAGCCGCTCGCGTTCGTCGCCGACGGCCGCCGCTCGAGGCGGACGAGCGCGAGCGTCGTTCCGTCGGGCGACCACCGAGCCTGCGTGACGTTGTCGAGCGCGGGCATCGCGATCCGCTCGAGGCAGTTCAGGCCGGGCGCGGGGACCGGGTCCTCGATCGGCAGCGAGGCGGCGGCCGGCGACGCGAGCGCGCACAGGAGGGCGATGACCACGACGCCCAGCGCGCCTTTCTTCACGGTCGGGATGATGGCCCTCGCGAGCCGCCGCGCCTAGGCTTTCGGGCTCAGCTCGCTACTGATGCGATCCAACACGCGCTTGGAGGCGACCGCCACCTCGTCCACCGCGCTTTCGAACGCTTGCTGGTGCCGGCTCGTCGGTTCCCTGAAGCCGGTCACCTTGCGGACGAACTGGCGCGCCGCCGCGCGGATCTCCTCGTCGCTCGCGACGACCTCACGCTTACGGAGCGTCTTGATGCTGCGACACATTTGCCGCTCCTCCCGCTGTCCCAGCGCCGAACGCGCGGCGTCCGATGACGCCCACGAGCGCGAACAGGAGCGGCCATCCGAGGACCAGCAGCAGAAGCAACGCCCACCACAGCCACTCCATATCAGGGACAACGCTACCCGAGGGTCACCGCGGCATAGGCTCTGGGACGTGACCCTCCAGCACCCCGCCGTCTCGGCATGGTTCGAGCGGGCGTACGGGGGCCCCACCGTCGGCCAGGAGCGCGCATGGCCGATCGTCGCGTCCGGCCGGGACCTGCTGCTCGCCGCCCCGACCGGCTCCGGGAAGACGCTCGCCGCCTTTCTGGCGCTCATTGACCGGCTCCACCGCGAGCCGCGCGAGGCGGAGGGCGTACGCGTCCTCTACGTCTCGCCGCTGAAGGCGTTGAACAACGACATCCAGCGCAACCTCGACGAGCCGCTCACGGGCATCGCGCGCGTCGCGGCCGAGCTCGGCGTTCCTATCCCGGAGATCCGCACCGCGGTCCGGACGGGCGACACGGTCGCGAACGAGCGCCACCGCATGACCCGACGTCCGCCGCACATCCTCATCACGACGCCGGAATCCCTCTACCTGCTGCTCACCTCCCCGCGCGCTCGCGACATGCTGCGGACCGTCGAGCACGTGATCGTCGACGAGATCCACGCCGTCGCGGGGACGAAGCGCGGCTCGCACCTCGCGCTGTCGCTCGAGCGCCTGCGGCAGCTCTCCGGCACCGAGTTCCAGCGGATCGGCCTCTCGGCCACGGTACGCCCGCTCGACGAGGTCGGGCGGTTCCTCGTGGGGGTCGATCCCGACGGCGGCGCGCGGCGGGTCGAGGTCGTGGACGCGGGCTCGCGGAAGCCGACCGACCTGCTCGTCGAGTGCCCGGTGGAGGACTTCGAGGCGCTCGGCGGCGAGGTCGACGCCTGGACGGCGATCGAGCCCCGGCTGCTCGAGCTCGTGCGATCACACCGCACCACGCTCCTGTTCGTGAACAACCGCCGCTCCGCGGAGCGGCTCACGCGCGTCCTGAACGACCTCGCCGAGGCCGACATCGCGCGCGCGCACCACGGCTCGATGTCGCGCGAGGAGCGGCTCGAGGTCGAGGCGACGCTGAAGCGCGGCGAGCTGCGCTGCGTCGTCGCGACCGGGTCGCTCGAGCTCGGCATCGACATCGGGTCGGTCGACCTCGTGCTGTGCGTCGAGTCGCCGCGCGGCATCGCGCGCGGGCTGCAGCGCGTCGGACGGTCGGGCCACCTCGTCGGCCAGACGTCCAAAGGCCGGATCGTCCCGAAGTTCCGCGGCGACCTCGTCGAATCGGCGGCGATCGCCAAGGGGATGCTCGAGGGCGACGTCGAGCCGGTGCGCATCCCTCACGACCCGCTCGACGTCCTCGCGCAGCAGGTCGTCGCGATGGCGGCCGTGGACGAGTGGCCGGTCGACGACCTGTACGCGCTCACGCGCCGGTCGTGGCCGTTCCGCTGGCTCGCGCGCGACCACTTCGACGGCGTCCTCGCGATGCTCTCCGGCAAGTACCCGTCCGAGGAGTTCGGCGAGCTCCGACCGCGCATCGTGTGGGACAAGGCGGCGCGCGTCATCCGCGGCCGGCCAGGCTCGTCGCAGCTCGCGCTCGTCTCGGGCGGGACCATCCCCGACCGCGGACTCTTCAGCGTGGACCACGCGCTGAGCGGCGCGAAGCTCGGGGAGCTCGACGAGGAGCAGTCGCTCGAGCTGCGGCCGGGCGATGTGTTCGTCCTCGGCGCGCGGCCATGGCGCGTCACCGACATGACGCAGAGCAAGGTCCTCGTGACCGAGGCGACGGGCACGATCCCGACGGTGCCGTTCTGGAAGGGCGACGCCTTCGGCCGGCAGTACGAGACGGGCGTGCGAGTCGCGCGCCTGCTCACGGACGTGCGCAGCGGGCTCGACGACCCGGGCATCGTCGAGCGCCTCAAGGCCGACTACGCGCTCGACGACAACAGCGCGTTCAACCTCGTCCGGTACGTCCGCGCGCAGGCCGAAGCGGGGGCGCTGCCGGGCGAGCGGCGCATCGTGGTGGAGCAGTTCCGCGACGAGCTCGGCGACCGGCGGATCGTCGTGCACGCGCCCTTCGGCCGCATGGTGCTGCGCCCGTGGTCCATGGCCCTGCAGGAGGCGCTCTGCCGCGACGGGCAGTGCTCCGACATCTCCGTGACCGACGACGGCATCCACTTCCGCCTGGCCATGCAGGACCGGCGCGATGCAAGCGACCTCGTGCGGCGCGTGGACCCGACGAACCTCGAGGAGCACCTCTATCCGCCGCTGTCGCGCTCCACGCTGTTCGCGGCGCGGTTCCGCGAGAACGCCCAGCGCGCACTGCTCCTGCCGAAGCTCGGCCCAGGGCGCCGCACGCCCCTGTGGCTCCAGCGGCTGCGCGCGGCCGACCTGCTCGAGGTCGCGCGCCGTCACGACGACTTCCCGCTCGTGTACGAGACCCTGCGCGAGGTCCTCGAGGACTGGTCCGACATGGAGCACCTGCGCGAGGTGCTCGGCGGGATCGCGTCGGGCGCGATCGAGATCACCGTGGTCGAGACGGAGGCGCCGTCGCCCTTCGCGGCGGGCCTCGTCCTGCAGTTCATCGGCGACTTCCTGGAGGAGGGCGACCGGCAGCAGCAGGAATTCCGCGAGGTGGCGCTGTCGCTCGACCGCCGCCTCCTGCGCGAGCTCCTCGGGACCTCTTCGCTGCGGGAGCTGCTCGAGCCCGACGCGATCGCCGAGGTCGAGGCGCGCCTCCAGCGCACCGCCGACGGGCGCCGCGCGCGCGACCGCGACGAGATCGAGGACCTGCTCATCCGGCTCGGCCCGCTCACGGAGGCCGAGCTCACGGCGCGGACCGAGGGCGACGCGCTCGCCCTCGTTCGCACGCTCGAGACGGAAAAGCGCGCCACGCGGGCGTGGATGGGAACGGGGTCCACGGCGATCGGACCCCGATGGCTCGCGACGGAGGACGTGGCGCTGTACGAGCGCGCCGCTCATGACGGCGGGTCGCGCCTCGCGGTCGTGCGCCGCCACCTCGCGACGCACGGCCCGGTGACCGAGGAGATGCTCGAGGCGGCCGTCGGATGGCCCGTCCGCGAGACGCTCGTCGCGCTCGAGCGCGACGGCGTCGCGGTCGCGGGCGAGTTCACGCGCGGGCGCCACGGCCTCGAGTGGGTCGAGGCGCGCGTCCTGGAGGAGATCCACCGCGCGAGCCTCGCGAAGCTCCGCCGCGAGATCGAGCCGCGCACGCGCGCGGAGTACGCGCGCTTCCTGCTGCGCTGGCAGGGGCTCACCGCGCGCGACCGCGACATCGCGGACGTGCTCGACCAGCTCCAGGGCGTCTGGCTCCCCGTCGAGACCTGGGAGCGCGACGTCATCCCCGCGCGCATGCCCGGCTACGGCACGGGCCTGGTCGACGCCGCGTGCGGGTCGGGCGAGTTCCTCTGGCTCGCGCGCCGCACGAGCGACGTCGCGAAGCCGCGCGTCGCGTTCTTCCGCCGCGATCTGCTGCCGCTCCTCGTCGCGCCGCCGCGGGACGGCGAGCTCAGCGACGCCACGCGAGCCGTGCGCGATGCGCTGCGCACGCGCGGCGCGTCGTTCGCCACGGACCTCGTCCCCGCGACGGGGCTCGGGTACCGGGACGTCACGATGGCGCTGTGGGAGCTCGTGTTCGCGGGACTCGTCACGAACGACGGCTTCGCGCCGCTGCGCAACGTCCCAAAGGCCGCCGACGACGCGCCGCGCGAGCTCACCGAGCGCGACGCCCGCCGCGCCTCGCGCTGGCGCCGGGTCCGGACCGACCGCGCCTCGGCGGGGCGGTGGTCGCTCGTGTGGCCCGCCGAGCCCACGACGGTCGGCGAGAGCGACCGCGCCGAGGCCTGGGCGCAGGTCCTCCTCGCGCGCTACGGCGTGCTCGCGTACGAGCACGTCGCGCACGAGGACGTGCCCCTGCCCTGGTCCGCCGTCGCGGACGTGCTGAAGCGGCGCGAGATGCGCGGCGAGGCGCGGCGCGGCTCGTTCGTCGAGGGGTTCCAGACGATGCAGTACGCGCACAAGGCCGCCGTCGAGCGGCTCCGCGAGAGCGCGGAGGACCGGCGCATGATCGTCGTGGCGGCGATGGATCCCGCCAACGCCTACGGCGCGGCGCTGCCCGCGCCGGCCGAGGGCTTCGCGCGCGTGCCCGGGGCGTACCTCGTCCTGGAGGGCGGCACGCCGGTCATGCGTATCGAGGCGGGCGGCAAGCGGCTCGTCCCGGTGAACGGGCTCGTCGGCGACCGGCTCGCCGCCGCGGTGTCGACGCTGCCGCAGCTCCTGCGCGCGCCGGCGCCCTATCGCGGAAAGCGGCTCGAGGTGCTCACGTACGGCGACGACCCCGCGGCGCGGAGCGCGGCGGCAGATGCGCTGTCCCGCGCGGGGTTCGAGCCGTCAGGAGAAGGTTTGGTGCTCTGGCCGAGCCGTGCCCGTCAGACCGCCTAGCGGATCCGGAAGAACCCGATCAGCCCGAACGCGACCGCCGCGATGATCGTGAACCGGACGACGCGACCGAGGAGCACCGGGATGAAGAACGTCCGGAGGCGCATGCCGAGCGCACCCGCGCCGAGACCGCCGACATCGAAGACCGGGTTCAGCGGGATAGCGAAGAAGAAGAGGAAGATCGCCGCGCGCCACTCGTAGCGGAAGAAGTACCGGATGCGCTCGAACCACGGGTGCCCGGTGAAGAGCTCCTTCTCGACGCGTCCGACGTAGAAGGCGACGCACTCGCCGAGCGCCGAGCCGAGCGCCGCGAGGACGACGACGACCGCCGCGCTCTCCGCCTCCGTCGCCATGTGCGCAACGATCGGGATGTACGGGACGGGGACCACGACCGCGGCGTTCGCGACGAACGTGAGGAGGAACGCGCCCGCGTAGTTGAGGCCCCCGAGCGCGACGTAGTCGATCGGCGCGAGGAACAGCGCGACGTTGAAGAGGACGAGCGCGATGACCGCCGCCACCTTCTGTGGCGTCGACGCTGTGCGCGCGCGGTCGCCGAGCGCGCGCGGATGGAGCGCGACCGCGGCGCGCTGCGCGACCTCGGTCGCCCGTCCTCCCACCAGCACGCCCTCACTCTAGGGACCCGGGGAGCAGGCATTCAAGGGCAAGGTCGCTACGCACCGGATGCCGGCATCCGGACGTGGCCGGCGCGCGGCTGGTGCCTTAGGCGCGCTCTCGCTGCTGGCGGTCGATCGCACTTTGCAGCTGCGCGGGGCTGACGAGCTTCATCTCGAGCAGCACCTCGCCGAAGCGCTTCCGCTCGCCGCGGGCGGCCGTGTCGTTCTGACGCGCGAGCGCGCTCTCGACCTGCGTCGGCGTGAACGCGCCATCCTCGACGAGGTACTCGCCGATGGTCTTCAGGAGATCGCCTGCGCGCTGGACCGCGCGCTCGCCTCGAGGCTCGGCGCGTACGCGATGTGAGCGGCCCCGGTCTGGCGCTTCGCCCGATACATCGCGGCGTCCGCGGCGGCGACGACCGACTCCGGGTCGGTCCCGTCCCGATGCGTTGCGATGCCGAACGATGCGCCGAGCGTCGCCCCTGGCGGGAGCGGCAGCGCGCGAAGACCGCCGAGCACGCGCTCGGCCACTACGCGGGTGCTCACCGCGTCCGCGGACGCGAGGAGCAGGCAGAACTCGTCGCCCCCGATGCGTGCGGCCATGTCCGCCTGGCGCACCGCCTGCCGCAGGATCGCGCCGATCTCGCGGAGCGCGTCGTCGCCGCTCGCGTGGCCGAGGCGGTCGTTGATCTGCTTGAAGCCGTCGAGGTCGATGAAGAGGAGCGCGAAGCGCTCGCCGCGCTCGTACGCGAGCTTCAGGCGCTCCTCGAACGCCCGCCGGTTCGGGAGCTCCGTCAGCGGGTCCGTGAGCGACAGGATGCGCGCCCGCTCCGAGGCGCGGTATGCGTCCGTGTACACGAGGTAGAAGCCGGTCGCACCGGCGAGCAGCGCCCCGAAGAGCGGGAACTGATGGGCCGAGTCGATCGCCCAGAGCGATCCGTCGGTGAGGATCGCCGCCTCGGAGACGATGAAGAGGATCGACGCGATGGTCGCGAGGATTTAGATGCGGCGCCACGATCCCGGCCGCGACCACGGGACGACCTTGAACAGGAAGAAGACGTTGACGAGCAGGACGACGATGACCGCAAGGACGAGCAGGTCGCTGGACAAGTCCCCCACCAGCGGCCGCAACACCGAGGTCCGACTCTAGCGCCGGCTCACTCGGCGTACCACTGGGCGGCCGACCGCGCGACCTCCGCCGATGGCATCCGCTCGATCTCGCGCATCGTGGCGGCGACCTCGTCCGCCGACGGGACGATCTCGTGCACCCCCGCGAGCGCCGCGTCGGTCCGCGCGACGTCCGTTACGGGCGCGACCACGACGTGACGGTGTCGGAGCAGTCGCTGATACGTCGCGGCGTACAGGCCGGGGTCGTATCCCGCGCTCCCGCTCGCCCTCGGGAGGCCGAGCGCGACCGCTACCGCTTCGATCTCCGACCAGTGCGCGCGGACGAGGTCGGGGGGCGCGCTCTTCGCGTCGCGCGCCGCGCTCATGTCGCCGGCCCGGGCGGCTTCGATCGCGCGGCGGACCGCGGCGCTCGGCACCGGCACGACGAAGAGGGTCCGCTCGCCCGCGAGGAGCGGCTCGAGCCCGTCGTCCCGCGGGCGCGCGAGCTCCATGAGCCGTTCGCCGATGAGCGGTGTCTCGCCGACGAGGATGTGGCGCGGGCCCGGGTGCGCGCGGTCCCAGCGCAGGACGGCACCACGGGCCCAGCGGCCCACGGCCAGACGGATGGCCGCGTGCGTCACCCCGCCGAGCTCCGGGTAGCGGGCGAGGTTCGCCGGCGTGTCGAACGGCAGGCGGGCGACGTCCCACTGGAGGAGATGGACGACGCGTCCCGCATCGGCGGCGGCGCGCCCGATGCGGCGCACGACGGCGCTCTTGCCCGAGGCCGGCAGGCCGGCGACGAAGACGCAGTGGCGCTCGCGGGCGGCGCTCGCGATGAGGTCGTGGAGCTCGTCGACGATGCGCGAAGGGTACTGCGGCCTCAAGGCTCCGAGGATCGCGTCCTGCGTCCTGATGAGCCCGAAGAGGACGCTCTGCGGCCGCGGAGGTCGATGACGCGCGCCATGTGGTACTCGACCGACTGGAGCCGCGCAAGGTCGCGGACCGCGACGGCGACCACAGCGGCGATCCGCACGCTGAGCGAGCTAGCACGCAGCGTTCCTGTTTATGATCCCGGCGTGACCCGCGACCTGCTCCTCGAGCGCCTGCACGAGATACACGACGCTCACGGGCAGATCCGCCACCGCGACCTCGCGACGCTCTGCGCCGAGATGCGCATCCCGCTCGCCGAGGGCTACGAGGTCGCCACCTTCTACCACCGCCTCGGTGTCGTCCGCGACGACGCGGCACCGGCCGATCCCGCTCCCGTACGGGTGTGCGACGGCGTCCCCTGCCTGGTGCGCGGCGCGCGCGACCTCGGCGCCGGGATCGAGCGTGCGACCGACCGCTCGGTGCGGTGGGGGCCGTGCATCGGGCAGTGCGATCGCGCCCCGGCCATCGAGGTCGGCGCGCACGTGGTCGCGCCCGCGACGGCTGACGCAGCGGCCGAAGCGGTGCGGAACGGGAACGTGCGCGCCACACCGCCGGAGGCCGTGGCCTTCGACGCGTACGTCGCGCGCGGCGGATACGCCCTCCTGCGCTCGTGCCTCGCCGGCGAGCGCGATCCCGAGGGCGTCATCGCCACCCTCGACCAGGCCGGGTTGCGCGGACTCGGCGGCGCCGGATTCCCGACCGCGCGCAAGTGGCGCACCGTCCGGTCGTTCCCCGGTCCGCGATACGTCGTGCTGAACGCGGACGAGGGAGAGCCCGGCACCTTCAAGGACCGCTGGTGCTTCGAGGCCGATCCGCACCGCGTGCTCGAGGGCCTGCTCATCGGCTGCTGGGCGGTCGGCGCGCGGGAGTGCTACGTCTATCTGCGCGATGAGTACGCGGGGATCCGCGCGATGCTCGCGCGCGAGATCGCCGCCCTCGACGCCGGCCGCGTCTCCCCGGTGCGGATCCACCTCCGCCGGGGCGCGGGCGCGTACGTCTGCGGGGAAGAGTCCGCGATGCTCGAGAGCATCGAGGGGCGTCGCGGCTATCCACGGCACCGCCCGCCGTACGCCGCCGAGGTCGGCCTCTTCGGACGGCCGACGCTCATCCAGAACGTCGAGACGATGTACTGGGTCCCCGAGATCCTCTCGCGAGGGCCAGAGTGGTGGCGCTCGCACGGCCGGCAGGGCCGCGGCGGCCTACGGCTCTTCTCGCTGTCGGGTCGCGTCCGCCGCCCGGGCGTGTACGTCGCGCCCGCGGGCATCAGCGTGCGCGAGCTCATCGACCAGCACGGCGGTGGCATGGAGGAGGGCCACGCCTTGGCGGCGTACCTGCCCGGCGGTGCGGCCGGCGGGATCCTCCCGGCGAGCCTCGACGGCCTGCCGCTCGACTTCGACACGCTCCAGGCGCACGGCGCGTTCATCGGCTCGGCCGCGGTCATCGTCCTCTCCGACCGCGACGACGTGGCGGCGGTCGCCCGCGAGCTCATGCGGTTCTTCAGGGACGAGAGCTGCGGGCAGTGCGCGCCGTGCCGCGTCGGGACAGAGAAGGCGCTCACCCTCATGAACGGGCCCCGCTGGAACGTGCCGCTCGTGCGCGAGCTGTCGGCGACGATGGCGGACGCGTCGATCTGCGGGCTCGGGCAGGCCGCGCCGAACCCCGTGCTCTCAGTGCTGCGCTTCTGGCCGGAGGCGGTCGGCGCGGAGCGATCCCCGTGAGCGTCACCTTCACTCTCGACGGCCGTACCGTCACCGCGCGCGACGGCGAGCCGATCCTCGACGTCGCGCGGCGCGAGGGCCTCGAGATCCCGTCGCTCTGCACGCTCGACCGCGATGGTTACGGGCGCGCCGGCAACTGCCGCACCTGCGCGGTCGAGGTCGAGGGCGAGCGCGCCCTCGCGGCCTCGTGCATCCGCATGCCCGCGGAGGACATGCGCGTCCGCACGACGAGCGCACGCGCGCTGGCGGCCCGTCGCGGCGTGCTCGAGCTGCTCGCGGCCGACCGCCTAGGCGCACGGCTCACGCGGAACGACGAGCTGCGCGCCGCGGTCGCGCGCGAGGGCCTGGGCGCGTCGCGCTTCGCGCGGACCGCGCACCGGATCCCGATCGATGCCTCGCATCCGGCGATGAGCGTCGACCTCGACGCCTGCATCCTCTGCACGCGCTGCGTGCGCGCCTGCCGCGACGTGCAGGTGAACGACGTCATCGGCGTCGCCGGCCGAGGCCACGAGGCGCGCATCGTCTTCGACATGGACGCGCCCATGGGCGCGTCCACCTGCGTCTCGTGCGGCGAGTGCGTGCAGGCCTGCCCGACCGGCGCGCTGTCGCTCGCGAACGGGGCGAGCCTCATCGAGCCCGACCGCGAGGTGCCGTCGGTGTGCGCGTACTGCGGCGTCGGCTGCCAGGTGAGCTACGCCGTGAAGGACGACCGGATCGTCGCCGTGAGCGGCCGCGAGGGCCCGGCGAACGCCGGACGTTTGTGCGTGAAGGGCCGCTTCGGCGCCGACTACATCGCTCACCCCGACCGCCTCACCGTGCCGCTCGTCAGGAAGGAGGGCGTGCCGAAGCGCGCCGGCGACCACGTCGATCCGCGCGCGCCGTGGACGCACTTCCGCACGGCGGGTTGGGACGAGGCGCTCGACCGCGCCGCGTCCGGCCTCACGCGCGTCCGCGACGCGCACGGCGGGGACGCGCTCGCCGCGTTCGGATCCGCGAAAGGCTCGAACGAGGAGGCCTATCTCGTCCAGAAGCTCGTGCGGGTCGGGTTCGGATCGAACAACGTCGACCACTGCACCCGCCTCTGCCATGCGAGCTCGGTCGCTGCCCTCTTCGAGGGCATCGCGAGCGCCGCGGTCTCGAACCCCTTCGCCCACGCCGCGCAGGCCGAGGTCATCGTCGTGATCGGCGCGAACCCGGCGGTGAACCATCCCGTGGCCGCGACGTTCATGAAGAACGCGGTGAAGGCGGGAGCGAAGCTCGTCGTCGTCGACCCGCGCGGCCAGACGCTCGCGCGGTATGCGACGCACATGCTGCGGCCGCGTCCCGGCACCGACGTCGCGCTCCTGAACGCCCTCATGCGCGCGATCGTCGACGGGGGCCTCGTCAACGAGGCCTTCATTCGCGAGCGCACGAACGGCTGGGCGGAGCTGCGCGCGCATCTCGCGCGCTTCCCGGTCGCGGCGATGGCCGCCGTGACCGGGCTCCGCCCCGAGGAGATCCGCGAGGTCGCGCGCCTGTACGCGAGCGCGCGCACGGCGATGATCTTCTGGGGCATGGGCATCAGCCAGCATGTGCACGGCACGGACAACGCACGGTGCCTCATCGCGCTCGCCCTCATGACGGGGCAGATCGGGCGGCCGGGCACGGGCCTGCACCCGCTGCGCGGGCAGAACAACGTACAGGGCGCGTCCGATGCAGGGCTCATCCCGATGTTCTTCCCCGGGTACCAGCGGGTCGAGCGCGACGACGCCCGCGATCGGCTCGGGACGCTCTGGGGCCGCGAACTGCGCGCGGAGCGCGGCCTCACCGTCGTCGAGATCATGGATGCGGCGTACGCCGGCAGGATCCGCGGCATGTACATCGTCGGTGAGAACCCCGCGATGTCCGATCCCGACCTGCATCATGCGCGCGAGGCGCTCGCCCGCCTCGACCATCTCGTCGTGCAGGACCTCTTCCTCACGGAGACCGCGGCGTACGCGGACGTGGTCCTGCCCGGATCGTCGCAGCCGGAGAAGCTCGGCACGTACACGAGCACCGACCGACGCGTGCAGCTCGGGCGCCCCGCGGTGCCGCCGCCGGGCGACGCGCGCCACGACTGGTGGATCATCCATGAGATCGGCCGGCGGATCGGGCTGCCGTGGTCGTACGCCGGCCCGGCCGAGATCTACGAGGAGATGCGCTGGTCCATGCTCCCGCCGGTGCTCGCCGGCGCGCCCTGGGAGCGCCTCGAGCGTGAGGGCGCGGTGACCTACCCGGTCGAGCGCCCCGACGCGCCGGGCGAGGACGTCCTCTTCCGCGATGGCTTCCCGACAGCGGACGGCAAGGCGCGGTTCGTGAAGGCCGACATCGTTCCCCCGGACGAGCCGCCCGACGCCGCCTTCCCGATGATCCTCACCACCGGCCGACTCCTCGAGCACTGGCATACCGGCTCGATGACCAGGCGCTCGCGCGTGCTCGACGCGCTCGAGCCCGAGGCCGTCGCGTTCGTCTCGCCGCCCGACCTCGAGCGGGTCGGTGTCGCGCCCGGGGGTCGCGTGCGGCTCACGACGCGTCGCGGTGCCATCGAGCTCAGTGCGCGCGCGGACGCGGGCCTTCCCGTCGGCGTCGTGTTCTCGCCGTTCTGCTTCAGCGAGGCCGCCGTGAACTTCCTCACCAACCCTGCGCTCGACCCGTTCGGGAAGATCCCCGAGCTGAAGTACTGCGCGGTCCGTCTCGAGGCGGCCGGACCGGCGCCGACGGGGCCTCCCGAGCCGTGATGCCGCGCTGGCCGGCGGTCCAGCACCTGAGCTTTCCCGTGCGGGACGTGCGCCGTGCGGCGGCGTTCTACCGCGACTTCCTGGGGTTCGCCGCCCTTCGCGAGCCGAACGAGCGCATCGCCGAGCTGACGATGGGCGGGACGAAGCTCGTGCTGCTCCATGGCGACGCGGCCGCGCCGAGGGACCTGCACTTCGGGTTCGAGGAGGCATCGCGCGATGCCGTGGACGAGTGGGGACGCAGGGCGCGCGAGTCCGCCGTAAACGGTGGAGTCAGGCCCGGCGCGGACGGAGTGGGGCGGCTACGTGCTGTACCTGCGCGACCCGGACGGCTACCTCATCGAGATCTGGGCGGAGCACTGATCCGTCCCACACGAACGCCGCCCGATCGGGCGGCGACTGAGCGGAAGACGGGACTCGAACCCGCGACCCTGGCGTTGGCAACGCCATGCTCTACCTGGCTGAGCTACTTCCGCGTAGGCCCCGATTATAGAAGCGGCTGCGGCCGAGGTCAGCGTCGGCGGCGCTGTGGCTCGACCCTTCGGAATCGCTCCAGCTCTCGCTCGCTGACCAGCCAATCCCGGCCGAACTTCTCGGCACCGAGCCGCCGCTCCCGGATCCAACGACGAATGAGTTCCGGATTGCGGTCCAGACGACGCGCGGCCTCGGGAACCGTCAGGAGCCGCATGTTAGTAGTTCTGTGCTACTATCATCTCGGGTCGCAAGTGCTCGACGAAGGAGTCGTCCGTGCTCGCGGAACGGAAGACGTGGCAGGCGACGACCGGACGCGGCGACGAGACCGAGCTGGCCGTGGCGCTAGCACTTGTCAGGGCTGGCAAGAAGCTACTGCGTCCGCTGTCGTCGGCCACCCGATACGACCTCCTCGTGGACAACGAGGATGGCTGGACCATCCCTCGCTGGCGCGGCCGCCATTCGGCGGCGCTCGCCAAGGGCCAGCGGATGCGCGAGAATGGTCACATCCCGACAATGCTCTGGGCCCGATCGCGGTGCCTGGTCGGGGGCTCGCCGAGGTAGCTCAGCTGGTAGAGCAATGGTCTGAAGAACCATGTGTCGCCGGTTCAAGTCCGGCCCTCGGCACTGGCTCGGACCCTGCACGGTCGCGCTCCGCGCCACGGGAGATCCACGAACTTGTCGTCGGCCTTCGACGCGAACCGCAGTGAGACCTCCTCGGCGTCGGGCGCCAGGACGTTCACGACGAAGCAGCGCGCGCGCCGCAGCGTGGGCAGGGCCCGCGATGCCGCGTCGAGCACGGTCACGACGGCCACCCCCGTCCGGAAAGATCCGGCGATCTCGCGGTACCGTTCCGGCGTCACGGCCGTCGCCCGAGCATAGTTACGCCGCAGGAGGGGATCGATGTCGCTCCGGATCGGCTACAAGGCGTCGGCGGAACAGTTCGGCCCGCGCGAGCTCCTCGACTTCGCCGTGTACGCGGAGGAAGCGGGCTTCGACAGCGTCTTCGTCAGCGACCACTACCAGCCGTGGCGCCACAACGACGGCCACTCCCCCTTCGCGCTCTCGTGGCTCGCCGCGCTCGGCGAGCGGACGAGCCGCATCACGATGGGCACGAGCGTCCTCACGCCGACGTTCCGGCTCCATCCGTCGGTCGTCGCGCACGCGTTCGCGACGCTCGGCTGCCTCTACCCGGGCCGCGTCGTGCTCGGCGTCGGGACGGGCGAGTCGCTGAACGAGGTCGCGTCGACCGGGATCGCGTGGCCCGACAGCAAGGAGCGGTTCGCGCGCCTCAAGGAAGCGGTCGAGGTCATGCGCCGCCTCTGGAGCGAGGACTTCGTCACGTTCGAGGGGACCTTCTACCGCACGAAGAACGCGACGCTGTACGACCGGCCTGCGGAGCTCGTCCCGATCTACATCGCCGCGACCGGCGAGTCGGCCGCGCGCCTCGCCGGGCGCACCGCGGACGGCTTCATCTGCACGAGCGGGAAGCCGCGCGAGCTGTACGTCGACACGCTCCTGCCGGCCGTCGCGGACGGCGCGACGAAGGCGGCACGGGATGGATCGCGCATCGAGAAGATGATCGAGATGAAGGTGTCGTTCCACCCGGTCCGGGAGCAGGCGCTGCAGGACTGCCGCCCGTGGGCGGCGCTCGCGCTCTCGGCCGAGGAGAAGGTCGGCGTCGAGGACCCGCGCGAGATGGAGCGGCGCGCGAACGCGCTCCCGATCGAGAAGGCGGCCTCGCGCTTCATCGTCTCGCACGAGCCCGACGAGCACGTCGCGAAGATCGCGCGCTATGTCGAGATGGGCTTCACGCACCTCGTGTTCCACTTCCCCGGCCCGGACCAGCGCCGCGCCATCGCGCTCTACCGCGACGAGATCATCCCGCGCCTGCGCCGTCTCGCCATCCCGGCGGAAGCGGCCTCGACGGCCGCGGGCTGATGCGCTCGTTCACGGTCGTCGGGACCGCGGACGAGCTCGCTCGCCGCGCCGCGGACATCGTCGCCGAGCGGATCCGCTCGACCACGGCGACGCGTCTCGTGCTCGCCGGCGGCACGACGCCGAAGCGCTGCTACGCCGACCTCGCGGCGCGCGACCTGCCGTGGGGTCGCGTGACGATCCTCTTCGGCGACGAGCGCTGCGTCCCCGCGTGGGACCCCGAGAGCAATTACCGCATAGCCGCCGAGACGCTCCTCGCGCACGCGCATCCGGCGACCGTCCACCGCATCCCCGCCGAGCTCGGCCCCGACGAGGCCGCGCGCGCGTACGACGGCGTCGTGCGTGCCGTGGGCCTCGACCTCGTCCTCCTCGGGATCGGCCCGGACGGCCACACCGCGTCGCTCTTCCCAGAGCATCCAGCGCTCGGCGCGGAGGGCTACGCGGTCGGCGTTCGCGGCGCGCCGAAGCCGCCGCCGGATCGCGTCAGCCTCACGCTGCGCGCGCTGCGTGAGGCCGAGCGCGTGCTCGTGCTCGTCGCCGGTTCCGACAAGCGCGACGCGGTGCGCCGTGCGAGAGCGGGCGAGGTACCCGCGGGCCTCATCGCCCACGCGGACTGGCTCGTGAGCGAGGACGCCGCGCCTTAGTAGCTCGGGTCCTGCGGCCGCTGTCCCGGGCGCTGCCCCGGGGCCGGCTGCGTCCCCTCCAGGAGGACCTCGATGCCGCGCTGGTCGTTCATGAGCGCATCGAGCAGGTGCAGCGCCTCTTCCGGCGAGAGCCGCGAGCGGAACTGCCGGAGCGCCTCGCTCAGGCTCGGGCCGGTCTGCTCGCCGGACGACGTCGGCGGGCCCGCCGCCTGCGGACCCTCGCTGCCGGGTGGTCCCGGCTGTCCCTCGCCGGTCGACGGGCTCTGGCCCGGCTGCCCCTGTCCCTGGCCCGGCTGGCCCTCCCCGGGCTGCGACGGTCCGGGCGGCCCGGACGCTCCCGGCTGCCCCTGCGGCGGTCGCGGATCGTTCACTCGCAGCATCCGGTCGATGACCTCGATGTTGAACTTCGCGTCACGGTCGCGCGGGTCGAGCCGCAGCGCGTCCTTGTACGCCTCGCGCGCCTCCTCGAGCTTGCCCATGCGGAAGAGCGTGTTGCCGCGCTGGTAGAGCGCGACCGCGCGCACGCCGAATGTCCCCTCGCGGGCCGCGGCCGCGTACTCGTCGAGCGCGGCCTGGTGCTGGGCGAGCTGGTGGAGCGCGTTCCCGATGTTCACGTGCAGCTCGGGGACGTTGGGCCGCTCCTTCAGGAGGGCGCGATAGCGCTCGAGCGCGCCGATCGGGTCGCCCTGGTTGTACAGACGGTCGGCCTCGCTCGGCGACGCGCTCGTGCACGCGCCCGCGACGATCGCCGTCGCGGCGAGCATCGGGAGCACCCGCGCGGCGAACGCAGGCAGCGCGAGGCGGCGGCGCGAGCGGACCGGCGGCGCGCGCAGCCAGCTCGGCCGCGGCATCCCGCGCCGCTCCGTGAGGAGCGCCTCCGCGACGAGCGCGAGAATCGCGACCGCGAGGAACGGTTGGTAGCGGTCGTCCGGGACCGACCCGCCCTCGACCTCGCCGAGCGAGCTCGCGTCGAGCCGCTTCAGCTCCGTCCCGACCTCGTTCACGGTCTGGAAGCCCGCGAGCCGCCAGTAGCGGCCCTCGGAGCGCTCCGCGAGCGACCGCAGCGGCGCCTCGGTAAGGCGGCTGATGATCTGCTCGCCGCTCGCGCGCTTCAGGTACCCGAGGAACTTCCCCGCGCGGTCGTAGGTCGGGATCGGTCCACCCGAGGCGGTGCCGACGCCGATGGTGAAGATGCGGATGTTGCGCTGCTTCAGCGCCTCGACGTCCGGCGCCTGCGTCGTCGTGTCCTCGCCGTCCGTGATGAGGATGACCGCCTTGCGCCGCGGGCTCTCGCGCGCCTCCGTGGAGAACGCCTTCAGCGCGGCGTCGACCCCCGACCGGAGGGACGACCCGCCCGGTGGGCGGAACGCGGTCGTCACGTTCTCGAGCGTGCGTCCGAGGACGGCCGGGTCGGCCGTGGCGGGGTAGCGCACGATGCCCTCGCCGGCGAAGAGGACGAGCGCGACGCGGCTCTGCCGGAGGTCGTCGCCGAGGCGCTGGACGAACTGCTTCGCCGCGCGCAGGCGGTCGGGGTCGACGTCGCGCACGGCCATGCTCTGCGAGACGTCGAGGGCGATCACGACGTCGATGCCGCTCTGGACGACGCTCCGCTTCACGACGTCGACGTACGGCCCCGCGAGGGCGACGACGGCCAGGGCGAGCGCCGCGACCAGGAGGGCGGCCTTCGCGCGGCGGCGCGCCCCGCTCACCGAGGCGAGCTCCGCGCCGCGACCGGCGAACGCCCGCACCGCCCGCTGGCGGCGCGCCTCGGCCCAGAGCGCGAGGGCCGCGAGGATCGCGACGATGGCCAGCAGCGGGAGCGCCTCGGGGCGGACGAGCGCGAGGCTCACGGCATCCTCCGCAGGAGCGTGAGGCCGACGAGCATCTCGAGAACGAGGACGAGCGCTCCGGCGAGCAGGAACGGCAGCATGACGTCCTGGTATGCCGCGAACTCGGTGCGCACGCCGATCCGCGTGCGCTCGAGGACCGCGATCTCGTCGTAGATCTGGCGCAGCGCGCTCTCGTCGGACGCGCTGAAGTAGCGGCCGCCGGTCGACTCGGCGATGTCGCGCAGCTCGGACTCGTTCACGGGGATCGCGCCGCGCTGGCGCTCCGACGCGAGGATCGCGCCGATCGTGTACACGCGGACGCCGAGGATCCGCGCGGCTTTCGCCGCATCGGCTGGCGTGATCTGCCCCGCGTTGTTCTCGCCGTCGGTGAGGAGGATCGCCACCTTTGACTTCGCCGTCGACCCACGCAGGACGTTCAGGCCCGTCGCGAGCCCCGTCCCGATCGCGGTCGCGCCGCCGACGAGCCGCCCGGACTCGATCGGCTGCGTCAGCTCCTTCAGCGCGTTCGTGTCGAGCGTGAGCGGGGAGAGCAGGAGCGCGTCGCTGCCGAAGATGACGAGCCCGGCGCGGTCGTTCTTCAGGCCGCCGACGAAGTCGATGACCACCTTCTTCACCGCGTCGAGCTTCGTGACGTTCCCGCGGCCGAACCCGGGCGACGTCATCGACCCGGACACGTCCAGGATCATCGCGATGTCGATGCCCTCGGACGCGATCTCCGACGCGCGCACGACCTGCGGGCGCGCGAGCGCGGCGATGAGGAGCACGAGCGCGACCGCGCGCAGAACGATGAGGGCCGGTCGCAGGCGCGTGCGCCACGCGCGCCGGCGGCCCGGGATGAGCGCGAGCGACGAGAAGAGGAGCGCGCCGCCCGACCGCCGCTCGCGCGCGAACGCGACGAACGCGAGCGCCGGCACGACGAGGAGGAGCGCCAGGACCATCGGGTCGGCGAAGCGCACCGTCGAGCCGAACAGGTCGAGCGTCATGCCGTCGTCCCCGCGGCCACGAGCTCGTACTCCTCCGCGACCACCGACCGCCGCATGAGCTCGATGAGGTCGCGCATCGACCGCTTCGCCTGCGCGGGCGAGATGAGTCGCTGCTCGTAGCGGACCGACTCGGCGTCGCCGAGGACGTCCGTCATCAGTTGCGCCGCGCTGCGGCCGACGCCCGCGCGCTCGAGCTCCCGGCGCAGCTCGCGCGCGGTGCGCGCGGCGGCCGGCACGCCGTACCGCTCGCTGATGAACGTGCGTACCGCGCCGCTCACGAGGTCGTAGTGCTCGCGCGTGCGCCCCTTCTCCGGCAAGGCCATCTCGAGGACGCGCTCGAGCTCGTCGAGCGTCGCTCGCGCGGGACCGTGCGTGGCGGCCGGGACGGCCACGGACCGCGGGCGCCTGGACCGCAGGGTGAGGATCGCGGCGAGGACGACGAGGATCCCCACCGCGACGACCGGGACGTAGCGCGTGGGATCGTTCGTCGGCCCGGGGACCGGCAGCGGCGGCTTCAGCGGCTTGACGTCGCTCGTGTCCTCGCCCGGCTTGATGACGCTCTCGACGGCGATCTGATGGCCGGCGGGAGTGCGCGCCTGGCCCTCCTTGCCGTCGGGACCGCGGTACGTGACGCCGATCGGCGGCACGCGCTTCGGCCCGAGCTGGAACGCGGTGATGAGGAAGCGCAGCTGGATGCGCGTGACGCCGCCCTGCCCGCGCGTCTGCAGGACCGTGAGCGTATCGACGACCTCGAAGTCGCCGATCGCGCGCGGCACGCCGGGGTCGAGGAGCGTGTAGCCGTTCGCGAGGTCGACCGCGACCGTGAGGAGCAGCTGGTCGCCGACGGCCATGGTCGTCCGGTCGACCGTCGAGGTGACGGCGACCGTGGCTCCCTGCGCGCTCGCCACAGCCGCCGCGAGCGAGAGCAGGACCGCCGTGATCGGCGCGACGAGCGCTCTCACAAGCGGTGCGCGCGCGTGCGGAAGAGGCCGATGAGGGTCGGCACGTACGGGCGATCGGTGTACAGCTCCACGCTGTCGATCCCCATCCGCGACAGCGTGCGTCGGCGCTCGAGGCGGCGCTCCTGCGCGGCCTCGGCGTAGGCGGCGCGGAAGCGGCGATCCGACGTGTCGATCTCGACGCGCTCCCCGGTCTCCGCGTCCTCGAGCGAGATCGTCCCGACCGACGGCAGCTCGAGCTCACGCGGATCGCCCGGGACGAGCGCGATGACGTCGTGCTTGCGCGCGAGAGTGCGCAGCGGCGCCTCGAAGCCGGAGTCGAGGAGGTCGCTGAGGATGAACACGACGCTGCGCTTCTTCGTGACGTTGCCGAGGAAGTGCACCGCCGCCGCGAGGTCGGTCCGCGCGCGCTTCGGCTCGGCGTAGAGGAGCTGCCGGATGACGTGGAGCACGTGGTCGCGGCCCATGCCCGGGGGGATGAACTCGTCGATCCCCTCCGAGAAGAGGACGAGCGCGACGCGGTCGTAGTTGCGGTTCGACGCCACGGCGAGCAGCGCGCCCACCTCGGCGGCGAGCTCGCGCTTGCTCTGGCGCACCGTCCCGAACCACGACGATGCGGACACGTCGACGACGAGGTACACGCTGAGCGCGCGCTCCTCGCGGAACTTCTTGATGTACGGGCTGCCCATGCGGGCGGTGACGTTCCAGTCGATGCTGCGGACGTCGTCGCCCGGCTCGTATTCACGGACCTCTTCGAAGTCGAGGCCGGAGCCCTTGAACACCGCGCGGTACGTCCCGAGGAGCAGCTCGTCGGCGAGGATGCGCGCGCGGATCTCGACCTCGCGGATCTTCCGGAGGACCTCCTCGGGGACAGCTCCACCGGGGACCAGCGGGGGGCCGGCCGTGGCCCGCGCCGACCGGGCCGGGGGGATCGCGGGGGGCTTGCCCCCCGCGTAGTTCGTCATCTACGGGAGCGGGACCTTGTCGAGGACGCGCTGGATGATCGTCTCCGTCGTGATCTCCTCCGCCTCCGCCTGGTAGGTCGGGATGAGGCGGTGGCGCATGACGTCCATCGCGATCGACTTGATGTCGTCGGGGAGGACATGGTCGCGCGCCTCGAGGAACGCCTTCGCGCGCGACGCGATCGAGAGGTAGATGGTCGCGCGGGGCGACACGCCGAACGCGATGAGCGGCTTGAGGTCGTTCAGCCCGAACGCGACCGGGTCGCGCGTCGCGAACGTCAAGCGGACGATGTAGTCCTTCAGCCCGTCGTCGAGGCGGACCTGCTTCACGGCCTGGCGCGCGGCGAGGATCATCTGCGGCGTCGCGATCTTCCGGACCTTCACCGGCTCTTCGATCGTCTGACGGTCCATGATCCGGCGCTCCTCCTCGGGCGTGGGGTAGCCGATGACGATCTTGAGCATGAAGCGGTCGACCTGCGCCTCGGGCAAGCGGTAGGTCCCCTCGTGCTCGATGGGGTTCTGCGTCGCGAGCACCATGTACAGGTCGCTCAGCGGGTACGTCGTCCCCCCGATGCTCACCTGGTGCTCCTGCATCGATTCGAGGAGGGCGCTCTGGACCTTCGGCGGCGCGCGGTTGATCTCGTCGGTGAGCAGGATGTCCGTGAAGATGGGACCCTTGCGGGGGCTGAACGTCTGCTCGCGGGGGTCGTACACCATCGTGCCGATGAGGTCCGCCGGGAGCAGGTCCGGCGTCATCTGGAGTCGCTTGAAGTCGGCGTCGATCGTGTCCGCGAGGGTCTTCACCGCGAGGGTCTTCGCGAGCCCGGGGACGCCCTCGATGAGCAGGTGACCGTCGCACAGCAGCCCGACGAGGAGCCGATCGATGAGATGGTCCTGGCCGACGATGACGCGCCTGACCTCCTGGATGACCGGGGCGATGAAGTCACCGCGGCGCAAGACGGCGTCGGTCGTCACCGCAGGGCGGAGAGAGGCTGCCACCACGTCGAAGCCTAGTACGCGTGCGACGGCCGCGGCGGTCCACGAGGCGTCGCATGCCGTCGCGGCCGTGTTGCTCGGTCTGAAGGCGCGCGCCGTCCTGCATGCCGATAGGCCGGGATGCGGCGCGACCGACATCGACGCGCCGCCGGATCCAGGTGGCGACGAGCGGCTGCTCGTGGCGCTCGTGGCCGGCAGCGTCGGAGAGGGCCGGCTGCTCCATCAGGCGCGCCAGTGGCACGTCTCCACGGAGGACGCGAAGGCGATCGTCCGCCTCGTCGGTGGCATCACGGACCGCTCCGCGAAGCGTCTGTCGCGCGCGAAGACCGCCGCGAGCGAGATGGTCCGCGACAAGCGGGTGTGGGAGGCGATCGAGGCCGTGGCGTGGCAGCTAAAGGAGATGGGGTCCGCGGACGACGCGACCGTGCGCGCGGCGGTGGTCGCGGCGGGGCTGAGGCCGGCCTCCCGCGGCTCGGCGGTGGGCGCGACACGTCGTCGGTGAGCGCGTTCCAGCCCATGACGGAGATGACCGCGGTGACGATCGATGCGACGATGCCGAGGATCGCTTCCAACTTTCCCTTCCCACCTCAACGACTGTCCGGCGCGGTGGGCAACGGTGGGCTCGAACCACCGACCTTCTACTTGTAAGGACAGAGGTTCAGGTAGACGCTCTACCGCTGCCCGATGAGCGCCGAGCACGAGCTCGTCGCCGTCGATGCGGAGCGTGGTGAAGTACAGGTGGTTCACGACGATCGCGCCGTTCACGGCGAGGATGCCGATCCCGATGGCCATGAGCGACGCATCGCGGCCTCCGGCCGCGAAGAAGAGGACGAGCAGCCCCGCAAGCGGGAAGAGCGTGTACGCAGGCCAGAGGAGCCCCGGGTCCGGCCGCACGGACGTCACGATCGAAGCCTAGGGGCTCTTCGTCCGCCCGGCGGGCGATGAGGCCGGGCACGCGCCCGACTGGTAACATGGTCCTCCCCGAGCGGAAGTGGCGGAATGGCAGACGCGCTGGCGAGGCCGCCATTCGGCGGCGCTCGCCAACGGCCAGCGGATGCGCGAGAACGGTCACATCCCGCCAGTGCTCTGGGCCTCAGCGCGGCGCCTGGTCGGGGCTCGCCGAGGTAGCTCAGTTGGTAGAGCAATGGTGTAGGTGATCAATAGTCTGTGAGCGCGGCGGGCAGGCCGCGCGTTTCGGTTGGGCATGCGTTTCCTAGCAGGAATCCCAACCATCGTGGCTCCAGCCGCTAGAGCGGCGTTTCCTTGGTAACTTTTCGCGCTCGCCCACGGCGAAATCCGCCGAATCATTCGATGTGGGCGAATCGTCGATGCCGAGACCCTCGCGCAAGAGGGCGGGAGTTCGGGGTGACGGATGCAGTGCCTGCCGCCCGTCGTTGGGTCGATTCTCCGATCGGCGATC
>Ga0233425_10000779_pt1 | contig 78459 bp, 59 predicted proteins | sample Watercolumn_Towu_2_FD_181712 | JGI IMG/M metagenome (GOLD analysis project Ga0233425, IMG submission 181712) | Freshwater microbial communities from Lake Towuti, South Sulawesi, Indonesia - Watercolumn_Towuti2014_140_MG | ecosystem: Environmental > Aquatic > Freshwater > Lake | place...
TGTCGAGCTAAGAAAAGGCATCCTGTCCGACTCCCGGCAGGGAGTCTCTCCAAAAGATCGGCACAGCCGATCGGCCGGATGCCGAAAGTCGACCTTTAGCACAGATCGCCATCCGGCGATCGGCCGGAAAGGGCACTTCCGGATGAGAACTAGACTATCGAGGGGTCGTACAGACTATTTTCGGATTACCCCTTTTTGAGACCTGACGAGAACCACGAGAACCGGATGCAGAGACCATTACCCCTGCTTTGACGTTTTCCTTTGCTTCTTTTTTGATGCGGGCGCACCGAAAGCCGATTTGGCAAGTTCATTCCCGATGGAATCAGGATCCGGAGAATTATATTGGACCAACCCCAAGAGATGCCGGAAACTCTCCAGCTCGACCTCAAAAAATTCCACGGCAATGGTTTCATCCTCGACACGGACGATTCGTCCTTTCAGGTTGACATCCAGCTCCGGGGTCTGGGGCTCCAGATGAATCGCAACCTCAACATCCCGGCCTAAATCCACTGTTCGACCTGCCGTGTTTCGGATTAGACATCCCTTCAGACTGAGGTTAAGGAGTTCTCCCTGACAATTTCCTCCGGGCCAGGCGAGGGTAATCCATTTCCGCGACTCCACCCTGGTTCTTTTACGTTCAATCATAATTTGTCCTTCAAGCTTAAAACAAGTTTCCAGCATTTAAGAGGTTGAGGATCAACTCCCCTAAAAAATCTATCGAAATACCTTAAGAGATCATAAGCGATTTTCGAAATATAAAATAACCCCCAGGCGGCGTCAAGGAGAAAACCAGGCGCCCCCTTTTGGACCCCTATCTAGTTTCCATCCGGAAATTCGATTTCCCAATGGAAACTATCTAAATTAAAGTCTCTCCCTCAGTCTTAACGAAAGGTCATTTTCAGTTCAACCATTCCCTGTTCGGTGTGTTTCTGTAAGTCAAACCCCATAGTTTCAAAGAGATGGAGCATCGGTCTGTTTCCCATCAAGACTTCGGCCGTGAATCCTAAGAGACCTTCCCGTTTGGCCAGGTAGGTCAGATAGGTCAGGATCTCCCGGCCGATCCCTTTTCCCTGAAAGTCATCCCGGGTCAAAAAGGCCACTTCGGCAAAAAGGGATTTTTCACCGAGAAAGTATTGCCCCATCCCGACCATCTTTTCTTTCTCATCTTCTTTTAAATAGGCCAGGATGAGTATTTCCCGTGAATAATCGATGACCACGAATTCCTGGAGACGCTCATGATGCATATCCTTGCGCATCGACATAAATCGACGTTCCAGACTCTGATCGGATAAGGAGTAAAAAAAATCCTTAATCATCGGTTCATCGCTGATCTTCACCGGACGGAGAAAAATCGGCAGGCCCGATTGAGTGGTCCGGAAAGTTTCCAAACTTTCCGGATATTCCCCCTTTTTCCCGGGGATAAAGGCCTGGTCTCGGTAAATGAGGTTAGCCTTTTTGGCCTCTTCAATCAACCAGAGTCGAAAATCAGGATGGGCAATGGAGATCAAGGCCATAGCCCTTTCCCGGATATTCTTGCCATGAAGATAGGCAATGCCATATTCGGTGACCACATAATGGATGTCCCCCCGGATGAGGGAAACCCCGGCCCCTTCCCGCAAGAAAGGAACGATGCGGGAGACCTTCCCCCATTCGGCCGTGGACTGAATGGCCATAATACTTTTTCCTCCCGGTGCCAAAAGGGCCCCGCGCATGAAATCGGCCTGCCCGCCGATACCGCTGTAAAAGGTCTTGCCCAGGGATTCGGCGGTCACCTGTCCGGTCAGATCGATCTCCAGGGCACTGTTGATGGCGATCATATTTTTCTGGCGAGCGATGGTCAAAGGATTGTTGGTATAATCGATGGTTCGAAATTCAATAGTGGGATTATCCTGGAGGAATTCATAAGTCGGCCGATGTCCCATACAAAAGGTGGCCACGGTCTTCCCCCGGTTCAAGGATTTGCAACTATTGTCCACTATCCCTTTTTTGATCAATTCTACGATGCCGTCGGTCAACAGTTCCGTGTGTACTCCGAGATTTTTCTTATCGGTAAAAGCCCCCAAAATGGCATTGGGTAGACTGCCGTAGCCTACCTGGATCGTATCGCCGTCCTGAACGATGCGGGCCACATATTGTCCGATCTGACGGGCCACATCATCGGGCAGAATGGCATCATATTCCAGAAGGGGCTCATCGTGACAAACGACAAAGTCAACATCTTCAATATGAATAAAACCATCTCCGTGGGCCCTGGGCATATGGCTGTTCACCTGTGCGATGACCAGGGTAGCCTTTTCTACGGCCGCCTTGACAATATCGACACTGATTCCTAGACTCATATAGCCGTGGCTGTCCGGCGGTGAGGTTTGAATCAAGGCCACATTGATAGGGACCATCCCTCGGTAAAAGAGATCCGGAACCCTCGACAGAAAGATAGGGGTATAGTCGGCCAGTCCCTGATTGACCGCCTCCCGGGAATTATTCCCTACAAAAAAAGAATTATGGCGAAAATTCTCTTTGAATTTTTCTTCCATATAGGGGGCGACCCCCAGAGTCCAGACGTGGAGGATTTCGGTATCAAAAAAGGCCTTGGGGTTGGATTCTACAAATTTGATTAAGGCCTGAACCAGATATTGGGGTTCGCCGCAGGCCGTGCTGATAAAAATTCGATCCCCCCTATGGATTCGACTGAAGATCTTATCTTCCGGGGCGAATTTTTCCGGATAATTTTTTCTTAGCTCCTCGAAGTGAACGCTTTCGACAACAGACTCCATAGACTATTTCCTTTTATCCATAGTGTTTCTCTTCCTCATCAGGGGTGACGGCATCTCCTTCGATATCACGCGACCGGCCCTGCCCCTTTTTCAATTCCCGGTAATATTCATGCTGGATCAATAGATTCATCACCTGATTGGTGCCTGTCCAGATCATCGCCAGTCGGCAATCCCGCAGCATCCGCTCAATGGGATAGACCGTGGTATAACCGATGCCGCCCATCATCTGCATGGCGTTGTTGATCACCTGCCAGGCCGTTTCCGTACCCACTTTCTTGGCCTCCGAGACCAGACGTCGCCCGTCTTCTCCGGCATCCACCTTCTTGGCCGCGGCAAAAACCAGGGCCCGGGCGGCATCTAATTGGGCTACGGAATCGGCGACCATAAAATTAACGGCCTGGAAATTATCGATGGTCTTTCCAAAGGCCTTCCGACGGGTTGAATAACGGGCGGCCACTTCCAGGGCCGCCCTCCCGGCTCCGATGCATCCGGCCCCGCTTAATAATCGTTCCGGGACCATCATCCGGTTAAAGATGGCATAGGCCTGATGAAGGTCTCCGACCACGTTTTCCTTGGGTACCCGCACATCCTTGAAAACCAAACGGCCGGTCCCTCCTCCGCGGGTTCCCAGGAGGCTGTAAATGCTTTGGACCTGGACCCCCATGGCCCGTTCGACGATGAAGCAGCTGATCGATTCATGGGGTGGGGCTTGAGGATTGGACTTGGCATAGACCAGAAACCAATCGGAATCCTGGGCCCCGACGACAAATCGTTTTTCTCCGTTGAGGAGAAAGGAGTCGCCGTCTTTGACGGCGGTCGTAGTGGCGCCAAAGAAATCGGACCCTCCCCGGGGTTCGGTCAGGGCCTCGGCACTGTATAATCTCCCGGACAAGGTCGGAGCCAGATAGTTTTCTTTTTGTGCCGCGGTCCCAAACAGATTCAGGGCTTCACCGACAATGCTGGGCATGACATAGGCACAGGAAAGGGAATTGCCCAAAACCCCCACCTCTTCCACGGCCGCCACTTCAGCCGTCCAGTTCAACCCCCGGCCGCCGTATTCTCTTGGAAAACGAGGACCCAATAATTTTTGGGCTGCGGCCATTTCAATAAAAGGCCGTCCGGTTTCGATCTTGCTGGCATCCATATCCCGAATCAACTGACTGGGGACGGTTTTGACAAAATCGCGCACCTCCTGCCAGAACCCTTTTTCGGTCTCATTCAATAAGTAGTCGTACATGAGCATCTCCTCTATTTTTAAGGATTCGAGGATTCAAGTGAAAGGCATGGAAATAAAACCATCCGGTTCCCTTAAAGAGAACATTTATTATAGCTCGACACCGTCGAGTGCCTGAACCCTCGACTCCTTGATTCCTCGAACTCTTTAATTCTTTTTTATCAAATCTCCCAGATACCGGCAATCTTTTTCCCGCATTTGGGGCAGTGTCCTTTTTTTAAGTTATTCTCCATTATTTGATAACCCCGACGCCGGATCAACAGTCTTTGGCAGTGGGGACAAGAGGTATTTTCCCCTTCATGCCCCGGGATATTACCCAGATAAACATACTCCAAACCGGCCTGACGGGCCTTGGTCCGGGCCATCTCCAAGGTGGCCACCGGTGTGGGTGGAAGATTTTTTAATCGATAGAGGGGATAAAACCGGCTGAAGTGAAGGGGGATGTGGGGTCCCAATTCCCGAACGATCCAGCGGGCCATCTCCTCGATCATCTGAGGCTGGTCATTCTTGGTCGGGATAACCAGATTGACGATTTCCAGATGGACCTTTTTCTTGACCAGGGTTTTCAACGTATTTAAAACCGGTTCCAATTGGCCGTCGGAGAGATCCTGATAAAAATCCTCCCGGAACCCTTTCAGATCAATACAGGCCCCATCCAACCAGGGAATCAAGTCGGCCAGCGGCTTGGGATTGACATACCCATTGGAATGGCAGGTATTCAATATCCCCAAGGGGCGAACCGCTTTCCCCACATCAAGCATGTATTCAAAAAAAATGGTTGGTTCCACATAGGTGGAAGCAACCGTGGCACAGCCGTTATCCTTGGCCAGCGCCGCCACCTTTGAGGGAGGCAGGTCAAAATTAAAAGTCTCTTCCGGAGCCGATTGGGAAATCTCCCAATTCTGACAGAATTTGCAATGCAGATTGCATCCGGCCGTGGCGATGGAAAAAGAGCGGGTGGCCGGGAGAAGATGATAGAAAGGTTTTTTCTCCACCGGATCCACGTGAACGGCACAGGGATTGCCGTAGACCAGGGTATGATAAACCCCCTGCCGATTCTCCCGGACCTGACAATCCCCTCGCAAGCCCGGGCCGACCTGGCATTGACGGGGACAGAGGGTGCACTGAATGCGGTTTTGCCCCACGGACAAATAATAGGGAGATGGCTTGGTACGAATGAACCCCTTACGGAGTTCCTGGGCCCGAGCCGGTTTGGCAAACAGACTTTGACCGAACAAGGCCGCCCCCCCGCTGCAACCGACCAGGAGGCCGCCTTGGACGCATCGCCTTAAAAATTGACGTCTGGTTAGGGCATCGATGTTCAGCAAGCCTTCATCCCATTAGAATGATCCTGATCGGATTTTATTCGTTGATAGAACAAGCTTAAAACACTTCCGCCGAGAAGACCTGGATTTTAGTCTTTTTGTCTTTCCAGGCGTCTTTGGGGAGACCGGCTTTCCGGCAGGTATGTTCTAAAAAAGTCTCCCTATCCCATCCGTATTCCGTGGCCACCTGGGGCAGAAGTAGACCGGCATTAAACCCCCGTTCAATCAGCAGGCCGTGTTTCCCCACCTGAATTTCATTTATGTCTTTAATCTGCTTAAACGGGGTCAAGGCCGAAATCTCAACCGACAGATCCTTAAGCTCCTGCTTGGAAAGGGGCGGGAAACGGGGGTCTTGAAAAGCGGCCGCCTCGGCCATATCGATGACGGTCTGGGAAAGGGGTTTCATGGCCTGAGTATGACCGATACATCCCCGCAACTGCCCCTTGATCTTCAGGGTTACAAAGGCCCCTCGTTTCTCCGCTAATTTTGAGGTCTCCCCCTCACGGGTCGGTTTAGGCGAACCCTGGAGACGATTTTCAATGGCCTTACGGGCCAGATTGAGCAGATAGGTTTTTTCGGCAGGCGTAAACCCCTCTTCTTTGTCCCCGGCCGGAACTTCTTCGCAAAAGGTCCAATATACGGCGGAGATCAACATGACCAAAAGTAACATTCTCATGGCCGACTCCTTCTTAACCGCCATGTTCAATCAAAGCGGATATCAAGAAAGCATTAAAACTGGTTTTCCCGACAATAGAACTCATCCCCACGACGTGTTAGGTTCAGGGGGAAGTTTATTTTTTATTTTCCCGTCCGGTTTCAGATTTAAAAATTCCCGCGGCCATATACCCCACCACCCTGGAACGGTCGCCGGAAACATCTCCGGAATTGGCATATTTGAGAACCTTGGCGGTGTCTGCCGAGAGGAGTTTAGCCGTTTTCATCACCGTCACCATCGGTCCCCCGCCACAGGCCTCGACTTTATCCCGGGACAAATCCTCCATCAAACCCTTTTCATCAAAAGCCGCCACCCGGTCGAGAACCTTTTTATCCAGACTGTTGGCCTGGGCATAGGGGTGAAAATGAGACAGATCGGTACTGGCGATCAGGAGGACTTTTTTCCCTTTCAGGGCCTTGGCCAGGGCCTGGGCTATTTCTTCACAGGTAGCCGGATCCTGAGACCCTTGAATAATTGGGACGAAAGAAAAATGTCGAAGGGTCTCCTGAAGAAAGGGCAACTGAATCTCTAGGGAATGTTCCTGGGAATGGCCGGCCGGGGCATAACTAAAGATTGGACTTTTTTCGGAAATAGTCTGGGCCAATCCCTTATCCACCGGAATAACCCCCAAGGGTGTTTCGTAACCGGCTTTCTGATCAATAGAGGCCCCCTTGAAAGGATGCCGGTGGCTGGGGGCCACAATAACCACCTGACTGAAAGAACGGCTGAGCAGGAGCTTATAGGCATAGGCGGCCACCCCGCCGGAATAGACATATCCGGCATGAGGGACGATCAAGGCCAGGAGCTCTCCTGTAAAAGGCACGGGATCAGCCGCGCCCTTCAGAAAACCCTGAATCTGAGAACGGAGGGTTTCCGGCCGCCCTGGGTACCAACTACCGGCAATGATGGATTTTCGGATATCCTCTGACATGGCAGGTCTCCTTATTTTGGGATCAGAACCCGGTGGTCCCCCCCAAAGGGGATAGACCCCCAAAAAAAGAAAAAATACGATCAGACCGCTAATCGGACGTCGGCCGTTCATCGCTGGGCCAGGGCCTTATTCAACATCGTGATCGGTTTGGTCATGGCCAGTAGATGAGCGTGAACTTGAGCGACCATGGTTCCGGGAATCCCCATCATCATATAGCAGGGACCGATGGCCGATTTGACCCGGCACCCCAGCCCCAGAAAAGTCACATTGGCCTGCCCTTCCAACAGAGGCCAGGCGGTGATATCGGCACAGCCTCCCAGGGCCCCGCCCGACTGGGGCAACTCCATCTTTCCCCCTTTTTCATAATTCACGGCATAAAGGAGCCACATGACCTGTTGGCTGTCGGCGGTAAAGACAACCACTTGGGGGATCTCCTGTAAAGCCGACAAGGGGGCGATCAAAACCGAACGGGTCTTCCCTTTTTCCAGATAGGTTGATTTAAGTAAAGTCTCTGCCGAGGCCTCCTCCGTAGCGAAAAGGCCCACCCCGTATTTTTCCAAAACCCCGTCGTCTAAAAAGGCCTCCATCTCCTCTTCAAAACCCAGGACAGAGGTCCCCAATTTACAGCCCATCTGTTCTTTTTTCAAGTGCAAGGTCCGGCCTTCTCCGGCCAGGACCAGGGCCTGGCAGTAACTTTTTAAAGGCTCTTCAGTCTGGGGAGGAAGCCCCGGCGGAAGGATCTCCTGATATAAGGTTACTCCGACCGGTTCATAGGTCAGATTGAGACTGGCGGTTAAATCCCGGGATATTTTTTTCAGGTCGGTCAACGGTCACCTCCGAATTCAGGTTCAAGGGTCAAGAAAAAAAGGTGAAACGGTTTTGCTTTTTATCAACACCATCGGCTAAAAAAAGAAAATACGACTGCTCACAATTCTTATCGTTTCTTTTGAGCCTTTCAATCGTCCATCTTAAACTTCGAACCTAGAACCTCATATCTTAATTTTATAATAGTCAAGGTACCATTCCACAAAGCGTTGAATCCCCGTTTCAATCGACGTAGCCGGCTTAAACCCAACCTCGCGCATTAAATCAGCCACATCCGCATAAGTAGCCGGCACATCGCCGTCCTGAATCGGCAGAAGATTCTTCCGGGCCCTTTTGCCCAGACACTTTTCCAGGGTCTCGATAAAAAACATCAGTTCCACCGGTTGATTATTCCCGATATTGAACAGACGATAGGGGGCATAACTGGCGGCGGAGTCCGGCTGGTCGCCGTTCCAGGCAGGGTCCGGTTCAGGAATCCTGGCCATAATCCGGAACACCCCTTCGATGATGTCGTCAATATAGGTAAAATCCCTCTGCATCTTGCCGTAATTAAAAACATCGATCGGCTTGCCCTCCAGTATGGCCTTGGTAAAAAGAAATAAGGCCATATCCGGCCGTCCCCAAGGACCATAGACCGTAAAGAAACGGAGGCCCGTACAAGGCAGTTTGAACAGACTGGCATAGGTATGGGCCATGAGTTCATTGGCCTTTTTGGTGGCGGCATAAAGAGAGACCGGATGGTCGACATTATCATGAACGGAAAATGGCATCCGGGTGTTGGCGCCATACACCGAACTGGAAGAGGCGTAGACCAGGTGTTTCACCTGGTAATGCCGACAGCCTTCAAGGATATTCAGAAATCCCATGAGATTGGTGTCTGCATAGGCATAGGGATTGACCAGGGAATAACGCACTCCGGCCTGGGCCGCCAGATTGACGACGACGTCAAAACCCTCTGCGGAGAAAAGTCGGGGAACCGCTTCCCGATCGGCCAGATCGATCTTACAGAAAGAGAAAGAAGGGTTTTCCTCCAGGTGTTTGAGCCGATCCAGCTTTAACCCGACCTCATAATAATCATTCAAATTATCCAGACCGAAGACTAGATCGCCTTCCGCCAAGAGGCGTCGGCAAAGCTGAGAACCGATAAAACCGGCAGCGCCGGTCACCAAAATTTTTCGCGGCATAGATCCCTCTTCCAGATTCACGCCCTTAGGCCGGGCCAGCAATTCCATAACGTATTGTTACTAAGCGAAATTTCTCTTCTCGGTCTTACTGTAGGGAAAATATCCGGCAGTGTCAAGCAAGATCTGTTCTTCTTTTATCTCCGTCCGGACTTGCCATAAGGAACGGTTTTGTGATATAAAAAACATATAATCGATTTAAGATTCCTGTTGGTTCGGTCGGAAAGGGTTTCCCTTTAAGGAACGAGACAGCGGAGGTCTAAAATTGTCGATCAAGTTTTTACAGCTTCTCTATTTATTCCAGGAATACGGTTATCTGATTATCTTCACCGGGACTTTTTTCGAGGGGGAAACTGTTTTGGTCCTGGGGGGACTCCTTTCTTCTCAGGGAGAATTGAATTTTTGGACAGTTATTGCCACGGCCACAGCGGCCTCCTATCTGGGACATGTGGTTTTTTATATCCTGGGGAAGACCTATTCGGCCTGGATTCTGGAGAGATTCCCCAAATTCCAAATAAGAATCCAACAGGCCGAATACATCATCCGCCGCTATGAAACCATGAGTCTCTTTATTACCCAATATATTTTCGGAATACGGCTGGCCAGTGCCCTGGCTTTCGGCATTCTGAACATGAAAATCAGGAAATTTCTATCCCTGCAATTGATCAGTTGTCTCGTTTGGGCGATCCTTTTTGCCTCCCTGGGGTATTGGGTGGGGGAATCGAGCCAGACGATTATAAAAAATATTGAATGGGCCATTCTAACCATTCTCATTCTGGGTTTTCTGTTTGTCTTTGCGGGACGAAAAGTTTTTGATTACTGGTTTCGTTCCCGGTGATATAATAAAAAAATTCCTAACACCTTTGGGGTGGCGCCAAGCCCCTGGCGGGTCATGGCGGATGAGCATAGAACCGTTTTATCCCTCACCAGTTGAGGCACATCTTGTCAGAAAAAGGATTCTCTCATGCCCATTGAAAAAAAGACCCATTTCTCCATCTGGTATTTTGTAGCGGCTATGGTAATTTTGATGGCCTTTCAAACCTATTTTTTAGCCGACCAGGTGGGCCAGATCTCCTATAATGAGTTCAAGAAACTTCTCAGAGCCAATAAATTATCCGATATCGTCATCTTTGAAGACCTTATTTCCGGAAAGGTCCGGACGGGCGAAATCGAGGGACTGGTTTCCGCGGAGACCATCAAACACTTAGGCAAGGGCAAAGGTGAATTTCCTTTTTTAACCGCCCGGGTTCAGGATCCCGATTTAGTCAAAGACCTGGAGGCGGTGGGGGTTAAATTTACCGGGAAATTGGAAAATAAAATCGTCAAATTTTTTACCAACTGGATCTTGCCGATGGTTTTTTTCGTCGCCCTCTGGGGCTTCTTGATGCGCCGGATGGGGGGGCCCGGAGGCGGGTTGATGTCGATCGGCAAAAGCAAGGCCAAAGTGTTTATGGAAAAAGACATCAACATCAAATTTGATGATGTGGCCGGAATCGATGAAGCCAAGGAAGAACTGAAAGAGGTGATCGAGTTTCTGAAAACGCCCCAAAAATTTCAGCGTCTGGGCGGTAAGATTCCCAAAGGGGTCCTTTTGGTCGGCGCCCCAGGGACCGGCAAGACCCTCCTGGCCAAGGCCGTGGCCGGGGAGGCCGGGGTTCCTTTCTTTAGTCTCAGCGGTTCCGATTTTGTGGAGATGTTTGTCGGCGTTGGGGCCTCCCGGGTCCGGGACCTCTTTCTCCAGGCCCAGCAAAAAGCCCCCTGTATTATTTTTGTAGATGAACTGGATGCTATCGGGAAGGCCAGAGGCATCAATCCCATCGGCGGCCATGACGAACGGGAACAGACGTTGAATCAGCTCTTGGTGGAGATGGACGGTTTCAATACGGAAAAAGGGGTAATTATTATGGCCGCCACCAACCGGCCGGAAATCCTCGACCCGGCCTTATTGCGGCCGGGGAGGTTTGACCGTCATATCATGATCGACAAGCCCGATGTTCTGGGTCGGGAAGAAATCCTGAAAGTCCATATCAAAGGTGTGGCCCTGGGTCCGGAAGTGGACTTGAAGATTATTGCCGCCCGGACCCCCGGCTTTGTGGGGGCCGACTTGGCCAATATCGTCAATGAAGCCGCCCTCCTGGCTGCCCGGAAAGACAAGAAAGAAGTGGATATGCAAGATTTTGATGAGGCCATTGATCGGGTCATCGCCGGTCTGGAGAAGAAAAACCGGCGGATGAATGAGAAAGAGAAAGAAATCGTGGCCTATCATGAATCAGGTCATGCCATTGTCGCTCAAGTGTTACCCAATGCCGATCCGGTTCACAAGGTCTCCATTATCCCCCGGGGCATAGGGGCCTTGGGCTATACCCAACAACTGCCGACAGAAGACCGTTACCTGATGACCAAAAAGGAATTGTCCGATCGGATCAGTGTCTTATTGGGGGGCCGGCTTGCCGAAGAACTTCATTTTAATGAAATTTCCACCGGGGCCCAGAACGATCTCCTGCGGGCCACCGACATTGCCGAACGGATGGTCCGGGAATACGGCATGAGCGATTTAGGAATCGTCACCTATGAACAGGAGAGGCGTCCCCTCTTTCTGGAAACCGGCCTGGGATACGAATCCGGCCGTTCCATCAGTGAAGAGACCTCCCGATCCATAGACCAGGAAGTGACCAAGCTGATAGAAGCGGCCCGGGTCATAACCCGACGGATTTTGGAAGAACATCAGGCTGAATTGAGCATCCTGGCCAAGAGGCTCCTTGAAAAAGAAGTTATTGAAGGAGAAGAGTTAAGAGAGATATTGAGACAAGGAGGACAAAATCAGACCCAAGGCTGACATATTGACTTTCTTTTTTTTAGGGCTCACGAGATAGTCAACAAATCTGACTTTTTTTAAGACCCGAACAAGGCAGAAAAACTTCTCTGCGGCACACCGGACGGTCAACAACAAACGGGTTTTCATGGCGCTATGCTTTTCATTGCCTGGTACAAAAAAAGCTCCCTCTATTCCCTCTGGACCCGCTATAAGTTGGTTCCTTTGTATTGGAAGGTCCTGCCCATCATTATTCTACTGGCCCTCATTTTCATTATAGATCAAGGCTGGATTCCTTCCCCTCTCTCTTTGGAGATCATCCATCGACTTTATTTTCTTCCCATCATCTTGAGCGGGCTGCTCTTTGGCTTTAAAGGCGGTTTTTTCTCCGCCCTCCTGGTGACGATCCTTTTTGCTCCTCACTGGCTGGCCTGGTCCAACAATCCCGCCTCTCACAGCGGACGATTTGATGAGATCGTCCTGCTTTATGCCTTTGGCATATTAATCGGACTTTTGGTCGATCGAGAGCGGATGGAGGTTCAGTTAAGACAGGATCAGGAATATCTGGCCGTCTTAGGGGAAGCTGCCGCCACAGTCGCCCATGAATTAAAAAATCCGGTCATTACCATCGGAGTCTCCGTCCAAAAACTCCTCCAGAAGGCACATCCGGAAGATCCCAACCGGGAGCGCCTTTCCGTAATCCAAAAGGAATGCCGACGCATAGAAGTGCTGCTTAAAGATATGATCCACTTTTCCAAACCCATCACCCTGGACCGCACTGCCGTCGATATCAATCTGTTGATTAGAGAGACCCTGAAAAATATCCAGCCTCAGGCAGAGCAAAAAAAGATTCTGATCTCTGCGATGACCGATGGTGAGTTGCCTGCCATCCACGCCGATCAGAACCGGCTGACCCAGGTTCTACACAATCTGATCCTTAATGCCATCCAGGCCTCCGCACCGGAGCAGACCATCGAGGTCCGGACTCAAAAGCAGAAGGGCCAAGTGCTCATCGAAGTCTCCGATGCGGGGTGCGGCATTTCTGAAGACTGCCGGAGAAAAATCTTCAGCCCCTTCTTTTCCACCAAAAAAGAAGGATCCGGCCTGGGTCTGGCCATTTCCAAACGGATTATCGAGAACCACAACGGCCATCTGGCCTTTAAAGCCAACCACCCGGCCGGGACCATTTTTTCCATTTCCCTTCCCTCAAGCCGAAAGAGCCCTTCCCTCCCTGCCCCCGCCAAAGGCCGCAAGAAATAAATCAATTTTAGAGCTTGTCCCAAAGTTACGTGAATAAGGTAAGGGTAAGCGATTAAGGCCAAAAACCTATTGGGCTCAGGGGATGGTCATTTTGTGGATTGTCCACCTTAAGGCCCTAATCCCAATAGGACTAAATCGTTTCCGTTTTCAGGACTAAGCAGGCCTTTGCCAAAGCTATTTTTATCTCAGGGCTAATTTTTTAGCCTGGAATCAACGCAGAAATCAGGGCCGGGTTGGGGCACTGAACTACCCTTTGGACAACCACAAAATGACCATCCCCTGAGCCCTTTATCACGTAACTTTGGGACATACCCCAATTTTATCTTTTTCTTCTTTTAACTTTCTGTTACAAAAAAGGTCATAAGAAAAAACATTCGGCAAAGGATTAGCCATGAAACGAATCGTGATCATTGCCTTGGTCGTACTCATGCTCGGCGCAGGAGGGTATTGGGGATTTCTCACTTACCAGAACAAAAAGAAGGTCCCCCGTTTTAAGACCGAGGTCCTCACCAGCGGATCAATTACCTCGCAAGTCGTGGCTACCGGAACCGTCAATCCGGTCACCCTGGTCCAGGTAGGCAGTCAGGTCTCCGGGACGATTCTTAAGCTTTATGCCGACTTCAACTCGGTGGTTCGGGCAGGACAAGTCATTGCGCAGATCGATCCGGCCCTTTTTCAGGCCAAGGTGGATCAATGCCAGGCAGATTTCCTTAACGCCCAGGCCGTCCATGAGAAAGAAAAAACCTCTCAGGCCGATGCCCTGCGCACCTTACATCGCTATAAAGCCCTCCATAAAGAAAACCTGGTTTCGCAAAATGATCTGGATCAGGCCCAGGTAAAATATGATCTTTCTATCGCTTTGGTCAAGGCGGCGGAGGCCCAGATCGGAACGGCCAAAGCCAATTTAGCTTCGGCCAAGACCAATCTGAATTATACGACTATAAAATCTCCGGTGAAAGGGACCGTGGTCAACCGTAATGTGGATGTGGGTCAGACCGTAGCCGCCAGTCTCCAGGCCCCCACCTTATTCACCATCGCCCAGGACCTGACCAATATGCAGGTCGACACCAATGTCGATGAGGCCGACATCGGACGGCTGAAAGAAGGACAGATTGCCACCTTTACGGTCGATTCCTATGCCGGCGAACCCTTTAAGGCCAATGTTTCTCAAATCCGAAATGCTCCGACCACGGTCCAGAATGTGGTCACTTATGATGTGGTCCTGAATGTCAGAAATCCGGAGTTAAAATTAAAACCGGGAATGACCGCTAATGTGACCATCATTACGGAAGAAAAAGACAATGTGATCAAGATCCCCAATGCCGCCCTGCGTTTTAAAATGACCATTCCGCCTTCAAAGATAAAGACCATCGAAGATCTTAAACAGAAATATAAGGGATTGACCATGCTTTGGACCCTGGACGAAGAGAAAAAGCCCAAACCGACCTTTATTAAACCGGGAATCAGCGACGGCAAATACACCGAAATGCTCAAAGGGCGTCTTAAGGAAGGGGATCTGGTTCTGACCGAACTTCAGTCGGATAAAGAAAAGAAAAGTCCGACGGCAAGCCAGCCGGGCGCCCCGAGAATGCGGTTTTAAAACAAATGGAAAAACTGATCGAAGTCCGGGACCTTTTTAAGATCTATTCTCTCGGAGACATTGATATACCGGCCCTTAACGGGATAACCCTGTCTATTCACTCGGGTGAATTTCTCTCCATCATGGGGTCGTCCGGATCAGGAAAATCAACCTTCATGAATATCCTCGGGTGCCTGGATGTCCCCACCCGGGGCACCTATATCTTGAACGGGGTGGACATCGGAACCTTGAATCGGGATGCCCTGGCCCATCTCCGCAATCAAAAAATCGGTTTTGTCTTTCAAGGGTTTAATCTCCTGGCCCGGACCTCGGCCCTGGAAAATGTGGAACTGCCTTTATTGTATGGAACGGTGCCCACCCGGGAACGCCGCAACAAGGCTCGGGAGGCCCTGGAGGCCGTTGGATTAGGCGGTCGGGAGGACCACCATCCCAATCAGCTCTCCGGGGGTCAGCAGCAACGGGTGGCCATTGCCCGGGCCTTGGTCAATAACCCCTCCATCATCATGGCTGATGAACCGACCGGGAATCTGGATACCAAAACGAGCATCGAGATCATGCAGCTTTTGACCAGGCTGAATGAGGAGCAAAAGATAACCATCATTCTGGTGACCCATGAACAGGATATCGCTGCCTTCACTCGGCGAATCATTCAATTTAAAGACGGTCAGGTCATCCAGGATCGCGAAGTAAAGCCGAACAGGTAGGATTGAGCATACATTTCGGTTACGGGTTACGGGTTACGAGTTGCGAGTCTAAAGAAAATCTGCCGATTTTTAAACACGAAACTCGTCACCCGCAACTCGGAACGGGAGGAAATAAGTCCATACAAAGGAATTAACCCTTTAGCATAATTCATCACTCAAACCAATGGTCCTCATCTCCAGTCTTAAAGTGGCCCTCCGGGCCTTGCAAGTGAATAAGCTTCGCTCATTTTTAACCATGTTGGGCATCATTATCGGTGTCGGGGCGGTCATTATCATGGTGGCCATCGGTTCCGGGGCTCAACAAATGATCGCCGACCAAATCGCCAGTATGGGGTCCAATCTGATCATCGTCCTGCCCGGGGCCACCACCGCCGGAGGGGCCCGTTCAGGACATGGCGGGGCTTCTACTCTGACCTCCGATGACGCCAAGGCCATCAAGGAAGACTGCCCGGCGGTCAAAGAAGTCTCGGCCCTCTGGGGAGGAGTAACCCAGGTGGTCTACGGTAATCAGAACTGGAACACCTCGGTGCAAGGCGTCACTACGCCTTTTTTTGATATCCGGGAATGGCCGTTCCTCTCAGGGCGCAATTTTACCGATCAGGAAATGAGCGGGGCGGCCAAAGTGGCGATTGTCGGTCGGACGGTGGTGGAAAACCTCTTCGGCACGGAAAATCCCCTCGGTCAGATCATCCGGATAAAAAAAGTCCCCTTTACCATCATCGGTGTCTTAACCGACAAGGGACAATCCTCTTTTGGCCAGGACCAGGATGATGTGGTTTATATCCCCCTGACCACCTCCCAGAAAAAACTTTTCGGGAGCAAGCTCCCCAAAACGGTTCGGACCATCATCATCCAGGCCCAGGACTTGTCTCTGATGGCTGATGCCGAAAAACAGGTCAATAATCTGCTGAGCCAGCGCCACCGTACCCAGCCCGGCCAGCTTCCCGATTTCACCGTCCGGAATCTGACCGAAATCATGGCCACCGCCGAACAATCGGCCAAGGTCATGTCTCTCCTCTTAGGTTCTATCGCCCTGGTTTCCTTGCTGGTCGGAGGGATCGGCATCATGAACATCATGCTGGTGTCCGTAACCGAACGAACCCGGGAGATCGGCATCCGCATGGCCGTAGGGGCCCGGGGACGGGATATCCTTTTTCAGTTTCTGACCGAATCGGTGGTCCTCAGTCTCGTGGGGGGCCTGATCGGGATCGGTCTGGGGATTTTGGGTGCCGAGATTACCGGCTATTTTACCGAATGGAATATCCTGATCTCTTATTGGGCTTTGTTGACCTCCTTTTCTTTTGCCGCCGCCGTAGGGATCTTTTTCGGTTTTTACCCGGCTCACAAGGCCTCCCGTCTTAATCCCATCGATGCCCTCCGGTATGAATAAAAACGTTTTCCCCGTGGGGTAACGTTTTGAGTTGGTGACGGAGGCCCCTCGTAAGATTAACTGCTCACCCTTGATCGCCGGAAACTCTCAGGTTCTCTCCTGTAATATCGGAGGGTTATTCTTCCCTCGGAAAACCAAAAAACCTTGACATTGATTTCTAAAGAAGATAATAATTAAAACTTGTTCATCAAAACAGCTTCATTATTAAAAAATAGAAGGAACCCACATTTTCAGTCAATTCCGGTTGAACGGGATATAGGACGGGAGAGATGGACAAGGTAAAACATTTTTTAAAACAAAGTCTTACCTCCGTAACAATCATGGTCATTCCTCATTCGAAGCAGAAACCGTTCCGAATGAAAGTCTCCGCCTTGGTCCTGGTCTCCTGTCTCCTTCTCAGTATTATCGGCGCGGGCTATCTTCTTTCGGTTGGGGTCAAGACCGCCGAATACTATGGCATGAGGAAAAAACTGGCCAATTTCTCCTCCCAGATTCTGGAATTAAAGGTAGTCATGTCTTCCCTTAAAAAGGCCGAATCGGAATTTTCCGATCTCCTGTCTTTAAAATCCAAGAAAAAAATTTTAGAGAATGCCAATGTGGACACCAATCTGGGGGCCCTGGATATCGACTTGCTGAAAAAACAGATTGATGAATCCATTCAATCGGTAGCCGAGATCCGAGAATATCTTAATGTCGAAAAGAAGCTCTACCTTTCCACACCCGTTGGCTGGCCGGTTAAGGGGAGGGTCAGTTCCCCTTTCGGAAGCCGGGTCCATCCCCTGACAGGGTCTTCAACCTTCCATTCCGGCATCGACATCAGCACCCCGATGGGGACAAAAGTTCGGGCGACGGCTGACGGGATCGTCAGTTTTTCCAACTGGCACAGCGATTCGGGCTATATCGTCACCCTGGAACACGGCAACGGCTATAGGACCATTTACGCCCACAACCGGCAAAATTTTGTAAAAATAGGTCAAAGGGTCAAACGAGGGGACATCCTTTCCCTATCAGGATCTACCGGGTCAAGCACGGGACCACACCTCCATTACGAAGTCTGGAAAAATGGAATCCATGTCAACCCTCTACCCTTCCTGCGGGATCTATCGTGATTTTCAAAAAAAAAAAGCCGGAACAGTCTCTCGACCTAATCATCGGCCCGGAGTCGAACATAACGGGAACCGTTTCGACAAACGGTATTGCCCGAGTTGACGGGACGGTGGAAGGAATCGTTAAGGCCGACTGGCTGATTGTCGGCGAGGCCGCCAGGATCAAAGGCATGGTCATCGCCAGAGGAACCATGGTGGCCGGCAGTATCGAAGGGAATATCAAATCAGAAGAAATGGTTGAGATTAAATCTCGGGCGACGGTGGAGGGAGACATCCACACGACCAAATTGACCATAGCGGAAGGGGCTTTATTTGACGGACGGTCATTCATGAAGCGCAAGGCGGAATTGGAAAGCCCCGAATTTCTCTTACTGGAAAAGGCGGAAGGAAAAATTATCGAACAAGGTTAATCCCGATCATTTCGTCAGAGATTAAGCAGGGCTCGGCTCCGCCTGGATTATGAGAAAAAAGGACTGATGGTTCAAACCTGCCGGAACGGAAGGTCAAGGCTTTCCGGTCAGAGAAATCTACGCTCATCGTTATTTCAGTTAAAAAGGAAATTCAAAAAGGAGGAAAAAATGACTGCCATGCAACCCAACTCGGAGAATAGTGACGAGAAAATGACCACGGTGATGGCTGAAGATCTAGATGTTAAAGGCACCATCACTTTCAAAACCTCTCTGATGATAAAGGGTTCCCTCGAGGGAGAAATTATTTCCGAAGGCATGTTGGTGATCGGAGAAACGGCAAAAATTAATGCCGCCATTACGACCCAGAGTTTAGTCTCCAACGGCACGATAGAAGGCGATGTGACTGCCGGTGAGCAGGTGGTCTTGAAAAGCACGGCCGTGCACACAGGGAAAATCACCACTCCCAATATTGTCGTCGAGAGCGGGTCCCTCTTTAATGGGTCTTGTGTTATGGAAAGGAAAAAGCCCGAGCCTCCTCGGGAAGCGGTAATAGAAGAGCAGGCAGCCGAAAGCGCCTCTTCCTCCCAGGATTCCCCTGAGGTTAAGCCGGAAGCAGAGGTGCCGGAACCGACGGAACAGGCAGCCGAAACAGGGGCCGAAGATGATTCCGCCGCCTCCACTGAAGCCCGATCCGGTCAGTTTGGTTTTTCCTGGCCGGGGTCCTCGGACGAAAAGAAAGAATATTAATTCCCGTGCCCCGCAGGGGCGTGGCACCACGAGCCGGTCGAGCCGCTCGACTTCGTCGAGCTTTTGAATAGGCTCCTGGTCAGGAGCCGTATGTCGACCTATAAAGAGGCTTCTTTCAAAAGCCGAGCCATGAAAACAGGCCGGAAGACTCCCAAGCCTATTTTCGAACTAATCCGCCATGCCCCGCCTTTGGGGGCGTGGCACCACGAAACATGAAAATATCGGAGGGCCTTGATTGGCCTCAAACTCTATTTTCGTAGTAAAGAACCTGAAAATAGAGATGAATCATTGAGAAGCCTCAGAGTCAATTTTCAGATAAAAAGGTTAATCAGGGGAGAGCCGGAAGGGATGTCGAAATAGGATCCGGATGAAGGCCCTGATCAAATCAACAGGCAGTACCCGCGGGAGGCCTGCTGAAGGATTTATCAGCCTCCCAGGATAAAGGTCTTGAAGGATAAAAGCAGCGGAGATCTACGAGAAGGCTAATTAATCAAGGAGGAGGGAAAAATGGAAAACACAAAGGTTCAGGAATCAGCTATTGACGAAACCAACATCACCACCATTCTAGCCGACGATCTGAACATTAACGGCACCATGACCTTCAAGAGTTCCCTGATGATCAAGGGTACCCTTGAGGGGGAGATTATGTCGGAGGGGTTGCTCATCGTCGGCCCCACGGCTAAAGTCAATGCCAAGATCTCGACCAAGAAACTAATTTCTCATGGGGAGATCACCGGTGACGTAACGGCCAGTGAACAGGTTGTCCTCAAGGCCACCGCCGTACACACGGGAAATATTACGACCAAGAATATCATTGTCGAAAGCGGATCTCTCTTCAACGGTTCAATTAGTATGAAAAGCAGCGGCTTTGACTCTGAATAATTTTTTTTGCGGCTCTCTGCGGTATTTCAGGACCACGTCGATCGGGTAACCCGAGGGAGGACCGCTCTTTGAGCCGACAATCAATATAATGATTACCTTTCAGCGATATTTCCTGGATGTTACTCAGAGGTTCTTCCCCAGTAAAGTGACGGGGGAAAGACCCGGAAAATCGCTTATTGTCTAAACTCAGAGATAACCTTTAGCAGAATTTTCAGATATTATTTTATTAAAACCTTAAAGCGGCAACTCAACTAATCAACAGGAAACCGGAACGGGAGAATTCACCAATGACAAGCACAGGCACAGTACCCAATGAAAAGACAACCGCCCAGCCGGAGATAACCACCATCCTGGCCGATGATGTGGACATTAACGGCACCATGACCTTTAAAACCTCGGTCATGATTAAGGGAACATTCAAAGGTCAGATCAACTCTGAAGGGCTTCTGGTCGTTGATCAAAAGGCCAAAGTCACGGCCACCATTACCACCAAGGTGCTCATCTCCCACGGGGAAATCGAGGGCGATGTGACGGCCGGGGAACAAGTGGTCTTAAAAGAAACGGCCGTCCAAACCGGGAATATCACCACCCCGAGTATCATGATGGAAAACGGGGCGATCATGAACGGGGCCTTCATCATGAAGAGATAAGGTTCACCCTTATCTACAGCCATTTAAGCGGTTCCAATATTCCTCAACCGACCTTTGGAGGAGTTTGTTCCGGCCAAAGGTCGGTTGAGGAGCCGATCGATCACCTTTTCCCAGAGGGGATCCTTCCTCTTCCCCGGAAATAATCGGAAGAATAATGAAGTTGTTCCTTTTTACGGACTCCACCAGGATTACTCCTTTCCCTCTATCTTAATTTTAGGGTATGTCCCAAAGTTACGTGATGAAGGGCTCAGGGGATGGTCATTTTGTGGTTGTCCAAAGGGTAGTTCAGTGCCCCAACCCGGCCCTGATTTCTGCGTTGATCCCAGGCTAAAAAATTAGCCCTGAGATAAAAATTGCTTTGGCAAAGGCCTGCTTTGTCCTGAAAACGGAAACGATTCAGTCCTATTGGGATTGGGGCCTTAAGGTGGACAATCCACAAAATGACCATCCCCTGAGCCCAATAGGTTTTTGGCCTTAATCGCTTACCCTTACCTTATTCACGTAACTTTGGGACAAGCTCTAATTTTATCACAGGTGTCTATTAATTGTAATTCGTTTGCATCCGGACATTCAAATTTTCGGTCGGTCGAGCCGCTCGACATCGTCGAGCTATAAAGAGGCTCTCATTCGAGAGCCGAACTGTCGAGCTACGAAAAAGCATCCTGTCCGACTCCCGGCAGGGAGTCTCTCCAAAAGATCGGCACAGCCGATCGGCCGGATGCCGAAAGTCGACCTTTAGCAAAGATCGCCATCCGGCGATCGACCGGTCGACACAGTCGACCTTTAGCCAAGATCGCCATCCGGCGATCGACCGGAAAGGGCCTTTCCGGATGAGAACTAATTCGCTCGCTGACCCACGCTGTAAGCTGCGGGGAAGAGGCTCGCTGCCCCTGTTCAAGGTCTTCAGTCAGCCCCGAACTTCTGGATGTCGGAGCACCGTTATTCTCATCTGCCCTCACCGGAAAAAATATCATTTCCCCCCTTCTCCGATTATGATAAATAGACCGTAACAGATCAAGTGAGGTCAAGGAGGACATTGGGGTGAATCGAACGGTGCTCATAACCGGATCAACCCGGGGGATAGGATTGGCAGCCGCCGCCGAGTTTTTGAATAATGGGGATCGCGTCGTGATCTTTTGCCGGCATGAGAGGCACCTCAAGGATGCGTCGGATTATCTCCTGACCTTTGGTAAAAAGGAAAATATTTTGGCTTTGGCCGGAGACGTCCAAAACGGCAAAGATGTCATCAGGATCATCACCCGCTCCCTGCAACAGTTCCAGAGCTTAGATGTCCTGGTTAATAATGCCGGAACGGCTGTCTATAAACCGATCAAGGAGACCACCGAAAAAGATTGGGATCTAATTATCAATACCAACCTGAAAGGGTCCTTTCTCTTTTCACGAGAGGTCGTCCCGGTCATGCGACGCCAGGGGAAAGGCATTATCATTAATGTGGCCTCCGGGCTGGGGATTGAAGGCGCCGCTAATTTTTCAGCCTATTGCGCCTCTAAATTCGGAGTTATCGGATTAACCCGGGCCCTGGCCGACGAGACCGCCCTCCTCGGGATTCGAGTCTATGCCATACTCCCGGGCTCGGTGGATACCACCCTGGTCAAAAAAGAGGAGATTTCCTTCGATAGTGAGCTTTCCCAAATGCTGGCCGAAGATCCCACAGCTCACGTCCCCAAAACCTGGGTCTATGCCACCTTTCCGAATATGGGAACCGATCCCTCGGAGTTGATGAGTCCTGAACATATTGCCCGCCAGATCGTCAAGATTGCCAAAGGAGAGAAAAAAACCGGGGCCTTGGTGGCCGTTTATTCTTAAAACGAATTGGTTTCCATCTGGGAAATCGAATTTCCGGATGAGAACGAATTACGGCTTTCGGCCGATCCGTTCCGAAAGTGTGGCCATTCCCACAAAAAAAACGACCAGCCCGATTATGAGGGGATAGGAAAAGCGCTGGTAAAAAAACCGGCTCATCAACACCGCCAAGCCGGCACTCAAGATAATCCGTATGATTAATTTTAGCCAAGGCGACATGGCCTTCCTTTATACCCTCACAAGAAACTCTGCCATCATCCTGTCATGGTATACCCGTCACCACGATTTAATAATCGTCTCCTGACCGATGTTTTAGGTGGTTTCAGTTGTAAATTCTTTCAAAATAATATCGGTAAATAGTAAAAGGTCTTCGAGCCGGTTCTCAATAACATCGATCATCAGTTGAATATCAACCCGTTGATACTCATGGACCAACACATTCTTGAAACCAACCATTCCTTCGAGCCGTTTCGCCAGGTCAGTGGGAATAAAACGGTTAGCGGCCAACAACCGAAAAGTCTCCTTGCTTTCTTTAGGAAGACCAAGCTTGCGCATTTTGATGATATAGTTAGCTAAATCAAGACATTGTTCACAGGCCCGTTGGAGGTTCAAAGCCACGGCATCCTGGCGCAGATAATCTTCTTCAAAGGGCACTTCGCTGGGAAGTCTATAATAGGTTCGAACCTGTTTAATACAGCGTTCAACACTCTCTTTTTTGTTTAAGACGATATCGTTCATACCTGATGAAACCTCCCATCGGACAGAGCCCTATTAATGATCTCGGCGCGTTCTTCGTTCAATTTTTGGTAGTATGAAAGGGTCAGCATTTCAAATTCTTCCGCCGCATAATGATCTCCCGTATAGATGCGCCGGTCAACGGTAATTATTTCCTTCTGAAGAACGGTAGAGACGAGGCGGAGATTGATCAGGTCAACTTCCATATTTAGTAACGATTCGAGATCCGAATGCAAATCACCTAATAGTAACGATCCAGCCTTCCGGGCTTCCTTCGGCGGCAATAGTAAGGCGATATCCGCGTCGCTTTCCGGCCTTTCCTGTTCGGTGCCGTAAGATCCAAAAAGATAGATGGCTTGGCTTTGGGGATAATGGCTCAAGACCAACTGAACTATTTCATTCCAATCTTTCACTACATCATTCCTTGACAACTTAGGCCTGCAAGACCAGGTCTTCCAGAGTTACTTTTCTGAACACCTCTTTTGTTCCTAATCGTTTTATGGCATCGAGTATTTCAATTCCGGCAATGTGCCCTTCCGAATCGTAATCAACGGCAACCCCTTCATCTAGTTGTTTAGTAGTGGAGGGATATGGTCTTTGGACAGATTCGCCCTGCCGCCGCAATAAATGCAGCAACCTTCGGTCTCCTTAATCGGTTCTTCGCATTTGTCGGTCATTGTACGCCTTGTGTCCTTCTATGTCTCGTCTAACAAATTGTTGTCTAGTTTTCTGCCTATTACTTTGTTTCAAAAGTCCGGAGGGCACTAAAAAATAGATTTTAACTTTTTGGAGATTGCCAAAAAACATTTCCTCAATGATAAATTTCTGGTAACTTATTATAACTTATATATTTTGTCTTGCCAAATTAATATTTACTTCTCCCTATTTACCAACAATATATTCTCAAATCCACATGACATACAGAAATAGGAGGATTAATCATGTTGTCAATTCCAACAGATTTCCAACGCTTCGGAGTTCTCTTCTTTTTAAAAAGTAATTTTATGGGGAAGGGACCTTTCCTCCGCCATTAAGGCAACGGAGGAAAGGCTATTTTGAAAAGATACAGTAGAAAGGCTAACGTTAAGCTTCCTTTTTCGGCCGATCCAGCCCCTTGACCACCTGGGCCCGGATCAGGCGCGGAAGCATCATGTGATGATGGGGGCAGATGGATTTGGGATTCTGATAGGCGCTGTCGGTGAAGGCCACCAGATAACGCCGGATCTCCTCATAGCGGACCACTTCATCCACAAATCCTCGTTTAGCACAATAAACCGGCCGCGACTGGTCGTAATACTGCTGGGCCAGGGCATTCATCTTATCGATCACCGGCTTTAACGATTTGCCTGAATCTTTCTCCTTCACCAGTCTGCGTGAGAAAGAAGCCACCGAAGCCGTTTCCCCGTGCATGACGTAGATCTCCGTCGTGGCCGTACCCAGGGTAAAGGCGTTGTGATTATTGGCCGTGGGGCCGCCCATAATGTAATGAGCCGCCGCCGTACCTTTGCGCAAAACCACCAGCATCATGGGCACATCGGTCTGTTCGATGGAATAGATCAGCGACTGCCCCAACCCCAAGAGTTCGGCCTTTTCGGCAATATCCCCCACATCGATCCCGGAGGTGTCCTGGAACCAGACGATCGGCACCCGGTCCCGGCCGCATTGGGTAACAAACTCATTGAGCTTGATCAGACCCTGGCGATAGAGTTTTCCGCCGATGCCCAGATATTCATTGGTGTATTCCGGATAATTGGCCCCCAGAAATCCCTGTCGGTTTCCGATGACTCCCACCAGGAATCCATCGATCTTGACCAGACCGGTATAAACTTCCGGGCCGTAGCCGGGACGAAATTCCAGATGCTCGCTGTTATCCACCAGACGGGCCAGAAAGTTATCGAAATCATAAACCCCTTTTTGATTGAAGGCGATCAGAGAGGGCAGATCGGACAAGGGAAATTTGGGCTCGGCCGGTTTGGCCACCCGGAAAAACCGGGGGTTATACGCCGGCATCTCGGTCATGTATTCTTTCAAGGCATCCAGGACCTGGGTCTCTTCCTCAAAGACGGCCCGGAAGAATCCGGTGGAATCATAATGGATATTGACACTGCCCGGCGGGACTTGTTTGAAATGGCGGGTGGCCTCAATGATCTGCTCGGCCCCTTCTTCATCAAAAGAGCCTTTGGGACTCATACCGCTGACGATCCCGCCGCCGCCCACGGCGATATTGCAATTCTTGTGCGCCAAGAGGATGGTCGGGCTGATCCCCTGATACCCTCCTCCGGCCGGGTTGGTTCCATAAATCCCGGCCAGGACCGGGATACCCAGTTTTTCCAATTCGGCGTGACGGAAAAAGGTGGTCCCGTTTCCCCGGCGGTCGGCATACACTTCCTGCTGTTCGGTGAGCTTCACACCCGAGCAATTGACCAGCCAGACCAAAGGAATGTGCAGCCGTTTGGCCAGATCGGTGACCCGCAATTGATTTTCAGCCTGCCCGGCGATCCAGGCCCCGGCTATCACTTTATTGTCAAAGCCGATCAGCACACACCACTTACCGCTGATCCGAGCCAGACCGTCGACGACTCCTGTGGTTCCTTCTTCGTTATCCCGGGGGTTATATAAGGTGTGAAGCGGGCAGAAGGTCCCCGGATCAACGATATATTCAATCCGGTCCCAGACGGTCATCTCGCCCCGCTTATGCACTTTATCCGCCGAAAGACCGGACTGTTTGACCCGCTCGACTTCGGCGTCCACCCCTTTCAGGACCTCCTCAATCTGGGCACGGTTTTCGGCCATCTTATCGATCTGGGCTTGTTTAAGGGGTTTACCCAGATCATCCATTTTTTCAAAATAGGGATGCATGAATAGTTCCTCCTGAATTATGGTCCAAGGTACACGGTCTAAGGTTTAAGGTTTTTTATGGTTTTCCTTACACCTTGCACCTTAAACCTTGTACCGGTTATTAATTTATTTATTCGCTTTGCGGATTCCCAACTGATCCTGACCGACGATCCATTTACAGATGTTGGCCGAACCTTCGACCATGAAATAGGTCGGGGCATCCCGGTAATAGCGGGCCACCGGATATTCGGTGGAATAGCCGTAGGCGCCTAAAATGCGCAAGGCATAATTGGAGGCCTTGGAGGCCACTTCACCGGCATAATACTTGGCCATGGCCACTTCCAGATTATTATTCAGGTTACCCTGATCCTTCTGCCAGGCGGCCTTGTAGACCAGGAGACGGGCGGCTTCTATTTCCACGGCCATCTGGGCGATCATATCCTGGTTCATCTGAAACTGCCCGATGGGTTTACCGAACTGCTCCCGTTCCTGACAGTATTTCGTGGCCACGTCCAGACAGGCCTGGGCCACCCCGACACCGCCGGCGGCGGCGGACAGACGGGTTTGATTCAGGGAACCGAAAACAATCTTAGCCCCGTCTCCCGGTTTGCCCAGAATGTTCTCTTTCGGCACCTTGGTGTCTTCCAAATAAATCTCGCCGGTAGGTGACGAACGGGAACCCAGCTTATCCAGATCCGAGGTAGAGATCCCGTTAAAATTTTTCATCTCCACCACGAAGGCCGACAGGCCCCGCCCTCCGGCCGCGCGGTCGGTATAGGCGTAGTAGATGATCACATCAGCAATGCTGGCGTTGGAGATCCACGTCTTGGAGCCGTTCAACAGCCAGTAATCGCCTTTGTCTTCGGCTGTGGATTTCATGGCCATGACATCCGACCCGGCATTGGGTTCAGTGATGCCGAAGCCTCCCAGATACTCGGCGTTGACCAGTTTGGAGACATATTTTTCTTTCAGCGTATCCGACCCATAACGCAGAATGGTAAAGGCGCAACCCAGGGCCAGCATATTGATCTGAACCCGCAGCGAACTGGAGGCCCGGGCGATCTCTTCCGTCAGGATCATGGCCGCCAGCCAGCCCATATTGTTCCCTCCGTATTCTTCCGGAATAACCGTCCCGAAGAATCCCAGTTCCCCCATGGGTTTAATGACTTCCTGATAAGGAAAGTAATGTTCTTCATCCCATTTATCGGCAAAGGGAGCGATTTTTTCAGCGGCAAAATCCCGGGCCATATCCCGAACCGCCTGCAACTCTTCTGATAATTCAAAGTCCATATGATTTCTCCTTTAATAAAAAAACGGTATAAGGTGTAAGGTATATGGTTTAAGGTGGATGGTATACGGGTTCTGGTTCTTCCTTAAACCTTGAACCTTAAACCTTATACCCCATTTTTAATCCTATTTTCGTTCCACGATTAAGGCAATCCCCTGTCCTCCACCGATACACATGGTCGCCAGACCGTATCGCGATCCCCTTCGACCCATTTCATACAGGAGTTTGACCAGGATACAGCCGCCGGACGCGGATACCGGATGGCCCAGGGCAATAGCCCCGCCGTTGACGTTGACCTTACTGTGTTCCATACCCAGCTCTTTCATGCAGGCCACGGCCTGAGAGGCAAAGGCCTCATTTAATTCCACCAGGTCAATATCCTTCATGGTCAACCCGGCCTTTTTTAAGGCCAGTTGAGTGGCCGGAATGGGGCCGATACCCATTAAAGAGGGTTCAACGCCGAAAGAGGCATAGGAGACGATGGTGGCCAGAGGGGTCTTCCCCAGTTCCTGGGCCTTTTCCTTGGACATGACCACCAGGGCCGAGGCCCCGTCGTTCATCCCGCTGGCGTTTCCGGCGGTTACCGTTCCGTCTTTATCTTTGGTGAAGGCCGGCCCGAGTTTAGACAACATCTCCATGGTCGTTCCGAACCGGGGATGTTCATCCGTATCAAACATAAGGGGATCTTTCTTTTTCTGAGGAATGGGCACTGGGACGATTTGGTCTTTAAACAATCCGCCCTTGATGGCCGCTTCGGCCCGCTGCTGACTGGCCAGGGCGAATTCATCCTGTTCCTGACGGGTGATCTGGTATTTTTTGGCCACGTTTTCCGCAGTCTCCCCCATGGTATTCCCGGACAGGGGATCAAACAAAATCAACTGGTCCATTAATTGGCCGTGGCCCAGACGATAACCCCAACGGGCGCTTTTGAGCAGATAGGCGGCCCGGCTCATGGACTCCACCCCACCGGAAACCAGGACATCGATCTCTCCGGATTTAATTAATTGAGCGGCCAGGGTAACCGCTTTCAAGCTTCCTCCGCAGGCCTTGGAGATGGTAAACTGGGGGACTTCAATCGGGATCCCGCCTTTTACCGCTACCACCCTGGCGGAATTGATAGGTAATTCCCCGGTCCGGTATCCATTGGCAAATATGACCTCTTCCACCTGGTCTCCGGTTATCCCGGCCCGCTTGACGGCCTCTCGAATAGCCAGGGCACCCAGATCCATGTCACTGACATCTTTCAAGGTCCCGCCGAATTTTCCGATGGCGGTCCTTACACCGCTGACGATAACAACTTCTCTCATTCATGCCTCCTTTCCCTCTCCGCGATTATATGATGATTCTGGGATCAGGAGAGGGGATTCTTTAGAAATATATGACGATTACCAGTGATCTACCTAGGGAAACACCCCCGCCAGAAGAAAAAAATCGAAAACTTCGATTTCCTGACTCCGACCGTTTGAAGCACAATACGGGGATTGAGACCGCTTGGAAAAGTCCTATAATACTATCAATAAATTTGCTCAAATTGTCAATATCTTTTTACCTTATTATAGCCATAATGTAGCTTTTTCTTTTGGGTTGACTTGTCCCGCCTCTCCCTTTATTAAGAGTATATCTCCTAATCCGCCATGCCCCGCTTTTGGGGGCATGGCACCACGAGCCGGTCGAGCCGCTCGACTTCGTCGAGCTTTTGAATAGGTTCCTAGTCAGGAGCCGTATGTCGACCTATAAAGAGGCTTCTTTCAAAAGCCGAACCATGAAATAGGCTTTGATCGACTCCAAAGCCTATTTTTATAGTGATCCGTCATGCCACGCCAGTGGCGTGACACCACCAAAGATAGAAATAGGCTCAGACGGCTCCGAAGCCTATTTTCGTAGTAAAGGAAACCCGATTCATGCCGCCAGATCATTCCAAATTACTCTCTTTATCCGAGGCGATCTCCCGTTTTGTTAAACCGGGACGGTCCGTGGCCCTGGGCACCTCCCTGGAAGGGCTGATCCCCTTTGCCGCCGGCCATGAAATTATCCGGCAAAAAATCAATGGGTTAACCTTAATAGGTCCCATCTCGGACATGCTTTTTGATCTGTTGATCGGCGGCGGCTGTGTCGCCAAAATTCGAGCGGCCTGGGTCGGCAATGTCAGTACCGGGGCGGCCTATCACTTTCGCCGGGCCGTCGAACAAGGGATCCCTGGTCCCCTGGAAGTGGAAAACCATTCCAATTTCACCCTGGCCCTGAGTTTACATGCCGGGGCACTGGAGGTCCCCTACCTTCCGGCCCGAACCTTGCTGGGGTCCGATATTATTGCCGGAAACCCTCATTTTAAAACCTTTCCCTGCCCTTTTACCGGTCAAACCCTGCTTTTGGTCCAGGCTATTCGACCGGATGTGGCCATCCTCCATGTCCAGCGGGCCGATGCCTTCGGCAATGCCCATTTGTGGGGCAATATAGGTGTCAGCGTGGAGGCGGCCAAGGCCAGCCGGGAGGTTATCCTGATCGCCGAGGAGATTGTCGATAGCGAAGTCATCCGCAGCGATCCGAATCGAACAGTCATCCCCGGGATGATTGTGTCCGCCGTGGTCGAAGAGCCATGGGGGGCCCATCCATCGGCTGTTCATGGATATTACGGCCATGATGATCCGGTGTATGTCGACTATTCCCGGGAGACCAAAACCCTCGAGGATAGCCGAGAGTGGTTTGAGAAATGGGTCTACGGGGTCAAGAATCGCCGAGACTATCTGCAATTGATTCCCCAGGATCAGCTTGAGCAATTAAAGGTTAAAAACTCCGCTCCGGCGGCCTTTACGGAGTTTGGCTATTGAAGATGGATAAAGAAATTTTCAAGACCCTTGAAAAAATCGTCGGCTCTCAAAACCTCTCGGTCCGGGAAACGGACCGGCGCTGCTATGCCTATGATGCCACGCAGATACAGGCCCTGCCCGACGGGGTCATCTTTCCGGGAAGCACTCAGGAAATTGCCGAGATCCTCAAGCTGGCCAATCACTACCGATTTCCGGTCATCCCCCGGGGGGCCGGCTCCGGCTTCAGCGGGGGCTCGGTTCCCATCCAGGGGGGTTTGGTCCTGGTCTTAGTGCGCTTGAATAAAATTAAAAAAATCGACACCCATAATCTCCTGGCCCTAGTGGAACCGGGTGTCATTACCCGCGATCTGCAGCAGGCTGTTGAGGCCAAAGGCCTATTTTATCCCCCGGATCCATCCTCTTCCAATTTTTCCACTCTGGGGGGGAACGTTGCTGAATGCGCCGGCGGGGGGCGCGCCGTAAAATACGGGGTCACCAGAGATTATGTTTTAGGCCTGGAGGTAGTCCTGCCCAGCGGAGAAATCGTTAAAACAGGGGTTCAGACGACCAAAGGCGTGGTCGGTTATGACCTGACCCGTTTAATGGTCGGCTCCGAAGGGACTTTGGGGGTTATCACGGAAATGACCCTGAAATTGATCCCCCTGCCGGAGGCCCGCCAAACTATTTTGGCCTTTTTCAACCGTCTGGACAAGGCCACCCGGACGGTGGTGGAGATCTTTAAGGCAAGGATCCTTCCTTCCATTCTGGAGTTTATGGATCATTCCTCGATTGTCTGTGTGGAAGACTATCTGCACATCGGCCTTCCAACCCACGCCCAGGCCCTATTGTTGATTGAGGTGGACGGTGATCGGGAAACCGTGTCCCGTCAGGGAGAGACGATCCAAGAAATCTGCCGGCGGAAGGAGGCCGAAGGGGTCCGGCTGGCGACGAATGCCCAGGAGGCCGACGAACTCTGGAAGGCCCGCCGGGCCATCTCTCCGGCCCTTTTTCGTTTGCGCCCCAACAAGATTAATGAAGATATTGTCGTCCCCAGGGACAAAATTCCCGAGGCCATTGCCGGCTTTCAGGAAATCGGGCGCCGGCTTGGTTTATTGATCATTGGCTTTGGTCACGCCGGAGACGGAAATATCCATGTCAATATCATGTATGATCGGAAAAACCGGAATGAACAGGAAAAGGCCGAAGAAGCGGTAGTTGAGATTTTCAAAAAGGTGATCGAGTTGGGAGGCACCCTTTCCGGTGAACATGGCGTCGGCCTGACCAAGGCCCCGTTTTTGTCCATGGAACTGGATCCGGTCTCTTTAACCCTGATGAAAAAAATCAAGGACCTCTTCGATCCCCATCACATCTTGAATCCGGGAAAAATATTTCCAACCGAATAAATCGAAAATAACGGTATAAGGTGTAAGGTATAAGGCCTAGGGCCTCAGTTTTTTTTGCACCTTGGGCCTTACACCTTGTACCTTGTACCGGCCTGTTCTACCAATACCAATCCGTCCCGATACCCAGTTGATTGATGATCGACTTGACTCCTTCGACCTCTTTGGTGATCTGGAGAATGGTTTCCAGGGTTTTTTGTGATCCAAGGCTTCCGCTCAAGGTCACCACCCCCGATTCGGCGGTGACTTGTACGGAAGCCACCCGGGTTCGCTCATCTCTGGCCAGGGAAGCCCAGACCCGGCTGCTCAACAAAGCATCTTCAAAGGTCTTTTGGGATTCCGGTGTGGATTTGAAATCATCGAGTTTGATCCGGCAGGCAATGAGTTCACAGGCATTGTCAATGCTGATATATTCCAGATTCAATACCAAGTCATAGAGCACGGGATCCTGCCATTCCAAACCATACAAAAAATGGGTCCACCGACTGCGCTCTTTATCAACCTTCTCAATGTACTCCACCGCCTCATTGCGGCTCAGGTTCATCTGTTTCATGGCCAGCTTAATACGAAACTCCAGACCGGCAATGACTCGTATGCGGAGCACTTGAGGAACCCCGCTTAACAAGAGATGCCCGGCATAGCCATGATAGACCAGGTCCCCCTCCTGGGCATGCATCATGATCGCGGCGGTGAGACACTTCAAATAGGCCACCCGGGGACCGACGGTCTGCTGCCAGATCGAGGGCGGAGCTTTAACTGCAGCCGTTAGTTTATCCAAACTGATTCCGTATTCCTTTTCCGCTTCGGCTATCGCTTCTTCCCGTCCGAGGCGGGGGTATCCCAATCGTTCTGCAAGACATTCAGCCAGGGCATTACCGCCACTGAATGTTCCTCGTGAAATGGTAATGATCGCCATAGGAAACCTCCTCGTTCAGAATATTTTTTATTGATTTTACCACTCATTCTTTGCCCAAGTAAACATTTTTATGCAACGGGAAAACCATTGGACAAAAATATTTTTTAAGCTATACTAACGCCACGATGAAGACAAAAAATCCGTTTGAAACGTTGGGAATAGCACCCTCCATCGTCCGCGCCCTCGATGGGAAGGAATTATTTTCCCTGATCAAGTCTTCTTATCGGGCCCTGCTTTTAATTTATCATCCGGACCACTCCCCTCTGCACGACCAGGCCCTCAAAGAGCAGAAAACCAGAAAAGTAGCTGAAATCAATCTAGCCTTGGAAAAGATCAATCTCGATCGGGATCCGGCCTCCTTAAAACATTATCGCAATCTTTATATTCGTAAAAAAGGGGACGGCTGGAAAAAAGCCGTCCGTCTTTTGCAGCAGGAGATTGGATTTTTAAAACACTCCAACGAAATGCTTTCGCGAGGTTATCTCCAATATCTTCTAACCCTCTCCTTTCCGGAACAGCAGGATCACCGAGAAACAATTCCGGGCATTTTCAATTTAAGAAATTGTCGCCTGGGAATTCAAGATATTGCCATTAACCACAATGTGCGTTCCATGAGCTGGGATTTGGGAACCAACTATAAAGAGATCAAATGTGATTCCGAAGGCCGAATGTTTTATAAAATGCCCTGCCGAAAACGATTCCTGCAGGTCAATTTCATTAAACTCCTGGGCACCGTCGAAAAAGACAAAATAGATTTGATCCCTCTGCTGGATCGGGTTGTCCCCCAGGATCTGGTGATCCGGCAGGGATCGGGGAAAAAAGGTTATGCGGAAAATGCCAAAGGCTTCGATATTCTCAACAGTCTGCCGGTCGAAGAATTCCGCCGCCATTGTCTGCCGTTTTTAAAACCGGAGATCACCGAAGGGGCCTTTCTTTTTTCTCTCCATCGCCAGTCTTTACAGGAAAATCGGATTAATCTGGAAGGCTTGATCATCCGGGTCCATCGAGGAGTATAGCGGGTTTGATTATCAGCGATAGAACGCCAATGGCGGCTTGACATTTTTATGTCGAGGAACTTCTAAGTCTTTCGAAAAAACGATTCTCTCAGTTTGCGTCCTGTCTTTTCACCCAGCTAAGCTCTTGGCGGTTCAATTTTAAATTGATTGGATAAGGTGTCCCTTTCCCATGACGTTCCCTTTTTGTAAAGGTTTTTGTGATGTTAGTGGAAAACGTCCCGCTTTCCGCATACCCATCCGACCGGTGTAACAGAAACGGCAGTGCTGGGCACAACCGACCTGGGAGGAGATAAGCAAGATATAATGGCCCCGCTCTGGGATAATGACGCTTTCAACCTGTTCCCCATCTTCCAGCTCAAAAAGGTATTTTTTCGTTGTATCTGTTGACTCTTCAATCTTCTTGACCTTCTACCGGCTCAACCGGGCTTCTTCCTGAAAGCGGCTTCGCCATTTCTTGGACAGGTTGGTCATCTGCTCGGCCCGATAGGGCTCCAAACCCAGAATGGTGAGCCAGTCCTGTAATTCTTCGAAGGTTAAATTGCGGAGATCGATTTTTATGGGCATTGCTATTGTATGGGGCAAGATAAAAAACATTATACCCCCATCAAATCAGTATTTCGAGTACGTTATGCTTTATTGCTATAAATCACACTTGTTTTAGGCCTAGCTTTCCTGTTGTCGGACTCCCCATCTCACTTGCTGCAGCGCTCTTTTAAGCAACGTTCAACACATCCGGGATCATTCTGTTGGAAACTGCAACCGGTTTGGCAGGCCCTTTCGCAAGTCATGGGGCGAAGATACTTTTCATATTTTGAACCGGGAGAGGTCGGCCGGGGGGAAGAAGATGACGATGGAGAAGCGGACTGGACCGATGGTGAAGGCTCTGGTCCGGGGGACTGCACGGCCGAGGGCTTCCCGCGTTCATATTGAACCACCAGTCTCAGTCGTTCGCATTCTTCCTTAATATTTTTAACCTTTGGTTTAAGATCCTCTGAATTACCGTATTCTTTTATGAACTTCACCTCTTCGTCAATTTTTTGAATAACATCCTGATTACTCTTAATGGAATTCCGAAGAGATTTCATATATTCAATCATTTCATTAAGCTCGGTAAGATATTTATCTTTTTTCTGACACCAATACGAGGTTACTCCTGGTACAGACCAGGAGGTAGCACAACTCTTCTCCGCCGCAACATACTGGTCATATTTAACTTTATACCCGATTTCAAATTCCCTCAATTTTTCCTGATTATAAGTAAGCCATTTTTTCCAGTTTTCCCGTCTCTCTTCACAAATTGCAACAGAAGGGGAACCGCATAAATTCCTCATGTTCTTTTCAGTATAATCGACCGCATCTAATATTTTCTGTTTCTTGATAAGCTCATAAGTGCATTTTTTCAAGGCCTCTTCAGGATTGATCAAATCATCAATAGTCTGAGCCTGCAATGACGGCAAAAAAATGAGTTCAAGAAAGGTTGCGAAGGATATCAGACACGAGAGGAAAATTATGCAGGTCAATGGGTTAGCTTGTCTCTGAATAACAGATTCAGTTTTCATTGGTTTTCTCCTTCCCCTTTACTTCGTATCCCTTGATGACTTGGGCCATGCCCTGATCTTAATCAAATTAGCTATTCGGGCCGGGTTTTCTTCGCAAAAAAACTGCTCAGTCCCACTCTTTCGGAGCGGTTCCCGGTTTCCCGTTGGGTGACCTTTCCCAAGACAGGCAGGCGACCGGCCACAAAGGTGACGGCGACCAGTGTCAGGCCAGTGGCAACGAAACACCCCAAAGGGGTAGAGCTACAAACAAATAAAAAACACTCAGGGCCTTATTCCGGATTATAACTCTTATCCCGCCCCACGGTAATGCTGGGTATGGGAAAGGTCCCATAGTCATAGGGATTCTCAATGTGGCGGATCATCACCACACCCGGCGAGTTTCCCGGCCAGGCCCCTTCAAGGAGCAGTTTAATGGTTCGAGCCCCCCGAAAAGGTAGGGTGATAATCTGCATCTTCGAACTTCCCGTGGCTTGCTGGCCGTAAATAAGCTCCCCCCGGTAATCGGCCAGGATATCGCCGGTCTGTTTAATGGTGGTCGTCGTTGGAACGGCGACCAGGGCGTAATATTCAAGGGGGTCAAGTCCGGGCTCAAGGTTGACCGTCATCACCGCCTCCCCGCCCACGACCAGTTGCCGAGTTTTGACTTCGACCTTTCCTAGTGCTTTCCCTGTCGGCGTCCCCTTCAGCACTACGGTTCCCTGACGATCGATACGCACTACCGCACCGGAAGGGACCTTTACCGTCAAGCCGGGCTGTCCTTTGATCCGGGCACCCGGCGAGACCTCTTTGGTCCCCTGGCCGGTCTTGACCAGAACAGGGCCTGAACCTGGCTTTCCCTCCGCCATGATCACCAGGAGTTCCAGGAAGCGGATCATAGCCTTAGGGGAAGAGTAAATCCCCCCCAGCAGGGCCGGCCCCTGAACCAGGCCCGGCTCTTGCGCCAGAATCAACCCCCGGGCTATCCTGGCAAAAAGGGGTTCGAAGTGGGTCTTATTCCCTTTCAGCCAGAGTGCGGTTGCCGCCTCGGTCAGGACCTGGAGGGCCCCGACCCGTTGAAAAGCACGCAAGAAACGGAAGGTATCGTAGGCCCGGGAGAAGGCCAGCTCGAGATTGTCCTGATTGAAATCGATGGTCGGCAGTAATCGATCTGTTACCCAGCGGCTTACGGCATCGTCCGTCAGGACCCGGTAGACCACCTGGCTGTCGATCTCAACCGGGATAACCTCACGGCCATCGGCGTTGTATCCCTGTTCTTCCAAGACAAAGCCCTGCTTCTCCAGGGCCCGGTCAATACGGGAAGCCATCTTTTCGGCTCGGGTGATGGCCGATGCCATTGACAACCTGAGGGCCTGGTCGGTCTTTAGGGACCGTATCACCTTATGGAGATTCCGGGAGACCCAGGCACTCCAAAGGGGATTCGGTGCCAAACCGGGATAAGGGCGCACCAGGGAAGTTTGGTTATCGAAGAAGGCCTCTTCAAGGTCCCGTAGGGCCTTGTCCAGCCCAACCCTTATTGTGGGGGCCAATCCCTCATCATCCAGGAGCCTGCGGGAAAGGGCGGAGAGGATGACCGCCTGGCCGGCAGCCTGGGCGCTCAGGGCCTCGGCGTGACCGAACCAGCTCTCCATGGTCGTTACCATGTTGGTCACGATCCCTTTGAGCAAAAACCCCGGCCCCGGATAGACCATGGCGGTTTCATCGGTCCCGACAGGGATTTGTTCCTGCCCGGCCACAACCAGGCGTGAATAAGTGACGGGCTGGGCTGAGACGCTTCGGACCGTCTGCTCCCGTTTGTCCAGTATCTGTCCCTTGGAATCAACCAGTTCAAGCTCCACTTTTCCTGTTTCCAGCGGTGACCAGGGAAGGGCGACCTCCCTGGTGCCAGGCCCTACCTCCCGACGGAAACTCCCCTCAATGCCCATGCCCCTGGCATTAAAGGTCAACGTTCCAGGCAAGGTATTGGTAATGGTAACCGGCACCTGCAAGGCCGCACCGGTCACGAAGGTCCCCGGCACCGAGGCCTCGACACTGGCCTTCTTGCTGACATCGATTCCTTTGGTCACAGCAGCATGATCGAGCCCGCCTACCGCTACGAAGCGCATCGAAACCCGGCCGATCTGCGGGGGCAGGGTCACCTCCACCTGGGCCCGCCCTGAGGCATCGGTCCGGACCAGGTCACAAAAAACGACCTTCCGTTCCCCTTCTCGAATAATCTCCTTTGTCTCTTCTTCCTCCTGCGGCAGTCCTGGGCTGACACCCATTCTTCCACCCAGGAATGCCCGTGAAGGTGCCGACGCGGGGGCCGCTGCTTTTTTGGACATCATTTTTCCACCCCCGGCGGCCTCTAGACGCAAAACATTCTCTCGCTGGGAGAGGGCGGCCAGTTCATCAATCCCGGTACGGTCCTGCCAGGAGGAAACCGACCTGGAGGCATTGCGCACCGAATCGCCAAGAGATGAGGCCAGACCGCTCATCGGACTCCGGGAGGCCACCCGATTATCATAGACCTCCAGGATGCCTGATACGGTTTTACCGGCACCCTTTTCGTCCGTAGCCTTGATTCCGACCTGGATAATCCTTCCAGGCCTTCCCTCCGGCGGAATGTCCAAGTCAACTTTTAGTTCCGAAGGCCTGAAGATAATCGCCCATCCTTCCTTGAGCTGACCGCCAACAAATCCGCCCATAGTCACTACCGAATAGGGAGAGGCGATTTTTACCTTAAACTCCCGACCGGCCTTTATAATACCCCCTAAATCCTGAGACCGGGCTTCGAAACGGCCATCCCCCCCCGGTGACCAGATGATGAGCGCGGGAGAATGAATATCCTGAACGATGCGGAGGGTGATCAGGCCCTCCCGGGTAATAATGCTGTCGATCTCGAAGGGATCATCTCCGGCCCTTTTTTTCTCCACAAAAAGCTGACGTCCGGGAACCGCTTCGGTTTTCTCGTAAGGGGCCAGACCGACACGGTGGAGCCAAGTCACGCCCCCGGAGGCCGGCATCATGTCCCGTTCCACATGGCTTGATCCTTCGAATTGGTGACGGATGCTGCCCCCAGGGGTGATGAATTCGATCTGAAAGGGTCCCGAGTGGCCCCCAACATTCATGGTCCCTTCGATTTTTCCCTTCACGGCCGTGATGGTCAGGGCCGGGCCGGCCGCCACCCCGTTGCACCCGGGCAACATGCAGCGGGAGATACATTTCACCTCCCCGGTATATGGTTGGTTGGCCTGGCGCAACTCGTTTTTGAAGGAAAGGCCGTTACCCCATCGTTTTCCGGCCCCGGCGGCATTCCCCATAAACCAGGCTCCGTTGGCCTTTTCCAGATCCGCAACGGACGTTACTTGTTTAAATTCATAGGCGAGCGAAATCGCGCCCAGTGTCCCTTCAACTACTGAAAAGGTGGCCTGACCTGAACCCTTGCCGTCCTCGGTGCGAACGTCCACCCGATATTCGCCGAGTTCCAGCCTTTTCTTCGCCCCGTCCAGCAAGGTTAGGACCGCCACGCCCTGAGAGTCGAGGTTTCCTTTTGTTTCCATCTTATTGGCATCTCGTTTCTGACAGGCAGCGGAAAAGCGTGCCCCGGGACGACCGGGCATGAGGACCTTCAACCGTACGGCCTCATCCGGCCAGTATTGGGGCTGGTCCACGGAGACGCTGACCAGATTGACCATCAGCGCCCCCGCCACATGGGAGGCCGGCCCGACAATTTTTTTACCGGTCATATCAACCTGAAAAAATTTTGATAGACGCACTGCCTTTGAGGAAGAAGAAGCTCCAGTTGGAGGATTATCCGAAAAGGAATGGGAATTTGACAGAATAAAGAGAATCACCACTATCAGTATGGAAAGAGAACCTTTTTTCATAGTTTCGTTACTCCCATTTTAAATAGACACCTTTTTATTCGTCCCCTGTCACTTTCCAGGCCCCACTCTCCCCGGCCACCCAGCCGGTGGAAAAGGCGGCCTGGAAATTTTAGCCGCCGGTTTTGTATTGGATGTCCAGGACCTCTCCACACTAGAAGAGTCCTTGGACAATTTTAGATTCCATTGTTTTCGGATTTACCTCTTTGAGAGACACACCGCCTACGGTAATAATCGCCTCTTCCAAGGGGCGGGTCCAGGTTACGGTCAGGCGGAAATCGGTTAAAAGACTTCTCTGCCGGTGTCGCTCTTTGGTCGGTAACCTGATTTCCTTTTTTATCTCCCGGAATTCGCATTAGGGAAAGAAAGATCGGAATCATCTTTCCGGGCAATAGAAATTTTAATATGTCTTGGAGACCTTTAAGGTGATAGGTTCTAAATTCCCTCTGCAAACGCTCATCCAGTTGTTTGTCCGTCAAGGCCGGTTTAAGGTTGAGAGAAATTTCCACCTGCCCCTCTTTCAACCAATCGCCTAGCCGGCCGCTTAGAGTCAGGATTATCGGTCCGGAAATCCCGAAATGGGTAAAAAGCATCTCCCCGAATTCGGAGATTTTTTTAGACCGTTAACGTAAACCGAGACGGAAACATTTTTCAGAGAAAGGCCTTGCAGTTCGGGTACCCAAGGCTCTTTGGTCGTCAAGGGAATCAAATAGGGGCGGATGGGTATAATGGTATGACCTGCCGTCCGGGCCATAGGGTAGCCGTCTCCGGTTGAGCCGGTCTGGGGATAAGAGGCCCCGCCTGTAGACAGAATAACGGCCGGCGCCTTTACCCTCCGTGAACCAGTTGTACCCCTTCCACCTGTCCTGATTGAATCAGAATGTCCTGCACACCCTTCTCTTTGATCAGCGTGACTTGGTTCTCCTTCAAATCACCCATTAGAGCCGAAACGACATCCAGTGCCCGGTTTGATCGAGGAAAGACCCGCCCTCCCCTTTTCTCAAAAAAGTCGATCAAGTCCTGATTAAAAAAACGGGTGAAACAATTTCTCAAAAACCGTCCGTCGGGCGTGTAGCTCTCTAGAAAGGTGGGCATCTGACCCTGATTGGTCAGGTTACAGCGCCCCTTGCCGGTGATGCCGAGTTTATTGAATTGATAAAAACTTTCTTTTTGATGGAAAAAGTATAAAAGGAGAAAAAGTCGGAGTCAAGGAGAAAAGCATGTTGAAAAAATGGAGAAATTGGAAGTTTTCAGATAAAACATAGGTCTTCTAAGAAAAAATGAACCTTTAAAAAGGCCGAAAGAACAGATGGGAGGGTAAAATCCCCCAAATTTGAAAAGATCTCTCCCTTTCAGATCTGATGGCACTCTAACCGATCGAGTAGTCTGAAAAAACATTCGGATCAGAAAAGGCTTTCTCATAATCAGGAGGCTGGGATTACCAATAGTCTATCTGAAGTTCGAGGGTTTTCGGTTTGGGCGGGGGTCTCTGGGTTTTTTAATTCAAACCCAAATGACTTAATCGGTGTTTCGAAGGCCATAGAGGTCTTTATGGTCGAAAAGGTCATTCCCGAATTAGTTTGCATCCGGACATTCAAATTTTCGGTCGGTCGACCGGATGCGAGCATACAGTTACCAGATATCCTCTAGAGTCAGAAACCCTTATAAAAGGCTTTCTGGCGAGTGCGCCTACCGGAATCAAGGTGTTTCCATCCGGAAATTTGAATTTCCGGATGGAAACTAAGTAGTCGCGTTCTAATGATAACGTGTCTTGAAAGGTTTTGGGGAGAGATGCAAATCTTCCTTTATGGCTCAAAGTGGGTTGGCCATGCCTTCGGTTTTTTGAAGGATGGGCTCTCTTGGCCTTTACCTTTTGCGTCCGTATAGTTGAGGATATTTACCCCGCCGGTTTCCTATCCCTCAGAACGATTTTTCTTGACGGTTAAAACCCGATCTCCTATAGTCCATTGATTCCGTGTCAATATTGAGAAGCTTAATTTTATCAGGAAGAGATTTAAAATAGCCAACAAAGACAACCAATTTATCAAAAACTATGAAACGATCGATTATAAAAAGCACCGGAAGATATGTGCCCGACAGACTGGTATCCAACGACGAGTTAGCTGGATTGATGGACACATCAAACGAATGGATTGTCCAACGAACAGGAATCGAATCCAGATACTGGGTCCGGGAAGGTGAGGATTTCGGGACATCGGACCTTGCCTATGAAGCCTCTATTATCGCCTTGCGAAGAGCCCAATGGAGTCCTGAGGATTTGGATTTAATAGTTTTTGCAACGATGACACCCGACGTGAACGTGCCGGGAGCGGGGACCTTTCTGCAAAACCGATTAAGTGACAAAAAAATCCCGGCGCTCGATATCCGCCAACAATGCACCGGGTTTCTGCATGGACTGGAGATCTGCGATGCTTATATCCGAAGCGGAAAAGTGGAGAAGATCCTTTTGGTAGGGGCTGAAGTCCAAAGCCGGTATTTGGAATTAACAACCGAAAACCGAGATACGGCGGTGATATTCGCCGATGGCGCCGGTGCTGTTTGTCTTGAAGCTCTAGAAACCAATGAGAACATTGGAATACTGGCATCGATACTCCATGCTGATGGAAAACATGCCGGAGCGTTGCGGGTCGGATTGCCTGCCCGAAAATCCGGACCCGCCATAAGTCCGACCGTAATAAAAAACCAGGAGCATTTTCCTTATATGGACGGAAAGGCCGTATTTAAACTTGCCGTGACCCTCCTGCCGATGGTCACCGAAGAGTTGCTGGCCAAAGCGAATCTGACAATCGAAGACCTGAATATGATTATTCCCCATCAGGCCAATTTGAGAATAAACGAGGCTTTCATGGGACGGATGAAAATCCCGGCAGAAAAAATGTATAACAACATTCAACGATATGGAAATACAACGGCGGCAACCATTCCTATTGCCCTTGACGAACTGATGGGAAAAAACATGCTGAAACCAAAAGACACCGTCCTGTTCATCGGATTAGGTGCGGGGTTGACCTGGGGCGGTGTGATCTATACGTTACCATAGCCGTTTTTCCAAACTAATTCCCATGCCCCGCTAGGGGCGTGGCACCACGAAACATGAAAATAGGACGTAGACTCGGATTCTATTTTCGTATTAATGAAAATTGCTCCCTTACCTCTTGAACCACTTCATGGAGGTTCTTTCGGCTTTCCGGCTGATCAAAAATGATCCTTCGATGGTACATCACCACCGTAAAGAAGAATGTCCCTCCTGGTGCTATCGATATCCCTATTTTGTTAAATAGGCATTTACCCTGTCGATGGCATTCTTGCGTATACTCTCATAAAAGAGCTGATAGTCATAATTATGGTAATCTCCGTAATAGGCATTGAGAAGAGGCGCATTGGGACCGTCATCAGGAAAGTCAGCGGCGACCGCAGGCTTCTCGATAACCAGAATGTTGCCTGTGGCATCGGCACTGGTTACTCCTTGTATCAAGGAGCGTAAATTACTGCCAGGATCAGAAGGAAGCGACCCTGGATTATTTGATGCCGCCACCTTGCCTCCGTTCATGAGCCACGACAGAGGATTGACCTGAAGTATGGAGATACCCTTACTCTTACGGTAAGCATTCCCGACCCAGATAACAATATCTTCAGTAAAGAACCGCGGGTCTGCATTTGCCGTTAACGAGTTCCAATTGATATAAACGTCTGTATCAGTTGCCGAACGTGCCGGCTGTATGCCGGGCAGATTATTCGGTATGGCCATGCCAATAAGGTAGGCCGCTACGAGTTTCGATTGAAGGGCGGTGCCGACAATCTTGGTTTGCAGAAGACGTCCTGCATGCATACTTCCCTGACTATGACTAGCCAGAATGAATGGCCGTCCCTGGTTCCAGTACTTGATGTAATAGTCAAACGCGCGCTCCACGTCAGAGTAAGCCAGTTCAATGGCTTGCATCCCCGAGGTCGTCTCCTTCTCTACTACTGAAAACAGAGTAAACTGCCTATATCGAGGCGCAAAAACACGTCCCGCAGCATTAAAAACGCTGGCCATATACTTCATCATAAATGAAACCGTATTTTGCACATCGGGGTTATCAAAGGGACCATTCCAAAAGTCTTTTTTTGTATAACAAGTGGGGTGGACGAAGAACACATCTGCCCGGGCAGAGTTTTGTGCTTCTGGGTAAGCGGTATTTGGTGGAGCGACATCCGCCCTTGGCCACAAAGCAGCCCATGAGCCTTCAGAGTCATAATCCGGGGCCGGCGGCGGAGGGATCTCATCAAAAGACTTCAGCGGACGATGGTTGTCTCTAAGTTTTTGAAAATTAGCGGACGAGAGAGTTACGCCGGTAAGAATGGCCAGCCTGGTGAGGGTATTGGTGTCAATTATCCCGCAAGAGTTAATTAGTAACGCGGTATAACCCACGGTTATAATAAAAAGGCCCAGTTTCGTTAAAAATATATATTTTGACGAATACATCTTTAGAACCCGTCAAGAAATAAACTGTACAATACCGCTAAGATCTCCGGTCATGCTGAGCCTGTCGAAGCATGACTGTTCACCCTTCGACAAGCTCAGGGCGAACGGTTGCAGGGCCACTTTGTCAAGGTTATTTGTTTACAACTCCTTAGCCTCCCTATATCCGCAATACGTGGATTTTTCAGTACGATATAGACTGATAAGAGTTTGCTTTTTGATTTGAAAGAATACAAAGAGCATAAAGAACCCTGTCAAGGGAAAATATAAAGCAGTCTGTTTTAGAAAAGAGTAGTGAAAGAGGGACATCCTCTCATTATTCGGTCAAAAGTAAAACATCAATTATCCTGCCCCGTTAAGGTCTTACGACCCCGCCTTTTAACTCCAACTCATGGCGACCCTTCCCGATTAATTCCGCAGCGGATGGTTCTGGAACAGTTCCGAAAAGTCTTAATACCGAAGCGACCTGTCTCTTGCTCATTGATAATTGATAAAAACGTATCATTTTAGCTTTTTGAAAAATGAGGCCAGGATCACAGACTGTTAACAAAGAATAAATGCCTTGGAGAGCGGGGGTCTTGTTTTTGGTGCCGGTCGACTATGTCGACCTTTGAAAGAGGCTTCCATTCGGAAGCCGAATGTCCACTATTTACTCCTCAGCTTCTTTGCCGGGCCAATGTCCGTACTGGGTTCAAAAGCAGGCCTTCACCCAAGCGGGAAATCGGCCGGTCGGGCCGCTCGACATCGTCGAGCTTTTTAAGAGGCTCCCATTCGGGAGCCGATCTGCCGACCTAAAGGAGGCTTCCATTCGGAAGCCGGGCTGTAGGCCCTGCTCCTAATTAAATTGGCTATTCTGGCCGGATTATCCCTTTGGGTAACCTTTGGACAACTCCAAAAACAAGACCCCCGCTCTCCTCCTGTTGGGCTATCCTTAATCCATTTTTCAAAAAGCTAAAATAGTACATAAAAACTTTCTTTTTGATGGAAAACGTATAAAAGGAGAAAAAGTCGGAGTCAAGGAGAAAAGCATGTTGAAAAAATGGAGAAATTGGAAGTTTTCAGATAAAACATAGGTCTTCTAAGAAAAAATGAACCATTATTCCCCCTCCCGACATTGGGGGAAATTGAGTGGATCGACTTCCCCGGATCAAGTCCGGGACAGGCTCCTATCTTCTGAATCCATCTCGCCCAATTCCGATTGGGTCTGGCCTTTTTGTCCGGTTCGATAACGCAGGAAATCAGACCATCCGTATTTTCCTTTTGACGATGGCCCCGGGAAGCGTTACTATAAAATTGAAGCTCTCTGCACTAGATGCAGGGAATCTTCCATGCAAGGAAATTGTCTATTGTTGTAATTCATTTGCATCCGGAAATTCGATTATCCGGATGCAAACGCCTGGATTCTGGTCTGGAGTTCTGTCCAGAAACCCTAAATAAAGCCCGATCGGCTCGGTCGGCTTGGCCGACCCAAGAGGAGCCTCCGAAGGAGGCGGGGCCGATCTCCTGTTAAAGTCGATGAGATCGACCGAGGTTTCTGGACATTGAGAACAGCCGGCAGTTGTATGTTCTCATCCGGTCGAGCCGCTCGAGCCGCTCGACATCGTCGAGCTATAAAGAGGCTCTCATTCGAGAGCCGAACTGTCGAGCTAAGAAAAGGCATCCTGTCCGACTCCCGGCAGGGAGTCTATCCAAAAGATCGGCACAGCCGATCGGCCGGATGCCGACAGTCGACCTTTAGCAAAGATCGCCATCCGGCGATCGACCGGTCGACACAGTCGACCTTTAGCAAAGATCGCCATCCGGCGATCGACCGGAAAAGGCGTTTCCGGATGAGAACTAATTCGCTCGCTACCTCCCGCAGGAAGCTGCGGGAATTGTTCTCTCTGTTCATGTTCATAATAGCGGACCATCTGTTGGCCCTGATTGGGGAGATGGGAGGTCATGGCGGCCAGCCAATCTAAGGCCTCAAAGGTTTTTTCTTGCCGGTTGTCCTTGGAGCAGTAGATGGTCCTGGACTCTTCCGGGAGACAAGTCATTCGTTTTTGAGAAAAAGAGGCCCGGATAATATAGCGGGCCAGGTTTTCTCTCTGAGGCGCAGGCTCGTCTCTACGAGCCGGAGGCCATGGCCTCTTTTTTCCTGGGATGGATGGGGGGACCGCAGAAAACCAGAAAACCGGAATGCCTCCAGGATTTCAGCAGAGCAATATGGTCGGGAGTGATCTTACCTTTAGAGAGAAGCAAGGTGAAAACTTTGGATCTTCCAGAATTTCGAACATCTGGTGGAAACCCTGGAAGATGAAAAAAGAAAAGGCCTCAGGCCTATGGGGGCTGCTGTGGTGATGCCTTTCAACTCAAACGGCAGGAGGCCATTAAACGACGCGCCCTGCCGGCTCTCTTGCTGAATATCGAAAACACGACCTCTTATGAATTAAACAAAGAGGAAGAGGCTTATCTGGAGGCTTTTGAAAATCAAACCCATCTGCGTCTGGGGTAATTGGAAAAGGTCTTGATGCGAATCGAAGGAGGAGGACCACATGAACCGACGGACCGTTAAAACAATCTTTGTCTTATTCATATCTTTTTTTCTGGGAGCAACGACCATCCAAGGGCAGACCGCTTCAAGCATCCCCCGAATCTCTTACATCGATGCCCACAATCATCTTTCAGGTGGATCGGCCCACCAATCGGACTTCAGTAGTGCGGCGATTATCGCCCTAAGGGAAATGGATCATCTGGGTATCGGCCGGATCATTATTATGCCGCCCCCTTTTTCTTTTGGACACCGGGGTCGCTTTGAGGTTCATGCCCTCATCCCGCTGAAAGAAAAATACCCGGACCGGATTGCGGTCTTAGGTGGCGGCGGCTCCCTGAATATCATGATCCACCAGACTCCCAATCCGGCTCAGGTGACACCCGAACTAAAAACTGAATTTAAGAAAACAGCCGAAGACCTTCTAGCTATAGGGGCCATCGGATTCGGAGAACTGGCGGTGGACCATTTCTCTTTCGCCTTTGATCATCCCTACGAATCCGTACCCGCCGATCATCCTTTGTTGCTTTTGTTGGCCGAAATAGGGGCCAGCCATAATGTACCGATTGATATCCACATGGAAGTTATCCCCACGGATATGCCCCTGCCGGACCGGAGGATCCTTCAGCGGTCAGGGAATAATCCCAAAATGTTAAAGGAAAATCTGTCGGCTTTTGAACGATTGCTTGCCCACAACCCCAAGGCCAGGATTATCTGGGCCCATGTAGGCTGGTGCAATACCGGATTTCGGACCCCTGATCTTTGCCGGCGTCTTTTGAGCAAACATCCCAATCTATATATGAGTTTTAAGTTGAGTCCCGAGAGTGTCCCCGAGACCCGTCCGATTGGAGAGGATAAAAAGTCCCTTAAACCGGAATGGCTCCAACTACTAAAAGATTTCCCGGACCGTTTTATCATCGGCACGGACCAGTTTTACGTCCCCCCTGGATCGAGATCCATCGGCCCCCAGAAGACCGAGGCCACCAAACTATTCATGACCCTTTTACCGCCGGATCTGGCCCGGCAGATCGGCCAAGAAAACCCTTCAAGGATCTTTAATCTAAAAAATTAACCCTGCGGCAGAGAAGAGAGTGAGAGCGGAGACACCAAACGGCAGCCTAAAATTCTAACCTTTTTATATCAACCCCTGCCGGCTTCCGAATGGAAGCCTTTGGAGTCGGCTATACCGACCAGGCTAATTTGATTCAGGGCAGGGCATCGACCAATCCCGATTGCCCGCTTGGGTGTAGGCCTGCTTGTGAAGTAAAGTAAAATAGTGGCCCGGCAAAGAAGCACTGGAGAAATGGTGGGCCACTTAAAAACAAGACCACCAGAGCCGACGAACCCCGAGATTCACAAAATATAAGGATATCTTGCCATCTTTTTCAAAAAGCTAAAATGATACTAGAATTTTATTCTTAAGTCACTAATACATCGGCTTTATAGTACCTTGATATTATACACCACACAACTCCCTTTTTTAAATTAAAATGGTTTGGTTTCCCCGGTTTTCATTTTGCTCTGAACGTCCCGCCACGATCTTTTTTATCCGGCCGGGAAAAAACCCTTGACTTTAGCATTGCCTCATTTTAATAATTTTAAATTAATTAATCATTTTAAATAGATGTTGCAAATTATGATGCTCCGGAGGAGGGCACTCACCTTTCACTAAAAAAGTTAGGAAGGGAAGGCATGAATTCGTATCACGCTGAATATCAGAAGAAGTTGGTCTCTCCTGAAAAGGCAGTGGAAAACATCGGCAGCGGAGACCTGGTCGTTGTCGGCCTGAACAATGCAGAACCTCCGGCCCTCCTGGCCGCCCTCGCTGCCCGGGCGAGGGCCGGTGATCTGAAGAACCTCAAAGTGTACGTCATGCACCCGACCACCCATCTGGCCAAGACGATTTTCGCGCCGGACCTTTGCGACTGCCTCCAGGTCTATTCCTGGTTCGTCGGAGCACCGGAAAGAGGCCTGGTCAAGATCGGCATGAACACCTTCATCCCCAATCATTTCCATCAAATTCCGCGACTCTGCCGGGATTTTATGCAGATCGACGAGACCCTGGCCACGGTTTCACCGATGGATAAGGCCGGATACTTCACTTTCGGCACCTCCAACGACTATACGTCTTCGGCCGCCCGGCACTGTCGAAAATTGATCGTGGAGGTGAACCGGAATATGCCCCGCGTTTTCGGCGACTCCCTCCTTCATATCTCCGAAGTCGATACCGTTGTCGAAAATCATGTCCCCCTTCTGGAGACTTCGTCTGGTGACCCGAAGCCCGAAGACAAGGTCATCGGGAAACTCGTAGCCGAGATGATTCCTGACGGGGCCACGATCCAGCTGGGTCTGGGCGGGATCCCCAACGCCGTGGCCGGATACCTGTCCAGGCACAAAGATCTTGGTATCCATACCGAGATTTTTTGCCAGGGTATGGTCGACTTGATCGAACGGGGCGTCGTTACCGGAAGGATGAAGAACCTCAATCCCCGGAAAAGCGTCTTTACCCTGGCCCGGGGCAACCGGCGGCTTTTTGATTTCCTGAATGACAACCCGGCCCTGGAGAGCTACCCGGTCTCCTATGTAAACGACCCGGCGGTTATTGCCGGGAACGAAAACATGATCTCGGTCAATTCGGTGATCGAGGTGGACCTCCTCGGCCAATGCAATGCCGAGTACCTGGGAGGTTCCCAGTTCAGCGGGACCGGCGGTCAACTTGATTTTGTGCGCGGGGCTTTCAATTCCAAAGGAGGCAAATCGTTTCTGGCCTTCCGCTCCACCGCTGACGAGGGAAGGGTTTCCCGGGTCGTGCCACGCTTTGCCTCGGGCACGGTGGTGACCACCCCGAGGATGGATGTCCACTATCTGGTGACCGAGCAGGGCGTGGTCAACCTGAAGGGAAAGTCTACCCAGGAGCGGGTCTGGGATATTATCAGCATTGCTCATCCGAAATTCAGAGACGGCCTGTTGAGGGAAGCCGAAGACATGTATCTGATTTGATGGAAAAGCCCCTAACAGAAGGAGGCTTTATGTCTCAAGACGATAAGCTGAGAATTGACTTCGAAAACACGATCCAACGGGGGGAACGTTTCATAATATCAGGGTGTGCGGCGAAAGCCCAGCACGGGGGCCTTCTCCTCACTGTTTATAATAGGCGCTTTCTTTATCTTGCTAATCCGCCATGCCCCGCCTTTTGGGGCGTGGCACCACGAACCATGAAAATAATCTTTGGAACCGCCCGTCAGCCTGCGGCTGACTAGATATCGCTGTTCGCTCAAGGATATCGCCCGCTAAAGCGGCCTCAAGGATTACCGGGACAAAAACAGGACCTAATTATTTGCCCTCGGGCGACTTTCCCCGAGGGCAACGGTGTCTTTTCCCGGCACAAGATCGTGCCGGGAAAATCATCGTCCGGCAGTTGTCCAGTCTTTGTCAAGTGACCGGAGGGAACGGGCGGTTATAAGTTATTTTCGTATTAATCCGTCATGCCACGCCAGTGGCGTGACACCACCAAAGATGAAAATAGGCACAGAAGGCTCCACAGCCTATTTTCGGATTAAATCTGACAGGCATAATCGCAATAGCCGGTCCGGGAGAAGAACCGTTCGGGCTAAATGTAATCCTTGCTCTGTCCTGGGTCTTTATAATGGAACTGGTAATTTTCTGGTTATTGAACAAGCTTTCCCAAGCAAGCATTGACAGGGAAAGGCTGTTCTTTAAAAAAATTTTCAGGAGTGAACGGAGTGTCCTCTTGAGGGACATTCAGTTCATCAAAGTCAAACATATCGGCCGCTATCCAAGGTGGCAGATCATCGTTGTCTCGGTGAAGGAAGTCGACCAGCCCCGGACCATCTGGATACCTAAACCGGGTTTCTTCGGAGATGATTCTCGAACCCAATACGTTTTACGATACGCGGCCGAAAAATGCAGAGAAGCAAACCTGAGCAACTGAAAGGAGAAAACATGGGAACCCACCTTCGTCCTGTCTTTTACATATTTTTATTATGGATGTTTTCCCTTTTTTTCATTCCGCTACAAACCAATGCATCCATGCCTACGCCATCCCACGAGCCAATTACCGGTTGCCTGGTTGATGATTCCTTTCTCCTTTTCAAAACCTTCAACAATGTTTTGATGGGCATGGACAGATTCAGGCTTTATACTCAAAAAGGGGAAGCCTTGAATAAAGAGATCTATAACGGCAAGATAATAAAGACTACGGCGGCCATCCTGGATAGAAGGAACCGGGATATCCGCCTTTATGGTGAAAAGGCCGGCATTGAAGGGGACTGCCTTCCTTTCAAACTAAAGGGGTGCGTGGTGGACGGAAAACTGTTCGTCACCGAAACGGCGTTCGGAGAAATTGTGATCCATCACAACGTCTTTGCCCATTCGGGCTATTTCCCCCGCCCGGTCGCCCTTTCGGGTAACGGGAACTCTTCGATTAACCTGACCCCCTTTGAAAAAAAGATGATCACCGTCGAAGGGAGCGAAGCGAAAACCGATTCGAGCGGATTCATCTCTGTCAAGATCGATGAGGGAAAAATTGAAACCATAGGAGAATGCAGGAACATCGCCCCTTCTCCCCTTAGGCAAAGCGCAGAAAAATACTATGCTTCACAGGCCTACGGTTTGATTCAAAAATCTGACCATAAAGGGGCGGTGAAGGCTATGAATCTTTCCCAAAACTACACTGATCCTGGAATGCCCTGCGCTGAATACCGTTCATCTTACGCCATGGAGCAGGGTATGGCTCTCGGATTCGAAACAGCCCGCTATGCCTATGCCTACGCCCGCTGCAGCGGAAAGAGTGAGATCCTCGGGGAACTGGAAGAAAAATTCATCCGCAAAAAGGAATTCCGCTACGCGGCCTTTACGGTGGCCCTGGCCGCAGATATCGAAAAGAACGGCGAGAAGAAGAAAACTCTTTTGGAAAGATTCACGAGCTTGGTGAATAGGGCAAGCAAGGGCCGATAAATCGACAAGACGCCTTTTTTTATGTGGGGTACAGCGGTTTTTTTTTGGAGAACGTCTCTTGAACTCAGCTAAATAACGGTTTACAAGAGTTGAATGCCTCTGGTTAATTGTGCCGGCCGTTTTCGCCTCCCTTATTATCATCCCATCTGAAGCCGGAGCTGCCGAGCTTGATATTTCGGCACCGGGTGCCGTTGTCATCGGTGAGTCTTTTACTCTACGCGTTGAAAACCTGAGTTATCTTCTGGCAATGGGATAATAGGAAGCTCCGGAGAGAAGAATTGACAAGAACTTTCTTTTTGATGGAAAAAGTATAAAAGGAAAAATTTATGTCGAAAAAATGGAGAAATAGGAAGTTTTCAGATAAAACATAGGTCTTCTAAGAAAATGGATCCCTCCTATTTACAACTTTGGTCTACCGGAGAACTCAGCCATAGGGTCCAGCAGGCCTGGGATTTGTTGTCCTCCTGCTCCCTCTGCCCGCGGGATTGCCGGGTCGATCGTTTGGCCGGAGAAAAGGGCCGCTGCCGACAGGGGGCTAAGGTGAAGGTGGCCAAGGCCCTGCCGCACTTCGGGGAAGAGCCGCCCTTTTCAGGCAGCCGGGGAGCGGGGACGGTCTTTTTTTCCGGATGTGCCCTGAGCTGTCTCTTCTGCCAGAATTATCAAATCAGTCAGGAAGATCTGGGAAATGAATTGGAGAGTGAAGATCTGGGACATCTTTTCTTAGATCTGCAGGACCAAGGCTGTCACAATCTCGACCTGGTCTCGCCTACCCCGCATCTCCCCTTTATTCTCAAAGCCTTGGAAGTGGCCATTCCTCAAGGGCTTCGCCTTCCTCTGGTCTATAACACCCACGGCTATCTGACGGAGACGACCCTGGACCTTCTGGAGGGAATCGTCGATTGCTATCTGCCCGACATGAAATACGGGGATAGGGCCAAGGCCTCCCGCTTATCGCAGGTCGAAGACTATCCGCTGGTTAACCAGGCCGCCGTTCGACAGATGTTTCGACAGGTCGGGTCATTGACCACAGATGAAAAAGGTGTGGCTCAGAGGGGTTTGCTGGTTCGCCATTTAATCCTCCCGCACAACCAATCCGACAGTTCCCAGATCCTCCGAAAGGTGGCCGCCCTTTCCCCGGCCATTCCCGTCAGTCTGATGTCCCAATATCGGCCCTGCTATCAAGCCCATAAGGTGCCGGAGATCAATCGTCCGCTTCATTCAGAGGAATATGCCGAAATCGTCACTGTGGCCGAGCAGATGGATTTTGAGGATATTTTTGTCCAGGAATTAGAGAGCGCCCATGTCTATTATCCGGACTTTACTCGAGCAGATCCCTTTGAATCGGGAATGAAAGGATAAACGTCGTCCCCTGCCCCACGATACTCCGCACATCAATGGTTCCGCCGTGTTCCTGAACGATTCCGTATACCGTGCTCAAGCCCAGGCCTGTTCCTTTCCCCACTTCCTTGGTCGTAAAAAAAGGTTCGAAGATTCGGGAGAGGTTTTCCGGGGGGATACCCATCCCGGTATCGCTTACTTCCAGAAAAACCCTTTTTTCTTGAGGTTTCTGATAAGTGCGTATAGTCAGGGTTCCTTTGCCCCCCATGGCATCAACGGCATTAATGATCAGATTGACCAGCACCTGATTCATCCTCCCCGGATCGCCTTCAATTAAGGGCAGATCCGGATCGTTGTCTTGAACCACCTGAATATCGGCCTGGACAATCGGGCCGAGAAAAAGAGAACTCTGACGGAGGACCTGTTTACTGAGGAGGTCGACGGCCTCCCGAAGCGACTGGTTCAGATTACAGGGAACTCGACGATAGGTCGATTTTCGGCTGAATTCCAGCAAGTCTTTGACAATCTCTTTACAACGCAAAGCCTGATCAATGATTTCTTTCAAATCCTTGTGCCTGGGGTCTTCTTCCGGTGTATCCTCCAGAACTAAATTGGCATAAATTAAGATTCCCCCCAGCGGGCTGTTCAATTCGTGGGCCACTTTGGCCGAAACCTCACCGACGGAAGCCAACTTGCTGGCCTGCATCAATCGCTCGTTCAAATGACGCGCTTTTTCATCCCGTAGGCGGATCATGCGGATGATGAAATAGGTGACCACAATGGTGATGACAATGATCCCCAGGCCACTTAAATGCAGAAAGATCAAGGCCGTCCAGTTGGCTTGATTCACTCCTTTGAAGGCCTCGGCGTAATCCTGTTTGACCACCAGCAGCCAGCGAGGATTTTTCAGCCAGGTATGGGCCACGATCTGCTGCGGAAGGATTGGATCGGCGGGCTCCTTATCGCCTCCGATCAGGCTGATTCCGCTGGGGTCTTGAAATTGTCCCATGGGCAGGGCGGTCTTATCCATAATCCTGCCTGAAAAGCGGGAATTGGTCTGAAGGATGCCCGATGGATTGACCAGATAGGCCTCACCGGTCTTCTCGATCCTGATTGTTTCCACTAATGACCGGAAATAGTCCGTATCTATACTGGCCCGAATGATCCAGCGACGATTTCCCTCCTGGTGCAAATAAGCAATGATAAAATGAGGAGATTTGCGAAAGCCCATGAACATATCGCTGATGAAGACCTTCTTTTTCATCACTTCCTTGAACCAGAATTCCTGGGAATAATTTATGCCCATCAACTGATAGGGTCCCACATAAGCCAGGTGCTTTCCCTCTTCACCGATCACCCCCAAATCGATGAAAAACTGTCCCCCATGGTTCAGAGCCTTCAGAATGGTGGTGATATTTTTAGGCTGGGTCCAGAATCCCAGTGGTTGGGTCTGAGCGGCGAATTCCAGGTCGGCCACCCGTTCTTTCAGGAACAGTTCGATGATCTTGCGATGATCTTCAACCTGGTTCAGAAACTGTTCCTTTAAACGGTTATGAGAGAAATCGGAAAAATAAAGATAGATGGCCCAACCGATCAGCAGGTGAGGAATCAGCGAACTGATGAGGATCAGCGAGACAAACTTCCGATAGAGTTTGGAGTAATGTCCTTTTTCCTGCCCGGCGTCCTTCACTGTGCCACCCTCTCCGAAGAATTCCGTATTTCCCTTAATCTCTGTATATCAAAAAGATTGGCATGATGCTACAAAAAATAACTCTTTCTCCTTGCTCTCGCACCTCTCTTTCAGATATAATCTAGCTATCAAGGGATTAATCCGTCATGTCCCGTCAGGGACGTGACACCAGCCGGTCGGTCGATCGGCTCCTTTGAGGAGCCGATTCAAAAGCTTCGACAAAGTCGAACGGCCCGACCTAAGGGTTTCCGTAAGGAAACCGACATGAAAATATCGGAAGGCCTTGATTGGCCTCAATCTCTATTTTCGTACTTAAGAAGAAACGATTCGACATTGTGACAATTTTTAATAGCGGTTCTACGGATCCCCTAGTCTCCGATCGATGGATCTACGGCTTTTAAATTATATCAACAGAGTGATCATTCCTTTTCGGAACTGGACGATCAGAGGAAAGCTTTTCGGAGTAACCCTCTTTCTGGTCCTGACCCCTCTCCTGGTGGTCGTCTATCTCAGCCTGGTCCAATTCAACGATGCCCTGAAAAAGACTTCTGAGGAGGATATGGAGCACCTCGTCAGAAGCGTTTACATTCTTTGCAAGGCCCAAGTAGAAACAAAACGACACAAGGTGCGAGACCTTCAGGAGGAGCAAAAAGAATTCGGACTGGTCCGGGAAGCGATCAATCAACTCAAACTGGGCAGTACCGGCTATGTTTACGTCATTGATACCCAAGGCATTCTCCGGGTCCATCCGGCCAAGGAAGGAGAGAACATCTTTGATTCCACCGATTCCAGCGGGTTTACCTATATCCGGGCCTTGATCAAAGAGGCCTTGATCCTGGGAGACAACAAAATTGGAACGATTCGCTATCCCTGGATGAATCCGGAATTAGGGGAGACAAAACCCAGGCAAAAGCTCACCAAATTCATCTATTTTAAGCCCTGGAACTGGATCATCGTCGCCGGGGCCTATGAAGAAGAAATCTACCACTCCCTCCGAGAAACAGAGCGCTTTATCTTCCTGGTAGTGGTCATCAGTCTGATGATGGCCTTTATTCTGACCTATGTCCTCTCCCGGGTCCTGACCGAACCTATTCACAACCTCACGGAAGTCACCACTCAGATGGCCGCCGGAGACCTGTCCCAACGGGTCGAAACCACGGGCACGGACGAGATCGGCATTCTGGCCTATTCCTTTAACCGGATGGCCGCCCAAATAGAAAATCACACCTCCAATCTGGAAAAATTAATCGAAAACAGAACCCAGGACTTGAGAATTTCCAGGGAAAAATATCGCAATCTTTCCCAATTTTTAAAAAGCATCCTGGAAAGTGCCACTCAATATGCCATTATCGCCATGGACATTGAGGGAACCATTACCGAATTCAATGAAGGGGCCGAAAAATTATTCGGCTGGAAGGAAGAGGAGGTCATCAACAAATTAAATATCGCCATTACCCTCCCTCCGGAAGACAAAGACGTCGCCATCGGCGAAGTCCTCCTGCATAGGAGCAGGACCGAAGGACTCGGAGAAGAAGAAACCGACCGGGTCAGGAAGGACGGCCGGCATTTTCCGGCCCATTCCTCGGTAACGGCCATTGTCGAAACAAACGGAGAAGTCAAGGGGTTTGTGGAGATTGTGCGGGACATTACCCGAAGGAGGGGTCTGGAAAAGGAACTCCGGGGGACCAAAGATTTTCTGGAAAACATAATGGAAAGTTCGGCCGACGGGATCGTTACCACCGACCTTAAAGGGAAGATCACCTATATGAACCGGGCCATGGAAGAAATGCTCGGCTATCGAAAAACGGAACACCTGGGCCGACACATTTCCACCTTATACCTCGGGGGCATACAGCAAGCCCGGGAAATCATGACCCTCCTCCTGACCGAAGAAAAGATCAAAAATTATGAAATGACCATCAAAAGCATCACCGGAGAGGTTTTGACCATCCTTACCTCAAACTCCCTGCTCCGTGATGAAACGGGTCAGGTCATCGGCACGGCCGGTATTTTCAAAAACATCACCGAACAAAAACGCCTGGAGGCCAAGCTCAAGGAGACCCAGTTTTATCTGGTGGAGGCTTCAAAAATGCGCGCCCTGGGAGAACTGGTGGCCGGTGTGGCCCATGAATTAAACAATCCCCTGATGGCCTCCCAGACGATTTTTCACGTCATCCGCAACAACCTGCATCTGGAGTGCCCCAATCAGGAACGTCTGGAAATCATCGGCCGATGTAATGACCGGATCGAGAAAATTGTCAACCATCTCCGCGAATTTTCCCGGCAGACCGAGTCGGATTTTCAAGATCTTGATATTAACCTGCCCATTGAAAATGCCTTGATGCTCACCGGCCAGCAACTCCTTAACCACAATATTATCATCACCAAAAAACTATTGGAAGATCTGCCCAGGATAACCGGTGATCCCAATCAGCTTGAGCAGGTCTTTCTCAACTTGATTTCCAACGCCAAAGACGCCATGGAGAATGTCAAATCCCCAAAGGAATTGATCATTCATTCCTTCCTGAATAATGATCTTCCGGCCCCGATGGTCGTGGTTTCCTTTAAGGATACGGGAGAAGGAATTCCGGAAGAACTGCTCGGTAAAGTCCTTGAGCCCTTCTTCAGCACCAAACAGGTGGGCCGGGGAACCGGGTTGGGCCTGGCCCTTTGCTTTGGCATCGTCGAGGCCCACGGCGGCCGGATCAGTATTACCAGTGAGGTCGAAGTCGGGACCGAAGTCAGGATATCCCTGCCGATAGCAGGCGAGAAGGAGCAAGGGGAGGACAAACATCCACAGTGAAAGTGTATTCGCGTACTAAGCCGTCATGCCACGCCAGTGGCGTGACACCACCAAAGATGAAAATAGGCACAGAAGGTTCCACGGCCTATTTTCGAACTAAGCCGCCATGCCCCGCAGGGGAGTGGCACCACCAAAGATGAAAATCGGCACAGAAGGTTCCACGGCCTATTTTCGTAGTAAAGTAAAGGAGTGCTGTTTTTCCTTGACACCACTGTTTTATCACTTCAAACTAAAATAATACGCACCTTAATAAAATCAGGCTACGGTTATGACCGTTGACGGAATGAAGGAGATTCATCATGTCTAAAAAAATTTTAATCGTCGATGACGATGAATTGGTCCTCATCGCCTTGAAGGAATTGCTCAAGTCCGAAAACTATGAAGTCCGCACCTTTTCTCGAGGATCGGAGGCTTTAATCAACCTCGATCAGGAAGAATACGATGTCTTAATCCTGGATATCATCATGCCGGAAATGGACGGCTTTGAACTCTGCCGCCAGATTCGCACCAAACCGCTGTACAAAGAAAAACCGATCATCTTTCTCACGGCAAAAAATCAGGAAGACGACAAAAAAAGGGGCTTGGAAGCCGGGGCCACGCTTTTTTTATCAAAACCGATATCCCCCCAGCGATTACTGGCCCTGATCGCGGACGCCATCAACTGAGGTTAAAATGGAAAGATCACTTTTTTTTCACTCCTACGAGCTGAGTCATTTTAACTTCGGACTCGACCATCCCTTTAAGCCGGAAAGAGCCGTAAAAACCCTGGACCTTTGTAACCGCTACGGGGTACTATACCGTCCTTGGATGACCACCCTCGATCCTGAGCCGTTAGGCCCCGAACTTCCGACCCTTTTTCATCTCCCCGATCTGGTTGAGGCCCTTAAGAAAGTTAACCGGGGGGAAATGTTCCCGGAGATACTCAACTACGGCTTAGGCACCCATGACAATCCGATCCTCCCCGGAATCTTTGACTGGTCCTTAAAGGCTTCAGGTGCCACGCATCAAGCTGTGGAAGAAGTCCTCAGCGGCCGGGCCGAGGTGGCCTTTAATCCTTTGGGCGGATTTCACCACGCCATGGCCGACCATGTCCAGGGATTCTGTTATTTGAACGATATCAATATCGCCATTCTGGATGCCCTGGTCAAATCCCCGGATTTGCGCATCGTCTACATCGATTGCGACGCCCACCATGGAAACGGGGTCCAGGAGGCCTTCTATCATGACCCGAGGGTTATGGTCCTTTCCCTTCACGAGACCGGCCGGACCCTTTACCCCTGGGCGGGATGGGAGACGGAGATCGGTGAAGGTCCAGGTAAGGGATTTAATATAAACATTCCCCTGGAGCCCTGGTCCGATGACGAAATCTATGCTCTGGCCGTTGACGACGTTGTTGTTCCGATTATCAAGTCCTTTTCTCCGGATCTGATTATCGCCCAGCTTGGGGCGGACACCCTGATCTCCGATCCCTTGACCCATTTGAAATTGACCAATAACGGCTATCAACGGACGGTCCGAATCATCAAAGAGTTGTGTCCCAAAATTGTCGCTTTGGGGGGCGGGGGATACGATCTTTACCGCACGGCCAGATGCTGGACTCTGGCCTGGGCTATCCTGAATGAGGTGGTTCCCATGGATGAGTTTGTGGGACTGGTCGGCGGAATGATGTTCGGACCGGAGATGGAAGTCGGCAGTCTTCACGACTACCCTTATCTGACCGAGGGGGAGAACAAGGAAATCGCTTTAAAGGAAGTCAAACGGGTTGTGGCTTACCTGCAGGAGACGGTTTTCCCGACCCATGGAATATAAAGAGCAGGTATACGGTATAAGGTATAAGGTACACGGAGCAGGGAATAAGATTCAAGGTTTTTTCCCGTGCACCCTGCACCTTGTACCTTATACCGATATTTTTAACTCCGAACTCCGAACGTATAAACTCCGAACTATTTAGCCGGTTTCTTCAAAAAGCGGCAAAGGACGACTCCTACAATCAATATGGCCGCCGAAATATAAAAAGACAGGGCATAGGAACCGGTACTGTCTTTAATATAACCGGCGATCAAGGGCATCAGAAAACCCAGCCCCCAGCCCAGGAAGACCAACCCATAGTTGATCCCCAGATTCTTTGAACCGAAAAAGTCGGCCGTAAAAGAAGGCATGATGGACAGCCCTCCTCCGTACTGCCAATAGGCGACCCCCACGGCCAGGAACAAAAGAGGGATACTCTCGGCATTGATAATAAAGGGGGTGGCCACCAGGAAAAGGGCCGAGATGATACAATTGAGGTTATAGGCGTTCGCCCGTCCGATTTTGTCCGAATAGAGTCCCGATCCTACCCGGCCCAAGGCATTGACCAGCCCCCCGAAGGCGGCGATCAGCCAGGCGTTTTGGGCAAAAAATTCCAGCTTACCGGCGGTCTTGGCCAGGATCGGAGCGGCATTGGCAATGACCAGCAAACCCGACTGGGCGCTGCCGACAAACATGAGCACCAGGGCATAGTATTGCCACTTGCCCATCATTTCCGAAGGAGTAAAATCTATCCCCGCCACAGCCGGTTTGGCTGCTTGTGGTGACTTTTTATTGGGGGCCGGCCCCGGTGGTACATAACCAACGGGCGGTTGTGCCAAAAGCTGCCCGGCAATGATCACCACGACGGCGAAGATGATCCCCAACCCGATAAAGCTGCCGGAAATACCATATTTTTCGATAAAAAATTGTCCCAGAGGGGCGATATAGAGGGCCGCGCCGCCATACCCGCCAACCACCAGCCCGGCGATCAAACCACGGCGGTGCGTCCCGAACCATTTGAGGGCTGCCGGGGTGGGAGCGGCATACCCTAAACCCATACCGATCCCGCCCAGGATGCCGAAACCGATGATCAAACCGAGATAGCTTTTCATTAGCCCGGCAATGATGCACCCCGACGCCAGGGACAGCCCCCCTAAAGAGGCCCCCAGTTTCGGCCCGTAGCGATCTTGAAGCTTGCCCCCGGGAATCATAAAAAGGGCAAATATTAGACCGCAGAGAAAATAGGCCAGGGTCCCTTGCGTATCGGTCAAATAGGGCCAACCGGCATTTATTCCGGTCATGATTTGCCCGGCATCCGCTTTAACTTTGTCGACCAAGGCCTTTTTCCAGACGCTCCAGGCATAGAGAATACCCAGGCAGAGATTCACGGCCATGCCGGCGAAGACGACCACCCAGGCCTTAGTCGGTTCTCTCTCAACGTGTGTGGACATAATTTTCCGTCCTCCCTTAATTCACTCTTTCCATTTTTCTCAGCATTCAACCTCAAAATAAGAGCCATGAAGCATAGAAAGGCATCGGTACTGGGCAGAGGATTCAAGGCCCCAAGGTGGATGGTTTAGATCTTTCTTAAGCCTTCCACCTTGGACCTTGGACCTTTTCGATTGTTAAAGTCTCCCTTTGACGATATCATCCACCACGGACGGATCGGCCAGGGTGGTAGTGTCTCCAAGCTGGCCGATCTCTCCCGAAGCCACCTTCCTCAGGATTCTCCTCATAATCTTTCCTGACCGTGTCTTGGGAAGCCCGGGCACGAATTGCAGTTTTCCCGGAGAGGCGATGGGGCCGATCTCCTTTCTCACTTGGGCCACCAGTTCTTTCTTTAAGGCATCACTGCCTTCAAAACCGACTTTCAAAATCACATAGGCATAAAGATCTTCACCTTTAATGTCATGAGGAAAGCCGACCACGGCCGCTTCCGCCACCGCCGGATGGGAAACCAGGGCGCTTTCCACCTCGGCCGTACCGATCCGGTGTCCGGAGATGTTGACCACGTCATCAATCCGGCCCATCAACCAGAAGTAACCGTCTTCATCCCTTCTGGCGCCGTCCCCGGAGAAATAGAACCCCGGCTGTTGAATAAAATAGGTATTATAGAACCGTTCCGGTTCTCGATAGACGGTCCGCATCAGACCCGGCCACGACCGACGGATACAAAGCTCTCCTCCTTCATTAATACCGGCTTCAACGGCCGGTTCCTCCGCCGAATTTCGTGCCTTCAGAACAACCGGATCAACCCCGAAAAACGGCAGAGTCGCTGAACCGGGTTTCGTCGGCCAGGCCCCTGGTAGGGGAGTGATCAGGATTCCGCCGGTTTCGGTCTGCCACCAGGTATCGACAATGGGACACTTTTCCCTCCCGATATACTTATGGTACCAGATCCAGGCCTCCGGATTGATGGGCTCTCCAACCGTCCCCAGGAGGCGGAGGGAGGACAGATCCCTTCCCTGGGGCCATTTCTCTCCTTCCCTCATGATGGCCCGGATAGCCGTGGGAGCGGTGTAGAAAATGTTCACTTTATATTTTTCGACCACCTGCCAGAATCGGTCCGGCTGAGGATAGGTCGGTACACTTTCGAAAACAATGGAGGTGGCCCCGTTGGCCAAGGGTCCGTAGACAATATAGGAATGGCCGGTCACCCAGCCGATATCGGCCGTGCACCAGAAGATATCCTGATCTTTATAATCAAAAATATATTTAAAGGTGAGGTAGGTATAAACCATATACCCGGCGATGGTATGGAGAACACCCTTGGGTTTACCGGTTGATCCCGAGGTGTAGAGAATAAAGAGCGGATCTTCCGAATCCATGGGTTCGGCCGGGCATTGCTCGCTGATATCCGGAGCGCCCATTTCCTCGCCCCACCAATAATCCCGACCGTCGGTCATCGGGACGTCAAAATTCTCCAATCGTTTCACCACAAAAAGGGTCTCCACCTGATGCCCTTCTTTGGCGCAGTAATTGACCGCCGCATCGGCATTGGCTTTGGAACTGACCTGTTTCCCCGACCTCCAGTAGCCGTTGGCCGTTACCAGGACTTTGGCTCCGGCATCGAGAATCCTGTCCCGTAATGACTCGGCGGAAAAGCCCCCGAAGACAATGGTATGAATGGCCCCGATACGGGCGCAGGCCATCATGGCGATGGGCAGTTCGGCAATCATGGGGAGATAGATGGCCACCCGGTCACCCTTCTGAACCCCTCTCTTTTTCAAAACATTGGCGAATTTAGATACTTCTTTTAAAAGATCCTTAAAGGTATATTTTTTACAATCCTCGTCCGGCTCACCTTGAAAAATGATGGCCACCTTGTCGCCTCGGCCTTTTTCAATTTGGGCATCAAGGCAGTTATACGTGATATTGGTCTTGCCCCCAAGGAACCATTGAAGCTTGGCATTCTTGAAGTCCTCCTCGTTTACTTTCTCCCATTTTTTAAACCAGAATAATTCCGAGGCCACATCACTCCAGAATTTCTCCGGGTTCTCGATCGATTCTTTCCATAGTTTTTCGTATTCTTCTCTGCTTTTGATTTTGGCCTGATCAACAAACTCTTTTGAGGGTGGGAATTTTCTGGTTTCTTCCATCATAGATGTAATTTCTGCCATAGTTTTCCTCCTGATTTGTTATTTATGATCATCGCATTAGTCACTTCACGGCGGAAAGCCGGAGGAGTTGGTTTCTTGCCTCCCTGATATTGTTCATTAGGATGAACAATATCAGGGAGGGCAGGTCGCCTCGGTTGAAAAAAACCTATTCCCCTTGGGAAGGAGCAAACATTATACCAAGCGTTAAAAGACATTCTTCCGGAGGATTGAAAACCCCCGACGGGATCCGCTCCGAAAAGTTAACCGACTGATTTCGTGGGAGATAGAAGGGTTGAGGCCTAATCCGGCAGGATTGACCCCTTCTTTATTGCAAAAAGAAGAGGAGGGAGAGATGCCAATATTCTTTACACATTGTAAAAACGGGCCAAGTGTAATCAGCCCGATGACTCCCGGCCCATTTTTTGTCTTGTCCTGACTCAGGTGTAATGGGGGAACATCCTCCCAAGGGACGGGCCGATAATTGGCCGGATATTTGGTTGACAGAACAGGGAATCTAGGACATATTACAGACATAGAACCAACCATTTCTCCGGCATAGGAGGTGTTCTATGGAAGCCATTAAAAAAATTGCCTTTTGCACTGATTTTTCCGAAAATTCCGATCAAGCCTTTGATCTGGCTTTTGATCTGACCAAGAAATATCAGGCCAAACTCCTCTTGGTCCATGTGGTCCCTCCCTTGGTCTTTCCTTCTCCTGTCATGGAGGATTTCATCTCCGAACAGGCCAACCTCCAATTTTATGAGGATGCCGCCCAGCGGGCCATGGGACAGATTGAAAGCACCTATCTTTCTAAAATGGGTGATTACTCGAACGCCCAAATCCGGGTCCTTTCCGGACATCCGGCCAGTGAAATATTGAATTTTATTGACCAGGAAACCATAGATTTGGTCGTTATGGGCACCCATGGTTTTACCGGCCTGGCCCACTTTTTCCTGGGCAGTACTGCAGAGAAAGTCGTCCGCCGGGCAAACTGCTCGGTTTTAACGGTCCATCAATCTAAAAAAGCGTAAATTATAACATTTTAGATTCTTACAAAGTACATTTGAGGATTTATCCCTTACATTTTATGAGGAGTCAGGGGGTCTTGTTTTTTGAAGTTGTCCAAAGGTTACCCAATAAGACCTCCAGAGACAACGAAGCCCGAGATTCACAAAATATCAGGTAATTCTGACCTCTTTTTTTTAAAAAGCTAAAATGTTCCCTTAAACTTAATCACTTGATCGTCTCAGGTTCAGGGGTGGGGCCTACGGTTTCCGCTTGCAACCTCTTACTCGAAAAAACTGTTCTGATGCTGTCCAGGTATTTCCAAGGGAGAACACCCGATGAGTGCCCGCTATTGGCCGGATGATTACCTGAAAAAACGCCTTCTGCCTGATCAGGCCATTCACCATATCCAATCAGGGCAGAGGGTGTTTATCGGCACGGCCTGCGGAGAACCCCAGCGTCTGGTGAAGGAATTGGCCGCTCAAGCCGATCACTTTGCCGATGTGGAGATCATGCGCCTTTTGAGTCTGGAAAGCTCCCCTTTAACCTCCATCGCCAATAAAACTCAATCGGACGGTTTCAATATCCGGACCTTTTATTCCGGCTCGGTTAGAACCAAAACCCTGGCCCGCAATAAGCGTTTTATTACACCGGTCCCTCTCTCCAAGATTCCCCAGTTGTTTAAAAGCCGGCAGATCCCTATTCAAGTCGCCATGATCCAGGTCTCCCCGCCGGATGACTTCGGCTGGATGAGTTTGGGCGTCTCCGTCGATGTCAGTCTGGCGGCCGCCCAGTCGGCGGACCTGGTGATCGCCCAGGTGAACCCCCAAATGCCTCGGGTATTGGGACGGAGTTTTATCCATGTCAATGAAGTTCATCTGATTGTAGAACATGAGGAAAAACTGCTGACCATCAATCCCCCTCCCGGCTATCAATCGTCTCTTCAGATCGCCCGTCATGTGGCCAAGTTGATTGATGACGGATCAACCCTCCAACTGGGCTTAGGGGCGGCCCCTCAGGCCATCCTGACGGCCTTGAAAGAAAAAAAGGATCTGGGCATCCATACCCGCTTCGTGACCAACGCCATCATGGATCTGGTGGCCCGTGGGGTCATCACCAACCGAGAAAAGGGGTTTAACGAAGGGAAACTGGTGGCCAGTGCGGCCGTGGGAAACAAAATCCTATATGATTTTTTGGATGATAACCCCGGCATCGAATTCCATCCCTCTGACTATGTCAATAACCCGGCCATTATCGCCAAACATCATAAAATGGTTTCCCTGAATACGGCCATGGCCGTGGATCTGACCGGGCAGGTGGCTATTGATGCCCTTCCCTACTATAATTTTACCGGCGTTTCCGGTATGATGGATTTCATACGAGGATCGATCGATTCCGAAGGTGGCAAGGCCATTCTGATGCTGCCTTCCACGACCCTTGACGGCAGAGCCAGCCGCATTGTTCCCAGTCTGGAAGATATCGCCGTCGTCGTCCCCCGAGGAGACGTCCATTATGTGGCCACCGAATTCGGAATGGTTAATCTATTCGGTAAGAGCTTTCAGGAACGGGCCATGGCCTTGATCAGTATCGCTCATCCCGATTTCAAGGAAGACCTCTTTTTTCAGGCCAAAGAGCTGGAGCTCTTGGGACCGGAACGTCGTTTAACGGAATCCTTGTTCGGGACCTATCCGGCCAAATTGGAAGAAGCCCTGAGGATTGGCAGCCAAAAAATTATCTTGCGTCCGGCCCGTCTGGTTGATGAACGGATGATCCAGGAACATTTTTACACTATGGAAAAGAGCGATATCTTTTCCCGGTTCCTGCATGAAAAACTCTTTTTCCCCCGTAAGGACGTGGCGGTCATGGTCCAGACCGACTATATTCGGGACCTGCCCATTGTGGCCGTCATCGGGGATTTCGGGTTTGAAAAGGTGATCGCCATCGGGGCCTATTTTCTTGATCCGGCCAAGAATATGGCTGAATTGGCCTTTTCCGTTCTCAAAGAATGGCAGGGTCTGGGACTCAGCTCCGCGATCCTGAAAATGTTGACCAAAGCAGCCCGAGGGAACGGCCTATCGGGGTTGCTGGCCTATACCCAGCCTCAAAACCAGGGGATGATCAAACTTTTTCAGAAACTGCCCTATAAAATCAAAACCGGTTTTGAAGACGATATGCTCGTTCTGAGCTGTCGTTTTGACGAACCCCTTTCGGGATAAGGGTGGAAGAGAATGAACAGAAACAACGAAGTCTGGCCTTTCCTTTTTCTGGTCGGTTTTTTATTGTTTAACTGGCCCTTTCTGGAAATCTTCAGCGGCAGCCTGCAGTTTTATCTCTTTGCCAGTTGGGGATTTTTTATTCTGCTCATCGGGATCCTCCTGGCCATACTGACTAAAAAGGAACCGAAATAAGATGGTTGACGGCTGGCTTTTACTGCTGATTATCTACGGCTATCTAAGCCTGCTCTTTCTGGTGGCTTACTATGCCGAGCGCCGGGAAAAAAGCGGGAGAAGCCTGGTCACCAATCCCTATGTCTATTCTCTTTCCTTAGCCGTCTATTGTACGTCCTGGACTTTTTACGGAAGTGTGGGAGAGGCGGCCACGGCGGGACTCTCTTTTTTACCCATTTATCTCGGTCCGACCTTGATGGCCCCTCTCTGGAACATCTTTCTGATCAAAATCCTCCGCATAGCCAAAGAAAACCGGATTACCACCGTTTCCGATCTCCTCGGTTCCCGCTACGGCAATTCCATCTTTCTCTCCGCGTTGGTCACAGTGGTCACCTTGGTGGGGATCACCCCTTATCTGGGCCTGCAATTGAAGGCCATCATGAACACCTTTTCCATTTTAGCCGGAGAAATGTCCGAAAGCTTTGCTGCCGGCTGGATCATTACCGTCATCCTGGGGATTTTTGCCATCATTTTCGGGGCCCGACGCTTGGACGCCTCGGAGAGACATGAGGGGCTGATCTTCGCCATCGCTTTTGAATCCATTGTCAAACTGATCGCTTTTCTGGTCGTGGGCTTTTTCGTCACCTTTATTTTATTTGACGGATTTGAAGATATTTTTACCCGGACCCAGAAATCCGCCTATCATTACCTGCTGTCCATCGGGGCTGGAACCTCGGTCAATTATCAGGAATGGGCCTCCCTCCTTTTTCTGTCCATGATGGCCATAATCTTCCTGCCCCGACAGTTTCATATCACCGTGGTGGAAAATTCCGATCTCTCCCACGTCTCCAAGGCCATGTGGCTCTTTCCTTTTTATCTGTTCCTGATCAATATCTTTGTTATGCCCATCGCCTTCGGCGGGATCCTCCTGGGAGGAAGTCAGTTGGAGGCGGATAGTTTCGTCCTTTCCATCCCCTTAAGCCAAGGAAAGCTGTTTCTGGTCCTCCTGGTCTTTATCGGGGGGTTTTCCGCGGCCACCAGCATGCTGATCGTCGAATCTCTGGCTTTAAGCACCATGGTCATGAACAGCCTGGTGATGCCCTTTCTTTATCGCTATGATCAGATCAAAAGTTTCCCCACCCTGATCCTCAATATCAAAAGAGGGATCATCATCGGCTGTATCCTTCTGGGGTATTTCTTCGCCGTTTTCATCGGCAAATTTTACACCCTGGTGGAGATAGGCCTGAAGTCCTTTGCCGGCGTGACCATTTTCGCCCCGGCCACTTTTTTCGGATTGTTCTGGAAAAGAGGAAATAAAAACGGCGCCATTGCCGGGATATCGATCGGTTTCATCATCTGGTTTTATACCCTCTTGATGCCCGCCCTGGTCAAAGCCGAAGTCTTGCCGGATTCCAGCTGGCTCGGCTATATCATGAATTCCGAATTATTGAACCCCCGTGCCTTATTCGGCTTAAAAGGACTGGACAAGTGGACTCATTTCCTCTTTTGGGAGTTGCTGCTTAACACCTTCTTTTATCTGGCCCTGTCCATCCTGACCGGTCAGAAACAAGAAGAGGAAAAGCAGGCCCTGCTCTTTGTGGAATCCTATTCCCCTCGGATGCTGGCCTTGAAGACGAATTATAATATTCAACAAGTGGAAGACATCTTGGGGCAATATATCGGCCGGGTGGAAGCTAAAAACGTGGTCGATCGATTTCTGGCCCAGGAGGGGATCCACCGGACCAATATCACCGAGCATGATCTGACCCGTCTGCGAGATGAGGCCGAGAGGGTTTTATCCGGGGCCTTGGGGTCTTCCATCGCCACGATCATCTTTGAAGACAAACTGACCCTTACGGAACAGGAGCGGGGAGAGCTTTCCGACTCCATCAAACAGATCACCAACACCTTGCGCCTATCTCGGCACGAGTTGGCCGAAGCCAATAGAAATCTGGCCAATCTTAAAGAATTCAGCGAGAATATTATTGAAAGCGCCCCGGTGGGAATCGTTACCATCGATCCTCATTCCCGGGTGCGCTATTGGAACAAGGAGATGGAAACCATTTCCGGAATCAATAAAGAGGTGGCCATTAACCGGCAGATCCATCCCCTGCTTCCCTGGATTTCCAGAAAGGCCTGGCAGGAAGAGCAACTGGAGGAAATGGTCGTCCAGACGCCCTCCCGCCAGACCATCAAAATCAATATCAGCACGTTTAAAGACCCTTCGGGTGGTTTGGTGGCTATTCTGGAAAACATTACTGAACGGAAAAAGATGGAAGAGCAGCTCCTCCAGGCCTCCAAGCTGGCCAGCCTGGGAAAATTAACCGCCGGGATCTCTCATGAAATCGGCAATCCTCTGGCCTCCATTTCCTCCTTGGTCCAAGAACTGCAATCCATCAATCTTGACACCCCGGAGGACCAGGAGTTTACCAAGGAATCGATCCTGACCATCAACAGTCACATCGAACGGATCGCCAAGATCGTCCGCAGCCTGGGAGATTTCGCCCGGATCTCCTCTTCGGAAAAAACCCTGATCAATATAGCCGATATCCTCGATCGCACCTTTAACCTGGTGAAGTACGACAAACGCTTCAAGAATATTGAATATCTGACCAACATCGAACCGGTCCCGCCGATCCGCATCAATCAAGATCAGATCCAGCAGGTCTTTTTGAATCTGATGCTCAATGCCGGAGATGCCATGGCCCAGGGCGGACGGCTGGAGGTCTCCATTAAAAGCGTTGATTCAACGGTCGAAATCCATTTTGCCGATACGGGTCAGGGAATCGATGACCAGGTCATCAACCGAATCTTTGATCCCTTTTTTACCACTAAACCCCTGGGCAAAGGGACCGGCCTGGGACTGAGCATCTGTTACGGGATCATCAAAGATCACCAAGGAACCATTTCAGTTAAAAGCAAAAAAGGGGGAGGAACGACCTTCATTGTGACCCTCCCCAAGGAGGAATAGCTATGAAGGATAAAATTCTCATCATCGAGGATGAGTCCACCCTGCGGGAGTCCTTAAAAAGGGTCTTTCAACGGGAAGGATACCAGGTTGAGGCCGTGGATAGCGCCGAACCGGCCCTTGAGCTCTTCGAGGAAAACAACTATGACCTGATCCTCACCGACATTATTCTGCCTGGGATAACCGGCATTGAACTCCTCAAAAGGGTCCGGGAGGCCAATCCGGAGCAGATTGTGATCATCATGACGGCCTTCGCCTCCCTGGAAACGGCCGTGGAAACCTTGCGAGCCGGGGCGTATGACTATATCGTCAAGCCGATCATCCACGAAGAACTAAAGCAGATCGTCAAGAACGCCTTGCGGCAAAAGACCCTCCAAAAAGAAAATATCCTGCTCAAAAAACAAATGGGGGGCTCTTATGATCTGAGCCGAATCATCGGGCAAAATCCGGAGATCCAAACGATTATTGCCCGCCTGAAGAAAATCGTCGAAGCCAGGAGCCCGGTTCTTTTTATCGGGAAGATCGGGACCGGGAAAAAACTCATCGCCCGGGCGATTCATTTTAACAGCCATCGATCTGACAAGCCCTTTGTCCCGGTCAATTGCAAGACCCTTTCCCCGGAATCGCCGGAAAAGGAACTGTTCGGTCAACCGAAATCACCCTTTGTCACCGCGGCCGAGGCCCAAAAAGGACTGTTAGAAGAAGCCAACGGAGGGACGATTTATCTGGAACATCTGGAGAGTCTACCTTCGGAGATCCAGATGAAGCTCCTCCGGGTCATTGAAGAGCAGGAGATCAGAACCGAGGGCGGCACCCAGGGTCAGAAAGTCGATCTTTTGGTTATCGCCGCCGTCCACCGGGATCCCGAAGAGCTGATCCGGGAAGGCCGCTTGCGTCAGGATCTCTATAACTGGCTCAAGGTAATCACCATTAAACTTCCACCCTTAGAGAAACGAAAGGAAGATATCGACCTCCTGGCCTCCTTTTTTATTCAACGCTATAACGATGAATTCGGCAAGAAGGTCACCGGACTGACCCCGGAGGCGTTATCGCAGCTTCAGGCCTATTCCTGGCCGGGGAATATTCGGGAGTTAAGAAATATCCTCGAAAGAGCGGTGCTGATCTCCGACTCGGCGCAGATCGATATCAAGGCGCTCCCCGAATTGACTCTTGCATAAGGACATGCCGGAGCGATGATCATTTATGATGAAGTCCTCCATTTTTTAAAGGGCATCCCTCCTTTCCAGTTTTTGGATGAATCGTCCCTGGAGATGGTCGTGGCCAATCTCTCCATGGACTTTTATCCAAAGAACTCGATCATTTTAAAGCAATACGGCGCTCCCAGCGATTCCTTGCGGATTATTAAAAAGGGAGCGGTTAAGGTTTTGATGGCCACAGATCTCGGTGCGGAGGAGGTGGTCATCGATTTTAAAGGGGAAGGTGACACCTTCGGGTTCCTCTCCCTTATCGGCAAGGACAAACAACGCACCACCGTTATGGCCATTGATGACACCCTTTGTTATGTCCTGAGTAAGGACGGTGTCTTTAAACTGCTCGAAAACAGTCCCACCTTTAACGAATTCTACATGGCCTATCTCTCCCGTTATGTGGACCGGACCTATCAGGAGATGTACAATAAAAGTCTGACCTATGTCAGCGCAGACCGGGTTCTTTTTTCCACACCGGTCGGTCAGGTGGCCGTCCCCCCCATCACCGTCCCGGAGTCAGCCACGATCCAGGAAGCCGCCCAACTGATGGTCCGCCATAAAATCAGCTCGGTGATCCTGGTGAATGCAAACGGGACCCCCATCGGCATCGTCACCGACAGGGATTTTCGGGAAAAGGTGGTTGCCAAAGGACGAAGTCCCCTGGAGCCCATAAAAAACATCTCTTCCTTGTCCCTGATCCGCGTGGATGATCAGGAATCCTGTTTTGAAGCCATGCTCAAGATGATCAAGTTTGATATCCACCATATGCTGGTTATCAAGGATGGGGCCCTTCAGGGAATCTTAACCAATCATGATCTGATGCTCTTTCAGGGGACGTCCCCTTTGTCCCTGGTCCATGATATCATCAACCAGCAGACGGTTGAAGGATTGATCCCTCTTTCGCACAAGATCAACAACATCGTCGGACTGCTCTTGAAAGAAGAGGCCAAGGCCAGCAGTATCACCAAAATAATCAGCGAGATTAATGACCGGCTGTTGATGAAAATCATCGAGATCACCGAAAAGAAACTCGGTCCGCCTCCCCTCCCCTACTGCTGGGTGGTTTACGGCAGTGAAGGCCGTAAAGAGCAAACCTTTAAGACGGACCAGGATAACGCTCTCATCTACAACCAGCCCGCCACCCCGGAGGAGGAAGAGGAAGCGAAAAAGTATTTCGCGGTTTTTTGCTCGATGGTGACCAAGAATCTGGTCCAGGTGGGCTTTCCCCCCTGTCCGGCCAATTATATGGCCAGCAATCCCGAATGGTGTCAACCGGTGGGCACGTGGAAAAAATATTTCACCCGCTGGATCAATGAGGCCGTTCCCGAGGCCCTCTTGAAAGTCTTGATCTTTTTTGACCTCCGCCCGGTATATGGGAAATTCAGTTTAGCTGATGAAATAAAAAACGTCTTATTTTCATCCATGAGGGGCAATCAGCTTTTCTTCAGTCATATGGCCGGTATGATTCTTCAGACCACCCCGCCTCTTGGTTTTTTCAAAACCTTTGTGGTTGAAAAAAGCGGAGAGCATAAAGACAAGTTTGATTTAAAGGTTAAAGGCTTGACTCCTTTACTAGACGCCGTCCGCTTATTCTGTATGGAAAAGGAAATCAAAGAATACAGCACTCTGGAGAGGATCACAACCTTGAGGAATAAACACTCGGTGGTTAAGGACTACGCCGAGGAGATCGAACATGCCTTTGAATTTGTCCTGCTGCTGAGGATTCATCATCAATATGAACAGATCAAGGAAGGCCGGGTCCCGGATAATTTTATAAACCCCGACCAGTTGAGTAATCTGGAGAAAAAAACGATCAAAGAGGCCTTTAACCTTATGTCCAGGATTCAAGGCACGATCGTTGAACGTTACAAGACCTTAATTCGGTAGAGAGCTATGGCAGAACGATTACTGATCGTCGAAGACGAAAGCACCTTGCGGGAATCCTTAAAACGGGTCTTCACCCGGGACGGGTATGAAACCGAATCCAGCGGAACCGCTGAAGAGGCCTTGAAGCTTCTGGAGGGGAGCACCTACGATCTGATCCTCAGCGATATCCTGCTTCCCGGGATGAACGGAATCGATTTCCTGGCCGAGGCCAAAAAAAGAAACCCGGTCCAGATCTTCATTATTATGACCGCTTATGCCTCCATCGAAACGGCCATCGGGGCCTTACGGGCCGGGGCCTATGATTATATCCTCAAGCCTGTGATTCATGAAGATCTGAAGAGACTTATCCGTAATGCCCTGAATGCCAAATCCCTGCAGTTTGAGAATCTCCTGCTTAAAAAACAGATCGAACTTCGTTATGATTTTACCCATATCATCGGCCAAAGCCAGGTGATTCAAACCTTGATCGAAGAGGTCAAAAAGATCGCCGATTCCAGGAGTAATGTCCTGGTTCTGGGTGAAACCGGGACGGGCAAGGAATTATTTACCCGGGCCATCCATTTCAACAGTTCCCGCCGGGACAAACCTTTTGTGCCGGTCAACTGCAGCGCCATTCCAGATAATCTCCTGGAGTCCGAATTCTTCGGTTATCTTAAAGGGGCCTTTACCGGGGCCCACCAGGCCAAACGGGGGCTCTTGGAAGAGGCCGACGGCGGGACAATCTTCCTGGACGAAATCGCCGATCTCAATCCCTCTCTCCAGGCTAAATTGCTTCGGGTCATTGATGATCACGAGATCAGACCCCTGGGAGCGACCCAAAGCAGAAAGGTAGATATCCGCATCATTGCCGCCACCAATAAAGATATCCAACAGGCGGTGAAAGATGGGTTATGCCGGGAAGATCTGTATTACCGCTTGAACGTCGTCACCTTGAAACTTCCGGCCCTGAGGGAAAGACAGGAAGATATCCTAATTCTGGCGAAGCACTTCATGGAGAAATTTGCCCTGGAACTGGGCAAACCGGTAAGGGAGATTCATGATTCGGCTGCCAGGGTGCTGCGGGACTATCCCTGGCCGGGAAATGTTCGGGAACTGCAAAACATCTTGGAACGGGCCGTTATCATTACCGACCGCCTGACCATCCTTCCCGAACATCTGCCCGAAGGCCTGAAGATCTCCGATTCCTTCCTCTCAAAAGCCCTTGATCAATCCCTTTCCATTGAAAATTACACCAAACTTTTTATTGAGCGGTATCAATCTACGGTCAACGAACAGAAACTGGCTGAGATGCTCGGGATCACTCGCAAGGCCCTCTGGGAAAAAAGAAAGAAATGGGGAATGACGAAGAAATAATGCTACTTTTTTTCCCAAACAATAATTAATATGTTACAATTTGTAACAAATAGTAACATATTAAAAATACAGCACTTTTATTGTTAGATTTTTTTTTGCTACAAAAAGTAACCCCTCTCTCTTTTTTCCAAACCAACCATGTTTTTACAAAATTATCCAAAATCATCCTAACCTCCTGATACAAATACTATTTCAGAAAAATATCCCACCCTTTCATAATCGGCACATTTTTTGCGTGACTATAATGCAAGTTTAACGTTTTAGCTTTCCTTATCCATCCCTAACAACTTAAGAGTTTTGAGTTTGAAAAAAGAATGCCTTTTGCATCTTTTCACTCAGATTATCCGGCCTTCAGAAAGATGGGTGGCATGTTTGATCTGCTAAGGAAAAAGCAGAAGCCCTCTCAGATCTCGTCGGCTGCTCCCCTGGACCTTAAGGCCCCCATCCGGGATATCCGCTATGCCGTTATCGACACCGAATTGACCGGATTAAATGAAAAAACCGATTCCATCGTCTCCATCGGCGCATTGCATATTTTTAAGGCCCGCATCGAGCTGGGTTATACCTTCTATCGTCTGGTCAAACCCCGGACTTCCATGGGCACCGAAGGGATATTGATCCACGAGATCACCCCTTCGGAGGTAGAAGACGAGCCGGAAATCGATCTTCTTCTTAAAGACTTCCTCTCCTTCTGCCAAAACTGTGTCCTGGTAGGCCACTGCATTACCATCGACTTGAGTTTTCTTAATCAGGAGGTCAAGCGCCTCCTGAAATCCACCATTACTAATCCGGTCCTGGACACCGCCGCTCTTTACCACTGGTTATGGGGGAAATGGTCTTCCGACCCTTCTTTTTCCCTGGCCCCTGGGTTTGCCGATCTCTATCAGATGGCCAGGCAATTGGGTGTCGAGGCCGAAGGGGCACACAACGCCATCCAGGATGCCATGATCACCGCCCAGCTTTTTCAGCGCTTTATCCCCTGGATTGAAAAATCAGGGATCCAGAATTTAGAAGAATTATTACAGATTGGGGACCCTTATAAAGGAGGTGAAACATTTAGGTCGCCCCAGCAGTTAACCAATCTTTAACACCATTTTTAGGAGGAAACTTTATGGCCAAAACAGCCCATGAAATTTTGGAATCAGCAAGGTTTAAAGCCCTTGTGTCTAAAAGGTGGAATGTCAGCATCACCCTGACCGTCCTGCTCTTTATCATCTATTACGGTTATATCCTGATCGTGGCTTACGGCAAGGATTTCCTGGCCCAGAAAGTCGGGGAATTTGTCAACTGGGGGATCATCCTGGGGGTCCTGGGGATTATCTTGTCCTGGGCATTGACCATCATTTATATCATTTGGGCCAACAATGTCTACGACAAAGAAGTCGACGCCCTTAAAAAAGAGCTGTTATAAGGAGGGATTATGCAAACAAGCTTAGGTCAAGTCTCAGCTTCATCAATTATCTTTTTTTTCATCTTTATCTCCGTAACCTTGTATATCACCTACTGGGCAGCCAAACGGACCAAGACCACCAAGGAATTTTATGCCGCCGGCCGCACCGTCACCGGCTTTCAGAACGGCGTGGCCCTGGCCGGAGACTATATGTCCGCCGCCTCCTTCCTGGGTATTTGCGGTATGACCGCCTTGAAGGGCTATGACGGCATGATCTATGCCATCGGCTGGCTGGTGGGTTGGCCGGCCCTGATGTTCCTCATGGCCGAACCCCTGCGGAACCTGGGCAAATACACCTTTGCCGATGTCGTGGCCTTCCGCCTGAAACAAAAACCGATCCGTATCGCCGCGGCCATCGGCGGCCTCCTGGTCCTATGGACCTATGCCACGGCCCAGATGGTCGGAGCCGGCAACCTGATCAAACTGATGTTCGGGATGCCTTATGAAGTGGCCGAGTTGATCGTCGGTGTGGTCATGCTCTGTTACGTCCTTTTCGGCGGTATGATCGCCACCACCTGGGTCCAGATCATCAAGGCCTGTCTGCTCTTAGGCGGGGTCACGATCTTGTTGCTTATTGCCATGTCCAATTTCGGCTTTAACCCAGGCACCCTCTACGGCGAAGTCACCAAAATGTACAGCGCCGATATGCTCAAGGCCGGCGGTCTGGTCTCTAACCCTGTTGATGCTATTTCTCTGGGTCTGGCCCTGATGCTCGGCCTCCTCGGTCTGCCGCACATCCTGATGCGTTTTTATACCGTGCCCGATGCCAAGTCCGCCCGGATATCGGTTATGTGGGCCACCACCTTTATCGGCTATTTCTATTGCATCATCCCCGTCGTCGGTTTTTCCGCTGCGGTCCTGGTGGGCAAGAAGGTCATCGCCGGGGTGGATAAGGGCGGGAACATGGCCGCCCCGCTCCTGGCCGAGCTATTGGGCGGGAGCCCCTTTATGGGCTTTATCGCCGCCGTGGCCTTTGCCACCATCCTGGCCGTGGTCGCCGGTCTGACCCTGGCCGCGGCCTCGGCCATGGCCCATGACATTTATACCCACGTCTTCAAAGGCGGAAAGGCCACGGAAGCGGAACAGGTCAAAGTGGCTAGGATCGCTACCATTATTTTCGGCTGCATCGCCATCCTGACCGGGATCGCCTTCAAGGGTCAGAATGTGGCCTACATGGTGGGCTTGACCTTTGCCATTGCCTGCAGCGGCCCCTTCCCGGCCATCTTTCTCTCCATCGTCTGGAGCAAATTGACCACCGGCGGGGCCATTGCCGCCATTATCATCGGTTCGGTTTCGGCGACGGTGGCCATCTTCCTCAGCCCCACGGTCTGGGTGGATGTCTTGAAAAACAAGGAGGCCATCTTCCCCTTGCGGAACCCGGCCATTGTGACCATGACCCTGGCCTTTGTCGCCGCCTGGATCGTTTCCCTGGCCAAACCGGACAAGGAGGCCGAGAAGCTTTTCGAACAAGAAAAGGTACGGACCTACCTGGGTGTGGGGGCCGAGTAACCTTTTGAAATTGTAATTGTCAAAACCCTCCATCCTGAATTTTACTCCGGGATGGAGGGATCACCTTTCAGACAAAAAGTTAATTTGAAAGTTTCGTATGATGATAATATTGAACTCAGGCACCTGGGTTCACTCATCTGGAAAAGGCTTTTTCCGGTATTTTTGTATTAATCCGTCATGTCACTTCGTGACATGACACCACCAAAGATGGAAATGGCTTTTCAGACTCTGAAGCCTATTTTCAGATTAATCCGTCATGTCACGAAGTGACATGACACCACCAAAGATGGAAATGGCTTTTCAGACTCTGAAGCCTATTTTCAGATTAATCCGTCATGTCACGAAGTGACATGACACCACCAAAGATGAAAATGGCTTTTCAGACTCTGAAGCCTATTTTCGGATTCAATCACCAGCCTCATCCCTGCGGGGCACTACGAAAGATAAGAATATTTTTCTCGTTTAAATTAGGTGTCATTCCGGCGAAAGCCGGAATCCAGATTTAATTAATTTTTAAACCCCTGGATGCTGGATCAGGTCCGGCATGACGGGAAACAAATAAACCTAATAATAATTCAAAGTTATTTTCGTATACATTTGTCATTAATCAACTAATCACCCTCCCTCCGGGGGAGGAATATAATACAAAGGAGCGAAAAGGTATGGCTGAGAAAGAAGAAAAAGGCGTAGAAACGTCCGAAGCGGAAATTGCGGTGCATTGGCAGGAGGAGGAGTTGGTTTATCCTTCAGTAAAATTTATAGCCCAGGCCAATATGACCGACGAAACCATCTATGATCGTTTTTCTTTGGACAATTTTCCCGACTGTTTTAAAGAGTATGCCGATCTGCTGGACTGGTACAAGTATTGGGACGAGATTCTGGATACCAGCGACGCCCCCTGTTACAAGTGGTTCAAGGGCGGGTTGATCAATGCCAGCTACAACTGTGTGGACCGGCACCTGGCCAAGTATAAGAACAAGACGGCCATCCACTTTGTGCCGGAACTGGAGAATGAGAAGACCGAACATGTCACCTTTCAGGAATTGTATGTCCGGGTCAATGAGTTTGCCGCCATTTTGCAGAATGAATGCGGGTTAAAGGCCGGGGACCGGGTCACCCTGCATATGCCTATGGTGGCCGAACTGCCCATCACCATGCTGGCCTGCGCCCGCTTGGGGGTCATTCATTCCCAGGTCTTCGGCGGATTCAGCGCCAGGGCCTGCGCCGACCGGATCGTCGACTCCGGAAGCGAGTATCTGATCACCATGGACATGTATTACCGGGCCGGCCAGCCTCAAGAGCATAAAGAAAAGGCCGATCAGGCGGTGGCCTCGGCCGCAGCGGATGGACAGAAGGTCAAGAAAGTCCTGGTCTGGCAGCGGTATCCCGGAAAATATTCCTCCAATGTCCCGATGGTGGAAGGACGGGATTACTTTGTCAATGACCTGCTTCCCAAGTATTACGGGGCCAGGGTTGCACCGGTACCGATGCCCGCTGAAGCCCCGCTGTTTTTGATGTACACCAGCGGGACCACCGGCAAGCCCAAGGGGGCCCAGCACGGCACCGGCGGGTATCTGGCTTATGTCACCGGGACCTCCAAATACGTCCAGGATATCCATCCGGAAGATGTCTACTGGTGTATGGCCGACATCGGCTGGATCACCGGCCATTCCTATATCGTCTACGGACCCTTGGCCCTGGCGGCCTCGACGGTGGTTTATGAAGGGGTGCCCACCTATCCGGATGCCGGGCGATCCTGGCGGATCGCCCAGAACCTGGATGTGAATATCTTCCATACGGCCCCTACGGCCATCCGGGCCTTGCGCAAAGTTGGACCCGATGAACCCAAGAAATACAATTATCACTTCAAGCATATGACCACCGTCGGCGAGCCCATTGAGCCGGAAGTCTGGCGATGGTATTACAATGAAGTCGGCAAAAAAGAGGCCATCATTGTCGATACCTGGTGGCAGACGGAAACCGGCGGGTTCCTCTGCAGCACCCTGCCGGCCATGAAGCCCATGAAGCCGGGGAGTGCCGGACCGGGTATGCCCGGTATCCATCCCATCGTCTATGACAATGACGGCAATGTGGTTCCTGCAGGATCAGGCAAGGCCGGGAACATCTGTATCCAGAACCCCTGGCCGGGCATGTTCCAGACCATCTGGGGAGACCGGGACCGTTTTGTCAAGACCTATTTCGAACGGTATTGCAAAGACCCGAAGAGCACAAGGTGGCAGGATTGGCCTTATCTGACCGGTGATGCCGCGGTGGTGTCCTCGGACGGCTATGTGCGCATCCTCGGCCGGATCGACGACGTCATCAATGTCTCCGGGCATCGACTGGGAACCAAAGAGCTTGAATCGGCGGCCTTGACCCACCCGGATGTGGCCGAGGCGGCGGTTGTTCCGGTAAAGCATGCCATCAAAGGCGTGGAACCGGATATGTATATTGCTCTGAAACCCGGCAAAACAGCCTCTGAGGAAGTGGCCAAACAAATCTCCCAGTGTATCGTCAAGGAAATCGGCGCCATTGCCCGGCCGCGAAAGGTCTGGATTGTTCCGGATATGCCCAAGACCCGGTCCGGCAAGATCATGCGCCGGGTCCTGGGGGCTATCTCCAACCATACCGATGTGGGTGATGTCATGACCCTGGCCAACCCTGAGGTGGTTGAGCTCATCCTCAAGATGAA
>Ga0233425_10000780_pt1 | contig 78398 bp, 68 predicted proteins | sample Watercolumn_Towu_2_FD_181712 | JGI IMG/M metagenome (GOLD analysis project Ga0233425, IMG submission 181712) | Freshwater microbial communities from Lake Towuti, South Sulawesi, Indonesia - Watercolumn_Towuti2014_140_MG | ecosystem: Environmental > Aquatic > Freshwater > Lake | place...
ACTGCCCCACCACCCTGACCATGCTCGACGCCACCATGCAGCGGCTGGGCGACCGCGCCGACGACGTGCAGATCGTCTTCATCACCGTGGATCCGGAGCGGGACTCGCCGCAGGCGCTGAAGGACTACCTGTCCTCGGAGGGCTTTCCGGAGGGCGTGATCGGCCTGACCGGCACGCCGCAGCAGATCGCCGACGTCGCCCGCCGCTACAAGGCGCCCTACCGCAAGGTCGGCGAGGGCGAGAGCTATACGATGAACCACGGGCTAACGATCTACCTGATGGGGCCCGACGGCGAGTTCCGGACGCCGCTGGCCCATGATCTCGGGCCTGAGCGGGCGGCGCAGGTGATCGAGCGGGTGATGGCGCGCGGCTGACCCGCCGCGGTCCGCCCGCGCTGATAATCTTTTTGCAGCGCGGCGCGTTGTATGCTGCCCTGCCGCATACGGCGGGGGCCGTTCCAGGACACGCATGCTTTATACCCTTCACGAGCTCGCCTACGCCTCGGCGGCTCCCTTCCGGATCGGGGCCCAGCTGGCCCGCGACTTCTGGACCCATCCGTTCAATCCGGCCGCCGAGACCGCGCTGGGCCGCACCGCCTTCGCCTCGGCCGAGCTGTTCGAGAGCGTCACCCGCCGCTACGGCAAGCCGGCGTGGGGGCTTGAGACCGTCGAGATCGACGGCCGCAAGGTGCGCACCAGCGAACAGGTCATCTGGTCCTCGCCCTGGTGCCGTCTGGTGCGTTTCGCCCGCCACCTCGGCGACCTGAAGCGGGCGGGCAAGCCGACCGTGGCCCCGGCGGTGCTGATCGTCGCGCCGCTGTCGGGCCACTACGCCACCCTGCTGCGCGGCACGGTCGAGACCTTCCTGCAGGACCACGACGTGTATGTCACCGACTGGGCCAACGCCCGGCAGGTGCCGATGCTGGAGGGCCGCTTCGACTTCTTCGACTACATCGACCACGTGCGCACGATGCTGGCCCAGATCGGGCCGCGCGCCCACGTCGTCGGGGTCTGCCAGCCGGGGCCGCCGGTGCTGGCCGCCTGCGCCCTGATGGCCGAGGACGGCGACCCGAACCGCCCCGCCTCGATGACCTTCATGGGCTCGCCGATCGACGCCCGCCTGTCGCCGACGGACATCAACGGCCTGGCCGAGGAGAAGCCGTTCACCTGGTTCCGGTCGAACATGATCCACACCGTGCCCTGGCCCTATCCGGGCTTCGGCCGGCGGGTCTACCCGGGCTTCGTGCAGCTCTACAGCTTCATGTCGATGAACGAGGAGCGCCACGTCGACGCGCACCGCGAGTACTTCCAGCACCTCGTCAACGGCGACGGCGACGGGGTCGAGAAGCACGAGGCCTTCTACAACGAGTACCTTTCGGTGCTGGACCTGACCGAGGAATTCTACCTCCAGACCATCGACATCGTGTTCCAGCAGCACCTGCTGCCGCGCGGCCTGCTGGAGCACCGCGGCCGCAGGGTGGACCTGACGAAGGTCACCGACATCGGGCTGATGACGGTCGAGGGCGAGAAGGACGACATCTCCGGCGTCGGCCAGACCCAGGCGGCGCACGCCCTGTGCCCGAACATCCCCGACGATCGCCGGGTCCTCTGGGTCCAGCCCGACGTCGGCCACTACGGGGTGTTCAACGGCCGCCGCTTCCGGGACGAGATCTATCCGCGGACCCGCGACTTCATCGCCCGCAACGAGGCGCTCAGTGTACCGGAACGGCCAGCGGCTGCCGCCTGAGACGCTGGGCGTCCCGGCCCGGCTGTCGGTCAATCCCCGCGCCCGGCGGCTGTCGATCCGCATCGACGGCCGGGCGGGAGAAGCCGTGCTGGTGGCCCCCAGCGAACGCAAGCTGGGCGAGGTCGTGGCCTTCGCCCGCGGCAAGACCGGCTGGATGCGCGACCGGCTCGCGGCGCGGCCCGACGGGACCCCGCTCGCCCCCGGCGGCGAACTGCTGCTGTTCGGGCGCCGCACACGCCTTGAAGCCACCGGCGGCGCGGGGGCGGCGCGGCTGGTCGAGGCGGCGGACGGACCGGCGATCCTGTCCGGCGGCGAGGGCGAGGCCTTCGCCCGGCGGGTCGAGAACCTGCTGAAGCGGCTGGCGCGGCAGGTGCTGGTCGAGCGGACGGAGCACCACCTGCGCGCCCTCGGCCAGCGGCCGGTGCGGGTCTCGATCACCGACGCCCGGTCGCGCTGGGGCTCGTGCAGCCCGCACAACCGCACCATCCGCTACAGCTGGCGGGTGATCATGGCCCCGCCCGCGGTGGCCGACTACCTGGCCGCGCACGAGGTCGCCCATCTCGTCCATGCCGACCACAGCCCCGCCTACTGGTCGGTGGTGCAGGGTCTCGTCGGCGACCACCGGCCGTTCCGGAAGTGGCTGCGCGAGCACGGCGCGGCCCTGCACGCCGTCGGCCGCTAGAAGAACAGCGGCTCCGGCTTCCTTTCCGTCGGCGCCGGCTCCGGCCGAGGCCCGGGCTCGTCGCGCCGCGGCTGTTCCGGCTGCGGCTGGGTGGGGCGCACGACCGGCGTGTCGTCGCGCCGCGGCGCCGGCTCGCGATCGGGGGCCTCGCCCGCAGCCGGCGGGAAGTCGTCTTCGGCCGGCGGGCTGTCGCCGAACAGGTCGCCGATCTGGCCGAGCAGGTTCTCGACCGGGTCGGGCGGCCGCCAGCCCTCGGGCATCGGCGGGCCGGCCGGGATGTCGGGCGCGTCGAGGCGAGGCAGGGCGGCCTGCATGAAGGCCTTCCAGATCGCCGCCGGCGACGAGCCGCCGGTGACGCCGCGCATCGGCGTGTTGTCGTCCTTGCCGACCCAGACGGCGGTCACGAAGCCGCCCGTGTAGCCGACGAACCAGGCGTCCTTGTAGTCGGAGGTGGTGCCGGTCTTGCCCGCGAGATCGCGCCCGGCGATGGCCGCCGACCGCCCGGTGCCCGAGGTCATCACGCCGCGCAGCATCTGGTTCTGATAGTAGAGGAAGGGATTGGTGATCGCCTGCACCGAGGCGCCGCCGCGGCTGGAGCGCTGATAGATCACCCGCCCCTGCGGCGTGCGGATACGGGTGATGCCGTGCGCCTGCACGCGCTTGCCGCCGTTGGCGAAGGCGTCATAGGCCTGCGCCATCTCCAGCGGCGAAACCTCCACCGCCCCCAGCGCCATGGCCGGCTCGAGGCCGATGCGGCTGGTGATGCCCAGCCTCCGCGCGGTGCGGGCGACGTTGTCGCGTCCCACCTGGTCCGCCAGCCCGGCGGCGACCGTGTTGATCGACTGCGCCACCGCCTGGGACAGGGGCATCTCGCCCCGGAAATCGTTGGTGTAGTTCCGCGGCGACCAGTTGCCGATCCGGATCGGGGCGTCGTTGACCCGCGTCTCGGGCGTGTAGCCGCTCTCCAGCGCCGTCAGGTAGACGAACGGCTTGAAGGCCGAGCCGGCCTGCCGGCGGGCGTCGACCGCCCGGTTGAACTGGCTGTCCGCATAGGAGGCGCCGCCGATCATCGCCCGCACCCGGCCCTCGCCGTCCAGCGCCACCAGCGCCGCCTGCTGCACGCCGCGCGACTCGTCGCGATCGAGGATGCGGCGCACCGCCCGCTCGGCCTGGGTCTGCAGGGTGAGGTCCAGCGTCGTCTCGACGATCATGTCCTCGGTCGGCTCGCCGACCAGTTCGCGGATCTGCTTGTCCAGCCAGTCGACGAAGTACTGGGCGTGCTGGGTGGCGAGGGTGCGGGAGACGCGCACGGGCGCCGTCACCGCCTCGGCGCGCTGCTCCGGGGTGATGACCCCGGCCTCGACCATTTCGTCCAGCACCACGGTGGCGCGGGCCGCGGCCCGCTCGCTCTCCGACACCGGGGAATAGCGGGACGGCGCCTTGAGCAGGCCGGCCAGCAGGGCCGCCTCCCCCACCGTCAGGTCCTTGGCGCCCTTGTCGAAATAGCGCTGCGACGCCGCCTCGATGCCGTAGGCGCCGGCGCCGAAATAGACCCGGTTCAGATAGAGGGCGAGGATCTCCTCCTTGGAGAACTTCATCTCCAGCCACACGGCCAGCATCAGCTCCTGGACCTTGCGCTTCAGGTTCTGGTCCGGGCTGAGGAACAGGTTCTTCGCCAGCTGCTGGGTCAGGGTCGAGCCGCCCTGCACCACCCGCCCCGCCCGCATGTTGGCGGCGATGGCCCGGCTCATCCCGATCGGATCGAAGCCCGGGTGGTAGTAGAAGCGCCGGTCCTCGATGGCGATGAAGGCCGCCGGCACATAGTCGGGCAGCGCCTCGAGATCCGCCGGCGGGGCCTGCTGCGAGCCGCGCACGGCGATCAGGGCCCCGTTGCGGTCCAGGTAGGTGATCGAGGGCTGGCGGTCGACGTTGTAGAGGGTCGAGGTGTCGGGCAGGTCGCGCGCGAACACCGCGAAGAAGACGACGAGGAAGATCAGGCCCCACACCGCCAGCACGGCGCCCCAGTAGAGCACGCGCTGGAGCGGCGTGCGCGCCGCCTTCCCGTCGCCGCCCGCGCCGCGACCGAAGTTGAAGCCGGAACCCGCCATCGAAACCTCTTCAAGCCGTCCGGCGGTCTTAGCCGGTCAAGCTGCGGACGGAAACGCCCCCGCGTCTCTCACGGGAGCGTGAGCGACGTTTCCGCCGAAACGATGGCCCGAAGCGGCGCTATTCTAAAAACGCGTTCACCTCGGCGGCGAAGACGGCCGGCTGGTCCAGCATGATGAAGTGGGCGCTGTCGTCGATGCGCTTCAGTTCGGCGCCCGGGAGGGTCGCGAAGGAGGCGCGGTAGATGCCGTCGGTGATCTCCGGCGTCATCCGCGGGTCGTTGAACTTCACGTACAGCACGGTGGTCGGGGCGGTGACGCGCGCCAGCTCCGGACGGAGGTCGGTGACGATCAGCTCGCGGAAGGCCGAGGCCGCCACCTGCTGGTCGCTGGCCTCCATGTCGCGGACCGGTCCGGCCCGCAGGCTTTCGGTGTTGATCATGCCGTTGATCGAGGCGATCGCCTGGGCGTTGTAGGCCTCGCGCGTGCCGCCTGACATGCCGGCGTAGATCTGGTCCGCCACGGGGGTCACGCTCTCCGCCGTCGCGCCCGGCGCGCCGAACATCGCCCCCATGAAGGGGACCATGTCGACGACCATCAGCTTGCCGACGCTGTCGGGGTGGCGCGCCGCCAGCATCATGGCGATGGTGCCGCCCATCGAGTGGCCGATCACGGCCGGCTTCTCCAGTCCCTGTTCGGCGATGTAGCGGGCGAGGTCCTCGGCGACCGGCGCGGAGACCGGGCCGCTGGCGTTGTCCATGGCCGGCGCGCCGGCGAAGCCCTGCACATGCACGCGGTGGACCCGGTACCGGTCCTTCAGCGTGTCGGTCAGGCCCTGCCAGATCTCCGGCGAGGAGGTCAGTCCGGGCACCAGGATGACGTCGCCGACCGGGTGCTCCGGCCCGTCGACGCGGACGTGGAAGCGGCCGGACCGGAAAGCGGCGTGGGCGTGGCCGTGATCCGCGGGCGTCGCGGCGGCGGCGTGCGCGCCGTGGTCCTGGGCGGCCGCGGGCGCGGCGGCGGCGAGGACGGCGACGGCGGCGAGGACGGCCGGCAGGGGGAGGTTCATCGGGACGGTCTCCGTGGAGCGCCGGTCGCCGGCGCGATCTGCACTTTGTATCACAAAGTTCTTTCCGCGCAAGCGTAGCCGGCGGCTGGTCGCGGCGCGGAGAGCGAGCGTAGAATAGCAGTCATGACGCCGCCAGCCACAGCCTCCGTCGCCACCCCCCGCGAGCCGCGCACCCCGCCCGCCGCCTTCGGCAAGGGCTTCCTCCGCGACGCCTGGTACTTCGTCGCCCTGGCGCGCGACGTCGCGCCCGGTTCGCTTCGGCGTCAGGAGCTGCTCGGCGAGCCGGTGCTGCTCGGCCGGACCCGGGCCGGCGAGGTCTTCGCCCTGCGCGACATCTGTCCGCACCGGGCGGCGCCCCTGTCCGCCGGACGCATCGTGGACAAGGGCGAGGGCGAAACGGTCGAGTGCCCCTATCACGGCTGGCGCTTCCGCACCGACGGCGGCTGCGCCGCCATCCCGTCGCTCGTCGAGTCCCAGGCCTTCGAGACAGACCGGATCCGCGTCCGCCGCTATCCGGTTCAGGAGAGCCAGGGACTGGTCTTCGTCTGGATGGGCTCGGACCCTCGCGGAGCGGGCGAGCCCGACCACGACCCGCCGCAGTTTCCCGGCGTGGTCGGCGGAGGCGCGAAGCTGGTCGAGTGGATGGAGTTCGACAGCCATATCGATCACGCCGTGATCGGTCTGATGGACCCCGCCCACGGTCCGTTCGTGCATCAGCAGTGGTGGTGGCGCTCGGAGCATTCGATGCACGAGAAGGCCAAGGCTTTCGAGCCGCGCGAGCACGGCTTCGCCATGGTCCGCCACGCCCCCTCGTCCAACAGCCGGCTGTACAGGATTCTCGGCGGGGCGCCGGCGACGGAAATCACCTTCCGCCTGCCCGGCTATCGCTGGGAGCACATCCAGGTCGGGGAACGGCAGGTGCTGGCCCTGACCTGCCTCACGCCGATCACCGAAACGAAGACCCGCATCACCCAGATCTTCTGGTCCGACCACTGGGTGTTCGCCCTGGCCAGGCCCTTCCTGCGTCTGGGCGTGGTCGCCTTCCTGAAGCAGGACGGCGGCATGGTGAACCTTCAGAACGAAGGCCTGCGTTACGATCCGGCGCTGATCTGGATCGACGACGCCGACCGGCAGGCCAAGTGGTACCAGCAGCTCAAGCGCGAATGGGAGCGAAGCCGCTCCGAGGGGCGTCCCTTCGCCAACCCGGTGCAGCCGGCGGTGTTGCGCTGGAAAAGCTGAGGGCCGCGGAATAACCGCGGCCCCGGGAGCGCTCGACGGCGCCGGACCTACTGCCGGGCGAGGGCGCCGGCGAGGATGACGTCGACCTGGCGGCGGAGCTGCTCGACCATCTGCTCCATCGTCCAGCCGTCGTAGGCGGCGCGGCGGTAGTTCGAGAGGAAGGCGCTGTAGATCAGCTCCGACAGCAGATGCACGTCGGAGTCCTGGCGCAGCTCGCCCTCGCGGACGCCCGCCTGCAGGGCGTCGGTGACGACCGAGACCACCGGCTTGACGGCCTCGCGGGTGCGCATCTCGGCGGGCACGGGCTGGAACCACGACCGCGCGACCACCGCCTGCACCAGCGGCAGCTGCTCGAGCGAGCCGTGGTAGGCGGCGGTCAGGGCGGCCACGACCCGGCCGCGGACGGTCGTCTCGCCGGCGGAGGCCGAGCGCAGCGCCTCGGCCAGCCTGGCGAGATCCTCGGTCAGGACGGCCTCGAACAGCTCGGCCTTGTCCTGGAAGTTGGCGAACACGGCGCCCGTCGACATGCCGGCGCCCCGGGCGATGTCGCGGATGGTGGCGGGCTCGTAGCCACGCTCCGCGAACAGGGCGCGGGCGGCGTCCAGCACCTTCTGGCGGGTGCGGACCTTGGCGGCCTGGCGGCGGTTCAGCCGCGGCGCTTCCACCTCGGCGTCGGACAACTCTGGGGGGGAGCTTTGGGCGATGTCTCGCATGAAAAGGGTACTCGACTAGGCGGCCGGCGCCGCCGGCAGGGAGGAAACGCCGGAAGAACTGATAAGGGGCTGGATGTTTCCGGGAAGCGCCGTCAGACGGCGCCGACGGCCCGGCGAAGCCCGGCACTCATCACGCAACGATGACCAAAATGGGGTCCCCGGGTTAACGCCTCCCGACCTTCCGGGGTTAACGGCCCGAGGCCTGAAGGACGCCGGCGCGGCTCAGCGTCGCAGGGTGGCGCGAAGCGCTCGCGGCGCGCGCGGCGCGTCGCTCTTGGGCATCGCGTCCTGGAACATCTTGCGGAACCGGTCGCGGCGTTCGTGGATCGACGCCAGGACCAGTCCCATCGGCACGCCGAGATCGACGAGGGTGTTCTCCGCCAGCTGAAGGCTGGCCTCGGTGGTCTCGGGAACCGCGTCGGTGACGCCCAGCTGGTACAGTCGCTGGGCGTGGCGGGAGTCGCGGGCCCGGGCGATGATGATGAGGTCCGGCCTCAGCGAGCGCGCCGTCGCGACCACCTCGTCCACCTTGGCCGGCGCATCCATGGTGACCACCAGCACCCGCGCGGCGTCGATCCCGCACAGGGCGAGAAACTCGGGTCGCCCCGCGTCTCCGTAGAATACGTTGGCGCCCTCCCGGCGACCCTTGGCCACGGTGGCGGCGTTGGAATCGACGGCCGTGAAGGCCTGGCCGTGCTCCGCCAGCATCTCCCCCACGAGACGGCCGACGCGCCCGAATCCGACGATGAGGACCTGTCCCGGGGCCACGGTCGGGCTCAGGGCTTCGGCCGGCAGGTCGGGCGCCGCCGCCGGCTCCTGCACCAGACGCCGCGCGATGACCGCCATCAGCGGGATGGTGAAGATGCTGATCGTCGCGGCGAGCATGACCGTGCGGGTGAAGGCGGGCGAGGCGATGCCCTCGACCAGACCGGCCCCCAGGATGACGAAGGCGAACTCGCCCGCCGGCCCCAGCATCAGGGCCGTCTCGAGCGCGGTCCGGTTCTTCAGGCCCCACAGCCGCGCCGCCCCGAAGATCAGCACCGCCTTGAGCAGGGTCAGCAAGGCCGCCAGACCGAACACGGCCGCCGGATCCGCGGCGACCGCATCCAGGTCGAGACCCAGGCCGACGCCGACGAAGAAGACGCCGAGCAGGAGGCCCTTGAACGGGTCGATGGCCAGCTCGACCTCGCGGCGGAACTCGGTCTCGGCCAGCAGCAGGCCGGCGACCAGCGCGCCCAGCCCCATCGACAGACCGGCGGCCTGGGCCGCGACGCCGGCCCCGACCACCACCAGCAGGCTGGCGGCCACGAACAGCTCCGCGCCCTGGCCCCGGCTCCGGGAGCGGGCGACCGAGCGGAACATCGGTCGGAGCACGAGCCGGCCGAGCACCACCAGCAGCGCCAGCCCCACCGCGGCCGGGATCAGGGTCAGAAGGGCCGGGCGAAGCACCGACGGGTCGAAGTCGCCCCCGCCGGCCATGGCCCGCGCCAGGGCGGCGAGGACCGTCACGGTGATGAGGATCGGCGCCACCGCCAGGTCCTGGGCGAGCAGCACGGCGAAGGTCGTGCGCCCGGCGGGTGCCGTGAGCCGGCCGCGCTCGGCCATGACCGGCATGACCACCGCCGTCGACGACAACGCCAGCCCCATGCCCAGCACCGCGGCGGACACCAGCGGCTGCCCCATCAGCATGAACACGGCGGCCAGTCCGCCCGCGCACACCGCCACCTGGGTGACGCCGAGACCGAAGACCAGCCGGCGCATGGCCTTGAGGCGCTCCCAGGAGAGCTCCAGCCCGATCATGAACAGCAGAAAGGCGACGCCGAGCTCGGACAGCGCCCGCAGCTGTGCGGCGTCCGAGATGGTGATCCACGCGAGCCACGGGACCACGTCCGAGAAGCGCGCCAGACCGTCCGGCCCCAGCAGGACGCCAGCCGCGAGGAAGCCGAGCACCGGGCTGATGCGGAAGCGGCTGAACAACGGCACCATGACCCCGGCCGCGGCCAGGAAGACCACCAGATCGCTGTAGTCGCCGCCGCCGTGCCCGTTCATGCGTTCCCCTGCTTCGCGGCCACTATCCCGTCCGCCGGCCGCCGCGCCAAGGCCTGATCCGGGTCGGAGGCGGACTTCTCCGGTTCATGACAAAAAATTCAGACGACAGGGGACGGCCCGGGCGTAGGGTCCGGGCCGAAGCTCTCCCGAGAGGGGCGCGAAGTCGAGGAACCCCATGAAGAAATTGCTCATCGGCGCCGCGGTCGGCGCGCTCCTGCTGCCCGCCTCGGGCGCCCTGGCCCAGGATCACGACCACGCCTGCATCGACGAGGCCTGCACCGTCTTCGAGCTCTTCCAGAGCAGCGAACCGGGCGCCGCCGTCACCGGCTGGCAGGGCGTCGAGGCTCCCCGCTACGGAACCTGGGGCTTCGACCTCGCCGGGCGCGACATGTCGGTCGCGCCGGGCGACAGCTTCTTCCGCCACGCCAACGGCGCCGCCCTGGACCGGCTGGAGATTCCGTCGGACCGCACCTCCTACGGCTCCTTCGCCCTGCTGCGCGAGCTGTCCGACAACCGCCTGAAGGCGATGATCGAGGCGCTCGTGGCCCGCACAGACCTCGCCCCCGGCTCGGACGAGCAGAAGATCGCCGACGCCTATCGCTCCTACATGGACGAGGCGCGCATCGAGGCGCTCGACGCGCAGCCGCTGCAGCCCTACCTCGCCGCCATCCGCGCGGCCGACACGCACGACAAGCTGGCGGTCTACATGGGCGAGACCCAGGGCCGCGTCGGCGGATCGATCTTCGGCACGGGCATCACCATCGACCAGAAGGCGCCGACCCGCTACGTCGTGTCGACCGGCCAGTCGGGTCTGGGGCTGCCCAACCGCGACTACTATCTCGAAGAGCGGTGGGCCGAGAAGAAGGCCCTGTACCGCGCCTATATCGAGCGCATGCTGGGCATGATCGGCTGGGAGAATCCCGCCGCCGCGGCCGACGCCATCCTGGCCTTCGAGACCCGGATCGCCGAGGCGCACTGGACGCCGGTGCAGAACCGCAACCGCGACGAGACCTACAACGAGTACACCATCGCCCGGCTGGCGGCCGAGGCGCCGGGCTTCCCGTGGCAGGCCTACTACGACGCCGTCGGCGTGGGCGACGTGCCGCGGCTGATCGTCCGGCAGGACACCGCCATGCCGAAGATCGCGGCCATCTACGCCGAGACCCCGGTCGAGGTGATCCAGGCCTGGCAGGCCTTCCACACCACCGACGACGCCGCCGGCCGCCTGTCGCGCCGCTTCTCCGACGCCCAGTGGGAGTTCCGCTCGCGCGACCTGCAGGGGCAGCCGGCCCAGCGCAGCCGCGACAAGCGGGCCATCAGCTTCGCCGAGGGCATGATGGGCGAGGCCATCGGCCGTCAGTACGTGGCCGAGTACTTCCCCGCCGAATCCAAGGCCAAGATGGAGGAGCTGGTCGCCAACCTGCGCACCGCGCTGGGCAACCGCATCAACACCTACGACTGGATGAGCGACGAGACCAAGGCCGCCGCCCAGGACAAGCTGGCCAAGTTCACGGTCAAGATCGGCTACCCGAACAAGTGGCGCGACTATTCGGGCCTGGAGATCCGCCCCGACGATCTGTTCGGCAACGCCGAACGGGCCGGGCTCTTCCAGTGGAACTACCAGCTCAACCGTCTGAACGACCCGGTCGACAAGGACGAGTGGGGCATGTTCCCGCAGACGGTGAACGCCTACTATAACTCGGCCAACAACGAGATCGTCTTCCCGGCCGCCATCCTGCAGCCGCCCTTCTTCGATCCGGACGCGGACCCGGCGGTCAACTACGGCGGCATCGGCGGCGTCATCGGCCACGAGATCGGTCACGGCTTCGACGACCAAGGCTCCAAGTCGGACGGCGACGGCGTGCTGCGCAACTGGTGGACGCCCGAGGACAAGGCCGGTTTCGAGGCGCTCACCACCCGCCTCGGCGCCCAGTACGACCAGTTCGAGCCGATCCCCGGCTTCCACGTCCAGGGCGGCCTGACCATGGGCGAGAACATCGGCGACGCCGCCGGCACGGCGGTGGGCCTCGAGGCCTACCACCTGTCGCTCAACGGCCAGCCGGCGCCGGTGATCGACGGCCTGACCGGCGACCAGCGCTTCTTCTACGGCTGGGCCCAGGTGTGGCAGTCCAAGTACCGCGACGACGCCCTGCGCCAGCAGATCGCCACCGATCCGCACAGCCCGGCCGAGTTCCGGGTGATCGGGCCGCTGCGCAACATCGACGCCTGGTACGAGGCGTTCGACGTCCAGCCGGGCGCCAAATACTACCTGCCGCCGGAAGAGCGGGTGCGCATCTGGTAGGCGCGCGCCAGCATGGATACGAAGGCCGGAGCGGCGACGCTCCGGCCCTTCTTCCCTGAGGCCGCAGACGCAAAAAAGCCCGCCGCGGGGGATACGTCGCGGCGGGCTTTCTTTTCGCTCTCTGAGGAGCGGACGTTTCCTCCCCGAAACGCCTCCGGGCGGCTGCGGCGTCTTCACGCCGCGCTTCCCGAGTGACGACAGAAAGACGACAAAATTCGGCTCAAGTCAATCGACTGGCGCTCGGCGGCTCCGGATTTTCCTTTGTTATCAGCGATAACTCACGAAGCTGTGCGCGCCGCCTCGACGATGCCGCGCACCGTCGCCACGAGCTCGCTGCGGGGGACGATCCGCTGCCCCGGCCGCTCCGCCTTCCACGCCTCGTTGTCGGCGACCCCGGCCGCCAGGGCCCGCCCCGCGTCCAGATCCTTGATCGTCACCTGCCCGGCCGCGATCTCGTCGCCGCCGAGGATGACGGCCGCCGGCGCGCCCCGCCGGTCGGCGTACTTCATCTGCGCCTTCATCCCGGCCCGCCCGAGGTAGAGCTCGGCCGGAACGCCGGCGTTGCGGAGCTCCGACACGGCGTCGAGATAGTGCTGCATGTCGGCCTCCGAGAAGACGATCACCACCACCGGCCCGCGGACGGCGTCCGCGTCGCCGCGGCCGGCGGCCCGCAGGGCGGAGGCGAGGCGCGAGACGCCGAACGAGAAGCCCGTCGCCGGAAGCCGCTCGCCGGTGAACCGCGCCACCAGGTCGTCGTAGCGCCCGCCCCCGCCGATCGAGCCGAAGCGCACGTTCCGGCCCCGCTCGTCGGTGGTCTCCAGCAGCAGTTCGGCCTCGAACACGGCGCCCGTATAGTACTCCAGCCCGCGCACGATGGTCGGATCGAAGCGCACCGCCGCCTCCTCCACCCGCATGGCGGACAGCGCCCGATCGATGGCCGCCAGTTCCTCCAGCGCCGCCTCGCCGGCGGCGCCCAGGCCGCCCGCCCGCGCCACGGCCTCGAGCGTGGCCGCCCGCGACAGGTCGGCGTCCCCGGCGGAGGCCAGGAAGGCCTCGATGGTGGCGGCGACGCCCAGCGGCAGATTGGCCCCCTTCGTATAGTCGCCGGACTCGTCCAGCCGTCCCTCGCCCAGCAGGGCGGCGACGCCCTCCCAGCCCAGCCGGTCGAACTTGTCGATGGCCCGCAGCGCGGTCAGCTTCTGCGCCGGGTCGGTCACCCCGCCGGCCTCGAACAGGCCGTCGAACAGCTTGCGGTTCGAGACGCGGATGACGGCCTGTCCGGCCGCCAGGCCGGCGGCCTGCAGGCCCTCGCAGGCCATGGCGATGATTTCGGCGTCGGCCTCGGGGCGGTCCGACCCCACGGTGTCGGCGTCGCACTGGACGAACTCGCGGAAGCGGCCGGGACCCGGCTTCTCGTTGCGCCACACCGGCCCGAAGGCGTAGCGGCGGAACGGCTTGGGCAGGGTCTCCCAGTTCTGCGCCGCAAACCGGGCCAGCGGCGCGGTCAGGTCGTACCGCAGCGCCATCCACTGGTCGTCATCGTCCTGCAGGGCGAAGACGCCCTCGTTCGGCCGGTCGGCGTCGGGCAGGAACTTGCCGAGGGCGTCGGCGTACTCGAACGCCCCGGTCTCCAGCGGCTCGAAGCCCCAGCGTTCGTAGACGGCCGAGACCCGCTGCACGAGGCGGCGCTCGGCGACGAGGTCGCGGCCGCGACGGTCGGCGAACCCCCGCGGATTGCGGGCTTCGGGGCGGGCGGCGGCGGCGTCGGTCATGCCGCGCGCTTAAGCCATCCCCCGCCGCCGGGCAACGATCAGGCCGCCGCAGGCTTCCGGAGCGGCACCATCCGCCCATAGGTCAGGCAACGCCACAGCCACTCCAGCGGCCCCATCTGAAAGACCGACAGCCACAGGGGCGACCAGACCAGCTGCGCGACCCAGACGGCCCCGACCACCGCCCACATCTCGGCCGGACCGTGCGCGCCGAACCACATCGGCCCCCAGGGGGCGTAGTAGAGGGTCGCCATGATCAGGGTCTGGGTCAGGTAGTTGGTGAAGGCCATCCGGCCGACCGGGACCAGCCAGACCGTCAGCGCCTTCAGCCCGAAGCGGACCAGCAGCACCAGCACGCTGACGTAGAACAGGGTGATCAGCGGGGCCATGCCGCCGGCGGCGGCGGCGAGGCCGCGGGTCGGATCGGCATCGGGTCCGGCCATGATGTCCTGCCAGCCCCAGACGGCCAGCGCCGCGAGATTGGCGCCGCCGATCAGGAGCACCAGGGCGTAGCTCCAGAGAGGGGCGCGGCCCGACAGATAGCCCGACTTGAACAGCCCCAGCCCCACCATCATCAGCGGCACGCTGACCGGGATCAGGAAGGGGCTGGCCAGCAGCTGGAGGAGAGCCCAGTGCTTGAGGTTCTCGACCAGGCCGGAGGGCCATCCCGCCCGGTACAGATCGATCGCGGCGGCGATGGCGGCCGGATCCGAGGCCGGCTGTCCGGAAGCCATCTTGGCCGCGAACTCCGGCGGCAGGTTGGCCATGCCCCAGTAGCCGAGGGTGGCGACCACGCCCCACAGCAGGGTCAGTCCGCCGCCGATCCACAACAGCCGCCGCGCCGTCCACGAGCGGAACATCATCATGATCAGGCCGCAGTAGGCGTAGTGCAGCAGGATGTCGCCGTACCAGAGCAACGTCCCGTGCAGCAGGCCGAACAGGCCCAGCCACAGCAGCCGTCGCGTCAGCACCGGGCCGCGGGCCGCATCGTGCTTCTCTCCGCCGACGAGGAAGATGGAGACCCCGAACAGCATGGTGAACAGGGTGCGGAACTTGTCGGAGAAGAAGACGTCGGTGACCCAGACGCCGATCAGATCGCCCGGCGACAGCGCCGCGGGCGGCGGGTTCCCCGACATGGTGACCTCTGCCGGCCACCCGAACGACACCGCATTGACGGCGAGGATCCCGAGGATCGCCCAGCCGCGCAGCATGTCCAGGTTGTGGATCCGGTCCTTCGGCCTCACCGGCCCGAGCGCGGCGTCGGCCGGTCGTGCGGAAGCGATGTCGACAGCGGCCATGGTCCCCCCCCTTGCAGCCCGTCCCAGCTTGGCGCCGGGCGGCGCCTGACCCAAGTGAATTCGCCGTCAGGCGGGCTCACTCCCCGGCGGGTTCGTTCCGCATCAGGCCCAGCCGGTCGCGCACCTCGGGCTGCGGCGTAAAGGCGATGAAGGCGGCGCACAGGCCGGCCCAGAGGGCGTAGGCGACGCCGATGAGCACCGCGAACGGCAGCCCCCCGACTCCGTAGATCAGCAAGGAGGTCTCGCTGCCGCCGATGCCCTCGCCGAGGCTGGCGGCGCTGAACCACTGCATCACCGCCTGGATCAGGGCGAGCACGGCGCCCAGGGCCGCCGCCAGCAGGCCGCCGTAGAACATGAAGCGCCAGACCACGCCCAGCCGGGTGGACGGGCGGCCGTGACGGCGGCGCTCGCGCACCAGCAGCCACAGCCCGACCGGAACCGCTGCGGCGCCGGCGACGAGCACCGTCAGCCGCCAGTCCATCTCGGGACCCGGCATCCAGTTCTGCGGCGGCCAGATCAGCAGCGTCAGCACCATGGGCGGCCACAGGGCGCCGGCGAGGACGGCGAGGAACACGCGCTGCGGCTCGCCGCGCCAGACGACCCGCTGCTGCCCGGGGAAGTTCTCCGGCCTGTCCAGGCGCCGGATCATCGCGTCGGCGCCGGCGTATCGCCGGAATAGTCGTAGAAGCCGCGGCCGGACTTGCGTCCCAGCCAGCCCGCCTCGACGTACTTCACCAGCAACGGGCAGGGCCGGTACTTGGAGTCCGCCAGGCCGTCGTACAGCACGTTCATGATCGCCAGCACCACGTCCAGGCCCATGAAGTCGGCCAGCTCCAGCGGCCCCATCGGGTGGTTGGCGCCCAGCTTCAGCGCCTTGTCGATGGAGGCGACGTTCCCGACCCCCTCGTAGAGGGTGTAGATCGCCTCGTTGATCATCGGCACGAGGATGCGGTTGACGATGAAGGCCGGGAAGTCCTCGGCGTTGGTGGTGGTCTTGCCCAGCGACTCGGCGAAGGCGACGGCCGCCTCATAGGTGGCGGCCGAGGTGGCGATGCCGCGCACGATCTCGACCAGCTTCATCACCGGCGCCGGCTTCATGAAGTGCAGGCCGATGAAGCGGTCCGGCCGGTCGGTGGCCGAGGCCAGCCGGGTGATGGAGATCGAGGAGGTGTTCGAGGCCAGCAGGGTGTGGGGACCGAGCAGCGGCGTCAGCTCGGCGAGGATCGACTTCTTGACCGCCTCGTCCTCGACCGCCGCCTCGATGATCAGGTCGGCCCGCGCCGCCTCGGCCAGGGTGGCGACCGCCCGGATGCGTCCCAGCGCGGCGTCGGCCGCCGCCTGCGGCATCAGCTCGCGCCCCGCCTGCCGGGCGAGGCTGGCGGCGATCGCCCCCAGCGCCTGCTGGGGCCGGTCGGCGGCGGAGTCGTAGAGGAGCACGTCGTAGCCGCCGGTCGCCACGGTCTGGGCGATCCCCGCGCCCATCTGGCCCGCGCCGACAATGGCGACTGTGTGGATGGTGGTCATGAAGTCCGGATGTCTGCCGGGCCCGGGGGCCCCGTCGCCGGCACCTTAGGCCGCCGGCCGCCGGGGCGCCAAGCCGCGAACGTCGCACGCCGGCGCGAACCGCCCCGCCGTGGCGCCGCCGCCTCGGATCAGCCCAGCACCGAGATCAGGAAGGGAGCGCTGGTGCGCATGAACAGGATGTTGAGGAACTGGATCACCAGGATGGCCACGATCGGGCTGATGTCGATGCCGCCGAGGGTGGGGATCACCCGCCGGAAGGGCGCCAGGATCGGCCCCGTCACCGCATCGAGGAACATCGCCAGCTGGCTGACGAACCGGTTGCGATGGTTGACCACGTCGAAGGCGAACAGCCAGCTGAGGATGGCCGAGGCGATGATCAGCCACACCATGAGGGTGAGAATGGCGTCGACCAGCCAGACGAGGGCGTAACCCATGCAAGGAACTCCGAGGTTTGGCCGCTTCTAGCGCGGACGGCTCCGCTCTCCAAGGATTCGCGCCGGCCACGCCGGATTCCGCGGCAAGCCCGTTGACAGGACCGACGCCCCGCCCCTATGTCGCGCCCTCGCCTGAACCCGACGTTCCGTCGGACTTTGGGGGGCCGTAGCTCAGTTGGTAGAGCGCGTCGTTCGCAATGACGAGGTCAGGGGTTCGACTCCCCTCGGCTCCACCATCCTGCTCCGCGCGGACGCGCTTCGCAGGATGAAGGACAGGCGGTATTTCTACTGATCCTCGTCGAACCGCCGGTTGACCAGATCGGCCAGCGCCTCGACCGCGGCCGGGGCGTCCGGGCCTTCGGCCTCGATGCGCACGTCGCAGCCGTTGCCGGCCCCGAGCATGAGCAGGCCCATGATCGACAGGGCGTTCACCGTGACCCCGTCGCGGGTGACGCGGATCTCGCTCTCGAAGGTGGAGGCCAGCTTGACGAACTTGGCCGAGGCGCGGGCGTGCAGGCCGCGCTGGTTGCAGATGCCGACGACGGCGGAGGCGGAAGCGCTCATTTCTCGCCCTGCAACACCCAGCTGGCGACCGAGATGTACTTGCGGCCGGCGTCCTGGGCGTGGGCCACGCAGACGTCCAGCGGCTCGCGCGTGCGCACGCTGGCCAGCTTGATCAGCATCGGCAGGTTCAGCCCGGCGATAACCTCGGCGCGGGTCTCCTCCATCACCGAGATGGCGAGATTGGAGGGCGTGCCCCCGAACATGTCGGTGAGCAGGATCACCCCGTCGCCGTCGTCGACGGCGCGGGCCGCGTCGACGATGTCGCGCCGCCGGCGCTCCATGTCGTCCTCGGGGCCGATGCAGATGGCGGCGACCCCGCGCTGCGGGCCCACCACGTGCTCCATGGCCGAGAGGAATTCCGAGGCCAGTCCCCCGTGGGTGACGATCACCAGCCCGATCATGAAGGCTTCACCAAGACTCGCGCCCCCGCGTCCGGCCGCCCGCAGGCGCGCCGCAAGCCGCGCGGAATAGCCCAAAGCCGCGCCGGGTTAAAGCCGCCCCACGGCCGTCGCGACCTTTTCGACCGCCGAGGCCTCGCGCGGGTCGAGCCGCAGCCATGGCGTGGACACCCCGGCGAATTCCCGGAACGCCGCCTCCGGCAGGCGCTCGACCTCCCCTGTCGTCAGCTCGACCCCCAGGACGACGCGGGCGACGCGCAGGCCGGCGGCCGGGACGATGCCGAGGCCGCGCACCTCCATCCGCCCGGCGATCGTCTCCGGCGGAGCGGCCCAGAGGCGGCCGCCGGAACCGAACAGGTGCACATAGTCGTCGCCGACCAGCCGCCAGCCGCGGCCGAGCAGCCGCAGCGCCAGATCGCTCTTGCCCGCGCCGGGCCGGCCGGTGATCAGCACCGCCCGCCAGAGGCCGCCGGCGCCCGGCGCCGCAACGGCGGTGGCGTGGACGGGCGCGCTCACGGACGCCGGGCGGTCGCGGCGGGCAGGGCCACCTCAAGCCGCGCCCCGGCGACGCCGCCGTCCGGGCCGGTCCGGTTCTCCGCCCAGACCCGGCCGCCGTGCGCCTCGACGATCTGACGGACGATCGACAGGCCGAGGCCCGAGTTGGTCCCGAAGGCCGCGCCGCGCGGGCGCGAGGTGTAGAAGCGCTCGAAGATGGTCTCGAGGTTGTCGGGCGGGACGCCCGGCCCGTCGTCCTCGACCCGCACATGGACGCGGGCGGTACCGTCTTGCTCCTCGCGGAACAGGCTGACCCGGACCGTCCCGTCGGGCGGGCTGAAGGAACGGGCGTTGTCGATCAGGTTGCGGAACACCTGGCCGAGCGGGCCGTCGCGGCCGTTGACGAGCGCCGGCCCCCCGGCGGGCTGGAACACCACCCGCGCCTCGCCCGGCTTGGCCCCGGCCTCGTAGACGCCGACGATCTCGCCCAGCAGCACGCCGAGGTCGATGGGGCGGGGCCGGTCGCGGTTCAGTTCGGCGTCGAGGCGCGAGGCGTTCGAGATGTCGGTGATGAGGCGATCCAGCCGGCGCACGTCCTGCTGGAGGAGGGCGGTCAGCTTCTCCCGCTGCGCCTCGGTCTTGACCAGCGGCAGGGTCTCGAGCGCCGAGCGGATCGAGGTCAGGGGGTTCTTGATCTCGTGCGAGACGTCGGCGGCGAAGGCCTCGATGGCGTCCATCCGGTCCGACAGGGCCGCGGTCATGGTCTCGAGCGAGCGGGCGAGGTCGCCGATCTCGTCCTTGCGGCTCTCGAGGTCGGGCAGGGAGATGGCGCGCGCCCGCTGCAGGCGCACCTCGTCGGCCGCCGCCGACAGGCGCATGACCGGCCGGGCCACGAACAGGTGCATCAGCAGCGAGCCGAGCAGGTTCACCGCCAGGGCGACGAGGGCGAAGGGCATCAGGGCCCGGCGCTGGGCGGCGAGGGTCTCGTCGACGTCCCCGGCCTCCAGCGTCAGCACGCCCAGCACCTGGCGGACGTGGCGGACAGGCAGGGACACCGACACCACCCGGTCGCCGGTCTCGGAGGTGCGTACGGTCGCCTGCGGGTCGCCATCCAGGGCGCCCCGGATCTCCTCCGACAGCGCCGCCTCGGCCCGCTGCAGCGCGATCGTGTCGGCTTCCACGTCCCGCTCCGGGGCCGACGACCCGGCCGGCCGCGCCGGCGGCAGAGGCCCGCCGGGAATGGCCTCGGTGACCCGGTAGCTGTCGGCGACCACCGTGCCGTCGATGCCGAACAGGCGCGCCCGCTGCCCTTCCGGAATGATCACGTCGACGAACAGCTTGCTGGCGGCGATCTCGTCGAACGAGGGCTGGGGCTCGCCCTGGGTCACGCCACGCTCGGCCAGCACCTGGGCGAGGATTTCGCCCTCGGCCTTCAGCGTCTCCTGCCGCGCCTCGATCAGGCCGCGGGTCCACTCGTTCAGCGCCAGGGCGCCGACGAACAGGATCAGCAGGCTGAGCAGGTTGAGGGCGAGGATCAGGCCGCCGAGCCGCGACCCGCCGAACCGTCGCGGCCGGCGGGGGCTTTGGTCTCCGCCCGGACCGGACGGTTCAGCTCTCGCGGTAGCGGTAGCCGACGCCATACAGGGTCTCGATGGCGTCGAACTCGGGATCGACGACCCGGAACTTCTTGCGCATCCGCTTGACGTGGCTGTCGATGGTGCGGTCGTCGACATAGACCTGGTCGTCGTAGGCGGCGTCCATCAGGTTGTCGCGGCTCTTCACGAAGCCGGGACGCTGGGCCAGCGCCTGCAGCAGCAGGAATTCGGTGACGGTCAGCTTCACCGGCCGGCCGTCCCAGGTGCACTCGTGCCGGGCCGGATCCATCGTCAGCTTGCCGCGCTTGATCGCCTTGTTCGAGCCGTCGGCCGCGGCGGCCTCGGCGTCGCCGCCGTCGGCGCCGGTGCGGCGCAGCAGCGCCTTCACCCGCTCGATCAGCAGGCGCTGGCTGAACGGCTTGTGGATGTAGTCGTCGGCGCCGAGGTTGAAGCCGAGGATCTCGTCGATCTCCTCATCCTTGGAGGTCAGCATGATCACCGGCAGGGTGGAGGTCTGGCGCAGCCGGCGCAGCACCTCCATGCCGTCCATGCGCGGCATCTTCACGTCGAGAATGGCGAGGTCGGGGGGCGAGGTCTCGAGCGCCTCCAGGCCCGAGGCGCCGTCGTGATAGGCGGTGATCTTGTGGCCATGGCTCTCCAGCGCCAGCGACACGGAGGCGACGATGTTCTCGTCGTCGTCGACCAGGGTGATGTTGGCCAAGGGCGTCTCCTTGCAGGGCTCGTCGTCCACGACAGCAACGCGCGGCAAGCGTAACCGTTCTATGCGATCGCGGTGCAATTACGGCGGGAAACATGGGCCGCCGGGCCCGGATTGGCAACGAAACCCGACCTTAAAGGTCTGCGGGGCATGATGGGCGCTCAATCAGTGCGAGCGTTCCATGGCCGGCCCCGTCCACTACGAAGTCTACATCCGCAAGACGGCTCCGGCCCCCTGGGCGCTCCAGATGGCGACGGAGGATCGCGCGCACGCGATCCAGAGCGCCGAGGAGATGCTCGCCGACAAACGCGCGGTCGCCGTCCGGGTCACCAAGGAGACGCTCGACCCGGACACGATGGAGTTCAACAGCCTGACGGTGCTGACCCGCGGCGCGCCCGAGGCGCCGCGCAAGCGGGCGGTCGCCGACGACCAGGCCGGCCCGCGCTGCAACACGCCCCAGGACCTGTATGTCGCCGCGGCCCGCGAGACGGTGAGCCGGGTGCTGGAGGACTGGCTGCAGCGCCAGGGCGTCACCGCCTTCGAACTCCTGCACCGGCCGGACCTCGCCGAAAAGCTCGACGCGTCGGGCGTGGAGCTGCAGCACGCCGTGCAGAAGGTGGCGGTGCCGGAGAGCCAGGCCGTCGGCCAGCCCGTTCACGAGCTCGTCCGCCATTACCAGCGCCTCGCCGACGCGGCGGTCGAGCGGCTCGTCTCGGCCGGCCGGCGGAACCGCTTCCCCGATCTCGCCCACCATTCGCTCGCGGACCTCGCCCACCGTCTCGACGGCCAGCCGGAACGCGCCTTCATCATGGGCGGCATCATCGCCGGCGCGCTGAAGGGCGTCCGCGGCGGCCGCGCCCGGCTCGACCGGCTGATGGATCTCGCCGACCGGGCGCCGATGGACGGCCAGCCCCGCGCCCTCGTCCTCGTCGCCATCGAGCAGCTGCTGTGCGAGATGCTCGCCGCCCGCACCAGCCTGGCGGAGGTGCTCGGCCCGTCGCTGGACCAGGGCGCGTCCCTGGCGGCCGTGGTGCGCATGGTCGCGCCCCGCGAGGTCGAGGCCCTCGTGCGGCAGGACCCGAAGATGGCGCTGCAGGTGCCCGCGGTGGACGGCCCCGCCGCCCGCCTCGGCGAGCGTATCCAGGCCGGGGAGTTCCCCCTCCTGTCCGCGGCGCTCGCCCGCATGGTTCTGCGCGAACTGATGAGCCCGCGCCGGCTGCGCCCCAACGACGCCGCCGGGGAGATCGACATCCTGCGCACCCTGGCCATGACCCTGACGGCCACGGCCGGACGGCTGCTGACGCTCGAGGAGGTGCAGTCGGCCTTCAACGAGCGCTCCAAGTCGCTGGTCACGGCCGACTTCGTCGCCGCCTATGTGAAGTCCTGCAGCACCGTGCTGTGCGAGGCGGAATCCCTGACCCGGCTGTGCGAGAACGTCACCGGGACCGCCAACAAGCGGTCGGCGGCGCGCTGGCTGTCGGCCTGCGTCGGCTCCCTCCGGTTCGAGACCGAGATGCGCGGCCAGAGCGCGACCCAGACCCCGGCCCAGAAGCTGGGCGTGCTGGCGGCGCTGCAGAGGGCGGTCCGGAGCTGCAGCCTGGCCGAACGCGACGAAACCGAGATCGCCGCGGCCATCGGAACCGTCGGCGGGGCGGTCGAGGCGGACGCCCGCATCGTGGCCATGCTGGCGCGGTCCCCCGCGCCCGCGCCGCAGAAGCTGGCCGTCCTGTTGCGGCTGGCCGCGGGCGAGACCGCCCCGCTGGGCCCGGCGGCCGATCGCGCCAAGGCCGAGGCTGTCAAGCTGTTCCGCGCGCCGGAGTCCCGCGCGGCCCTGTCGGCCGCGCCGGAGAGCCTCGGCCCGCTGCGCAGCCTGATGCAGGCGGCCGGACTCGCCGCCTGATCCCGGCTCAGTCGAAGATGTCGAAGATGTCCATCCGCTTCTTCTTCTTGTAGCGGTAGTCGTCGTCGCGACGACGGTCGTCGCGGTAGCGGTCGTCGCGATAGCCCTGCCCGCCCCAGGGCTGCGGCGCCGGCTGCTGCGGCGGATACGGCTGCGAAGCCTGCGGCGGATGGGGCTGCGACGCCTGCGCCGGCGGCGCGCTGGCGCGGCCCTCGGCGGTCGCCGCCTCCATCAGCTTCTCCAGTTCGCCGCGGTCGAGCCAGACGCCGCGGCAGCTCGGGCACATGTCGAATTGCACCCCGCCCCGCTCCAGCGTCTGCATGGCGGCGTTGTCGTTCGGGCACATCAGAAGCGGCATCGTCGTCTCCTCGGGTGTTCGCGGAAGGCTAGGGCCGGGCGGACCGCGGGCCAAGGCCGCGCGGCGATCGGCCGCGACCGCAACGCCCCGTTAATCGACGCGGCGCACCCTCGGCGGACTCGTGTTCGGAGGGACGCGCGATGTCGACCATCCAGACCGGCGCCTATCGCCGCCAGCGGGACCATTTCGAGCCCCAGGACGCGGATCCGCAGGAGCAGCGGCGGCTCCGCGGCCTGCTCGAACAGATCGACTACGCCGCCTTCGTCGCCAACCGCGAGGTCATCGGCCAGATGCTGCCGAAGGTGGACGCCGCGGCCTTCCAGCGCCTGGCGGTGATGACCGCCACCGCGCGCGGCAAGTGGGTTGCGGAGGGGCTGCGCCAGTCGGAGTCCGGCGCGCCCTCGACCGTCGACCAGATCGCCCGCCTGACCGCCGCCCGCACCGCCTACGAGGAGCTGGCGGAGGCCTACGAAGGTCTGCGGCGCATGGTCGAGCGCGGCTACCTCAACCTGCGCTGATCAGGTCTCGCCGAGCGGCTGCGGCCGCGTGGCGATCGGCGCGTCGGGATCGACCGGCGGGCGCTCGGCGGCCGTCGGCGGAGGCCCGGCCGGCGTCGCCGGAGGAACCACGACCACCGGTTCGGGCGCCTCGACCGACGGAGGGGGCGCCACGACCACGGTCGCCGGCCGGTCCGTTTCGGTCCCGCGCGGCGGCGCGGCGGGTCTTGAGGGCGGGGCGGCTGCGGCGGTTCGCGGTTCCGCAGCGGGCCGGGCGGGCGCCGGGTCCGCCGCACCGGGCGAGGCGGACGTCGCCGGCGTCGGCGCCGGGGTCGGGGTCGGGGCCGGCTCGACGGGCGCGGCCGCGGAGGGTTCCGACGCAAGGGGTTCGGCCGGGGCGACGGTCGCCGCCGGGACGGGAGCATCGGCGGCCGAGGGCGGCGCCTCGTCGGAACGCCCGATCAGCCACCAGCCCCCGAGCGCCGCCGCGAGCACGGCGGCGGCCGCGCCGGCGTAGAGCGGGGCCCGGTTCGGCCGTGAGGCGCGGCGCGCGGGGGCAGGCGTCGGCTCCGCCGGCGGCGCCGGGAGCTCCGCCGCCGGAACCGGGTCCGCCGCCGGCAGAGGCCGCACCTCGAGGTCCGAGGGCGCCGCCGCAAGCGCCGCCGCCGGGGCGACGTCCGCGAGGGCCGCCGGGCCGGCGGGATTCGCCTCCGCGAGCGGCTCCGGCCGCGGCGCCGGAGCGGCGCGCGGGATCATGGAGCCGCTGAAGATTCCCGATGCCGACGGGCTCGCCGGCCGGGCGGGGCCGGGCGCCGGCTTCGGCGGCGCGGCGGGCTGGGGACTGGCGGGACCGCGCGGCAGCGGGCCCGCGCGGAACACCGTCGCGGGCGGCCGGCCCCACTCCACCGGACGGCGAAAGGGCTGCGGCGTTCCGTTCACGCGGGTCTCGTTGCTGTCGGCCATCATCTCTCCCGCGCCGTGGCTGGCGCGCACTCGAACGCCCGGAGCCGCCGAAGGTGGCGGCCGATCTGGCCGGTTTCGTGACGCCTCAGTTCTTCAGCCGGTAGCCGGTGCGGAAGATCCAGCCGACCACCGCGAGGCAGGCGACGAAGAAGCCCAGCGTCGCCGCGGCGCTGACGGCCAGGCTGACGTCGGAGCTTTCGTAGAAGGCCCAGCGGAAGCCGGAGATCAGATAGACCACCGGGTTGAACAGGGTCACCGTCCGCCACGGCTCGGGCAGCATGTCGATCGAGTAGAAGGCGCCGCCCAGGAAGGTCAGCGGCGTCACGATCAGCATCGGGATGAACTGCAGCTGTTCGAAATTCTGCGCCCAGACGCCGATGATGAAGCCGAACAGGCTGAAGGTGGTCGAGATCAGGATCAGGAAGGCCAGCATCCAGAACGGGTGCAGGATCTGCAGCGGCACGAAGAAGGAGGCGGTGGCCAGGATGATCAGGCCGAGCGCCGCCGACTTCGTCGCCGCCGCGCCGACATAGGCGATGACGATCTCCAGCGGCGACACCGGCGCCGAGAGCAGCTCGTAGATGGTGCCGGTGAACTTCGGGAAGTAGATGCCGAAGCTGGCGTTGAAGATCGACTGGGTGAACAGGCTGAGCATGATCAGGCCCGGCACGATGAAGGCGCCATAGGCGACCCCGTCGATCTCCGTCATGCGGCTGCCGATGGCCGAGCCGAACACCACGAAGTAGAGCGCCGTGGTGATCACCGGCGTAACCACGGACTGCCACAGGGTGCGCAGCGCCCGCGCCATTTCGAAGCGGTAGATGGCCCAGACGCCGTGGCCGTTGAACGTCATTGCGCCGTCTCCGTCTTCGACTGCTGGACCAGGCCCACGAAGATGTCCTCCAGCGAGCTCTGGCGGGTGCTCAGATCCTTGAAGCCGACGCCCAGATCGCTGAGCCGGCGCATCAGGGAGGGGACCCCGGTCCGCTCGGCGTTGGAATCGAAGACGTACTCCAGCTCGTGACCGTCGGCCTTCAGCTCCAGCGCCCACTCGTCGAGCCCGGGCGGCAGGGCCGTCAGCGGCTCCTGCAGCTGCAGGGTCAGGGTCTTGCGGCCCAGCTTCTTCATCAGCTCGGCCTTGTCCTCGACGAGGATCAGCTCGCCCCTGAGGATCACCCCCACCCGGTCGGCCATCTCCTCGGCCTCCTCGATGTAGTGGGTGGTCAGGATGATGGTCACGCCGCGCTCGCGCAGCCGCCGGACCATCGCCCACATGTCCTTGCGCAGCTCCACGTCGACCCCGGCGGTCGGCTCGTCGAGGAACAGGATGTCCGGCTCGTGGCTCAGCGCCTTGGCGATCATCACCCGCCGCTTCATGCCCCCGGACAGGGTCATGATCTTCGCGTCCTTCTTGTCCCACAGGCTGAGGTCGCGCAGCACCTGCTCGACATAGCCGGGGTTCGGGGCGCGGCCGAACAGCCCGCGGCTGAAGGTGACGGTCGCCCAGACGGTTTCGAAGGCGTCGGTCGTCAGTTCCTGCGGCACCAGCCCGATCTTCATCCGCGCCCGGCGGTAGTCGCGCTGGATGTCGTGGCCGTCCGCGACGACGGTTCCCGTGGTCGGCGTGACGATGCCGCAGACGATGGAGATCAGGGTGGTCTTGCCGGCTCCGTTCGGCCCGAGCAGGGCGAAGATCTCGCCCTTGCGGATGGTCAGGTCGACCGGCTTGAGGGCCTGGAGGCCCGACTTGTAGGTCTTGGTCAGACCTTCGATGGCGATCACCGGCTGCATCCGCGCCCTCCCGAGGTCCACGCCAGATATGCGTCGTCCCGCCGCACCTCAAGGGCTCCGGCGCGCGAGCGGAGCCATATTCGCGGCGGGGTGTTTGAACGGCCGTGTCCGCCCCCCTGTCCGCTTCCCTGTCCCTGTCGTCCCGCCTGCGCCGCCTGGGCGGAAGCGCGCGACGGCGCTTCACCCGCGAGGCGCTCGAGGCGATCGCCCGCGTCGGCTACGGCGCGCGCGGCTTCGTCTACCTGTCGGCGGGGGCGCTGACGCTGCTCGCCACCCTGGACCGGACGGACGGCGCCGCAGGCGCGCGCGAGGCTCTCGTCTGGCTGGCGCAGCAGCCGTTCGGACGGGCCTGGCTGCTGCTGGCCGGCGGCGGACTTCTCGCCTTCGTGATCTGGCGCGCGCTGCAGGCGGTGTTCGACGCCGACCATGAGGGCCGCAGCTGGCGGGGGTTGAGCACCCGCATGAGTCAGGGCTTCAGCGGCCTCGGCTACGCCCTGCTCGCCGCGAGCGCCTTTCACATGCTGGTCCGTCCCCCCTCCGGCGACGGGGCGGGACTGGCCGCCGGCCGGGACGGGGCGGAACGCCTGCTGTCCCTGCCGCTGGGGAACTGGCTTCTCGTCGGCGTCGGCCTGAGCATCGCCGGCGTCGGGGTCGCCAATGTGGTCAGGGCGTGGCGCGGGGATTTCTCGGAGTACCTCGCCTGTTCGGAGGCGCTGTGCCGACGGGTGTCGCTGCTGGCCCGCGCCGGCTACGTCGCCCGCGGCCTGGCCTGGTTGCCGCTCGCCGCCCTGGTCGTGGCGGCCGGGCTGAACTCCCGCGCCGCGGATGTCACCAGCTTCGGCGCCGCCCTGGACGTGGTCGAACGCCAGCCCGGCGGCGCCGGCTTCCTGATTCCCGCCGCCCTCGGCTTCATGGCCTTCGGCGCCTTCTCCTTCGTGGAGGCCCGGTTCCGGCGCATTCGCGCGCCGGCGGAGGTGCTCCCGGGCTGAAGGGCGCGCGCGGAAAGCCCCGGCTCGGGGAGCCGGGGCTGTGCGGGACGGGATCAGTCCAGCGGCGCGACCACGATCTGCGGCGGGGGCGCGGCCGTCGGGGCGGCCGGTTCCGGCGCCGCGGTGTTGAGCGTCACGGTCGGCGTCGCCGCCGGTGCGGCGGGCGCGGGAGCCGCCGCCGGGGCGGGCTCGGCCGCTGCAGCCCGCCGGGCGGCCGGGGCGCTGCGACGCGCCGGCGCGGACCGGGCGGCCGGAGCCGGATCCCGGGCGACCGGCGCCGGAAGGGCGGCCGGGGCGGCCGGCAGGACCGGGGCCGTCGCCGCCGGCTCGGCGAGGGCGGTCGGGGTCGCGTCGCGGTCGTCAGTCAGCATCATGGCCGTCACCCCGCCCAGCACCAGGACCCCCACGGGCGCGAGGATCATCCAGCTGCGCACGCCGCTCCGCTTCTTGCGGGTCCGGGTCCGGGCGTAGACGGGCACGAAGGCGTCCCCGGCTTCACCGCTCTCCGGCGCGGAATAAAGAGGGCTCCGGTCTTCAGGATAGGTGACGGACATAGATCTTCTCCACAGTTGTTGTGAGAAGAACCTCGGCGGCAGATCGCCGTTCCTTCACCCGGCGGAAAGCCCTGAAGAAACACTGTTGCGGCCACAGGTGTGGCGGGATTCCCATTGGTTTGGGCCGGATCTTGTTCTTGCAGCTCTTCCATCCTGCCGGGACTTGACCTTGCGTCACCGCCGCTTCGGCGCCACGGACCGGGGGAAAGCGCGCCCGGATGCGCCGGCCGTTCCCGCGCCGGTTGACCCCGGGGGCCCGCTTGTTCATCACCGGGGACGGCGGCGTTCAGACACGGAGTGATGTGGACATGGGTCTGGTGGCGAACATCCGGCGCGACCTGCGCTTCGTGAAGGGACTGCGCCGCCTTCTCAACCGCATCAAGCCGATCGAGCTCGATAGCGTGGACCTGGTCTGCGACGACTGGGAGGAGGCGGTGGACCGCTTCCCCGACAATGTCGCCGTGGAGGACGACCGGCGCCGGCTGACCTACCGCGAGTTCGACGCCATGGCCAACCGCTTCGGCCACTGGGCCCAGGGCCGGCGGCTGAAGCGCGGCGACACGGTCGCCCTGATGATGCTGAACCGGGCCGAGTACATCGCGGCCTGGATGGGCTTCGCCAAGGTCGGCGTGGCGACGGCGCTGATCAACACCAACCTGTCCGGCCACGCCCTCGCCCACTGCCTGGCGATCTCGAACGCCTCCCAGGTCGTCACCGACGAGGACTGCTGGCGGCAGATCGAGGAGGCCCGCCCGCTGGTCGGCCGCAATCTGATGCTGTGGGTGCTGGGGCTGTCGGACGCCGATGAGGCGGACGAGCGCCGCGGGCTCGACAAGCCGATGCGCAGCGGCTCCTCCGTGCGTCCCGCCCGGTCGGCCCGGGCCGGGCTGACCAACCGCGACACCGCCCTCTACATCTACACCTCGGGCACGACCGGCCTGCCGAAGGCGGCCAAGGTCACGCACGCCCGCGCCCGCACCTACATGCGCGCCTTCGCCGGGGCCACCGGGGCCACGCCGAAGGACGCCACCTTCAACGTTCTGCCGCTCTATCATTCGACGGGCGGTCTGGTCGGGATCGGGCCCGCCCTGCTCAACGGCGGGCGGCTGATCCTGCGCAAGCGGTTCTCGGCGTCCGGCTTCTGGCCCGACCTCAAGGCCAACGGGGCCACGCTGTTCGTCTACATCGGCGAGCTGTGCCGCTATCTGGTCAACTGTCCCGAGCATGCGGACGAGCGCGCCCACCGGTTGCGGCTGGCCTTCGGCAACGGTCTGCGTCCCGACGTCTGGAGCGCGTTCCAGAAGCGCTTCGCCGTTCCCGACATCCTCGAGTTCTACGGCTCGACCGAGGGCAACGTCTCGCTGTTCAACTTCGACGGCAAGCCGGGCGCCATTGGCCGGGTCCCGGGCTTCCTGCGGAAGCAGATCAATTTCCGCCTGGTCCGCTTCGACATGGAGTCCGAGCTGCCCGCGCGGGGGGCCGACGGCCTGTGCCAGCTGGCTCGCGCCGGCGAGGTCGGGGAAGCCATCGGCCAGATCGCCGACGACACCCGCCACGCCTTCTCCGGCTACGCCGACCGCGCCGAGTCCGAGAAGAAGGTGCTGCGCGACGTCTTCGTGCGTGGGGATCGCTGGTTCCGCACCGGCGACCTGATGCGGCAGGACTTCGAAGGCTACGTCTATTTCGTCGACCGGATCGGCGACACCTACCGCTGGAAGGGTGAAAACGTCTCGACCGCCGAGGTCGAGCAGCGGCTGATCGGCGCGCCGGCCGTACGGGAGGTGGTCGCCTACGGCGTGCCGGTGCCCGGGCAGGACGGCAAGGCCGGCATGGTCGCCCTCGTCGTCGAGGGACGATTCTCGGCCCGGGCCTTCGCCGAATGGGTCGACGAGGAGTTGCCCTTCTTCGCCCGCCCGGTGTTCGTCCGCCTGCTCAAGGCCGCGGAGACCACCGGCACCTTCAAGTATCGCAAGGTGGACCTGGTCGCCGACGGCTTCGATCCGGCCAAGGTCGACGGGCAGCTGTACGTCCGCGGCGGCAAGAGCGGATACACCCGGCTCACGGAGACGGCCCACGCGGCCATCCTCAGTGGCGAGACGCGACTGTAGGGCGGCGTTCGCAACCGCCCCTTAATCATTAACAGCGATGGTCGGCGCCTCTCGCGCAAGCAGGACCATCGCCTTCCATGTTCCAGATCATCGGCATCGTGTTGCTGTTCGCGATGGTGTTCGGCAGCTACATCCTCGCCGGCGGCAAGATGGAGGTCATCCTCCACTCGCTGCCCTACGAACTGATGGCCATCCTGGGCGCGGGCGTCGCGGCCTTCCTGATCGGCAACAGCGTCACCACCATTAAGGCCACCCTGGGCGGCTTCGGCAAGGTGTTCGCCGGCAACAAGTGGAAGAAGGGCGACTACAAGGATCTGCTGTCGCTGCTGTTCCAGCTGACCAAGACGATGAAGTCCAAGGGCGTCATCGCCCTTGAGAGCCACATCGAGAAGCCGGCCGAGTCCTCGATCTTCCAGAAATATCCGCGAATCCTGAAGGACCACTTCGCCACCGACTTCATCTGCGACACCCTGCGCATGATGACCATGAACCTCGAGGATCCGCACCAGATCGAGGACGCCATGGACAAGCAGCTGGAGAAGCACCACCACGAGGGTCTCGCCGGCGCCCACGCCCTGCAGACGATGGCCGACGGCCTGCCGGCGCTCGGCATCGTCGCGGCCGTGCTGGGGGTGATCAAGACGATGGGCTCGATCACCGAGCCGCCGGAAATCCTCGGCGGCATGATCGGCGGCGCCCTCGTCGGCACCTTCCTCGGCGTGTTCCTCGCCTACGGCCTCGTCGGACCGATGGCCAACCGCCTGAAGGAAATCGTCGAGGGAGACGGCGCCTTCTACAAGATCATCCAGTCTGTGCTGGTCGCCCACCTGCACGGCAACGCGGCGCAGATTTCGGTCGAGATCGGCCGCGGCGACGTTCCGTCGACGGCCCAGCCCTCGTTCTCCGAGCTGGAGGAAGCCCTCTCCGCCGCGCCGGCCGACGCCTGATCTCACGGTTCCCTCACGCGTCCTCAAACGTGATCACGCGGCCGGGAACACCCGTGCGTTTCGCCGGTTAGCTCCCGGACAGATCGAAGAAGCGGGCGGAGGGGTTCGTCCGCATGATCGTCGGAGGAATCCAGATGCGACTCATTTCACTGACCGTGGCCGCCGCCGGCGCCCTGGCCCTGGCCGCCTGCTCGGGCGGCGGGGAAGACACCGCCGCGACCGACGCGGCGGCCACCGGCGCCGACACCGGAGCCATGGCTCCCGCCGACGGCTCGATGGCCCCGGCCGACGGCGCCATGGCCCCGACCGACGGGACCATGGGCACGACCACCCAGGACGGCACGATGACCAACCCCGACGGCACGACCGGAACCACCGGCTCCACGCCGCCGACCCTGCCCGAGGACGGCGCTACGGGAACGACCCCGCCGGCGCAGTAATCCAGCCGTTACGGCAAGAAGAGGGGTCGCCGCCGGCGGCCCCTTTTTCGTGCATCGGCATCGTGTTCACGAAGCCGTGAGAAATCGCTTGCGCGTCCGGTCACGTTCCCGTTATCACCGGGCTGCGGGGATTCATGACCCCGCATCACCCTTCTGAAGGACAACCCAATGCGCATCACCGCTCTGATCGCCGCCTCGGCCGCCGCTCTGGCCCTGGCCGCCTGCCAGCCGGCCACCGAAGAAGCTCCGGCCGCCGACGCCGCCGCTGCTGACGCCGCCGCCGAAACCGCGACCGACGCCGCCGCGACCGCCGACGCCGCCGCCGCTGACGCCGCCGCCGCCGCTGGCGACGCCGCTGCTCCGGCCGCCGACGCCTCGATGGCTCCGGCCGCCGACGCCGCTGCCGCTCCGGCCGCGACCGAAGAGAAGGCCGCTCACTAAGAGCGACTTCCTGACCGGCTTTCCGCCGGTCGGCAAAAAGACGAAGGGCCGTCCTCCGGGGCGGCCCTTTTTCTGTGTGCGCTCGCCGGAGGACGTTCGAAGGGAACGTCGATCGACCGCGGGTATTCCTCTGGTCGGACCAAAGCTCTGCAGAGGACACCCCATGCGCCTGATCCCCCTCATCGCCGCGTCGACCGCCGCCCTGGCCGTCGCCGCCTGCCAGAACAACGCTGACGAAACGGCCGCCGCGACCGGCGACGAGAGCCCGGCGGCCGCCGACGCCGGAATGGACGCCGCCGCCGCCTCTGCGAACGGAACCATGGCCGCCGAGGCGGCCGGCGAAGCGGGATCCGCAGGCGCCGGGCGAGCGGCGGGCGGGCGTAGCGGTTCGGCCGGGGCCGAGTCGATGGACAGCCCGACCGGGCGCGGCCTGAATGACGGCGCCATGGCGCCGACGGTCCGCAGCGGAAGCGCCGCCGACCCCGGGATCGACCCCGCCAACCAGACCGACACCGAGCGCCGGCTCGACCCGCCGCAGAACCCGCCGGCGGGCTGACGCCTCCGGCCCGCCTTTCCGGTTGCGCACAGCGACCGGCGCGCTAGGGGGAGGCGATGACCGAGGATCGCTCGCCCCGGCTGGAATGGGCCGAAGACGGAACGCCGCGCTCCGCCCGCTTCGGCGACGTCTACTTTTCGCGGGAAGACGGTCTGGCCGAGAGCCGCGCCGTCTTCCTCGCCGGGTGCGGTCTTCCCGAAGCCTGGGCCGGCCGACCCCGCTTCACGGTGGGCGAGCTCGGCTTCGGGACCGGCCTCAACATCGCCGCCCTGCTCGACCTCTGGCGCCGCACGCGTCCGGCCGGCGGCCGGCTGCAGGTGTTTTCGGTCGAGGGTTTCCCGATCGATCGCGACGAAGCCGTTCGGGCGCTCTCGGCCTGGCCGGAGCTGGCGGAGGTTGCGACGGCCCTGACCTCGGTCTGGCCGGCGCCCACGCCCGGCTTCCATCGACTGGATCTGCCGGCGTTCGACTGCACGATCGATCTGGGAATCGGCGACGCCGCGGAGATGCTGGCGCAGTGGTCGGGAAAGGCCGACGCCTGGTTCCTGGACGGCTTCGCGCCCTCGACCAATCCGGGCATGTGGTCCGATGCGGTGCTGGACGGCGTCGCCGCCCGCTCCGCGCCGGGCGCGCGCCTCGCGACCTTCACTGTCGCAGGAGCGGTCCGCCGCGGGCTGGCGGACCGGGGCTTCGTCGTGGAGAAGCGCCCCGGCCACGGCCGCAAGCGCGAGCGGCTGGAGGCGCGGCGTGGGGGACCTCCCGCCGGCGCCCGCCGCCCATCGGTGGCCATCGTCGGCGCCGGCATCGCAGGCGCCGCCCTGACGCGGGCCTTCCGTCACCTCGGCCTTGAGCCGCTGGTCATCGAGGCCGATGCGCCCGGGGCGGGCGGCAGCGGGTTCCCCGTCGGCCTCGTCACGCCACGGCTCGACGCCGGCGACCGGGACATCGCCGCCCTTTATGCGCAGGCGCTGGAGCGGGCCGGCGACCTTTACGCCCGCACGCCGGACGCGATTGCGAGCCGGGGCGTGCTGCAGCTCGAGCAGACGCCCCGGGACGCCCGCCGCCACGCCACGATCGCGGCCCAGGACATCTGGACGCCAGAGGCGATGAGCCTGCTCGACGCCCCGGCGTGCCGGGATCGGCTGGGCGAGGCCGTGGACGCCGGCGGACTGTGGATGCGCGATGCGCTCGCGGTTCGGCCGCGTCGGATCCTCGACGCCTGGCTTGCGGACGTCCGCCTGCTCAGGAGCACGGTGGCGGGGGCGGTGCGGACGCCGACCGGCTGGCGGCTGCAGGACGCCGCGGGCGACGCCCTTGCGGAGGCGGACGTCGTGGTGCTGGCGGCCGGCTGGGGCGCCGCCGCCCTGGCGCCCGGTCTGTCGCTGGCGCCGGTCGCCGGGCAGACGGACTGGATTGAGCAGGACCCGACCCTGGCCGCCGCAGTCGCCTGGGGAGGCTACGCGGCGCCCGCCGGGCCCGGCCTCCTGTTCGGGGCGACGCATGTCCGCGGCGAGACGGCCCCCCGCGTCAGCGAGGAGGCCAGTGCGGCCAATCTGGCGACGCTCGCCGCGCGCCTTCCACGGCTGGCCGCCCGCGTCGCAGCCGCCGGCCCGTCGCAGGCGCGGACGGCCGTGCGGGCGACGACGCCGGACCGGCTGCCGGTCGCCGGCGCCCTGGACGAGGGACTGTTCGTTCTCGGCGGTCTCGGTTCCCGCGGCCTCTGCGCCGCCCCCCTGCTGGCCGAACACGTCGCCGCCCGCGCCGTCGACGAGTCCTCGCCCTTACCCGCTAACCTTGCATGGCGCGTCGACCCGGCGCGCTTCAATGGCCCTTGCGCGGCCCGTGAGAAAGGAACAGGCTGCCCCGGTCGAAACACCGGGAGTTGAGCTGATGCGCGTTTCCCTTCTCGTCGGCCTCGGGCTGTCCGCGGCCCTCGGCGCCTGCGCGCCGACCACGCCCCCCGCCGGAACACAGATGGCGGGCGCGCCGCGCCAGTGCTTCAGCATCCAGCAGGTGGAGAACTTCCGCCAGGGCCGGTCGGACCAGGTGTTCATCCGCGTCGCCCGCGATGACGTCTATGAGCTGAACGGCGCGGGCTGCTTCGATCTGGATGCGGCCATCCAGCTCTCCCTCGTTCCCGAGGGCGCAGGCGCGACCGGCACCCGCCTGTGCACCGGCGACTGGGCCCGGGCCGTCGTGCCCGGAGCCACGTCCGCCCGGAGCACCTGTCGCGTCCGGATCGCGCGCAAGCTGACGCCCGAGGAGATCGCCGCCCTGCCGGCGGCCCACCGCCCGTAGGCGATCGGCCCCCGTCGGCGCCGGCTCAGCCCTTCTGGGCGTAGCCCAAGCGCCGGTTGAGCCGCTCCAGCAGGTCGATGGCCGTATCGGCGATCACCGAGCCGGGCGGGTAGACGGCCGCCACGCCGGCGTCCAGCAGCGGCTGCACGTCGGCGGGCGGGATCACCCCGCCCACGACCACGGTGATGTCCTCCCGCCCCAGCTTCTTCAGCTCGGCGATCAGCTCCGGCGCGAGCGTCAGGTGGCCGGCCGCCAGCGACGAGGCGCCGACCGCGTGGACGTTCTTCTCCACCGCCTCGCGCGCCGCCTCGGCCGGGGTCTGGAACAGCGAGCCGGCGGTGACCTCGAAGCCGAGATCGCCATAGGCGGTCGCCACCACCTTCTGGCCGCGGTCGTGTCCGTCCTGGCCGAGCTTGGCGATCAGGATGCGCGGCGGTCCGCCGTCGTTGTCGACGAAGGCCGCGACCATGTCGCGCGCGCGGCTGACCTTCGGGTCGGCCCCGGCCTCGCGGCCGTAGACGCCGGACACCGTGCTGACCGTGGCCACGTGCCGGCCGAACGCCGCCTCCAGCGCGTCCGAGATCTCCCCGACCGTCGCCTTGGCCCGGGCCGCCTGCACCGACAGCTCCATCAGGTTGGCGTTGCTGCGCGCCCCGTTGGTCAGCGCCTCCAGCGCGGCCTGCGTCGCCGCCTCGTCCCGCTCGGCGCGCAGCCGCTTCAGCTTGTCGATCTGGGCGGCCAGCACGGCGGCGTTGTCCACCTTGAGCACCGGAATGTCGTCGACATGGTCGGCGAGGTATTTGTTCACGCCCACCACCGTCTGCTGACCGGTGTCGATCCGGGCCTGGGTCCTGGCCGCCGACTCCTCGATGCGCAGCTTGGGCACCCCGGCTTCGATGGCCTTCGCCATGCCGCCCAGGGCCTCGACCTCGGCCATGTGGGCGCGGGCCTTTTCCGCCAGTTCATGGGTCAGGCGTTCGACGTAGAAGCTGCCGCCCCACGGATCGATGACCCGGGTCAGGCCGGTCTCCATCTGCAGCAGCAGCTGGGTGTTGCGGGCGATGCGGGCCGAGAAGTCGGTCGGGAGGGCGAGGGCCTCGTCGAGGCTGTTGGTGTGCAGGCTCTGGGTCTGACCGCCGGCTGCGGCCATGGCCTCGACCATGGTGCGGCTGACGTTGTTGAACACATCCTGGGCCGCCAGCGACCAGCCGGAGGTCTGGCAGTGGGCCCGCAGGGACAGGGAGCGCGGATCCTTGGCGCCGAATTTCGACACCGCCTCGGCCCACAGCAGACGGCCGGCGCGCAGCTTGGCCACCTCCATGAAATAGTTCATGCCGATGGCCCAGAAGAAGCTGAGCCGCGGCGCGAAGCGGTCGACGTCCATCCCCGCCGCCACGCCCGCCTTCAGGTATTCGACCCCGTCGGCGAGGGTGTAGGCGAGCTCCAGATCGGCCGAGGCCCCGGCCTCCTGCATGTGGTAGCCGCTGATCGAGATGGAGTTGAAGCGCGGCGTTTCCTGCGCGGTCCAGGCGAAGATGTCCGACACGATCCGCATGCTGGGCGCGGGCGGATAGATGTAGGTGTTGCGGACCATGAACTCCTTGAGGATGTCGTTCTGGATGGTCCCGGTCAGGGCCGCGTGGGGCACGCCCTGCTCTTCCGCCGCCACGACGTAGAGCGCCAGCACCGGCAGGACGGCGCCGTTCATGGTCATCGACACGCTCATCTTGTCGAGCGGGATGCCGTCGAACAGGGTCCGCATGTCGTAGATGGAATCGATGGCCACCCCGGCCATGCCGACGTCGCCCTTCACCCGCGGGTGGTCGGAGTCGTAGCCCCGGTGGGTCGCCAGGTCGAAGGCGATCGACAGCCCCTTCTGACCGGCGGCGAGGTTCCGCCGGTAGAAGGCGTTCGACTCCTCCGCCGTCGAGAAGCCGGCGTACTGCCGGATGGTCCACGGATTGGAGGCGTACATGGTGGGATAGGGCCCGCGCACATAGGGCGCGATCCCCGGCAGGCCATGGACGAAGTCCAGTCCCTCGACGGCCTCCGGCGCATAGGCCGGCGCGACCGTCAGCCCCTCCGGCGTCAGCCACGGCTCGCGCGCCGGACCGACGCCGGTCGAGGCGAGGTCAAGCGGGAGCTTCGCGAAGTCGGGAAAACTCATCGGGCCGCTCCTTCGGCTTCGAACGGGGCGGCGAGGCGGATCGGCGCCAGCGGGGCGCAGACGTCGCCGCCGCCCGCCGCCGGAGCCGGGCCCGCCGCGCCGGCGGGGGCGGGGCGGGGCTCCGCATCGACGAACTTCGTCACCCCCACCAGGTGCTCGTTCCCCGCGCCCAGGGCGTGCTCCAGCGCGTGCCGGGCGCGCGCCACCTGCGGCTGGATCAGGTCGCCGCGCAGGGCCTCGACGATTCCGCCCTCGGCTTCGATGGCGCGGAAGGCCTCCCAGCCCGCCTCGGCCAGTTCGCGCGTCCGGTGATCCAGGAACCACGACCCGGACGCCGGATCGTCGACCCGCCCGAGGTTCGCCTCCTCCATCAGCACCAGCTGGGTGTTGCGCGCCTGCCGCCGGGCGAAGGCGTCGGGCAGACCCTGCGCGCGGGTGAAGCCGTCCAGCACCACCGCCTCGGCCCCGCCGACGGCGCCGGCGAACCCGGCCGCGGTCAGCCGCAGCAGGTTCGGCCACGGGTCGCGCGCCGCCAGCATGCGCCGCGAGGAGCGCGCCTCGACCGTCGCCGCGGTTTCCGCCCCGAACGCCCGGCTGATCGAGCGCCACATCAGCCGCAGCGCGCGGATCTTGGCGAGGCTGTCGAAATACGCCTGGTCCACGGCCACGCCGAGGACCAGCCCCTGCAGGGCGCGCTCGACGGGGAGGCCGGCCTCCACCGCCGCCTTCACCAGGGCCACGGCGCTGGCCGCCGCGAAGCCCAGCTCCTGGCCGATCGAGCCTCCGGCCTCGTGCGCCACCCGGCCGGAGGCGAGGAAGAAGCGGGCGTCCGGATAGGTCCCGGCGTGGCGCGCCGCCGCCTGCCCCGCCGCGGCCAGATGATCCTCCATCCTCTCCGGCGAGGCGCCGGTCCCGGCGAAGGCCGAGACCGGGTCCATGTGGAACAGCAGCCTCGCCCGCGGCGCGGCCCGGGCCGCGGCGGCCAACGCGTCCGTCGCCGCCGGTCCCGCGAAGCCGGCGTCCAGGGCGACCGGAGCCAGCTCCAGCGCCACCCCGTCCAGCGCCCGGGCCAGGGCGTCGGCGTCCCCCACGACCGCCCCCGCCAGCAGGATCGAGGCCGCCCCGCCCTCGAGCGCCGCCAGCGCCTGCGCGTTCGCCTCGCCGGCGTCGTCCGCCTCGACCAGGACCCGGAGGTCCCAGGCCCGGCCGTCGGCGTCCGCGGCGCGCGGCGCGAACAGCGGCTCGACCGCAGTGGCGGCGGCGTAGAGCGGCCGCACCGCAAGGCCGTCGGCGTCGAGATGGACGAGGCTTTCGAGCGGCCGGTCCTTCAGCGCCGTCTCGGCGAGCGCGCGCCACTCGGCGGGCGTCGGGGTCGGAAAGGTCTGCGACATGGCTGCTCCCTTGCCTCCTCCCGGCGGCGGGGTCCAGAGCCCCTGCTCCGCCCGCGCGGCGCCGTCCGCCGATCCCCCGGGTGATCGAATCCCTCCGGAACCTCCTGCGACGGTCAAGGTTCTTCCGGAAAGGAGACCGCTCATGGGCATGACAGATCAGGTGTTTCGCGAAACCCGCGGCGGCGGCGAGGACCGCTGCGACGTCCAGCTGCGCCGCATTCGCGAGGTGATAGCGGAGGCGCGCGATCGCGACAGCGAGGCGGTGCTGGAGGACATCGCGCGCATTCTGGGCGAGCGCGGCCGTCCCGCCGACATCTACCAGAAGCCGCTGGGCTAGGGGGCGGTCAGCACCGCCCCCACCGCGGCGATGCGCTCGACGTCGCGGTAGGCGGGCCGCGCCAGGGTTCCGCCGAACACGTCCGGATCGATCTCCTCCCAGGCGAGGTCCAGCCCCCGCGCCGCGGCGAGGTCGAGCAGGGCCGCCCGCACCGGATCGGCCCCGTCGCGGATCGGGCTGCCGGTGTACAGGATCACACGGCCTCCGGGTGCGAGCCGGTCGACGGACTCCTCCATCCAGCGCAGGCCCAGCTCGATGCCGCGCACGCCGCCGTCCCGGTAGACCCGGCCGCCCTCGCCGGCGATGTACGGCGGATTGGCCACGATCAGGTCGAACCGGCCCGCTGTTCCCTCCAGACCCGGCCCCTCGACCGCACGGACCGGCAGGGCGGCGTGGCGGGCGTTGGCGGCGAACAGCCGGAGCGCCCCGCGGTTCACGTCGGTCCCGGTCACCTCGGCCAGCGGGTTGCGCGCCGCCAGCGTCAAGGCCCCGGCCCCCGCGCCGACGCCGATGTCGACGGCGCGGGTGAAGGCCGGCCGCCGGTCCAGCTCCTGCCGCAGGAAGCGGACGAAGCGGTAGGAGTCCGGACCCAGAAAGACCGCGTCGCGACCGGCGCCGGGCGCCGAGTGGAGGTGGAGCCGGTCCTCGATCGAACTGACCCGCAGGCTCGACCTGAGCAGATCGTCCCCCGCCGGCTCGACCGCCCGGGCCGCGAGCAGGGCGTCGAACAGCGCCGGCGGCAGCTCGCCGGGGGCGAACGCCAGCGACCAGCCGAACACGTCGCGCAGCGAACCGGCTCGCGCCCGCTCGCGCCGTCCCGCGACGCGGGCGTGGGTGGAGGGCGTCGGCTGGACGAAGTCGTAACCGGCCGCCGAGAGGCGATCGAGCAGCTCGACCTGCGCCGCCTCCACGGTCCGGAGCGCGGCCGGGGCCTGCTCCAGCGGCTCGGCGGTCAAGCGGTCCTCAGTTCGGCTTGCGGTCCCCAGAGGCGCTCGCGATAGGCCTCGAAACAGGCCGCGCCGGCCATCAGCCGCATCACCGCGCCCTCGGCGAGGCTGCGGATCACGTCCGGCCGCGTCTCCGCCAGCGGCACGAGCACCTCGGCGTTCCAAGCCCTGGAATGCTCCACGTCCAGCGTCGCATGCAGGGCGTAGTACTTCCGCTCCGGCCCGACGTTGAGGCGCTTCAGCCCGGCGGCGACGTGCGCGGCCCGCCACGGCGCGGTCAGCTCCACCACGCCCAAGGCGCCCAGGGCGTGGAAGGCGTAGCGCCGGTTCATCGAGAAGGCGACCAGCACATTGCCCAGCGCCAGCGACGGCCACACCGTCTCCTCGATGGTCGGGTGCAGGTCGAGATGGTCGGCCAACTTCTGCAGCATCGGCCCGTGCATGCCGGCCTGGTTGCCGCGGCCCATCTCGTCCCAGTAGTTGCGGGCCAGCTCCATCTTCGGCCGGTCCGGCATGCGCACCTGGGCCATCGCGACGAGATCGTCGAAGCCGGCCTCGCCCGCCACTTCCTGAAGCAGGAACCAGCGCATCTGCTCGAGGTCGGCCTCTTCCGCCAGCCACGGGAACAGCGGGTCGTTCTCGCCCGGGCCCTTCCCCTGCAGCGCCTCGAACCACCGGACGAAGTCGGCCGGATTCGTCGGCAGGTCCGCCAGCCAGGGTTCGGCCGCCTTGCGCATCCGCTCGATGAAGGCGCCTTCGACCAGCACCATCTCGGCGTCCTCGCGGGCGTGGGCGATCCAGTCCTCCGTCGGCGTGCCCGGACGCAGGCGCCGGCTGTTCCAGCGCGTCAGGCGCTGGTGGAAGCCCGCCGGGTCGGCGGCTTCCGGGCGAAGCAGGGTGAGATTGTCGGCCGGACTCATGGCGATGGCTCCCGTCGGGTTGGGACCGCAATACGCTTCGCAGCCCGTCCGGTTCCGCCCCCGGCGGCCTTTCGCTCTGTCGCTTTTCCTACACAGGAACCGCCTGAAATCCCGCGCATTTTCGGGACTTAACGGAGACCTGAAATGAACGGCTCAGGCTACAGCTGGACCCTCCGCCCCGAGGGCGATCAGTGGCGCTGGATGGCGGTGGATCGCGACACCCAGACGGTCCTCACCCAAGGCCTCGCCCGCACCCGCGCCGAGGCGGCCGCCTTCCTCGCCCGCGCCATGTCGCTCGGCGTGCTGGCGCAACGCGAGGCGCTCACCGCATGACCGGGATCATCGGGGGACAGCGCCCGCTGCGGGTGCTCGAGCGCGCCGTCTACCGCGGCCCGCATCTCTACAGCGCGCGACCCATGATCCGCGTGCAGCTGGATCTGGGCGAGCTGGAACAGTGGCCGACGGACCGGATGCCGGGCTTCGTCGAGGCCCTGCTGGCCCGCCTGCCGGGACTGGCGCGGCACGGCTGCTGCTACGGCGCGCCGGGCGGCTTCGTTCGCCGCCTGAACGAGGGCACCTGGCCGGGACACGTGATCGAGCATGTCGCGCTGGAGCTGCAGAGCGCCGCCGGCGCCCGGACCACCCGGGGCAAGACGCGCTCGGTGCGCGGCCGGCCCGGCGTCTACAACGTCATGTACGCCTACGAGGACGAGGACGCCGGCCTGCTCGCCGGCCGGCTCGCCATCGAGCTCGTGCTGGACCTGTTGCCCGCGGAGCTCCGCGCGACCGAGGGGCTGGACCGTCTCGCGCCTCGCCCCGGCGCGTTCGACGGACAGCCCGCGTCGGCCGTGGCCGCCGTCGCGGCCGCCCTCCGGAAGACCGCCTTCGGTCCCAGCACCCAGGCGCTCGTCGACGCGGCGCGGCGGCGCGGCATCCCGGTCGAACGCCTCAATGGCCAGAGCCTGCTGCAGCTCGGCTGGGGCGCCAATCAGCGCCGGCTGCGCGCCAGCGTGACCGACCGCACCGGCTTGGTGGCGGCCGAGTCGGCGGGCGACAAGGCCGAGGCCAAGGCGCTGCTGGACCGGATCGGCGTTCCCGTGGCCCGCGGCGCTGTGGTGCGCGATGCGGAGGAACTCGTCGCCGCCGCCGCCCGCCTGCGCGCTCCGCTGGTGGTGAAGCCGCTGGACGGCAATCACGGGCGCGGCGTCACCACCGGCCTGCGCACCGCGGACGAGCTGCGCGGGGCGTTCGTGGAGGCGATCCGTCACAGCCGCCGGGTCATCGTCGAGGAGCAGCTTCCCGGCCGCGATCACCGCATCCTCGTCGTGGACGGACAGGTCGTCGCCGTGGCCGAGCGCCGGCCGCCGCTGGTCGTCGGCGACGGCGTCCACACCGTGGCCGAACTGGTCGAGCAGGTGAACGCCGACCCCCGCCGCGGGTCGGGACATGAGGCCGTGCTGACCCGCATCCGCCTCGACGCGGCCGCCCTTGAGGTGCTGGCCCGGCAGGATCTCGCCGCGGACTCCGTCCCCGCGCCCGGCCGGGAGGTGCTGCTGCGCACCGCCGCCAACCTCTCGGCCGGCGGCACGGCCGTGGACCGCACCGCCGAGATTCATCCCGACAATGCGTCGATCGCCCGGCGGGCGGCGCTGGCCATCGGCCTCGACGTGGCCGGGGTCGACCTGCTGGCCCCCGACATCACCCGCTCCATCCGGGAGACCGGCGGCGGCGTGGTCGAGGTCAACGCCGCGCCCGGCCTGCGCATGCACCTCGCCCCCTCGGAGGGCCAGGCCCGCGACGTCGCGCAGCCGATCATCGCCTCCCTGTTCCCGCGCGGCGCGCCGGCCCGCATCCCCCTGCTGGCCGTCACCGGCACCAACGGCAAGTCCACCGTCGGCCGGATGGTCGCGCACATCTTCCGCGCCCAGGGCAAGGTCGTCGGCCTCACCAACACCAGCGGCGTCTACGTCGGCGGCGAACAGGTGCTCGCCGCCGACTCCAGCGGGCCGAAAAGCGCCCGCATGGTGCTGCGGGATCCCACGGTGGAGGTGGCGGTGCTGGAGTGCGCCCGCGGCGGCATCCTCCGCGAGGGGCTGGCCTTCGACCGGTGCGACGTGGGCGCCGTGCTGAATGTCCAGTCCGACCATCTCGGCATGAAGGGGATCGACACCCTGGAGGACCTCGCCTCGGTCAAGTCGGTGGTGGTCGAGAGCGTCTCGCGCCGCGGCGTCAGCGTGCTGAACGCCGACGACCCGCTGACCATCCGCATGGCCCGCCACGCCGGCGGCCGGGTCTGCTGGTTCTCCCTGCGCGGCGGCGACCAGACGCCCGGCTTCGTGCTCAAGCACGTCGCCGACGGCGGCGCAGCCATCCTGCACGACCCGGCCACCGACGAGATCGTGCTGCACGACCGGGGCGCGCGCACGCTTGTGTGCCGGGCCGCCGGCATCCCGGCGACCCTCGGCGGCCATGTCCTGTTCAACGTCCAGAACGCCCTCGCCGCCGCCGCCATGGCCTGGGGCGCCGGGGTCCCGCCCGCCGCCATCGGCGAGGCGCTGGCGAGCTTCCGCTCCACCTTCGAGCAGAACCCCGGCCGCATGAACGTCCACGAGGACCACGGCTTCCGCGTCATCCTCGACTACGCCCACAATCCGGAGGCGCTGCGCGCCCTCGGCCGCGTCGTTTCCGCCCTCCGCCCCGCCGGCCATCGCAGCATCTGCATGATCAGCACGCCGGGCGACCGGCGCGAGGCCGACATCCGGCAGATGGGGGAGATCGGCGCCGAGCATTTCGATCTCATCGTCTTCCGCGAGTCGCCGGACAACCGCGGCCGGGGCAGGGGCGAGGTGATGCGCCTGATGCGCGAGGGGGCCCTGGCCGCCGGCTGCGACCCCGCCCGCATCCACGAGGTGCACGAGGAGTCGGAGGCGGCCGAGCTCTGCCTCCGCCTGGCCGAACCCGACGATCTCGTGATCCTCACCCCGACCCGGGTGGAGGCGGTCTGGAAGATCATCCAGGACTTCCGCCCGTCGCGTCCCGGCGCCGGCCCGGACGCCGGCCACATCGTGCTGGAGCCGCCGCATGGCTGATCGCAAGGGACCGCTGCTGATCATCGGCGGCCACGAGGACAAGGCGGGCGACAAGGTCATCCTCGACGCCCTCGCCCGCCGGCTCGACGGCGGCCGGCTGGTGATCGCCACCGTCGCCTCGCATGAGCCGGACGGCTATTTCGAGGCCTACCAGAAGGCCTTCGCCGGCCTCGGCGTCACCGACCTCGTCGAGCTCTACGTCAACGAGCGCTCGGACAGCGCGGCGGAACAGGCCCTGTCGAAGCTGGACGGCGCGGCCGGCGTCTTCTTCACCGGCGGGGACCAGCTGCGCATCTCCAGCCAGATCGGCGACACGCCGATCGAGCGGCGGATCAAGGCGATGCACGCCGCCGGCGGCGTCATCGCCGGCACCTCCGCCGGCGCCTCGGTGATGAGCGAGACCATGCTGGTCAAGGGGCCGAGCGCCGAGTCCTACCGCATCGGCGAGCTGCACATGGCGCCCGGCCTCGGCCTGATGCGCCACGTCATCATCGACCAGCATTTCGCCGAGCGCGGCCGCTACGGCCGCCTCCTCGGCGCCGTGGCCCACAACCCGCGCCTGCTGGGCGTCGGCGTCGACGAGGACACCGCCCTGCTGGTCGAGGGCGACGAGGGCCGGGTGCTGGGGTCAGGGGCGGTCTATGTCGTCGACGGCGAGGGGGCGACGCACTCGAACATCGCCGAGGCCCGCGCCGACCGCGCCCTGTCGATCTTCGACGTGCGCACCCACGTGCTGTCCAGCGGCGACCGCTTCGAGTTCCCCCACCGCCGCCCGACCGCCGGTCCCCACGACGCCTGACCACGCGCCGCGCTGCGCGCCCAAGGCGGCGATCGACGGCGGCGTCCACGCGCGGGAATGACCCCGGCCCCTCCGGCTGTCGCCCTCTCGCGGCCCCCGGCGCGACATTCCTTTGCAGGACCAAGGCGACGCCCCCGGCGCGCCGGAGCAGACGTTCGTCCGCGGATTCTGGCGACTCTCCGGGCAGGCAGCCAAGACTGACGGAGGCCTGCTGTGGCTCGTCCCCAGCGGCCGCTTCCGACCTGGAGCTGACCATGGGCGTACCTGGCGCACCGGCCACGCCGAATGCGTGGAGGTCGTGGGTTCCGGCGACTTCGAGGTCGGTCAGGCCAGACGCCGGAGGGGCGCAAGGACGCCTGCGGAGACCAGGGCGGCGACGGCGGCCGCAAGGAAGACCGCGGTCAGCGGCAGGCCCAGACCCAGCAGGACGGCGGCCGAGGCCGGGGCCAGGCTCTGCGGCAGGGCGATCGCCATGTTCATCACCCCCAGATCGCGCCCGGCCGCCGTCCGGTCGGGCAGGATTTCGGCCGTCATGGCCGCGACCGTGGTGGCGTGCAGGCCGTGGGCCGCGCCGAACAGCAGCTGGCCCGCCAGCGGCCCCGGCCAGGCCGGCCAGACCACCATCAGGGCCAGCGCCGCGGCCATGCCGAGGCCGCCGGCGACGACGAAGATCCGGCGTCTCCGCAGCCGGTCGGAGCCCACGCCGCCGACGAAGCCGCCGAGCGCCGCCGCCCCGGTGGAGGCGACGAGGAGCGCGCCGAACAGTTCGAGGGCGGACCATCCCTGCGGCCGTCCGTCGGGCAGCTCCTGCAGCAGGAACAGCAGGAAGAGGGTGTTGATCGCCACCGCGCTCTCGATCAGCAGGCGCGAGACGAAGGTCCAGAAGAACCGTCTGTCTCCCAGGGCCTCGAAAGACAGCCGCGGCGCCGCGGCGGCGACGCGCGGCGCCGCGGGTTCGCGCAGGGTGAGGGCGAAGGGCAGGATCATCATCGCGGCCACGGCGATCACGACCCCGAACTGCAGGGCGGGCGAGCCCGCCAGCCGGGTCACGACCACCGCCGTGAACAGGTTGGCGACGGGCAGGGCGGCCCCGGCCCAGGCCGAGACCAGGCCTTTCTGGTCGTCGGCCACCATGTCCGGGACGAGGGCGGTGAGCGGCGCGTACACGGCGTTGACGGCCAGCTGAAAGGCCACCACGCCCAGGGCCAGCTGCAGCGGACCGGTCGCTCCGCCGATCAGGGCCAGGGCCGCGGCGACCAGCGTCAGGCCGGCCAGGATCCATGGCCGCCGCCGGCCGAGCGGGCTCCGCGTGCGATCGCTCAGGCTGCCGAACAACAGATTGGCCCCGGCGGCGGTCAGCCCGCCCAGAATGGCCATCTGACTGAGCAGCAGGGCCTTGTCCGCGCCGCCGATCATCTCGGCCTTGCCGGGCAGCAGCAGCGTCAGCACCGGAATGAAAGAGATGAAGGCCCCGGCCTGGGCCGCACCGTAACCGAGGATGAACCAGCGGGACCGATGGGATGGCGTCGACTCGGCGGCGGGGGCGATCATGCCGACATATGAGGTCGCCCTGCGCGTCGCGTCGACCTATTGTAGAGCCTTGCGCGGCGCGGAGGCGCGCCCCTGTCTTTGGGAGGGAGCTTGACGTCCAGGAAACCGACCATCGACGACGTGGCGCGACAGTCCGGGGTCGGCCGCACCACCGTCTCGCGCGTGCTCAACGGGGGCCCCAATGTCCGGCCCGAGGTGCGCGACCGGGTGCTGGCGGCGGTGGCGGCGCTGAACTACCGGGTCAACCCGCAGGCCCGCTCCCTCGCCGGCGGACGCAGCCGCATGCTGGCCCTGATCCTGGCCTCGGACCTGGAGGCGGAGCCCAATTCCTTCTACGCCTCGGCGCTGGAGCTGGGCGCGCTGCGCGAGTGCCTGGCGCTCGGCTTTCAGCTGATGACCCGCCACGTGGCGCAACAGAGCCCGGACCGGCGCGCACAGGTGCTTGAGCTGGTGACCACCCAGCGTTGCCAGGGCGTGATCCTGACGCCGCCGTTCGCGGACGACGCGACCCTGATCGAGGACATCCGCCGACAGGGTTGCGAGGTTGCAGCGATCTCTCCCGGAGGGCCCGGCCGGTCGGTCGCCGATGGCGTCGGCATCGACGACGAGGCCGGCGGCTACGACATCGCGCGGCGCCTGCTGGATCTCGGACACCGGCGGTTCGCCTTCATCAGCGGCATCGAGGGCCACCTGTCGGCGGAGCAGCGTCTGGACGGGTTGAAACGGGCCCTCGCCGAGCGCGGCCTGGACGACGACGCCGTGACCGTGGTGGGGGGGGATTTCACCTTCCGGTCCGGCAGCGTGCTCGCCGCCCGGCTGTTCGATCAGCCCGATCCGCCCACCGCCCTCGTCTGCGCCAACGACGACATGGCGGCAGGAGCCCTGTCGGCCGCCCATGGACGCGGCCTCGACGTACCGGGGCATCTGTCGATCACCGGCTTCGACGACACCCCGGTGTCGGAGATCGTGTGGCCGCCCCTGACCACCGTGCACCAACCGCTGAAGGACATGGGCGGCGAGGCGGTCCGGCTCATCGCCGCGCGGCTCGCGGGGGCGCGACGAGGCTCAGACTGGCGATTCACGGTCCTGCCCCACGCGGTGGTCGACCGCGCCTCCGCAGGCCGCGCGGCGCCGCGGCTCGCCACCGCCAACGCCAACGCTTGACGCGGCGCTCAGGCCGCTTCCTATTGGAAGCGCTTCCAACAGGAAGCGGCGGATCAACGGTCGCCGCCGCAAGGCCGGAGCGACCGATCAACGGAGGAGGCAGGCCCATGACGAAGCGCATCGCATCGCTCGCGCGCCGGGCGCTGGTTGCAGGCGCGGTTGTCGCGACCCTGGGGATGACGGCCTGCGCCAGCGCTGCGGCGGAGCCGTCCGCCCGGGTCTGGATGACCTCTGGCGATCGCAGCCGGTTGTTGTCGGAACAGGCCCCGCTGCGCTTCGCGGCGTCTCCGGGCGCGGAAGGCGCCGCCGTCGTCGTGGATCCGCGCCGTCCGTTTCAGGAGATGGTCGGCTTCGGCGCGGCGATCACCGACGCCTCGGCCTGGCTGATCCAGACGCGGCTGGACCACGACCGGCGCGACGCCTTGCTGCGCGAACTGTTCGGTCGGGAGGAGGGCGGACTCGGGTTCAGCTTCACCCGTGTAACCATCGGCGCCTCGGACTTCTCGCTGGACCATTACAGCCTCGCCGACACGCCGGACCCGACCCTGGCGACCTTCTCGACGGCGCGAATGGAAGAGTACGTCTTCCCGACGGTTCGCGCCGCGGTCGCGATCAATCCCGACCTCAAGGTGATGGCTTCGCCGTGGAGCGCGCCGGGCTGGATGAAGACGACCGGATCGATGATCCAGGGCCAGCTGAAGAAGGAATTCTATCCGACCTACGCCGAGTATTTCCGCCGCTATATCGACTCGGCGGCGGCGCACGGCGTGCCCACGGACTATCTCAGCATCCAGAACGAGCCCGACTTCGAGCCGGACAGCTACCCCGGCATGCGCTGGGGACCGGAGGGCCGGGCCGAGTTCGTGGGCGGACACCTCGGGCCCCTGCTGCGGAGCGCCGGCATCGAAATCCGGATTCTCGACTGGGACCACAACTGGGATCAGCCGCAACAGCCCCTGACCGTGCTGGCCGACGCGCGGGCCCGCGAGTTCGTCGCCGGCGTCGCCTGGCACTGCTACGCCGGCGACGTCGCGGCCCAGAGCCATGTCCGCGACGCCTGGCCGGACAAGGACGTCTTCTTCACCGAATGCTCGGGCGGCGAATGGACTCCCGCCTTCGCCGACAGCTTCACCTGGACGATGAAGACCCTGATCATCGGGTCGACCGGACACTGGGCGCGCGGCGTGCTGATGTGGAATCTGGCCCTCGACGAGAACTACGGGCCCCATGCGGGCGGCTGTGGCGACTGCCGGGGCGTGGTCACCATCGACAGCCGCACCGGCGAGGTCAGGCGGAACCAGGAATACTACGCTTTCGGCCACGCCAGCCGCTTCGTTCGCCCCGGCGCACGGCGCGTGGCCTCGGCCGTGACCGGGGGCCTGCAGGCCGTGGCCTTCGTCAATCCTGACGGCGAGCGGGCGCTGATCGTCCTCAACGAAGGGACCGCGCCGGTCGCGTTCGAAATCCGCGAGGGCGATCAGGGCGCCGCCGCCGAACTGCCGCCGCAGACCGCCGCAACCTATGTCTGGAAAGCGCTCGACTGACGGGCCCGGCGCATCCGTCCCCGCCCGATCGTTGCAGGTCGTGATCTGCAGAACCGGGATTTGGATTGCGCCGCACAGTCAATTCGGTTACCCGTTGGAAGCGCTTCCAACTCCGTCCTTGGCGGATCGGGCGGCGAAACAAAAAGGGACGTGCGGCTCAAGGGTCCACGCCGGGGAAACAACAGGGGGTATTCATGCGGAGCCAGTTCGCAGCCGCTCGGGGATTCGGCGCCGTCTCGCCGTCACGGCTTTGTCTGACAGTGTCCGCCCTCGCCCTGGCGCTGGCTGCGCCGGGCGTCGCGGTCGCACAGGATCCGACCGGCGGTCAGGATGAGCCGGTCACGGAGATTGACGAGGTCATCGTCACCGGCCTGCGTCGCGGTCTGGCGGACTCGATCAGCATCAAGCGCAACGAGACCTCGATCGTCGAGGCCGTCTCGGCCGAGGATATCGGCAAGCTGCCGGACGTCTCGATCGCCGAGTCGATCGCCCGCCTGCCCGGCCTCGCCGCCCAGCGCGTCAACGGCCGCGCCCAGGTGATCTCCATTCGCGGTCTCGCGCCCGACTTCACCACCACCCTGCTGAACGGCCGCCAGCAGGCCAGTTCAGGCGACAACCGGGCGGTCGAGTTCGACCAGTATCCGTCCGAGCTGCTGTCCGGCGTGGTCATCTACAAGACGCCGGACGCCGAGATTTCCGGCATGGGCCTGTCGGGAACCGCCGACCTGCGCACCGTCCGCCCGCTCGAATTCGGCCGCCGGGCCACCGCCGTGAACCTGCGCGGCGAGACGGTCGAGGGGAGCAGCCTGAATGACGACGTCGACAATTTCGGCGGCCGTTTCTCGATCAGCTATATCAACCAGTTCGCGGATGACACCCTGGGCCTGGCGCTTGGCTACGCCCACCTCAATTCCCCGTCCCAGAACCGGCACTACAAGGCCTACGGCTACGAAGCCTTCGGCGGCGTGTGCGAGCCGACCCCGGCCAATCCCTGCTCGCCGGAATCGGTGACCCCGGACAGCGCCGACGACGCCCTGATCCTGAACGGCCAGGAGCTGTTCGCGACCTCGCGCCTCAACAAGCGCGACGCCGTGATCGGCATCCTGGAGTGGCGGCCGAACGATCGCCTCCATTCCACGCTCGACCTCTACTATTCGAAATTCGACCAGGAGGAGACCATGCGCGGCGCGCAGTGGTTCTCCAACGCCTGGGCCGACAGCGCCTATTTCACCAATGTCGAGACCGAGGATCGCGGCGGTTCGCTGTTCGCCCGCAGCGGCACGCTGAACGGCGGCGTCCCGATCATCCGCAACGACTACAACACCCGCGAGGACGAGCTGTTCTCGGCCGGGCTGAACACCGAATACGAGATCGACGAGCGGACCCGGTTCGAGGCCGACCTGTCGTACTCGACCAACCAGCGGCGCGAGCAGATCCTCGAGACCTACGCCGGCTACGGCCTGGGACCGCAGGGCGGGGGGCGGACGCTCGACACCATCACCTTTGAGGTCAATGACGACGGCTATCCGACCTACAGCGAGGGCCTGAACTACGCCGACGCCTCCCAGGTCTCGCTGGGCGACCGCGCGCCCTGGGGCGGCTGGGGTCACGACGGCGCCATCCGCTTCCCCGACGTGGAGGAGCGGATCTATTCCGCCGACCTGAAGTTCGAACGCGACCTCTCCGGGATCATTCACACCGTCAGCGCCGGCGTGAACCTGGCCAACCGCAACAAGACCAAGCGCGTCGACGACTTCGATCTGTTCCTCAAGAACGGGCGTCAGCAGGTGCTGGTCGATCCGCAGTACCTGGTGGAGCCCACGTCGCTGGACTTCGCCGGATTCGGGGAGGTCCTGAGCGTCGATCTGACCCGGGCGCTGGACGTCTATTACGACCGCGCCCCGATCCTCGACGCCAACTTCTTCGACAAGAACTGGGACATCGAGGAAGAGGTCATCACCTGGTTCGCGCGGGCCGAGTTCGAGAAGGGCGCCGTCCGGGGCAATTTCGGCCTGCAGATCGTCCAGCAGTCGCAGGAATCGACCGGCGTGATCATCAACGGCACCGAGCAGGGCCAGCCGATCGTGCCGATCTCCATCACCGACGGCGAGGACTATACGGACATCCTGCCCAGCCTGAACATGATCTATGATCTGGGCGGCGGTCACCGCATCCGTTTCGCGGCGTCCAAGACCATGGCCCGGCCACGCATGGACGAGATGCGCGCCAACGTCACGCCCGGCTTCAATGCGCTGGTCTGCAGCGGGGCCCAGCCCTGCCCGCCCGGGGCCACAGTCAACCCGTGGTCGGCCAGCGGCGGCAATCCGAACCTCGAGCCATGGCGCGCCACCGCCTTCGACCTGGCCTATGAATGGTACGTCGACCCGACGACCTATCTGTCGATCGCCGGCTTCTACAAGGAGCTGGACAGCTACATCTACCAGCAGTCCGGCACCTTCGACTTCACCGGCATTCCCCTGCCTTCGGGAGCCAGCCAGATCCCGCCGGGCGTGACGATCAGCCCGATCGGTCAGATCACCCTGCCGGCGAACGGCGACGGCGGCACGATCCAGGGGATCGAGATCAGCGGCGCCCTGAACTTCGGCACGGTCTGGGAGCCCCTGGACGGCTTCGGCGTTCTGGGCAGCGTCTCGTTCACGGAATCCGACCTGAACCCCAGTCCGGACGGGTCCCCGGTCCGCATCCCGGGCCTGTCCGGCATGGTCTACAACATGACCGCCTACTATGAGCGCGGCGGCTTCCAGGCGCGCATCAGCAAACGCTTCCGCGAAGCCTTCAAGGGCGAGGTGGTGCAGCTGTTCGCCACCCGCGGCCAGACCGAGATCATGGACGACGAGCAGATCGACGCCCAGATCGGCTACACCTTCGAAGACGGTCGGCTGGAAGGTCTGGGCGTGCTGTTCCAGGTCAACAACCTGACCAACTCGCCGTACCGGACGCGCCTCGGCATCGACGGCGGCGGCACCACCACCGCGGACGGAAGCTTCCTGCCGGAAACCTACGAGGAGTACGGCCGCCAGTTCCTGTTCGGCATCAACTACCGGTTCTGACCGCCGGCGCGCCTTCCGACGCGCCGAACCTGACCCGCCGTGGACGGAGCGCCTCGTCGCCCCGCGCCACGGCGGCCTTCCTCCCCCCGTGTGCAGTCGAGTAGACGTATGAAGCGCCCCGTCCTGAAGCTCTCGCTTTCGCTCCTGCTGCTGGCCGGTTGCGCGCCGACGGCCCTGCTTCCGGCCCCGGCCCCCGAAGCTCCGGCGGCGGCGACGTCCTCCGCCCTCGACCCGGCGATGGAGCGGCGCATCGCCGCCATCGTCGCCGGCATGACGCTGGAGCAGAAGGTCGGGCAGATGACCCAGCCGGACGTCCGCTACATCACCCCGGACGAGGTGCGCCAGTACTACATCGGCACGGTGCTGAACGGCGGCGGGGCCTGGCCGGAGATGGACAAGCGCTCGACCGTGGCCGACTGGGCCGCCTGGGCCGACGCCTATGCCGACGCCGCCCTCGCCGCCGACACGCCGGTGAAGATCCCGCTGCTGTGGGGTACGGACGCCGTGCACGGCCACAACAACGTCTCGGGCGCCACCCTCTTCCCGCACAACATCGGCCTCGGCGCCGCCCATGATCCGGACCTGATCGAACGGATCGGCCGGGCCACCGCGCGGCAGGTGCGCGCCACCGGCGTCACCTGGGCCTTCGCCCCGACCCTCGCCGTGGGCGAGAACCGCCGCTGGGGCCGCACCTATGAGAGCTGGTCCAGCGATCCGGCCCAGGTGCGCGCCTATGCCGAGGCCATGGTGCGCGGCCTGCAGGGCGGGCTGACCGGCGACGCCGACGTCCTGGCCACGGCGAAACACTATCTGGGCGACGGCGGCACCTTCAACGGCGTCGACCAGGGCCAGACCCGCGCCACGCGCGAGGAGCTGCTGGGACGCCACGGCGCCGGCTATCTCGGGGCGCTGGACGCCGACGTGCAGACGGTGATGATCTCCTACAGCAGCTGGTACGACACCGCCGCCGGCCGGGACCACGGCAAGATGCACGGCAACCGCGACCTGATCGCCGGCGTGCTCAAGGACCAGCTGGGCTTCGACGGCCTGGTGGTCTCGGATTGGAACGGCATCGAACAGGTGGCCGGTTGCGCGAAGGACCGCTGCGCCCAGGCGGTCAACGCCGGCATCGACGTCTTCATGGTGCCCGAGGACTGGCGCGCCTTCATCGCCAACACCGTCGCCGACGTCCGCGAGGGCCGCATCCCCGAGGCCCGCATCGACGACGCCGTGACCCGCATCCTGCGCGTCAAGATGCGCTCCGGCCTGTTCGATCGCCCGGCCGCGGCCAGCCCCCTGACCGGCCGCGCCGAGGCGCTGGACGCCGCCGCCCTGGCCCGGGAGGCCGTGCGCAAGTCCGTGGTCCTGCTGAAGAACGACAACGCCGCCCTGCCGCTGCGGGCGGGCCGCAAGGTCCTCGTCGTCGGGGCCAGCGCCGACAGCCTGTCCAACCAGACCGGCGGCTGGTCGCTGACCTGGCAGGGGACAGAGAACGTCAACGCCGACTTCGCCACCGGCCAGACCCTGCTGGCCGCCCTGCGCCAGGCGCTCGGCGCCGACAACGTCGTCTATTCGGCCGACGGCTCCGGCGTCGAGGTGTCGGACTTCGACGCCGTGGTGGCCGTGCTGGGCGAGACCCCCTACGCCGAATACAACGGCGACGTCCGCTTCCCCACGCCGGTCCAGCACAGCCTGCAGCATCCGGCCGACCTGGCCGCCCTGCAGGCGGTCTCGGGCAAGGGGGCGCCGGTGGTCACGGTCCTCTATTCGGGCCGCCCGGCCTACGCCAACGACCTGATCAACCTGTCGGACGCTTTCGTCGCCGCCTTCCTGCCGGGCACCGAGGCGGCCGGGCTGGCGGACGTCCTGGTCGGCGGCGCGCACGACTTCACCGGTCGCCTGTCCTTCGCATGGCCCGGCTCGGCCTGCAGCACCGGTGACGGTCCGGGGAACCTGGTCCAGTTCCCCCGGGGCTATGGCCTCAGCTACGCCGCGCCCGCGCCGGTCGGCCGCCTGCCCGCGCCGGCGACGCCCGCGGCCTGCGAAGGTCCCAGCGCCTAGGGAGCCGACGGCGGGGGGCATGCAGCAGATCAAGAAGATCCTGATCGTCGGCGGCGGCACGGCCGGGTGGATGACCGCCGCCCTGTTCTCGAAGCTCTTCGAGGGCCGCTACGAGATCACCCTGATCGAGTCCGAGGTCATCGGCATCATCGGGGTCGGCGAGGCCACCATCCCGGCCATCAAGAAATACAATGAGCTGCTCGGCCTCGACGAGGCCGAGTTCATGCGCAAGACCCAGGGCAGCTACAAGCTGGGCATCCAGTTCGTCGACTGGTGGAAACCGGGGCGCAGCTACATCCACGGCTTCGGCCTGATCGGCCGCGATCTGGGGTGGCTGCGCTGTCACCAGTACTGGCTGAAGATGCAGGGCCTGGGCCGCGCCTCCGACTTCGCCAATTTCTCGATCAACACCGCCGCGGCCCTCGAGAACAAATTCATGCGGGCCGACCCGAAGATGGTCGACTCGCCGATCGGCCAGATCGCCCACGCCTTCCATTTCGACGCCAGCCTCTACGCCCGCTACCTGCGCGGTCTCGCCGAGGGCAGGGGGGTGCGGCGCCGCGAGGGCAAGGTCGCCGACGTGACCCTGGGCGGCGAGGACGGCTTCGTCCGGTCGGTGACCATGGAGGACGGCGAGGTCATCGAGGCCGATCTGTTCATCGACTGCTCGGGCTTCCGCGGCCTGATCATCGAACAGGCGATGAAGACCGGCTACGAGGACTGGACGCACTGGCTGCCGTGCGATCGCGCCATGGCCGTGCCCTGCGCCCGCGTCGAGCCGTTCACCCCCTATACCCGCTCGACGGCGCGGCCGGCCGGCTGGCAGTGGCGGATTCCGCTGCAGCACCGCACCGGCAACGGCCACGTTTACTCCAGCCGGTACATGGACGACGCCGAGGCCGAGGCGCTGCTGCTGGCCAACCTCGACGGGGCGCAACTGGCGGAACCGAACCGCCTCCGCTTCGTCACCGGCAAGCGCCGGCGGACGTGGAACCGCAACTGCGTCGCCGTCGGCCTCTCCAGCGGCTTTCTCGAACCCCTGGAGTCGACCAGCATTCACCTGATCCAGTCGGCCGTCATCCGCCTGGTCCGGCTGCTGCCCGACGCCGGCTTCGACCCGGCCACCATCGCCGAGTTCAACCGCCAGACCGACTTCGAATACGAGCGGATCCGCGACTTCATCATCCTGCACTACAAGGCGACGGCGCGGGACGACACGGCCTTCTGGCGCGACTGTCGCGACATGGAGGTCCCCGACACCCTGCAGCGCAAGATCGACCTGTTCGCCGCCAACGGCCGCATCTTCCGCGAGGACGACGAGCTGTTCGCCGAGGAAAGCTGGATTCAGGTCTTCCTCGGCCAGGGCGTGATCCCGCGCGGCTACGATCCCCTGGTCGATCTCAAGACCGAGGCCGAGATCGAGGCCTTCCTCGGCAATGTCGAGGGGGTGATCCGCAAATGCGTCGCCGTCATGCCGGATCACGGCGACTATGTCGCCCGGGTCTGCCCCGCCGAAGCTGTTCAGGCGTAAGGGTCAGTCCAACGCTGGCAGGCCTGCCCTGAGGGGCTGCGTGAGTGGACGAGGAGCTTCCCCGGCGCACCCCGGGCTTCCCGTCCCGCGGGCAGAGTCAGCGCTTCTCCGCCAACGCGGGCAGCCCCCGCCGTGGGGCGAAGATTGGCTAACTCATTGAAAGGAATGGTGGACGCGACAGGGATTGAACCTGTGACCCCTACGATGTCAACGTAGTGCTCTCCCGCTGAGCTACGCGTCCGCCGTGACGGCCCTCGGAGGTCCCGGGGGCGGGAAGGCGCGGTCTATAACCCGGCCGCGCCGGGCGCCGCAAGAGCCAAACGACCGATCCGCAACGCCGCCGCGCCGGCGGCCAGGACCTCAGGCCGCGACCATCCGTTCGACCTCGCCGACGAGGTCGCGCAGGTGCACCGGCTTGGACAGCACCTTGGCCTGGGGGCTGGCCTGGGCCGCCGACAGGGCGACGGCGGCGAAGCCGGTGATGAACATGATGCGGATGCCCGGCTGGCGCGCCGCGGCGACGCGGGCGACCTCGATGCCGTCGGCCCCGGGCATGACGATGTCGGTCAGCAGCAGGTCCCACGGTCCCTGGTCGAGGGCGTCGATGGCGTCGTCCCCGTTCTCGCAGTCGACCACCGAGTGGCCGGCCCGCTCGAGCGCGCGGGTCAGGAAGCCGCGAAGCGAGGTGTCGTCTTCGGCCAGAAGGATGCGCGCCATTCGTGTGTTCGTCCGCCCCGGGGTCGTCAAACCGGAACGCTACGCGCCGACCGGTAAACCCGCCATGAAAAACACCGCTCCGGCGAACGGCCGCGCGCGCGCCTGTGGATCGGGCGGCGAAACAGGGTATGCGGGAGCCATGTCCGGCGCAGGGGGCGAACACAGGAGGGGAGACGGGGACGCCCCGCCCCCGGTGGCGGTGGTCCGCCCGCCGGCCCCCGGCCGCTTCGTCTTCGCCTCGCCCCACTCGGGCCTGTTCCTGCCGGACGACTTCGCGCCCGACCCGGCCCTGGCGGCCGCCAGCCTGCACAGCGCCGGCGACGCCCGGGTGGACCGGCTGATCGCCCCCGGGGCGGCGGCGGGCGCGGTGCTGGTGCTCGGCCAGTGGAGTCGCGCCTATGTCGACCTCAACCGCGCGCCTGACGACCTCGATCCGGTCCTTGTCGCCAACGCGCCCGGCCCGGCCTCGCCGCGCGCGGCGGCGGGCTACGGGGTGATCCCGCGCCTCACCGGCGACGGCCGCCCCCTGTACGCGCGCCGGCTGTCGCTGGCCGAGGCCGACGCCCGGCTGGCCCGGGTCCACGCCCCCTACCACGCCGCCCTGGCGGCGGAGATGGCGGCGGCGCACGCGCGGCGGGGCGAGGCGGTGCTGGTCGACTGGCACTCGATGCCGGCCCGGGCCACCGGCTCCCCGGGGGTGCGCGGCCCGGACGTGGTCCTCGGCGACCGCCACGGCGCCGCCTGCGACGCCGCCCTGACGCGGCGGCTGCGCCGGGCCTTCGAGGCTCTCGGCTGGCGGGTGGCCTTGAACCGCCCCTACGCCGGCGGCTGGAGCACCCAGCTGTGGGGCCGGCCGGCCGAGGGCTTCCACGCCATCCAGATCGAGCTCAACCGCGCCCTCTACTGGGACGAGGCGGCCGGCCGCCCCGGCCCCGGCTGGGAGCGGGCCGCCCGCGGCGTGGCGCGGGTCATCGCCGGCCTGCTGGAAGCGGGCGACGGGACGGAAAAAAAGCCGCGCCCGGGGGCGCGGCCTTGAAGTCTTTAGGGAGGAAACGCCCAGGAAGGGCATGACGCCTCGCGGCGTCGTCAGGAAAGCTAGTGTGCAGCGCACAAATCGTCAAGTCGGCATTTCGCACCCGCGTTCACACGATGTAACGGCACGCTTCGGCCGTATGCTCGCCAAGTAAACGCTTACAGCGGAAAATCTGACCCGCTTTTCACGGCGCATGCGAACAGGCTTCACGGTCGGCCGGGGTCAGGGCTCCAGCAGGCGCCGCGCCGCGCGGATGGCGCGGGCCGCGGGCGAGGCGGCCTGACGCCAGACCAGCAGGCAGAAGGCGGCCGCCACCGCCGCCGCCAGCCAGGCGGAGCCGAACAGCCAGGCCGCCGCCGCGAGGGCGAAATAGTAGCCGCGCACCCCCTGGCTGAAGGCGCTGAGGGCCGGGTTGAGCAGGGCGGCGGCGGCTTCGCCCAGACCCTGCGCCCCCGCGGCGGAGTCCGGCTCCGGCGTCGCCCCGATCACGGCCAGGGCGTAGTTCAGCTGCCGGATCGCCCAGATGAAGTCGAGCAGACCGCGGGCGAGGCACACCAGCACCAGGGCCAGCTTGGCCTCCAGCAGCCGCCGCGGCACATCCCCGGCGCCGACTTCGGCCACCCCGCGAAGCGCCTGCTCGCCGCCGAACAGGATGCCCGCCACCGCGGCGATCAGCAGCAGGTTGGTCGAGGCGAAGAAGCCGGCCGAATTGATGGTGTGGCCCATCAGCTGGCTGTCGACGATGCGCACCTCGCGGCGCACCATCGCGCTCATCCACGCCCGGCGCACCACCATCATGTCGTCGTTGAGGGTGCCGGTGCGGTGGGCCAGCAGCTTCAGCAGCGGGCCGTAGCCGAGCCAGCACACCAGGAACAGGGCGAGGGCGGTGTAGTCGAGGGCGGTCATCGGGGCTCCGGAGGCGGCCGGCCGATGCTGACGCGCAACCGCCGGCCGCTCAAGCCGCTTTCCCTCACGGCCGCGCCTTGCGTCCGCCGCCCGCCGCGCCTATCACGCCCGCCTCCCCGTTCGCACCTGCACACAGACGAGCCCGTCATGAACCTCGACGCCGTTCCCGTCGGCCCCAACCCTCCCTGGGACGTCAATGTGGTCATCGAGATTCCGCAGGGCGGCCTGCCGGTGAAGTACGAGATGGACAAGGCCTCGGGCGCCCTGTTCGTCGACCGTTTCCTGCACACCGCCATGTACTATCCGGGCAACTACGGCTTCGTGCCGCACACCCTGTCCGACGACGGCGACCCCTGCGACGTGATCGTGCTGAACCCGACCCCGGTGGTGCCCGGCTGCATCATCCGCTCGCGGCCGATCGGCGTTCTCAAGATGGTCGACGAGGCGGGCGGGGACGAGAAGATCCTGGCGGTGCCGGTCGACAAGCTGAACCCGTACTACACCGACATCGCCAGCTACCGGCAGCTCCCGGCCATCCTGGTCGAGCAGATCGAGCACTTCTTCACCCGCTACAAGGACCTGGAGAAGGGCAAGTCGGTCACGGTCAAGGGCTGGGGCGACGCCGGCGAGGCCGCCGAGCTGATCGCCGCCGGTATGCGCGCCTTCAAGGAGAAGCAGGCCGCCGCCGGCAAGGTCGTCGACGCCGCCTGACGCCGCGCGCCGGGCTCACAGGAAGCTGTAGGGGTCCACGTCCACGTTCAGCCGCACCGAGGCCGGGATCTTCACCCGTCCCAGCCAGGTGCGCAGGAAGGCCTGCAGGTCGACGTCCCGGTCGGCCCGCACCAGCAGCCGCTTGCGGCGGCGTCCCCGCACCAGCGCGAGCGGCGCGTCGGCCGGGCCGTAGACCTCCAGTCTCTCGGCATTGGGGATGGCCTCGGCCAGGTCGCGCGCCGCCTTCTCCACCGCCTGCGGGTTCTCCCCGGACAGGATCAGCGCCGCCAGACGGCCGTGCGGCGGCAGCGACGCCGCCTCGCGCTCGGCCATCTCGGCCTCGACGAAGGCGTCGCGATCGCCCGCCGCCAGCGCCTGCAGCACCGGGTGCTCCGGCGTCCAGGTCTGCAGCAGGGCGCGGCCCGGCCGGTCGGCCCGGCCGGCCCGGCCGGTCGCCTGGGTGAGCAGCTGGAAGGTGCGCTCAGCGGCCCGCAGGTCGCCGCCCCTGAGGCCGAGGTCGGCGTCGACCACGCCGACCAGCGTCAGGCGCGGGAAGTTGTGGCCCTTGGCCGCCGCCTGGGTGGCGACGAGGATGTCGATCTCGCCCTCGGCCATGCGGCGGATCAGCTCGCGGGCCGCGCGGCCGTCGGGGACGGTGTCGGAGCTGAACACCGCCGTGCGCGCCCCGGGGAACAGCTGGCGCACCTCCTCCTCGACCCGCTCGACGCCCGGACCCACCGACACCAGCGACTCCTCCGCGCCGCAGGCGGGACACAGCTTCGGCCGCGGCATGGAGAAGCCGGTCAGGTGGCAAACGAGGCGGCCGGTGTAGCGATGCTCGACCAGCCAGCTGTCGGTGTCCGGCGCCGTCAGCCGGTGGCCGCAGGCGCGGCACAGCACCACCGGCGCGTAGCCGCGCCGGTTGAGGAACAGCAGGCTCTGCTCGCCTTTCAGCAGGGTTTCGCCGATCGCCTCGCGCAGCGGCTGCGACAGCCAGGTCTGCGGATCGGGCGGGCATTCCCGCAGGTCGACCAGACGGATCTCGGGGAGCACCGCCGCCCCGTGGCGGGCGCCCAGCTTGAGCCAGCCGTAGCGGCCATGGCGGGCGTTCCACAGCGTCTCCAGCGACGGCGTAGCCGAGGCCAGGACCACGGTCGCCGCCTCGATCCGGGCCCGGGCCACGGCCAGGTCGCGGCCATGGTAGACCAGCCCCTCCTCCTGCTTGAACGAGCCGTCGTGCTCTTCGTCCACCACGATCATCCGTAGGCGCACAAACGGCAGGAACAGGGCCGATCGCGCCCCGACCACGATGCTGCATCGCCCGGCCCGCACCGCCTCCCACACCTGCCGACGGCGCGGCGGCGCGACCCCGGAGTGCCACTCGGCCGGGGCCGCGCCGAAGCGGGCGGCGATGCGCTCGATCACCGCCTGGGTCAGGGCGATCTCGGGCAACAGGATCAGGATCTGCGCCCCGGGATCCGCCCTCAGGGCCTGCGCCGCCGCCTCCAGATAGGCCTCGGTCTTGCCCGAGCCGGTGACGCCGTCGAGCAGGAAGGGGGCGAAACGGCCGTCGCTTGCGGCCTCCGCGAGGGCCCGGGCGGCCGCCGCCTGGTCGGGATTGAGCGCCGCGGAGGCATGCTCCGGGTCCGGACGATCGAAGGCGGCCGTCGCCGCGATCTCGACCACCTCCAGCACGCCCTCGTCCACAAGGCCCTTGATCACGCCGGGAGAGACGCCGGCGAGACGGGCGAGGTCGGCGGCGGGCATCGCCCGCCCCCCGAGAGCCTCCAGCACGGCCGTGCGGGCCGCGGTCGGCCGGGCCGGCAGCCGCTGACCGACCCGACGCACCCGCCGCTCCGGGCGGGGCCGCGGGGCGCGGAGCCCCTTCAGCGCCGCCGCCGCCATCTCGCCCGGCGCGCTGAGGGTCCAGCGGGCCGCCCATTCGACGAAGTCCACCGTCCGCTCCGGCAGGGCCGGCTCGTCGAGGCGCCCGGCCACGGCCTTCAGCCGCCGGTTCGAGCCGGTCGTCTCGCGCGCCTCCGCCACCACGCCCCGCACCAGTCGCGGTCCCAGCGGGACGGAGACCTGATCGCCGCGCGCGACCTCCAGCCCCTCCGGGACCTCGTAGTCGAAGGCCTCGGGCACCGGCAGGGGAATCAGGACGGAGGCGACTTTCACCGGCGGCTCCGAAGGGCTAGAAGCCCGCGCATGAAACTCTTCCTCGACACCGCCGACGTCGCCGTCATCAAGGACATGGTCCCCACCGGAATGGTGGACGGCGTGACCACCAATCCGTCGCTGATCGCCAAGTCGGGCCGGAACATCGCCGAGGTCATCGCCGAGATTTGCGCCCTCGTCGAGGGGCCGATCTCCGCCGAGGCGGTGGCGACCGACTTCGAGACCATGGTCCGCGAAGGCGAGAAGCTCGCCGCCATCGCCCCGAACGTGGTGATCAAGCTGCCGCTGACCTGGGATGGCCTGCGCGCCACCCGCGCCTTCGCCGAGCGCGGCGTGAAGACCAACGTCACCCTGTGCTTCTCCGCCGCCCAGGCCCTGCTGGCCGCCAAGGCCGGCGCCACCTTCATCTCGCCCTTCGTCGGGCGGCTGGAGGACCACGGCGCCGACGGCGTGGCCCTGCTGGAGGAGATCCGCACCCTGTACGACATCCACGGCTTCGAGACCGAGGTGCTGGCCGCCTCCCTGCGCAACCCCTCGCACGTCTCGGCGGCGGCCCTCGCGGGCGCCGACGCCGCCACCCTGCCGGCCGACGTTTTCAAGGCCCTGGTCAAGCACCCGTTAACCGACAAGGGGCTTGATGCCTTCCTCGCCGACTGGGGCAAGACCGGCCAGTCCATCCTGTAAGAGTCGCCTCGGGGAGAGGTCTTCGTGAGCGCATCGCCTGACCTCTCCGCCGACGCCCCGACCGAGCCGCACTGGCCGGAGATCCGGGCCTGGCTGCAGGCCAATCCGCAGACCCTGCTCGACGACCGCTCCCTGCTCGAGGAGATCGGCCTCAAGCCGCACGGCCGCAACGTGGTCGACTTCGGCCGCGCCGCCCTGACCCGTCTCGAGGCGGCCGCGGAGCGGGAGGCGGACGCCCGCAAGCGCATCGAGGCGATCGCCCGGGCCAATTTCGCCGCCCAGACCCAGACCCACGTCGCCGCCCTCGACCTGATGGAGGCGCGCAACCTGTCCGACCTGGCCCGGCGGCTCGACGCCGCGGTCCAGGGCCGCTTCGGCCTCGCCGGCGCGGCGGTGGCCCTGGAGAAGCCGGGCGGCGCGCCGTTCGGCTGGAAGACGCTCGAGGCCGGACGGGTCGACGCCCTGCTCGGGGAGCACGGCCTCGCCTGGCTGGGCCCGCACTTCGACGGGCTGAACCTGTTCGGGGCCGCCGCCGACGAGGTCCGCTCGGTGGCCCTGATCCGGATGACGCCGCACTTCCCGGGTTCCGGAACGGCGGCGCGGGCGGGTCTTTGCGCCTTCGGCTCGTCCGAGCCGGACGGCTTCACGCCGAACATGGGCTGCGAACTCGTCGCCTTCATCGCCCGGGTCGTCGAACGGACGGCCGAACGATGGCCGATCCTCAGCTGAGCGCGGAGCAGGCGCTCGCCGCCTGGCTGGAGCACCTCGCCCACGAGCGTCGGCTGTCGCCGCGCACCCTCGAGGCCTACGGCCACATCGGACGGCTGTACCTGGCCTTCCTGGCGCAGCACCGGGGCGAGGCCCTGCGTCTCGCGGACCTGGGCTCGGTCACGGCGGCCGAGGTGCGCGCCCACCTCGCCGCCCGGCGCGGCGGCGACCGCCCCCTCGCCGCCCGCTCGATCGGCCAGACCCTGGCGGCGATCCGCACCTTTCACGCCTTCCTCGACCGCCGCCTGGCCACGCCCGCGCCGCAGCTGGCGCTCGTCCGCGGCCCGCGGATCAAGCCGACCCTGCCGCGGCCGGTGAGCGAGGATCAGGCCCGCGGCCTGCTGCAGGAGACGCAGGCCGATCCGGACGTGGAGCCCTGGGAGGCCGCCCGCGACCGGGCCGTCCTGACCCTGCTCTACGGCTGCGGCCTGCGCATCTCCGAAGCCCTGGCCCTGACCCGCCGGGACGCGCCCCTGTCCGAGGCCCTGCGCATCCTCGGCAAGGGCGGCAAGATCCGGCTGGCTCCGGTGCTGCCCGCGGTGCGCGAGGCGGTCGACGCCTACCTCGCCCTGCAGCCCTGGCCGCTGGCCCCGGACGACGCGCTGTTCCGGGCGCGGCGCGGCGGCCCGCTCGGTCCGCGGCAGGTGCAGGCCGCGATGCAGCGGCTGCGCGGCCGGCTGGGCCTGCCCGCCAGCGCGACGCCGCACGCCCTGCGCCACAGCTTCGCCACCCATCTGCTGGGGGCCGGCGCCGACCTGCGATCGATCCAGCAGCTGCTGGGCCACGCCAGCCTGTCGACCACCCAGAAGTACACCGCCGTCGACGCCGCCCGGCTGCTCGACGCCTACGCCGCCGCCCACCCCCGCACCTGATCCGGCGCACTGGCCAGTTCTCTCCCTCTGCGCCTACAGTGCGGGTTCGGGCGGCGGGGGGCCGCGGCGGAGAGAGGGATGAGGGGACCGGATCGGCGCTGGATGCTGGCGGGTCTGGGCGCGGGGGCGGCCGGTCTCGCCCTGTCCCGGTCGCCGGTTCGGGCCCAGGAGCCGCCGCCGGCGCCCGACGCGGCGCAGCCGGTGCAGCTGCTCGCCAACCTGTTCACGCGGGTCGGCGCGGCGGTGACCGTGAACGGGCGCGGACCGTTCACCTTCGTCATCGACACCGGCGCCGCGGCGACGGCGGTTTCCGATGCGGTCGCTGCCGAGCTGGCCCTGCCGCAACGGGCGCCGGTGCTGGTCCACGGCATCACCACGGCGACACGCACCGACAGCGTCGCCGTCCATCGCCTCCAGCTCAGCGGCCTCAACTTCCACGATCTGGTCTGTCCGGTGCTGCCGGCGGACAATCTGGGCGCGGACGGCCTGCTGGGGCTGGACGTGCTCGGCCGCTTCCGCCTGAGCTTCGACGTCAGCCGGCGCTCGGCCAGCCTGAGCATCCCCGGCGTCCGCATCCTGATGGGCGGCGCGGACATGACGACGGGCACCCGCCTCCCCCGCGCCGGCGTGCGCACCGTCCGCGGCCGGTTCGGACAGCTCATCCTGACCCAGGTGGCGGTGGAGGGGGTGCCGACGGCGGCCTTCATCGACAGCGGGGCCCAGTACTCGATCGGCAACGGGCGGCTTCAGCGGGCGGTCGCCGCCCGCCGCAGCGAGTTCGGACGGCTGGCGCAGCGGGTGCCGCTCTACGGCGTGACCGGCCAGAGCCTGTCAGCGGATCTGGCCCGGGTGTCCGACCTCCGTCTGGGCGCGAACCGGCTCGGGCCGACGCCGCTGCTCTTCGCCGACCTGCATTGCTTCGGCACGCTGGAGCTGGACGACCGGCCGGCCCTGCTCATCGGGGCCGACCTGCTGGGCCGGTTCCGCCATGTCGCCATGGATTTCGACGCCGGGTCGGTGACCTTCCGCGGCCTGCGGCGGCAGACGACCCGAACGGTCGAGCATACGCTGCGCGGCTGAGCCGGCTCAGGCCTGCATGGTCCAGCCCTCGACGCCCATGGCCGCCTGGCGGACGGCCTCGGAACGGGTCGGGTGCGGGTGGCAGATGCGGGCGATGTCCTCCGACGCCCCGCCGAAGGCCATGGCGACGCAGGCCTCGCCGATCATCTCGCCGGCCTGTGGGCCGAAGATGTGCACCCCGAGGATGCGGTCGGTGGCGGCGTCGGCCAGCACCTTCACGAAGCCGTCGGTCTCGTGATTGATCTTCGCGCGGCTGTTGGCGGTGAAGGGGAATTTGCCGGCCTTGTAGGCGACGCCGGCCTCCTTCAGCTGCTCCTCGGTCTTGCCGACCCAGGCCACCTCGGGAGCGGTGTAGACGACGCTCGGCACCAGGTCGTAGTCGACGTGGCCGGGCTTGCCGGCGATCAGCTCGATCGCCGCGACGCCGTCCTCCTCGGCCTTGTGGGCCAGCATCGGCCCGTGGGTCACGTCGCCGATCACCCAGACGCCGCCGGCGTTGGTGCGGAAGTGGTCGTTGGCGATGAAGCCGCGCTTGTCGGGCTCGATCCCGACCGTCTCCAGGCCCAGCCCCTCGGTGTAGGGACGGCGGCCGATGGCCACCAGCACCACGTCGCCCTTCAGGGTCTCCGCCGCGCCGCCGGCGGCCGGTTCGACGGTCAGTTCGACGCCGTCCTTGCCGGTCTTCCCGCCGGTGACCTTCATGCCCAGCCGGAAGCTCATGCCCTGCTTGGTCAGCGAGCGCTGGAAGGCCCTGGCGACGTCGAGGTCCATGCCGGGGGTGATGCGGTCGAGGTATTCGACCACGGTCACCTCCGCGCCGAGGCGGCGCCACACCGAGCCGAGCTCCAGGCCGATGACGCCGGCGCCGACCACGATCAGCTTCTTCGGCACGGCCGCGAGCGACAGGGCGCCGGTGGAGTCGACCACCTTGCCGTCCTCGAAGGCGACCCCCGGCAGCGGGGTCGGCTCGGAACCGGTGGCGATCAGGATGTTCTTCGCCGACAGGGTCGTGGCGGTTCCGTCCGCCGCCGTCACCTCGACCGCCCCCGGACCGGTGATCCGTCCCCGGCCCCTGATCCACTCGACCTTGTTCTTCTTGAACAGGAATTCGATGCCCTTGGTCAGGGCCGAGACGCTCTCGGCCTTCTGGCCCATCATCTGGTCGAGGTTGAGCTTCGGCGCCCCGACCTCGATGCCCAGTTTGGGGAATTCCTTCGTCGCCGCCTCGAACAGCTCCGACGCGTGCAGCAGGGCCTTGGAGGGCATGCAGCCCACGTTCAGGCAGGTGCCGCCGAGCGTGTCGCGCATCTCGACGCAGGCGACCTTCAGGCCCAGCTGGCCCGCGCGGATGGCGGCGTTGTAGCCGCCCGGTCCGCCCCCGATGATGACGACGTCGTAGTTTGCGGCTTCGGCCATGGGGGTCTCTGGGCTGCTGGGGCGGGGAGGCGGCCGGAACCTAGCGACCCCGCCGCGCCGGTCAACCGCCCGCGCGCAGACGTCTCAGTAGGCGAACTGCCCCGGCAGGCGCTTGCGGCGGATGCGGCGGCCGGCGACGACCACCAGAACGCCGAGCAGCAGCAGCGCGCCCAGCGCCAGCCACAGCGGATCGACCGGCAGACCCGCCGGCGGGCCGCGGAGGGCCGCGCCCGAGGCCTCCGCAGCGGGCGCCCCCGCGCCCGGCAGCCGTCCGTCCATGGCCAGGCGGAGGATCGCGTCGGCGATGAAACCGAGGAAGTAGGCCACCGCCGCCCGCGAATTGCCGGAGCCCAGCATCAGCGCCGCCACCACATAGAGGAGGATGGCGGCGGCCAGGACCGCCCAGGCCGGCACGAGGCCGAACAGCGGCGTCCCCGCCTCGGCGGCGCTCCGCATGGCCATCGGCGCCTCCGGGGCCGCGGACCCCAGCAGCGGGGCCAGCCAGGGCCACGCCAGCCAGGCCGCATAGCCCAGCACCGCCGCCGCCACGATGAGTCTCAGCACTTTCATGACCCGCACTCCCTCTCCGTTAACCAGCCTACACCGGCCGACGGCGAACGGCGATAGGCAGGATCAGGCGGCGTCCGGAAGGGTGATCGACACCTCGGCGCCGGAACCCGGCTGGCTCTCGATCGACAGCACGCCGCCCGACTGGCGGGCGAAGGCGTAGGCCTGGGACAGGCCCAGCCCCGCCGCGCCCTCGCGGGTCGTGAAGAAGGGCTCGACGGCGCGGGCGGCCAGCTCCCGGTCCATGCCGGGGCCCGTGTCGCGCACGCTGAGCCGCAGCCCGCCCTCGAGCTGCCGCTCCAGTCGCACCGCGACCGAACCCTGGCCGCCGACGGCCTCGACGGCGTTCCGGGTCAGGGCCTGCACGGCCCCCTCGAAGGCCACCGGGTCGATCCGGGCCATCGCCGGCTGCGCCGGGGCCTCGACCATCAGGTCCACGCCGGGGCCCACCATGGCGCGCAGGCGGGTTTCGAGACCGCGCAGCAGGAGGCCGGCGTCGAGAAGGCGCAGGACCGGCTCGTCGTCGCCCTGGGCGAAGGCGGTCAGGCGGCGGGTGAGCGCCTCGCCGCGGCGGCCGGCGGCCAGCGCCGCCTCCCCGAGGCGACGCACGCGGCCGGGGTCGTCCGCCTGCCGCAGCATCATGTCCAGGGCTCCCGTCATGACGCCGAGCAGGGCGTTGAAATCGTGCGCCAGCCCTCCGGTCAGCCGGCCGACGCTCTCCATCCGGCGTCCGCCCTGCAGCTCCGCCTGTGCGGCCTCCTGCGCCTTTCGGGCCTCGTCGAGCGCGGCTTGAGCCCGGGCGCGGGCCTCAGCGGCCTCGGCGCCGGCCGCTTCCGCAATGCGCCGGGCCTCATCGAGCTCGGCCTGCAGCCGCAGGGCCTCGTCCGTCGCGGGGGCGGGCGGAACCCCGGCCTCATCGCCGGCGGGCGCCGCAGCCGCCGTCTCCTCCGCTCGCTCGCCGGCCAGCAGCAGGGCGTCGACCTGTCCGTCCGCGTCCGGCAGCGGCAGGATCGACCAGCGGACGGCCCCGTCCCCCTGGCGGCGGGACACGATCGGCTCCGCCTCTCCGGGCGGGACGTCGATCGCGCCGCGCAGGATGCGCCGACCCTCGGCGCGTTCGTCCTCGGCGAGGAACAGATCGGCGAAGTCGCCGCCCACCGGCTCCCGTCCGAGAAGGGCGCGGGCGGTGTTGTTGATCTCGCGCACGGCTCCGTCGGCGGAGACGACCACCAGGGCGCTGGACGCGGCGTCGAAGACCCGCCGGGTGACGTCGTCGGTCGTCTGCGGCGGGACGGGCTGCGGCTCGGGGGTGGTCAGGCCCTCGGTCTCGACGATGGCCGCGGTCGAGCCGGTGATCTCGCCCCATTCGTTCTCGATCGGCATCGCCGTGACCGAGACCAGCATCTTGCGCCGGCTGGCCGGGTTGGCGATCAGGTGCTGGAAGCTCTTCACCGTCTGCCCGCGCAGGGCCCGGGCGCTGGGAAGCAGATCCGGCGGCACCGGCCGCCCGTCGGGGAAGGTGATGCCCCAGGTCGCCGAGTGAAAACGCAGCCCGATCAGCTCCGCGTCGCGCCGCCCCAGCAGCTGGTGCGCCGCACGGTTGGCGAAGACGAACTTCCCCTGTTTGTCGGTCTCGACGAGGGCGACGGGGATGGCGTTGAGGGTCTCGAACAGGCGCTTCTGCGATTCCTCGGCGACCCTCTGCACCAGGTCGAGCTGGCCCGAGGCGTCGACGTGACGCGACCGGTTGGTCCAGGCGAACCAGAGCGCGACAAACCCCAGCAGCCAGCCGGCCGCGGCCAGCCCGCCCAGAACCCACACCCAGTTGATCTGGCCCTCGAGAAACATACGCCCTGACTGTCCCGTTCTGGCGCCGCTGCGCCGGTCCGGGAGACACCTTGCAAGGGGCGAACCGGAACAGCCCGCATTCGCCCCCAAGGCGACCTAGCCGCGGTTTCCCAGGCGGTCCAGCCGGAAACCTTCCGGCCGGACCGGTGCGGGATCAGAACGTGGCGCGGACCGTCAGCTGGTACAGCACGCCCGAGCGCTCGCTCTCCAGCTCGAACTCGTCCAGGTCCCCGTTCGCGCGGTTGTCGAGGATCTCCTCGACGGAGTCGCCGTCGTACTTCCAGAACGTCTCCCGCTTTTCCTTGTCGAGCAGGTTGATGGCGGAGAGGCGGACCACGATGCGGTCGCCGAAGCGCTTCTCCACGAACGCCTCGAGGTCCTGGTCGTACTCGACCTCGACCAGCTCATCGAGACCCGACTCATAGCCCTCGTCGCGGCCATAGAGGCTGGCGCCGAAGCTGGCGCCCCACGACGGGAGGTTCTGGATGAAGCCGAGGTTATAGACGTTCGACGGCTGGTTGCGGAACTGACGCTCGACGCCGGTCCAGGGGTCGACCACCTCGCTCTCCAGCCAGGTGTAGTTGAAGAACACCCCGGTCTCCGGCAGGCCGACGAAGTCCAGCGGGGCCGAGAAGTCGACCTCGACGCCCCAGGTCGTGCCGTCGCCGATATTGCGCGGCTCGAACAGGTTGTAGACGTCGTCGCCGGCGGCCGGCGGATCCCCGTCCTCGTTGACCTCCCGGCCCGTGTCGACCAGCTCGATCAGGTTCTCGATCTCGCGGTAGAACAGATTCACGCCGACGACGCCGCGCCGGCCGATCCGGTGCTCGTAGCCGAGGTCGAAGCCGTTGGCGAACTCGCTCTCGAGCAGCGGGTTGCCCTGCAGGGCGTCCTCGTCGCCCGGCTCTTCGTCGGCGAGATAGGGTGCCAGGAAGCTGTAGTCCGGCCGGCGCTGGGTCCGCGCCCAGGAGGCGCGGACCTGGTCGCGGCTGGTGGGCGACCAGGTCAGGTGCGCCGACGGGAAGAGCTCGCTGGCGTCGGACTCGACCGTCCCGAGATCGCTGGTCACCTCCCGGTCCATCGACTCGTAGCGGAGGCCGACGTCGAGGGTGAGGGCGGGGCTCAGCTCGAAGGTCCCGCGCACGAACGGCTCCAGCCGCGTCTCCTCGATGCTGTAGATGGCGCCCGGCTCCGGATCCGGATCGTCGACCATGCCGCCCGAGATGTCGAACTCGACCTCGGCCGCGTCCCGCTCCTTGATCAGGTAGTCGGCGCCGAACTTCAGCCGGAAGGCGCCCTCGCCCAGGGTGTAGGCCGCGCCGAACTCGTATTCGTCGTCGGTGATGTCCAGCTCGACGTATTCGTCCAGCTCCAGCGGGTCGCCGGGATCGGCCACGTCGGTGCGGCTGCTGCTGTCTTCCCGGAAGCCGGACCAGCCGGCCTTGAAGTCGAGCTCGCCCGGTCCGACGTCGAACTCGCCGTCCATGCCGAGGGCGTAGGTCTGCTGGCTGATCCGCTCGGCCTGCACCTCGGTCTCGTCCAGCTCGTCGAACACGCCGGAGCCGTTGTCGACGTAGGTCAGCGAGGTCTCGTCCTCGTCGCGGTCGGTGTCGACCGCGAGGCCGTTGAAGCGCAGCCGGCCGTTGTCGAAGCGAACGGTGAACTCGGCGTTGGCCGACAGGTCCTCGCCGTCGCGCGTGTCGTCCTGCAGCTCGATGTTGTCGAGGGCGCCGCCGTTCGCCGGATCGTCGTCATAGCGCTCCGACCGCTTCTCCTTCGGGTTCCGGCGACCCTGGTAGTTGAGCGCCACCCAGAGCGAGGTGTTGTCGGTCCCGCCCGCCCAGGCGACCGAGCCGGCGCCGCGCATCTCGCCATCCTCGTTGACGAGCACGCCGCCGCGGACCACGCCGCCTTCCAGCTGCGCCCCTTCCTTGAGCACCACGTTGATCGCGCCGGCCACGCCGTCCGACGGCTGGTCGGCGCGCGGGCTGCGGATGATCTCGATGCGCTCGACCAGTTCGGCCGGGATGCGGTCGACGAAGAAGGCGCCGTCGTCCTCGCCGCCCGGCGCGCGACGGCCGTTGATCAGGATGTTGGTGTACCCCGGCGGCAGGCCGCGCATCGACACGCCGTCGAACTCCAGCACGTCCGAGGTGAAGGTCACGCCGGGCACGCGCTTCAGCATTTCGCCCACCGACACCGGCTCGAAGCGCTGGAAGTACTCGAGGTCGTACGAGAGGATCGGGTTCGCTTCGGCGGTGCGATTGCGGAAGACGATGTCCCCGGTGACCACCACGTCCTCGATGCGGACGGGCTCGGCGGAGCGGGCGTCCTGTTCCTGGGCCTGGACCGCGCCGGCGAGGGCGAGGGGCGCCAGGGCGGCCCCGAGGAGAAGAGCGACTTTCATGTGGTGCATCCCGATGGTCCGGCCGGCCCCCCGGCCGCCGGTTCGGAACATCGAGCTAGGCCGTACCGGCGACGCCTCCGCGACGGTTCGGCGAAGCCGGCTTTGCGGTTTCTCGACGACTCTGCGACCGTTGTTCTCTGTCCGGACGGCTTGTCATCGGCATGACGCGCAAGCGTCACCGTTCCGGCATTGACCCGCCATCCGGCCCATGGCCAAGCCGGGCCGGCCCACCACGGAAGGAGCCGCCATGACCGTCCGCCATCTGATCGTCGCCGCCGTCGCGGCCGTTCTCGCCGGCTGCGCCGCCCTGGACGGGGAACGTCAGGGCGTCGGCGCGCCGGCCCCGGCTGCGCTCGAGACCCCCTCGGTGGGCACCACCGGCGAGGACGCCGCCGACGATCCGGCGATCTGGGCCTCGGCGACGCCGGTGCGGTTCGGCGATCATGCGATCCGCGGCTTCGTCGCCGGCACCGACAAGAAGGCGGGCCTGTACATCTACGGCCTCGACGGCGCGATCCTGCAGTTCCTGCCGGAGGGGCGGCTGAACAACGTCGATCTGGTGGACGGCCTGGCGATCCAGGGGCGTCCGCAGGTCGTGCTCGGCGCCAGCGACCGCACGGCCGGAAAGGCCGGGATCGCCCTGTACCGCTTCGATCCGGCCGCCGGGCCGGGGGCCCAGGTGCGGGTGTGGGGCCACATCCCGACCGACGTCGTCGAGCCCTACGGCTTCTGCATGACCCGGCGCGGCGCCGAGGTTCACGCCATCCTGCTGGGTCACGAAGGCGAGCTGCGCCAGTTCCTGCTCGGCGCGGGCGCCGGCGGGGAGCCGGTCGCGCGGGAAGTCCGGCGGGCCGAGGTCGGCTCGATCTCGGAAGGCTGCGCCGCCGATCCGCAGTCGGACGCCCTGTACGTCGCCGAGGAAGGGGTCGGCATCTGGCGCTACGGCCTCGATCCGGCGTCGGGGGCCGCCCGGACCCTGCTGCAGGGCGTGGCTCCGGACGTGCTGGTCGCCGACGTCGAGGGGCTGACGATCCTCGAGGACGGCGCCGCCCGCTACCTGATCGCCTCCAGCCAGGGCGACTCGACCTTCGCCGTCTGGCGGCTGGACGGCGCCGCGCCGGCCTTCGTCGGACGCTTCGTGGTCGCTGACGGCGCCGTCGACGGGGTGACGGGCACCGACGGACTGGACGCGCTCGGCGGGCCGGTGGGCGACGCCTTCCCCGAGGGGCTGGTGGTGGTGCAGGACGACGTCAACGACCGCGGCACCCAGAACTTCAAATTCGTCGACTGGCGCGAGATCCGCGCCGCCCTCGCTTCGGCCGCGCCGTAGCGCCGGACACCGGGCCACGGGCCTTCCACGCCAGCAGGGCGATGCCGAGGGGGATGAGGTTGTAGGCCACGCCCGGCGCCCAGGGCGCGGCCCGCAACGCCGGCGACAGGGCCAGGCCGCAGGAGACCGCGGCCGCGGCCAGGGCCAGGCCCCAGTTCCCCGCCCAGGAGACCGCCTGCCGCCGCACGTCCGACCCGACGGCGAGCGACCGGGCGGCGTGGGCGAACAGCAGCACGTACAGGGCCGCGAGCGCGCCGAAGGCCGCGCCATAGGTGACGTAGGCTCCGCGCAGGTCGGCGAGGGCGCTCATCAGCCCGCCGCCGGGCAGCCGTCCGCCCGAGAGGAAGTGGGTGGCCGACTCGGTGAGCAGCCGCAGCGGGAAGACGAAGACCAGCACGGCGAAGACGATGGCCAGGCTGAGGAAGGTGCTCCAGCCGTCCCGCCGCCCCCCCAGTCGCGACCAGCTCCGGTGCGCGATCCAGAACAGGGCGACGAGGGCGAAGCTGGCGGCGAAGGCCGGGATGCGGGCGAGGGCCGTCTGCAGATCCTGGTAGGAGCGCAGCGGCTCGGCGCCGGCGATGATCAGCAGGGATACGGCGAAGGCGAAGGCGGCGTCGACGAAGGCGTCCTGTCGCTGGACGTCGGCGGGTCCCGAGATCCCGGTGGCGCCCATGTCCCCCTCCCCGCTCCGCCTCAGTGACCGCCGCTGGGATAGGGCGTGGTGGCGATCGAGCTGAACATGCCCGGAATGGCCTCCGCCAGACCGGCGAGGATGAACTGGATGGCGAGGGCGCAGAGGATCAGGCCGAGCACCCGCACAACGATGGCCATGCCGACGTCGCCCAGCACCCGGCTGATCGGCCCGGTCAGCGAGAAGCAGACGAAGGACACCAGCCCCGCCGCGGAGATGGCCGCGAGGGAGGCGAGCGTCGCCGCCGGCCCGATCCGCTCCGCCTCCCCGGCCTGGATGATCACCGCCGAAATGGCGCCGGGGCCGATCATCAGGGGGATGGCGAAGGGCACGATCAGGCGCTGGAAGCGGCGCTTGGCGTAGCCCCGCACGTCGCCGGCGTCGGTCACGGCGTCGGCGTCGGCGAACATCTTGAGGAAGTCCTCGCGCGCCATGTCGAGGCCGAGGAACAGCAGCAGGATGCCGCCCGCGATGCGGAAGGCGGCCAGCGAGATGCCGAAGAACTGCAGCAGGCCGAGGCCGGTGAAGAAGAAGAAGCCGAGGAAGACGACGGCGAACAGGCAGATCAGGCCCGACACCGACACGCGCTGGCGCAGGGTCGCGCCGGCCGTGGCGGCGGCGAAGATCGGCAGGTTGCCGATCGGATCCAGCAGGGCGAACAGGGCCACGAACAGGTTGACCCCCAGATCGACCGCGTCCATGTCCTGACCCCGCCCCCAATTCAGCTGCGCCCATAAGGGCCGAGGCGCGCCCGCGCGTCCACCCCCAAGGCGAACGGAGACCGACGATGACGCCCGCGCTCACCGACCCGCGCCTGATCGTCGGCCTCGATCTGCCGTCCCTGGACGCGGCCCGGGCCATGGTCGACCGCCTCGGGGCGACGGTCTCGGCCTACAAGATCGGCCTGACCCTCCTCGCCCGCCCCGGCGGCGTGGCCTTCGCCCACGAACTGCGCGGCCGCGGCAAGAGCGTCTTCCAGGACTGGAAACTGCACGACATCGGCGCCCAGGTGGAAGGCGCCGCGCGCGCCGTCGCCGAAGGCGGCTGCGATCTGCTGACCGTGCACGCGGAGCCGCAGGTGATGCGCGGGGCGGTCCGGGGACGGGACGCGGCGGGTTCCGATACGAAGCTGCTGGCCGTGACGGTGCTGACCAGCCTGTCTGACGCGGATCTCGCCGAGATCGGCTACGGCGCTGGCGCCGCGGCCCTGGTGGAGCGGCGGGTGCGGCAGGCGCTGGATTGCGGCGTCGACGGCGTCGTCTCCAGCCCGCTGGAGGCCGCCGCGGTGCGGGCGCTGGCGGACGCCGCGGGCCGTCCGGAGTTCCTGGTCGTCACCCCGGGCGTGCGGCCGGCCGGAGCCGAGCGGGGCGACCAGCAGCGGGTCGCCACGCCCGCGGAGGCGCTGCGCGCCGGCGCCAGCCATCTGGTGGTCGCCCGGCCGGTGGTCGCCGCCGACGATCCCCTGCGCGCGGCTTCGGCCATCGTCGGGGAGATCGCCGGAGTCGCGCGGCCGCGCTGAGGCCGGGACGGCCGACCGGTCAGCGGTCGTACAGGTAGACGTCGCCGCACCCGCAGTCGTGGCGCGGCGCCGGCCGGCGAACCCGCCAGCCCCGGCGGACGCCGTCGGGCCGGTCATCATTGTAGCCCCACTCGTCCCGGTACCCCTGTCCGCGGCTGCGCCCGGCGGCGTCGCCTCGCGCGCGCCAGGGACCGTCGTGGTCGCGCAGGCGGCGACGCCCCTCTCCGTAGCCCGGCGCGGGGGCGGGCACGTAGACGCGCGGGCGCTCGCGGCGGCCGTCAGCCCACCGGCCGGTCCCTGCGTAGGCGCGGACCTCGACCTCCGACAGCGGGGCGCCGCCGACCGGCCGGCCCCGGGAGTCGAGATGCGCCGGCTGGCCCCACGATGGCGCGTAGGCCTGGGCGCGGGCGGCATGCGGCACGAGGCAGATCGTCGCGCCGGCGATCAGGACGAGGGGACGAAGCATCGGCGATCTCCGGGTGGAGACGGTTAACGCCGTTCGGCCGCCTTCGTTCGCTCAGAAGTCGACGGCGAGGCCCTTCTTCTCCCAGTCGCCGTAGCGGGTGGGCTCGGGTCCCCGCGGACCGCCGTGCTCCACGGCCAGCGGCGTCTGGCGGGCCGCCTCGCGCCGTTCCGCCGCCTCAAGCAGGGCCCGTCGCGCGGCGTCGGAGAACGGCCGCTCCGGCGTCGCATGCGGCACGTCGGCGTTGAGGTTTGCGGCCGGCGCGTCGTTCGAGGTGGGATGATGGGTCACAGGGTCCTCGCCTTGAGCCGGAAGGTTCTGATCCACAAAATGGTTCTCCGCCAGCCCGGCGCCAGCCCCGACCCCGCGCGACGATGAATCACCTGAAGACCTTCGCCCTGCTCGCCGTCATGACCGCCCTGTTCATGGGCGTCGGCTACATGATCGGCCGCGTGCCCGGGATGCTGGTCGCCCTGCTGCTCGCCGGCGGCATGAACCTGTTCAGCTACTGGAACGCGGACAAGATCGTGCTGCGCATGTACCGCGCCCAGCTGGTGGACGAGAGTCATCCCAACGCCGTGGTGCGCACCTACGTCGCCGACGTCCTGCAGATGGCCCGCGACGCCGGCCTGCCGCGACCGAAGATCGCCATCATCCCGAACGACCAGCCGAACGCCTTCGCCACCGGCCGCAACCCGGAGAACGCCGCCGTCTGCGCCACCACCGGCCTGCTCGACATGCTGACGCGGGAGGAGATCCGGGGCGTGATGGCGCACGAGCTGGCGCACGTGAAGAACCGCGACACCCTGACCATGACGGTGACGGCGACGATCGCGGGCGCCATCGCCGCCCTCGCCAATTTCGCCCTGTTCTTCGGCGGCGGGGACGACCGCGAGCGGCCGGGCGGCCTGATCGGCACGCTGGCGCTGATGATCCTCGCGCCGATGGCCGCCGGCCTGGTGCAGATGGCCATCAGCCGCGCCCGCGAGTACGAGGCCGACCGCGTGGGCGCGGACATCGCCGGCGACCCGCAGGCGCTGGCCGCCGCCCTGCAGAAGATCGAGGCCTATGCGAAGCGGATCCACAATCCGGTGGCCGAGCGCAATCCGGCCTCCGGCCAGCTGTTCATCATCAACCCCCTGTCGGGGCGCGGGGCCGACAACCTGTTCTCGACCCACCCGAACACCGCCAACCGGGTGCGGGCGCTGGCCGAGCTGGCGACCGGCGCGGGCCGGCCGGCGTCGCGCCCGGCGGCGCCCCGGTCTCCCGCCGTCGCCGCGACCACCTCGGTCCCGAACGCCGGCGGCCCGCGCGGCCCCTGGGGCTAGGCGGCTGCGGACAGGGCGGCGAGCACCGCCTTGCCGTAGCGCTCCAGCTTCGTCTGGCCGACGCCGGGGACGTGCCCCAGGGCGTCGAGGGTCGCGGGCTCGGCCACGGCGATCTCCAGCAGGGTGCGATCCTGGAAGATCACATAGGGCGGCACCCGCTGTTCGGCGGCCCGGTCGCGCCGCCACGCGCGGAGCACCTCGAAGCGGGCCCGCACGTCGGCGTCCATGGCCTCCAGCGCCGCGTTGCGCCCCGTCCGCTGCCGCGGCGCCGCCCCCCGCGCCGGGGTCAGCCGGACCTCGACGGCGCGCTCGCCGCGGTACACCGCCCGGACCGCGGCCGGGTCCCCGAGCCTGACCAGCGGCTTGCCCTCGTTCGGATCCTCGACCAGCAGCCCCTCGAACATCAGGTGGTCGAGCACGTCCCGCCAGGTCTGCAGCGGCGTGTCGACGCCGATCCCCCAGGTGGACAGGGCCGTCTCCCACGGCTGGACCTCCCGGGTCCGGCCGAGGAGGTGATCGACCACCCGGCCGCGGCCGAAGCGTTCGCCCAGCCGCTGCACCGCCGCCAGCGCCTTCTGGGCCTGCACGGTGGCGTCGAACATGGCCGGGGGGTCGAGGCAGATGTCGCAGACGCCGCACGGCTGCGCCTCCGCCTCGCCGAAGTAGCGGCGCACCGCCTGCGGCCGGCAGACGGCGCCGTCCAGCATGGCGAACAGCTGGCGCGCCTTGCGCACCTGCACCGCCTTGACCTCCTCGGCCATGGGGCGGCCGTCGAGCCGCCGCAGGGTCCAGGCGATGTCGGAGGGACCGTAGAGGGTGAGGCCCTCCGCCGGCTCGCCGTCGCGGCCGGCGCGGCCGATCTCCTGCCAGTAGGCCTCGAGCGAGCCGGGCGGGTCGGCGTGGATCACGAAGCGGACGTCGGCCTTGTCCACCCCCATGCCGAAGGCGATGGTCGCCACCATCACCGCGCCGTCCTCGGCCAGGAACCGCTCCAGCCGCCGGTCGCGCTCCCGGGCGTCCATGCCCGCGTGGTAGGCGATGGCGTTGGTCCCCGCCTCCTGCAGCGCCTGCGCCACCCGCTCGCAGCCGTCGCGGCTGCCGCAGTAGACCACCCCCGACTTGCCGCGCCGCTCGCGCACCAGGGCGATGACTGCGGCGTCCGTCTTCGCGCGGGAGCCGCTTTCCTTGCGGATCGCCGAGAGCTGGAGATTGGGCCGGGCGAAGCTGTCGACCACGACCCGCGCGCCCTCCAGCCGCAGCGAGCGCAGGATGTCCTCGCGCGTCCGCGCGTCGGCGGTGGCGGTGACGGCGATGCGCGGCACGCCGGGAAAGACCTCGGCGAGGCGGCCGAGGGTGCGATAGTCGGGACGGAAGTCGTGGCCCCACTGGCTGACGCAGTGGGCCTCGTCGATGGCGATCAGGCTGAGCGGCAGCTCCGCCAGCCGCTCCAGCATGGCGCCGCCCGCCAGCCCCTCGGGCGAGACGTAGAGCAGGTCCAGTTCGCCGGCCCGCGCCGCCCGCCAGATGGCCGAGCGGTCGTCGAGCGAGACGCCGGAGTCGAGCCGCGCCGCCCGCACGCCCTGCTGCTTCAGCGCCTCCACCTGGTCGGTCATCAGGGCGATAAGCGGCGAGATCACCAGCCCGAGGCCGGGCCGGAGGATCGCCGGCAGCTGGTAGCAGACGGACTTGCCGCCGCCGGTGGGCAGGACCGCCAGCACGTCGCGGCCGGCCAGCACCTCGGCGACCACCTCCGCCTGGCGGCCGCGGAAGTCAGGGTGGCCCCAGATCCGCTCCAGCGTGGCGCGGGCCGCGTCGAGGGCGGAGGACGGCGCAAGCAGGGTCGAGTCGGCGGGCATCCCGGCCTTGTGCCGCATTTGTTCCCGGGTGTCAGCCGCTGGCCGGTTGTCGCCTCTCCCGCCGGGCACTAGGAACGGGACGAACTCCGGAAACGCCCATGCCTGACATCACCGACAAACAGACCTTCTCCGACGAGGACGCGCTCGACTTCCACCGCGCGCCGACGCCCGGGAAGATCTCGATGGCGCCCACCAAGCCGATGGCCACCCAGCGCGACCTGTCGCTGGCCTATTCGCCGGGCGTGGCGGTGCCGGTGCTGGCCATCGCCGGCGACGCCGACAAGGCGTACGACTACACCTCCAAGGGCAATATGGTCGCCGTCATCTCGAACGGCACCGCCATCCTCGGCCTCGGCAATCTCGGCCACATGGCCTCCAAGCCGGTGATGGAAGGCAAGTCGGTGCTGTTCAAGCGCTTCGCCGACGTGGACAGCTTCGATGTCGAGGTGAAGACCACCGATCCCGACGAATTCGTCACCGTGGTCAAGAACATCGGCGACACCTGGGGCGGCATCAACCTGGAGGACATCAAGTCCCCCGAATGCTTCGAGATCGAGAGCCAGCTCCAGGACCTGCTGGACATCCCGGTCTTCCACGACGACCAGCACGGCACGGCGATCATCTCGACCGCGGGCCTGATCAACGCCTGTCATATCGCCGGCAAGCGGCTGGAGGACGTCAAGGTCGTCCTGACCGGCGCCGGCGCCGCGGGCCTGTCGTCGATCGGCCTGATGAAGGCGGCCGGCGTGCGGCACGAGAACACGGTCATCGTCGACCGGGACGGGGTCGTCTACCGCGGCCGTCCGAACATCGACCAGTGGAAGGCCGCCCACGCCACCGACACGCCGCACCGCACCCTGGCCGAGGCCATGGTCGACGCCGACGTGGTCATCGGCCTGTCGGCCAAGGG
>Ga0233425_10000781_pt1 | contig 78393 bp, 63 predicted proteins | sample Watercolumn_Towu_2_FD_181712 | JGI IMG/M metagenome (GOLD analysis project Ga0233425, IMG submission 181712) | Freshwater microbial communities from Lake Towuti, South Sulawesi, Indonesia - Watercolumn_Towuti2014_140_MG | ecosystem: Environmental > Aquatic > Freshwater > Lake | place...
CGCACAAAACCATGTTTAATATACGAGGTGCTGCCACATCTTTTGCACGAAAGGTCCATGGGCCACCTCCTGGATGATTTCAGGAGGCATTATAACACATAATGTATCTTATGTTAACACTCTCATAATTTTTTCTTGGGAGTGGCCGAAGCGTCTCCATCCAGAACATAAATCTTGCCGCTTAACACTACCGCGGCGCTGGAGGAAACATTAGCCGGCAGTGACGGACCCGCACTCCAGAGATTGGTGGTGGGATCATAGACTTGCAATTTATTGGTCTTAACAGTGCCGGCAACATCGGTATAACCGCCGATAACATAGAGCTTGCTGTTCAGCCCCGCGGCCGCGGCGCCCCAGACTTTGCTGGCGGTGGGCATGTTCCGGCAGTAAGCCCAGGTGTTGGACCAGGGATAATATACTTCCACGCGGGTGCTGATGGTTTCGGCTGGAGGAGTATCAGTTGTTAACCTTTTCCCTCCGGCCACGTACAATTGATTGTCAACCGAAGCCACTGCCGCATAGGCCCTGGAGCATTTCATGTCAGCCTTGGTTTTCCACGCGGCCTGTGCGCTAAGAGGTAGGATTACTAGACCCAGGACGACTAAGACCCCTATCCAAACAAATCTTCCCGTCAATTTCATGACTATCTCCTGTGTCTTATAAATTAATGTTCATTATTAGCAGACTCTCCAAATCGCTTAGCATTATGCAATCTAATTACTTAAATGTCAACTATTATTTTTAAGAAAATCACCTATAACCATTTGTTATCTGAACATTATTTTGTTTGCACATCTTCAGATAGGGTCCACAGGCGCAGAGCGAAGCCTGCCCGTGAAAGCGTTGCATCTGAGGCATGAGCGATGTCAAGAAAATGGCGGAGATGCTAAGGCATGCTAATACCGCGCCTCGCCCGGATTATTTTCCGGGAATGCAGGATAGCAAAACGCTTTATAAAAAGATGCCCCGCCGCTTACCGATAAAGCCCCAATAACGGCCGGTAGGTTAATTCATTTTACAGGGGGGGGGGATTATAGCAAGGAAGATGCAGACAATAATGTTATTCGACAAAATTACAAGAATCTTAAAGTAACTCTTATCAAAGATTCTTACTATTTTAATTTTAGCCGCCAACAACCGAAAACGGAAGACGGCATTATAGTCCCGGGCGGCGCGTGAGCAGGCAATGGAAGCAATACGGATCGTTGTGAAACCTCCCGGTGGCGGCATAGGAAATGACCCGGCATCCCCCTTGGCATTGGTCCCCGAATTCGCAGCTCCGGCATTTCGGCCCCAGGTCCGCTGGGGAAAAGCGGCGGTTATATGGGAAAGATGCGTTTCTTTTCCAGGGTTGTCAATCTGTAAATTATTATGTAAATATTAGCCGCCATCCCCAGAAGTCCTCCCCGTGCGCCCCCGGTCTACCTCATGGTAATGGTCAGCCCCTGGGGGCCGAGATTGAGTTTGATCCCGGCCTGGGTGGCGGAGAGGTCGATGACCACACCCCGTTCGTTCTGCATGGCCAGTCCGGCCACACCCCCGGCCAGGGCCACGCCCGCGCCCAGGGCGCCGTAGGTGCCGGTGATGTCCAGGGGCGTCTTCAGATTATAGACCTTGCCCCGGGCGCTGATCTGGGCGAAGCCAATGTCCCCCACACTCAGACCCTCGACCCGGAAGGGGTATTTCTTCCCTTTAAACCAGAGGACCCCGTGGCCCCAGCTCACGCCCACAATCGCGCCCACGCCTTTAAGTTCGATGGACACCTCCCCCACGGGGGGCAGGGGCTTGTGCTTTTTGGCTTCGAGTGAGGAAGTCGCCAGGATCAGAAAGATCGCCAATAACAAAAGGAGACTGCAGCGCCGCAGACGTGCCATTGATCTATCCCCCTGTTCGGATAAAATCGCCCTAAACAGTAGTTCCCAGTTTAAGGGCAGGATTGAGAAAGTCAAGGGCCAATCGGATGGGTGCAGAAGGGAAAGGGGGGATGACCCAAAATTAAAGAAAATGTCGGAAAATGCCGAAAAGCAATTCGAGATAGTATCAGACTAAATTCGGTTGCCGCGGCAACTGAAATACTCCTTAACTTATTGATAAATTGCAATCTTTCAACCGAAAGCCGAAAACTGAAAACGGTTTTAAGGGGGTGGTCATGAAAATATTTCAGCGCGACTGGATCAAAGGCCTGCCGGCGGATACGGAAGCGGCCGTCAGCTCGGAACACGCTCTGTTGCTCGCTTTGGTGGCTCTGGCCATTTTGGCCAGCGTAACTTTATTTGGCAGCACGGTTTCCAACCACCTTTACAACACTTCCATGACCGTACTCCCCTTCGGCAGTTAACGGTTATACGGGGATCCCGGGGGCCCTCTCTTTTTTTTTCCTGTAGCCATCTTCGTCTTCCGCTCCCTCTTTCCTTGCGTTATAGTGTCTTTGGATTGTCTAATCCTCCATTGAGGCAGGGATATGGCCGTACGTTTGGAAATCGGCTGGCGCCCGGAGCTGGTCGACGCCGAGGGCGAAGCTGTTCGCCGCCAGGCCCGGGAATATTGCGGCTTGGAGATCGAACGGGTCAGGGTCCTGAAGCTGCTCATGTTGGACCTGGACCTGGCCGAGCCGGAACTGGAAAAGATCCGCACCGAGGTCTTTACCCACCCCGTCACCCAGGTCTCCGGCTTCCGCCCCCTGGCCCGGGATTTCACCGGGGCCATCTGGGTGGGGTATCGTCCGGGAGTGCGGGACAGCGAGGGAGCCACCGCGTTGGAGGCCATCGCCGCCTATTTGGGGCGTCCCTTACCGCCGCAGGCTGCGGTTTACACCTCCCGGCTGTTTCTGTTTTCCGGCCGCGGCCTCACCAATAAAAAATTGACCCGCATCGCCCGGGAACTGCTGGCCAACGACCTGATCCAGGAATTCCGGGTCTACTTATCCGACCGCTGGAACTCGGGAGAAGGGGTGGGGCTCATCCTGCCCCGGGTGGAGCTGGCTCACCAGCCCGCAGTCAGCACCTTTGAACTGGATTCCCTGGAGACCCTCCGGGAGATCAGCCGCAAGCGCCACCTGGCTTTGCGGGAAGCGGACCTGCCCATTATCCGGGATTATTTCTCCCGGCCCGAAGTCTTGGCCCGCCGGGCCGCGGCCGGTTTGGGCCCCCCCACGGACGTGGAGTTGGAATACCTGGCCCAGGCCCGGAGCGACCATTGCAACCACAATACCTTTCGGGGCCGCTTCCATTACCTGGACCTGGCCAGCGGCGAACGCCAGATCCTGGACAATCCCTTTAAGGCCTGCATCGAGGCCCCCACCAGGGAGATCGCCCGAGAGAAGCCCTGGGTGGTCTCCGTGCTCTGGGACAACGCCGGGGTGGGCCGCTTTGACGAAGAATTTTCCTATGTCATCAAAGGGGAGACCCACAATTCCCCCTCCAACCTGGAGGCCTACGGCGGCTCTTTAACCGGCATCGTCGGGGTCTACCGTGACCCCTTGGGGACCGGCAAGGCCGCGAAGCTCATCGGCGGCTTCTACGGCTTTTGCGTGGGCCCCAGGGACTACGCCGGGGCGCTTTCGCCCCGCCTCCATCCCCGGCGCCTGCTGGACGGGGTCATTACCGGCGTCAAGGACGGCGGCAACAAGAGCGGGGTGCCCACCCTCACCGGCGCTCTTTATTTCGATGCGTCTTATCTGGGCAAGTGCCTGGTCTTTGTGGGCGCGCTGGGACTGCTGCCCCGGGAGATCAAAGGCGAATCCGGGGCGGCGAAGAAGGCCGGCCCCGGGGATTTGGTCCTCATGTGCGGGGGCCGGGTGGGCTTAGACGGCATCCACGGGGTCACCGCCTCCTCGGAGGTTGCCAGCGAAGGCACCCCCGCGGGCCACGTGCAGATCGGCGACCCTTATACCCAGAAGAAGATGCATGACTTCCTCCTGGAGGCCCGGGACCGGGGTCTCATCACCTTCATCACCGACTGCGGCGGCGGCGGGCTTTCCTCCGCGGTGGGGGAATCGGCGCGCCTGGCCGGCGGCGTGGAAGTCTGGCTGGAGAAAATCCCCTTGAAATACGCTGGCCTGGACCCCTGGGAAATCTGGATCTCCGAATCTCAGGAACGGATGATTGCCGCGGTCAGGCCGGAAAACCAAGGCGAATTTCTGGACCTGGCCGCCAAACACGGGGTGGAGGCCACGGCCATCGGCCGCTACACCGATTCCGGGGTGCTGCACGTGAGTCACCAGGGGCGCACCTGCGCGGCCATAGACCTTTCTTTCTTGGAGGAAGACTTCCCCCCCTGGGAGTTTGAGGCGGAATGGCTGGAGCCTTCACGTCGGCTCAGGGAACCGGTCTTGGGAGAACCGCAAGACCACCGGGCCGCGCTCCTGGCCATGTTGGACCGCCCCAATATCTCCGCCCGGGAATGGATCACCCGCCAGTACGACCACGAGGTGCAGGGGGCCAGTGTGCTCAAGCCCCTGGTGGGAAGAAATCTGCCGGTTCCGGGGGACGCGGTCCTGGTCCGCCCCCGCCTGGACTCGGAGAAAGGGCTGGCCTTAAGCCTGGCCCTCAATCCCGCCTACTCCGCCATTGACACCTACCACATGGTGGCCGCGACCATCGACGAAGCGGTGCGGCGCCTGCTGGCCGTGGGGGGGAAGCTGGACCATATCGGCGGAGTGGACAACTTCTGCTGGCCAAGCGTGGAGTACCACCCGGAGAGCAACCCGGACGGCAAGTACAAGGCGGCCCAGCTGGTGCGGGCCTGCCGGGCCCTACATGACCTCTGCCGGGCTTACGAGATCCCGCTGCTGTCCGGCAAGGACAGCATGTACGTGGACGGGGTCCTCCCCGGGGCCTTCGGGGAGACGCATCGGGTTAGCGGGCTGCCCACCCTCTTTTTCACTGCAGTGAGCGTGCTGCCCGACTTGCGCCGGGCCCTGACCCTGGATTGGAAAAAACCCGGCGACCTGGTTTATCTCCTGGGGGAGACCCGGGCCGAACTGGGGGGCTCGGAGTTCTACGAGATGCTGGGGTACTTGGGCCTGAGCGTGCCGCAGGTTCGGGTTGGGGAATTTCTGTCTTGTTACCGCCTCCTGGAGCAGGCCGTCGAGTCTGAGCTCCTGGCCTCCTGCCACGGCCTCTACCGGGGAGGGCTGGGGTTGGGACTGGCTTTAGCCTCCCTGGCTTCGGGGCTGGGCCTGGACGCGGACCTGAGTAAAGTAGCTGCGGACTCCCCCGCTTACGCGGCCCTTTATTCCGAATCCGCCGGACGCTTCCTGATCAGCGTCGCACCGGAACATCAAAACCGGGTGGAGCGGCTCTTTGCCAGGCAGCCTCTTTCTTTTCTGGGGAAGGTGCGCAAGGATAACACTTTCAAGATCACCCGCCGCGGCAAGACCCTGATAAAAACGTCTCTGGACAAACTCCAGGCCGCCTGGCAGCGGCGTTTCGGCAATTTGGTTTGATATGCCTGATTATTCTGGTAAAATTATAAATAAAGTTTGAACTTGGAACTTATCATTTCTTCAGACCCTAGCTCCCCGACGCTGACCTGCCAGATCTGCCATGCCCCCTGCGCGCCGGCCTCCGAGGTCTATGACCTGGGGGAAGTCATGACCTGGTGGCGGAAAAGCGGCCACAGTTTTTCGACCGCAGTCCTGGAGCAATACCGGGGAGCGGGCCGGACCGAATTGTTCACCTGCACGAACTGCGGCTTCGGCCTCTTCCAGCCCCCGATTACCGGCTCGGACGCGTTTTATCAGGCTATTTCCGAAGAGGGCCGCAGCGGCTACTATTCCCGGGACACCTGGGAGCACCGCCGGGCCCTGGAGGCGTTGGCGGACTGCCGGAAAATCCTGGAAATCGGCTGCGGCGCCGCCTTTTTCCTGGAAAAAATGCAGGCGCAAGGCAAAGAAGTCCAAGGAGTGGAGCTCAACAGCGCCGCGGCCCGGTTTGCCCGTTCCCGGGGCGTGCCTGTGGAAAGCACGGCTCTTGAGGAATTCGCTCCCCTGCACCGGGAAGAATTCGACGCGGTCTGTTTTTTCCAGGTCTTGGAACACGTGGCGGAGCCCCTGGCCTTTTTCGAAAACGCCCTGGCCTGCCTCCGGCCCGGAGGCCGCATGTTCGTGTCGGTCCCCAACATGGCGGGGATCCTGGGGAAAATGGCGCCTTTGGTGAGCAACGTGCCGCCCCATCATGTGAGCCGCTGGACGCCCGGGGCCCTGGCGCATCTGGCCCGGCGCTTCCATCTGGCCCCAGCCGCCTGGGGCTATGAGCCGGCCTACAACCTGCTGCCGGCATATTTTCAGGAGCGGCTCAAGGCCGGGGGTGTCCCGGCCTGGATTTACCGGAACCGTATCTGGCGCTTTTTCCAGTCTCTCCCCATCAAGCTGCTGCGCGCCTTTAAACCCGAGGGACTGCAATCCCTTAAGGGCCATACGGTCTATGTAATTTTAACCAAGGGATAAAAAATCTTGCGTCTCTCTTTGCGCCTTGGCGTCTTTGCGTGAGCTCTTTTTTTTCATAACAGGAGAACAATGAATTTATGCATGCGGAAATACTGGCCCTGCGCTTTTCCCGGGAAGTAGTGGACCAGCCCATCATCTACCGGTTGGTAAAGGATTACAATCTGGAGTTTAACCTGCTCAAGGCCGCCATCGACCCCCGCCAAGAAGGGGTCATCGTCATGGAGCTCCGTGGGCACCCCAAAAATTTTCGCCGGGGCCTCAAGTACCTGCGGGATTCCGGGGTAAAAGTCAAGAGTGTGGCCCGGGAGGTGAGGCGCAATGAGGAACTCTGTTACCAATGCGGCACCTGCACTGCGGTTTGTCCCTCCGGAGCATTGGGCATTCAGCGTCCGGAGATGGCGGTAATCTTCGACCCCAACAAGTGCAGCGCCTGCGAGCTTTGCTGCCCGGTCTGCCCGGCCCGGGCCATGGAGGTGCGGCTCAACCGCGATGCGGTCTGATCCCGGCTAAAAACTCGTGCTTCCTTTCTTCATCAGCGCCTACTCGGTAATCAGCTCCTCCCTTTATTTCTTTCTCCCGCTGTATCTGAAGGACAGCCTGCACTTCAGCGGGTCGCAAATCGGCCTGCTTTACGGGGTCCTCAGCCTGAACGCCATCGTGGTCTCCTTTCCCGTGGGGGTCACCGCGGACCGCTACCCGGCCCGGATCCTGACCCGTTTGGGATTGGTGGCCACTTCCGTTTTTCTCTGGAGCCTCACCGCGGTGAGCCGGTTCTGGCCCTTCCTTTTGATCTTCTGGGGCTTCGGCCTGAGCCTCCAGCTTTTTCGCCAGTCCCTGGATATCCTGCTCTTTAAGGAAACCCGGCCCGATCATTCCCGGGCCATCGGCGAATACAACGCCTGGCGCATGGGGGGGATGATGACGGGCGCGCTGGTGGGCGGGTTTCTGCTGCACTCCCTGGATTTCCCCCTGACTCTGAAGCTTCTCGCCTTGGGGGTGTTGGCCCTGCTGTTCCCCACCGCCCGGCTGCCCCGCAGACCCGGGGTCCGCAGTCCCCTCCTGCAATACGGCCGGGATTTTGCCACCAGACCGGTTTTGTTTTTCGCGGTCTGGCTTTTTCTCTTTACCCTCCACTGGGGCGCGGAAGCCACCAGCCTGGCCCTGTTTCTGAAAAACAACCTGGGCCTCAGCGCCCGGGGCATCGGCGGCTATATGGCCGGGGAATTCGCGGTGGTGGGGCTCACTGCTTACCTCTACGGCCGCTTTTGGGCCGGGCGCTTAAAACCGCTGCATTTTCTCTCCCTGGCGCTGCTCGCCTCCGGGGTCGGCCATATCCTGATGGCCTATCCATCTCTCCCCTGGTCCTTTTCCTGGCGGGCCATCCACGGCTTCGGCGACGGCCTCATCCTCATGGAGGCCTATACCACCATCGCCCGCCTCTTCCACGTGGACCGCATCGGCGGCAATTCCAGCCTGATTTCCCTGGTCACCACCCTGGGGGTCTTTGCCGGCTCCCTGATCTTCGGCCCCCTGGGCGCAGCCTACGGCTATGCCTGGCCCCTGGTGATCTCGGGGTGCATCAGTTTGGCGTTGCTGCCCCTGGCTTACGCGGGGTTGAAAGAGTGAGCAGCAAGCAGCAAGCAGCAAGCAGCAAGCAGGGAGCAGGGGTCAGGGGTCAGGGGTCGGGGATTAGCTTTTCTCTGGCTAACTACCCTTTGGAAATTTGCTGCAATAAGAATCATCGGAGTATAATATCATTTTCACTTTCAAATGCACCAAATACCGCTTGAAACTCACCGAAATGATTAGGTCTTTTTAACGAAAAACGAAAAACGGAAAACGGTATAAGAAGTCTTGTCATTTGCCATAAAGGGAGTCCTGGGAGGATAATGCCGGTAAACAGCTACGGTTCCTGATCCCTGATCCCTAACCCCTCCCCTGACCCCTGATCCCTGTCCCCTATTCCCTGCCTCTGTGAATAAAGCTCCGCAGGCGCTCAAAATAGGCCTTGCCGCCCACCAGGTAGGTGTCGTTGTGGTGGGATCCGGGGATCAGGTAAAATTCCTTGGGCTCCGCCGCAGCCTCGAAGACCCGGCGGCCCATGTCCAGGGGGATGATTTCGTCGTCCTCGCCGTGGATGACCATGACCGGCACCCGGACCCGGCCGATCTTGCCGAGGTTGTCGTAAGGCACCTTGGGCCGCCAGTCAAAGAGAAAGGGCAGATATAGCCGGGCCATCTCCTGGGAGTCGGTGTAAGCGGATTCCAGGATCAGGGAGCGGCAGGGGGCTTTCAGGGCCAGGTCGGTGGCCAGGGCCGTGCCCAAGGAGCGGCCGAAGAGGACGATGTTTGAGCCCGCCACTTTCCGGCCTTCCGCTACATACTGGTAGGCCGCGGCCGCGTCCAGGTAGGTCCCCTCCCGGGAAATGCGGCCTTCGGACCTGCCGTATTCCCGGTAATCGAAGATGAAGACCGTAACCTCCACCAAGTCCAGGAGTAGCTTGATGTTTTCCAGGCGGTGGCTGATGTTGCCGCCATTGCCGTGGAACCATAAGAACACCGGCGCGTCTTTTTTGGGCACCCACCAGCCGTGGAGCTTCACCCCGTCCGCGGCGGCAAACCAGACCTCTTCGTATTCCATGCCGTAGTCGGCCGGGGTACCGATGAGCGTGGGGTCGGGGAAGAAGACGATACCTTTTTCAGAAAATTCCAGGATCATGAAAAGCCTTTCTTTTTTCACCACCAAGACACAAAGGACACCAAGAATCACCAAGAGAAAAATAGGGCCAGACGCTATTTTTTTGACCATCGAGATTTGGCCTTATCTTTCCGCCGCCAAAAAATAGCGTCTGTCCCTATTTTTCCTATCTTCTTCTTTGTGATTCTTTGTGTTCTTGGTGCCTTTGTGGTGTATTTCCTGCGTCTATCATCTAGATAAAATACCCGATTATGTAGCGCAGGGCCAGGGAGGAGATCACGACTCCTAAGCCGATGCGGATGACCTTGCCGGAGATGTATTTCTGCAGGCGGGCGCCGATGTACATGCCGATGAAGCCGCCGATGCCGAAGAGCGCGCCCAGGGCCAGGTCCGGCTTGATGCCCATGGCGTAATAAATCCCCACCCCGGCCACGGAGGTGACCAGGGTGCCCAGGAGCGCGGCCCCGGCGATGGTGTACATGGGCAGCTTGAAGATGGCGGCCAGGAAGGGGGCGATGATGGCCCCGCCGCCGATGCCGTAGGTGCCGCCGATGAGGCCCACCACCAGGGCCAGGAGAAAGAGCGCCGGCGCGTTGAAGGTAAAGAGCTCCCCTAAAAACGAGTAGGAGACCTGTTTGAGGCTCCAGGACGCAGTCTTGACCCTGGCCGCGGGCGGCAAGGCCTGGCCCGCGGTGACGCCGCTCTCTTTCAGGACCTGGGCCAACCGGCTCTGCACCTGGGCCTCGAATTCCAGGATTTTTGCCTTCTTGCGTTTAGCCCATGGCGTCTGGTCGTAGAGCAGGCGCAGGCCGATATAGAGCAGCACCGCGCCGACGAAGAGCTTGAAATGCTTCGGGTCCGGCAGCCAGTCGCAGCGGATCATGGCCCCGAACCAGAGGCCGGGCAGCGTCCCCAGGATGGTGACGCCGGCCACCGGCCAGTTCATGCGGCCTTCCCGGAGATAGCGGTAGACGCCGCTGGGGATGGCCACGATGTTGAAGATCAAATTTGTGGGGCTCACTGCCGGGGTGCAGAAGCCGAGAGCGCTGACCTGGAAAGGCAGCAGCAGAAAGGCGCCGGAGACCCCGCCCATGGAGGTGAAGGTGGAGACCACCAGGGCGACAAGGGGCGGGATAAGCGGGTTAACCTCCACACCGGACACGGGAAAGAGCATACCCAACTCTTGTTAATTTTTTCACAAGATAAGACAAAGTTGATACCGCTGTCAAGGAATAATTTGGGGGGGAAAGGGGTATGGGTAGGGGGCCCTGCTAAGAGCTAGTTTCTTTATGCGGAGCATAGTTGCAACCGAATGATATTTGGAGAAAGGCTTGATCATGGTAAGATATATGCTATTATTGAATAGTCTTTCTAACTGCAATATTTCAACAGATAGCCTGCCACCCCGCCCGAAGGTGGTAGACGTATGTGGCTTCCTCCTTCGTTCTGGCGCACTAAGGAGAATGGCAAATGGCTATTAAAGATTACGAGGATATTGTAACTCACTCCGCGGCTCCGACCCTCGTTCTTGCGGGGCCTGGTGCTGGGAAGACGTACTTGCTGGCAGACAGAGTTAAGCGGTTGCTGAATAATGGAGTTGATAAAAACAACATAACTATTATCACTTTCGGCAGAGACGCAAACCGGCATATGATAGAAGAGCTAGTCAACCCTAAAGGTAAATTCAAAATTCCATCAGATAGCCTCCCTCATGTATCCACAATGCATTCTCTGGGGCTTAGTATCGTCCAGGAAAAGCCCCGCTTGGTTAAGCTCAAGAAAACAGGACTACAAGTTCAGAATGAAGAGGAAGTCAAACGATTATTATTTCGAGATGCTGCCTTAATTCTTGGATATACTGAAGCTCAGGGTTTTAATGCCTCAAAGTGCAAGTCATGTGGTGATTGTAGCAAATCTCCTGGTGCAGAATACTGTGCAATATGCACTAAGTATTGGGAAATAATGTCAAAATGCAATTATATAGATTTCGATGACCAAATTCATTTCGCCTGCAAGATACTTGAGAAATCCCCAGATATCCTTGGCAAATATCAATTACAGGCAGAAAACCTCCTAGTGGACGAATATCAGGACATTAACGCTGCCCAGTTTAAGTTGATTGAGCTTCTAAGCCGGAAGAACCGCAGAGGGCTTTTTGTGGTTGGTGATGATGCCCAGAGCATCTATGGTTTTCGTGGCGGAGACCCAAAATTCATACTGCGGTTTGAACAAGATTTTCCTGGGGCAGAAGTTGTGCCCCTAAAACATAGCCGAAGGTGCCATGAAAACATTATGGAGCCTTCTTTTAAAGTTCTAGAAAAATATTATCCTGACTGGACAGGAAGGCCCAAGTTAAAGTATTACAAGGAGAAAGGTGATCAACCTTACCTCTGGCATTTATCCAGTGAGAATTTCGAAGCGAAAGTTGCTGCCGCTGTCGCGCGTGATGCTGTACAAGAAAAAAAGACCGTGCTTATTCTTGCACCTAAGAAAGAATTCTTCCCTTTATTGCTTCGAGAGCTTACAAAGAAACAGGTACCGCACAATTGCTCAATAGATTTGTTACCAGAGCGGGTGAGTATTGCCAAACGGTTTATAGATTGGGTTCAAAATCCAAGCGACACCTTCATAACAAGACACGTCATTGAAGATCTTATAGATAGAGGAATTGCGCGTGTTGCAGGGGCAAGGAAGGACACGAGATGCAGCGAATCGACCATTAAACACAGAATTGCCGAGGAGACCAATATTGCCAGGCTTTGGGATTCGGTTGACAACGACAATGACCTATTTTCAATTATCAAGAATTATAACAGCGGTAATAAGACGCTAGAAACCATCAGGAACAATCTCCTCGGTTTCGAAGAGTCTTACAATGATTATAAGAAGGATAACCGAGGTGAATTTGCCAAGCAACTCGCTATTATTACAGGGATATGGATAGAACCATCGAAAATGGCTGAAGATATAGCTCATGTAGTGAGGCTTATTCAGGCAGATCAACCTTTCGGTTCAAGTTCTGCACAGCTACTTACAATGCGAAAAGCCAAGGGGCTTGAGGCACAGGTTGTAATTATAGTCGGTTTGGAAGATGATATTATACCAAATCCAAGAAGCAACAGTATAGATGAGGAAGCACGCTTACTGTATGTCTCAATGACGCGAGCAAAAGAAAAGCTATACCTTTTTCACTCCTTCAAGAGACCTCGCAATATTTCCTATGGTGATGAGCTATCAGAAAAAGCAAGGTCAAAGTTTCTCGATGTCCTTGGAAGGAAAAGCGAATTCAAAAAACCGAAGCAAGATTGATTAATTAAGTGAGTAACTGCTATATATTCGCGGATTAAATAGGAATAATAATTATTGGAAATGAATATCCTTTCTATCAGCCACACCCAATTCAAAGGATTGGACAGTCTCCCTGAGAATGTGAGGGGGATGGCCGGATAAAAAGGGGCGGCCCATCGGGCCGCCCTTTCTTGCGTCTTTGCGTGAGAAATCCTTCCTTATTCCCAGGAATCCTCCACCTTGGTGAGGATGGCCAGTTTCACGGGGCGGACTTTGCGGTAGACTTCGGCCGGGGGCTTAACTTCGCTGTCCACGGTGAGGAGGTCCCGGTCGATGCGGATATCAAAGAGCCGTTCGTTCTCCTGGAGATAGGGGAGGATCAGGTTCCAGTCGGCGTCGCTTAATGGCGCCAGTTCGCCGCCGTTCAACTGTTCGTCCACCAGTTGGTTATAAGGGTCCCGGATGTAAATGGCGCCGCCGGAGGCCAGCGAAAAGAGGTTGGAGCCCGGGTAGGGGGTGGCCTGGGAGCGTACGCGGCCCCGGGCGTCGTATTCCAGGCCGTTGACCACGACGAAACCGCCGCCTTTATGAGGATCGCCGGCCATGAAGGATTCCGCCAGGAAGTCCAGGGCGGTGCCGTTGATCACCACCCGGGGGCGGCCCACCGCGTTGATCAGGGGACGGCCCGCGGCGTTCCCCAGGATGTAGACCTCGCCGCCCTTGGCTCCGTACATGAAGGTCTGGCCCACGTCGCCGTGGATCACCAGTTTGCCCCGCTTCATAATCTGCCCCAGTTGGTCCTGGGCGTTGCCGTGGATCTGGATGGTCATGCCGTCGATGCCGGAGGCCAGGTAATCACCGGTACTGTCGTAGGCGTCGATACGCACCCCATCCGTGTTCAGGCCGAAACCGCAGCCCAGGAAGCGCTGGCCCCGGTAGCCGTAGCAGATGAATTGCCGCCACCCCAGCTCGTAAGCCTCGCACAGGAACCGGGCGTCGCAGTCGTCCCCTTCCGGGGGAAATCCCGAGGCGTCCAGGATCAGGACGTGATCCGGCTTGTCGGGCGCCATCAGTTTATCCCGGGTGTCCCAGACCACCCGGTGGTAGCGGCCGCTCCGGGATTTGCCCATGGTGGGGGTGTCCTGGAAGATGGCGGTTAAGGCGTCCATCACCAGGCGCAGCAGGTGGCTGCGTTTCTTGTCGCCGGGATCGTAGCGCCGGTCCAGGAGCAGGGTGAGGCCGTTGATGGCCGCGGCCTTAAGTTTGTCGCCCTTGCGGGCCTGGGATACCGCGCTCTGCAAGGTCTGCCGGAAGGTGACATAGGACCAGGGGGACACCGCGGCCTTGACCCAGCGGTAGAATTCCTGGCCGCTCAAGTCCTTGAGGAGTGCGGCCACCTGCCGGTCCAGTTCCTCATCAGGCTCCCCGCCGATCTCCGGCGCGGCGGCGTCCCAGGGCCGTTGATACCAGGGCACCACCTTGGGGGTGCCGAATTTGTCCTTGCAGGTGAGCACCCGTTTGCCGTTGTGGGGTTCCAGAGAGAAGATGAAGGCCCCGCCGTCGGTGGCGCTGCCACCCCGGGCGTTCCAGTAGAGGTCGGCCACCGGGCAGAAACGGGGGTCCTCTTCGGCCAGGGAGGCCAGGGTGGCGTCGATGGCCTGTTTTTCCGAGCAGACCAGGCCGATTTGCACTTCCCCGTCCTGGAGCGCGAAGACCTGGGGCCGGAGCATGGAGGTGTCGGTGATGCCGATGAGTTCGAATTTATTGGTCTCCGGCTCGGTCCGGGCGATGATGAAGAACCAGGGGCCGTCCGGAGAGCCGTGGATATTGGCGGTCTGGAGCTGGCGGTAGACCCGCTGCTTTTCCTCCGGCAGCAGATCGAAGTCCCGCTCGGTGGTGGGCGCCATGGATTCGATGACGTATTCCAGGGGATAGCCGTAGAGGCGGTTCCAGAGGTCGAAGGTGAGGACCGCGACTTCCGTATCCGTGAGAAACTGGGGGTAAAAATGGCGTTGGCTCAGGTATTCGCTCACCGCAAAGTAATTGGCGAAGTCGCCGTTATGCACCAGGGCCACGTTCAGCGCGGCGAAGGGGTGCGCGCCGCCGGGGTGCCAGACCCGGCCCCGGGTTGGGTAGCGCTGGTGCGCGATCCAGATGTGGGCCTTGAAATCCAGGAGCTGGTAGTAGAGGGCCGCTTCCTCGGCGTAGCCCACGATCTTCAAGATCATGATGTTGCGGCCCTGGGAGAGGACAAAGGCCTTTTTCTCGCCCAAGGAGGCGTAATACGCCTGGTTGAGGCGGTAGCAGTTCTGGGCCACGAACTCATCTTCCACCTTGCGGCTGGGGATGCCGTAGAGTCTGTTGGTCTGAATAAAATGCTGCAAGACCTCGGCCTTGACCCGCACGAAATAGCGCCAGACCTCCGGGGGGCAGACCTCCAGCCCCTTCAGGTCCCGCCAGTCGTCCATGGAGGGGATGCGCTGGGCGTGGTCCACCTTGAAGACCGGGGTGATGAATTGGGCCTCCACCGCGGCCCGGGAGTCGCTGTCGAGGTAGGCGATCTGAATCAGGTAATCGTCGTCCAGGATCTGCTGGGTGACGCCCAGGGTCTGGGGGTCGAGACCCACCGCGGCGATGCCGCCGCCCTTGCCGTTGCCCCGGTTGTGCATCTGGATGGAAGGCTGGAAGATATGCTTGCCGGAGACCGGCACGCTGGACGCAAATCCGGTGACCCCGCAACCGCCTTCATCCTCCCCCTTGATAATGCGATCAAGAGGATAAACGGGCTTAAATTCCTTGCGGGTTTCCCAGAGTCTCAGACCGTCATGGTTATGGTTGGAGGACTTCATTTATTTATAACCTCGGTTTTCATCTGTCGGGCTTTAGCTTTCAGCTTTCAGCGGTCAGCTTTCAGCTTTTAAAAGATTAGCTTTCAGCGGTCAGCGGTCAGCTTTCAGCTTTAAAATTAGTAATTTCATGTCTTTTAAGTTCCCCTTTTTAAAGGGGGATTTAGGCGGATTTTCAGTGGCTTATGGCCGCTCTTTTTTAGCTGATAGCTGATAGCTGAAAGCTGACAGCTATCGTTGGCGTATATCGTCATTCACTTCCCGCTCAAAATAATCCAGATGCATCAACAAATCCGTCCTTCCCACCAACTCCCGGATGCTGCGGAGGCCAAGGAGGCGCAGGATTTCTTTGAGCTGCCAGCTCCAGGCGTAGTACAGGTTGCAGATGCGGGTGGAGCCCCACTGGATGGTCATCAGGTCCACCAGTTCCGGGTCGGTGGTGGCGATGCCCCGGGCGCAGCCCCGGCCGCTTTCGCAGTTGTGGCAGCGCAGGCACTCCAGGGCCACCAGGTCGGCGGTGCCGATCTGCACCAGGTCCGCGCCCAGGGCGATGGCTTTGGCCACGTCGAACGCGGTGCGGATGCCGCCGGAGGCCACCAGGGTGACTTCCTCCCGGATGCCTTCGGCCTTGAGGAACTGGTGCACCTTGGGAATGGCGTACTCGATGGGCATGGCGATGTTTTTCTTGGCGATGTCCGGCGCGGCGCCGGTGCCCCCGTAGCTGCCGTCGAGCTGCACCACGTGGGCCCCCGCGTAGTAGCTGCCCACGGCCACCATGTCCACGTCCGTGGGGGTGGAGACCTTCACCGAAATCAGGGCCCGGGGATTGATCTCCTTCATCCAGTCGATGTGTTTCTTGTGGTCTTCCACGGAATAGACGCTGTGGAAGGGAAACGGCGAAAACAGGGCGCTGCCGGTGACGGACTCCCGCATGCGGGCCACCGCGGGGGTGACTTTGTCCCCCAGGAGATGGCCGCCCAGGCCGGGTTTGGCGCCCTGGGCGTATTTGAATTCGATCATCCGCACCCGCTGCAGGGTGTCTTCCCGGACGCCGAACAGCCCGGTGGCCACCTGGGTGACGATGTAATCGTCAAAGGGATACAGCTCTTCCGGGTACCCTCCTTCGCCGGTGGAGACCAGGGTATTGAAGGTCTTGGCGGCCGTGGCCCGGGAAATGATGGTATTGATGCTCACCGAGCCGAAGGACATGCCGCCGCCGTACCAGGGCACCCCCACGGTCACCTGGGGGCGGCCGTCGCCCCGGCGGTTGAGGTCCACTTCCAGGGAGATGTCCTGGTGGCTGATCTGCTTCCCACCCCGGCGGGGGGGGAAGAGAAAGCGCAGCCGGTCAAACCCGCCGCCGGAGCCGCCGGTGCGGTATTCCACGTCGGTATAGGGGAGGTTGCCGAACTCCGCCTGCCACCAGGTGCTCAGCAGCAGGTCCCCGTTCCAGCGGCAGTCTCCCAGGGTTCGATAAACCGGGTGTTCGTGGACCCTCAGGGCCTGGCCCGGGCAGTTGGAGACGCAATGGAAGGGCTTCTTCCGGCATTCGAACCCCAGGCAGAGGTAGCTTTTGGGCTTGCGCAGATATTTACCGGCCTTGGTAAAGACGCCGTAGGGGCAGAGCTCCACGCACTTGCCGCATTTGATGCACTTGGATTCGCTGCGGTAGACCCGGTACTTGCTCAACGGGTTGCGGAACCGGGCCGGGGTGGGCACGGGCTCCCAGGGCTGGCCCGCAGGTGTGGTGGGCAGGGCGATTACTTTTTTTGGCTTGACCATAGTTTATGTCAATCTCTCTTAAACTTATTACATTACATTAAATGCTATGGCATTATCTGGTTTTGGCTGATGGAGTACTTGGATTTACGGGAATATTTATATACTTGTATGTTACTTCACTCTCAATTATCGGAGAGGGAATTTCTTTTAATCTGTCTTCAGATACCAGAACCAAATAGCGATATCCTGCCAGTTCAAAACCTGCTAATGAGCCTTCACCATATAATTTGGCTTGCGCATAGGCTTCCTTGGCTTTTTGATTTAGGTCATTACGTACAACCTTCCATTCAGTAAGGACCAGCGCCTCAGCGGTGGACTCAACTATAGATAGGTCCATTAATGGTTCACCAAGTATTAAATCAGTACGTTCTCGTACGGCATGTGCCTTAAATGCCCAAATACCGTGAAGAAGAAGATGGGCGGCTCCAAGTTTTTCACAATAAAGTTCACCACGATTAAATGCATCTATCCATCGGCTTTTAATACTTTCATCAGCAATAATTGATCTCTTTAAATGTTCAAAAGCCCTTTCGGTAATTCTCTTAGCAACCTCCTGGATATTAGATAATTTAAATGTAAATTCAGCGCAAAATGAAACTAACCGAACTAATAACTCTCTTAATCCATCTATTTCTTTGGTATTGCCTGCTGTGAAATGTGTTGCGTTATTCGATATAAACTGTTCTATAGAGCTTTGAGCATCAACAGATAAATTTGAGGAATATAATTCTTTGTATTTTTTAATTTGTTCGAATATCGATACAGCATGGGGCAATAATACATTTCTTATAGTCCCGTTTTTTGAAGCTTTACCTTGCCATACTTGAACATAAAATTGTCCAGCCGTTAAGAGCCCTTCAATTCTATCCGAAATAGCTTTCCATTCAGTTCGCCAGCTCAAAAGAAAACCCTTATCCTGCCCTATCAGGAGGGGGTAGGGGAAAAGTGACGGCCGCAACACTCTTCCACCCCCATCCTGCACTCCGAATTATTCTTAACCGAAAACTGAAAACCGAAAACTGTCTTTTAAGTCGGTTCCCGCTTCGTCAGCTCCCCTTCCCGGTTGGCAAAGAGGGGCGCGAAGATTTCCTTTTCCAGATCCTCGATGAACATGGCCCGGCCCACTTCACCCCGGAGGCGGCGCACTTCCCGCATGCCCATGGCCCCCATGATTTCGAGCAACTGGTTGTTCCAGGCGCCGACCAGGTTTACCATCCGCTGGGCGCCCCGTCTGACGGTGAGGGCGTCGATTTCCACCGGGCACTTGCCGCCTTCGGCGCATTGGCGGCAGAGGCGGCACTCCAGGGCCAAAAGCAGGGGCAGGTCGGCGACGATGGCGTCCGCGCCGCAGATGATGGCTTTGGCCACGTGCTCCGCCAGGGCGATGCCACCGCTGACCAGCAGGGTGACCGTATCCCGGAGCTTGTCCTCCACCAGCCGCAGATGGCAGCGGCGGATCAGGTCTTTGAGGTGCACCCCTTGAGACTCTCCCAAGCCCCGGGCTTCTTCGGAGGCATAGATGTGAATGACCTCCGCGCCGGCCGCGGTCAACTCCGCCACCCGGTCCACCACCCGGCCGTCCGCCGGCGCCTTGACGCTGATAATCAGCTCGGGATGGCGTTTTTTCACCGCCTCCATCTGTTCCAGAACTTGCGGGTGGTCCAGGACCTCGATGACCCGCACCTGGGAAAGGAGGGGATCATTCAGGTCCAGGGAACCCGCGGTGTAAGAAGGCATGACCAGGTCTGTAGTATTCTTGGAAATCGCAGTCAGTTGTTCCCTGGCGAGGATGGCCAGGGTGCCTAGCTCACACGCGGCATGGGTGATGATCTCCTGGATATTTCCGGGATTGGCGCCCAGGGAGGGCGCGGCCAGGAGGATGGGCAGGGGCAGCTCCAGCAGGGGAGGGGAAGGCCAGGTCGGTTCCCCGTTGCTGTCAAAGGTGAGGAACATGGGCTTGCGGCCCAAGTCGACGCTGGTGCTGATATATTCCCGGCCGTGGATGCCGTCCCGGGTGGGGCGGACGATTTCCGACATGTCGGTCCAGAAGGAGTCGAACCCGGGTCCGGAAAAAGGACCGCCGTAACCTGCGCCGGAGACCGGGATCTTGCCGCTTTCCGCCTGGTACCAGGTGGCGGCCAGGATCTCCGGAGTCCAATATTCATCACCGAGACGGCTGTACCGGGGATTGGATGCCTTAAAGATCAGCTCCCGGGGACAGCCCTGGACGCAGCGATAGCAGTCCCGGCACATCTCGTCAATGGTGTCCACGAACTGGGAGCTGTCGAAACCCCGTTTGCGGTAGGCGTCCACCGGGCATTGCTCTTTGACGCAGCGGGCGCAGCGCAGACAGCCTTCGGCCCAATCGATGATGGTGTTCTTCGCCAGGGGGCTGAACCGGGGAGGCACCGAACGCACATGGATATGATACTTGGCGGGCATGGGAACCTCCTACTTGGCCGACCGGCGGGCCGCGGCGCCGGGCGCTTGGCGCAGCGGGCTGGCGCCCAAGGCTTGAACGCGGTTACTGACTTCGGCAACAATGGCGGCCAACGCGGATTCATCGCCGGGGATCAGGACGGATCGTCCCACCCGGGCCGGCTCCAGGCCGATTTCAGCCAGGTATTTCTTGGTATAGGCCATGCGACCGCCGGCTCGCTGGCTTCCCTCATTATAACGGCAGAGCTGCTCTTCACAGCCGATGACCCACACCAGGTCCACCGGGGTGGCCAGGGTGCGCATTAACTGGAAGGCTTCTATCTTGCTGCTGCATGGCTCAGGCAGCACCCGTAGCCGCACGTCGCCGCGGCGCCACAAACTTTTTACCGCGTCCGGCTCCGGCACCGCCTGCTGACAGACAAAAACCACGACTTCCATGGACATAGAACTTATGCCTCAAGTGAAATGGGGGCCAGAGGGGATTTCCCCTTCTGGCCCAGGATTTACCATGGGAAACTTATATACAGGTAATATATCAGATACTCTCCAATCCCGGCAACAAGTTACCCCCGGAATTAGAGTATGGGCAGGTAGCGATCGATTTCGTATTGGCTCACGTGCATGCGGTACCGGTCCCACTCGATCTTCTTGTTCTCGATGAACTTGGTGAAGATGTGGTCGCCCAGGGTTTCTTTAACCAGGGCGCTCTTCTCCAGCTCTCTCACAGCCTCATCCAGGCTGCCCGGCAGCTCGACGATGCCCTTCTTTTTCCGGTCCTTTTCGGACATATGGTAAATATCCTCTTCCACCGGTTCGGGCAGGGGATACTTGCCCTCGATGCCCTTCAGACCCGCGGCGATCATCACCGCGAAGGCCAGGTAGGGGTTGCAGGCCGGATCGGGGGCCCGGTATTCGCAGCGGGTGGCCGCTTCTTTGCCGGGTTTGTACATGGGCACCCGCACCAACGCCGAGCGGTTGCGCCGGGCCCAGGAGACGTACACCGGGGCCTCGTAGCCGGGCACCAGGCGTTTGTAGGAGTTTACCCACTGGCTGCAGATGGCGGTGATCTCCCGGGCGTGCTTCAGCAACCCGGCGATGTAGCTCTTGCCTTCCGCGGAGAGATGGTACTTGTCGCTGGCGTCATAAAAGGCGTTCTTGCTGCCTTTGAACAGGGACTGGTGGGTGTGCATGCCGCTGCCGTTGATGCCGAAGATGGGTTTGGGCATGAAGGTGGCGTAGACGCCGTTTAGCATGGCAACGGCCTTGACCGTGGCCCGCAGCGTCATGGTCTTGTCCGCCATCTTCAGGGCCTCGTCGTAGCGCATATCGATTTCGTGCTGGGAGTCGGCCACTTCGTGGTGGCTGTATTCGATGCGCACTCCCAATTTTTCCAGGCCGAAGATGGTTTCCCGCCGGAGATCGTTGGCCACGTCCAGGGGCGGGGCGTCGAAATAGCCGCCCTTATCCAGAACTTCGGGGGCTTCGTTGTTGGCGAAGTAGAAGTACTCCAGTTCCGGGCCCAGGTAGGAGATGTAGCCCTTTTCCGCGGCCTTCGCCAGTACTCTCTTTAAGGCGTAACGGGGGTCGCCGGGGTAGGGCGAACCGTCCGGCTGCAGGATATCGCAAAACATGCGGGCTACGGGCTGTTCCTCCGGCCGCCAGGGCAGGAGCTGGAAGGTGGTGGGATCGGGTTTGGCGATCATGTCGGACTCTTCGATGCGGGAAAACCCCTCAATGGAGGAGCCGTCAAACCCCATGCCCTCGGTCATGCCCTCATCCAGTTCGGAAGGGCGGATGGAGAAGCTTTTCAGCATCCCCAAGACATCGGTAAACCATAGCTGGATAAAGCTGACATTCTGGTCCTTAACGCATTTGAGGACATCTTCAATGGTCTTGCAGTTCACGGCAATCCTCTCCTTAATTGAAGTAGATTCCATTAATGCCTAACAATAAGCATGCCAGGGAGAAAAAGCAATAATTTCGAGGAGATTTAAAAAATATTCCGGAATGTTATGCTACGTAATTGTTAATTTATGGAAGATTTCGCTACAAAATTGTTTGGAAAGATTCACCACAGAGACACAGAGGACACAGAGGTTCACAGAGGTAAAAAAATTAGCCCTGGCGGTTACCGCCAGGGCTAATATCTTTTCTCTGTGTAACTCTGTGCTCTCTGTGCCTCTGTGGTAAATCTTTTTGTCTTACTTCCCCGTTTTCGCAGTCAAAGGCCCATGATTGGCATAGGGGCCCATTTTGGCCAAGGAGTCCGCGCGGTTGTAGCCCAGGATCTTTTCCACTTCCCGGGCGTCGGAGTCCATGACGTAAGGGATGCCGGAGATCTTGGCCGCGTCTTCGGTCAGGGCCACCAGGTCGTCCCGGGTGATGTGCTCCAGGCCGAATTTCCGGGCTCCGGCCATGAACTGCTGCAGGCCCTGGGTCATGCGGCTGATGTAACTGTACATGCCGATGGCCCCCGCGGGGATGCGGCCGTACTTGCCCAGGGGGTACCTGCGCCGCAGGGCCGCGGCCTCGGCGAAGTGCTCCAGATAGGCCTCTTTCAGGTCCCGCTCTTCCCGTTCGCACTTTTCCCGGAGTTTTTTGCCTTCGTAATTCCCCACCATGGCCGCGGTCATGATGGAGCGGCCCATGCACACCAGTTTCACAAAAGGCGCGGCCAGGGCCAGGGCCTTGAAGACGTGGTCTTCCAAAGACAGGCCCCCGGCGATGGCGCAGGCCGGGACGAATTCGCCCTTGCTCTTCAAGTGCGACAGGTATTCATAAAGGAGGCACTCCAGATGCACGGTGGGGATGCCCCATTCGTTCATCATCCGCCAGGGGCTCATGCCCGTGCCGCCGCCCGCGCCGTCCACAGTGAGGAGGTCGATCTTCGCCTGGGACGCGAACTTCACCGCCCGGGCCAGGTCCGCGGGCCGGTAGGCCCCGGTTTTGAGAGAAACCCGTTTGGCCCCCACCCGGCGCAGATGCTCCACAGTCTTATAAAATTCGTCTTCGTCCACCATGCCCAAACGGGAATGACGCTCGAACTCCCGGATGCCCCGAACCCTGTACTGCTCCTGGGTCATGGTATCCCGGGGGTCCGGCAGGACGATGTAGCCCCGGTCCTTGAGCTGCTTGGCCCGCTCCAGATTGGGGAGCTTGACTTCGCCGCCGATGTTCTTGGCCCCCTGGCCCCATTTGAGTTCAAAAAATTCAACCCCCAGCTTCTCGATGACGTACTCGGGGACGCCCAGGCGGCCGTCCTCCACGTTGGCCTGGACGATGATATCGCCGTAGCCGTTGTACCATTTCTTAAAGATCTTGACCCGGCGCTCCATCTCCGGGGAATGGACGATGCGCCCTTTCTTGATTTCGCTCTTGGGGTCCATGCCGCAGACGTTTTCGCCGCAGACCAGGATGATGCCGCTGATGGCCGCGCCGATGGCCATGGACTCCCAGTGGATGCGGGCGATGTCCGTGGAGCCCAGCGCGCCGGTGAAGGCCGGGAACGCCAGCTTCACCTTGTGCTTTTCGCCGATCTCCACCTGGGTGTTAACTGCCGGAAAGATGGCCTTGTCCGAATCCGCGGCCATACCCACCGCGCCCACGCAGGTGCCCTGGATGTTGAAGTAGGAAAAGTCGCAGGGATAGTCCTTGTCCGCGCCCGCGGTGACTTTGCCGAAAGGCATGGGGTAGAGGAGTTCCCGGCCCCGGACTGCGGAGCGACCGATTTCACAGGGGCCGGGACAGCCGTCCAGACAGGTGACACAGATGCCGGAAACCGGGGCGGGCATCACCCGGTTCTTGGTGAGGGTGGCGGGACTGCGGTTGGGGTTGCTGATAGTCATAGTTTCCACTCCTTTGAGATATGGTCTTGTAGTAGAAAGGGGCGGAAACCGGGCCGAACCGATCAAATAATGCAAAAAATAAGCCAGCTGCGGGCTGGCTTATTTTCTTAAGAAATTCCGGGAGTTAGTTGTAGGAGGTGAAAATTAACAACTAATAATTATTACATTGTTGTTAGTTTTACTGGAAATTACCAGCATAAATGTTAAATAGCAAGGAATATTTTTAGTAAAACTTATTTTTTGCAAAATTGGTAAATGATTGAACCGAAGAGAACTTACAGATAGGCGCATCGTCCGCATCCTTGACGACCGGGGGCAACTTGCTTAAAATATTTGTTAATTAATTTTTCACCGCGGGGGAAACGTGGCCACCGACAAACAACGCGTGCCTTCGGGCGTCAGCCGCCTGGATTTGCTCCTGGGAGGCCTGTTCATCGGCGATAACGTGGTCTGGCACGACGACGCCGGCAGCCTGGCGCCAGTTTTTTCGCTGAACTTCCTGCTGGCCTGCCACCTCCAGAAAAAGCCCATCATCTACGTGAGCTTCGACCGCTCCCCCAAAAACCTCCTGGACAAACTGGGACACCTGGCGTCCTACCCGGATCTCACCATTTTAGACTGCTTCACCAACGGCAAGGGCAGCGGCTCCGCCACCTTCCTCAAGTTCTACGAAGGCCTGGAGGCCGACCTCCCTTGCCGCATCCTCAAGGTGGAAGACCCCCGGGACCCCCAGGGCTTCATGGACCTGCTCTATGGGGTGCACTCCGGTTTCCAGGGGGACGTGCGCTTCATCTTCGAGTCCATCACCGGCATGACGGAACTCTGGGGCAGCGAAGACCGCTTTCTGCACTTCTATTCCCATTCCTGCCCCCGGCTCTACGATTTGAATACCATCGCCTATTGGGTCCTGGAGAAGAACGCCCATTCCCAAAAGTTCCGGGCCCAGATCAACCAGATCGCCCAGGTGGCCATCGAGCTGACCATCAAGCGGGGCACCACCTCGCTCACCATCCTCAAGGCGGAAAACCGCGGGCCGGATGAATTTCATAAGCCTCATGTCTACTGGACCAAGGACCTCACCATCACCTTTGAAGACGAAAGCCGGGTCCCGGGCCGCCTCGACTTGGGCATGCGCCTCAAGGAATTCCGCTTAAAAAGGGGGCTGTCCCAGACGGAGTTGGCCAAGCTGGTGGGGGTCACCCCTTCCACCATCTCCCAGGTGGAGTCCAACCTTATTTACCCGTCGCTCCCGGCCCTGATGAAAATGGGGGAGGTCCTGGCCGTGGACCTCTCCTCCTTTTTCGAGGAGCGGCCCGAAGGCAAGGAGCGCCTGGTCTTCACGGCCGCCGACGGAGTGGAGGTCAAGCTTCCGGGCATGCCCGAGGACGCGGTCTTGGCCCGGCTGCTCTACCCCGTGGACTTCGAAGCCAAGGCCAAACCCTACCTTATTGAGATCGCGCCCAAGGAGGCCCTCCCGGGCCATTTCTTTTTCCACAAGGGGGAGGAAGTGGGCTACGTGCTCTCCGGCAGGCTGCAACTCTTCGTGGGCCAGGCGGTCTACACCCTGAAGACCGGGGACCTGATCTACCTGACTTCGGAACTCCCGGGCCAATGGCGCAATCCGGGCCCTACCGTGGCGCGGTTGTTGTGGATTAAGGTGAAGTGACGAGCGCCTTGGGTTATCGGAAAAAAAAGGCGGGAGATGGCCGCTAAAACCAGCGGGACCTCCCGCCCCTTATTTGTCGGCGTCCGGGGCGGACTTTAATCTCAGGATTATCCTAAAATTCGTTGTTCCAGCGGATGGTTTTCACCAGCGCACCATTCAGGGGGTTCCGTACCTCGACCTGGGTCACCCCCCGGCTGGCATCAGTACCCAAGACCGCAATCCGATGGTCGCCGCGCACCAGGAGTTCCTTGGGCTGAAAACGGGCATCGAAGTTGACCCGGTTGATCAAAGTTCCCGTTTGTGAATCCCTGATTTCCACCTGCACTTCCCCGGTTCTGGCATTGTAACCAAGGACGGCCAGCTCCGGAAAACCGTTGCCGTTGAGGTCCGCCAGGGTGGCCAGGGCCACCGGCGTCCATCCGGCCCGCAAAAACTTGATGGTTTTGATAGCGTTGCCGGTTTGGCCGTCCTTCAGGTGAACTAAAACAACACCCCGATCCAGGTCGTGGCGCAACAAAGCCACCTCTTCGGAACCATTACCGTTCAAATCCGCGATAAAGGACCCATCCCGGCTGAGATAGGTATTTAAGGTGAATTTGGGAATGCCGTCTTTATCCCAGATGCCCCAATAGATCCCCCAATCGCCTTCATTGGTCTTCCATGGCTCGTCAAAGGCCTCGAAGGCAAACACCGGCCCCATCGAGGGGCCGTTGGCTAGAATCTGGTTAATATAGGTTTGCTCATTGGCCACACTCGGCACCGCGCTGCCGTTGTTGACTCCCACCGGCCCGCTGGGCCAGCCGGTCTCCCCGACGATTACTTGCTTGCCGGAAAATTTATTGACAAATGAGTTGTAGCCGGAGACCAGATTGCTCCAGGCGCCGTTTATGTCCACCCCGTTCGGCCCGGCATAGAAGGGATAGATGTTCACCATCATCACGTCGCAGTAAGGCGCCACCAGGGCGCCGAAATTGTTGGCGCCGCCCCAGGAGAGACAGGTGGTGACCAGGATGTTCTGATTGGTAATCCCGGCACGCACGTATTGAAGATCCTGGATAAGCTGTGCGACGCTGACGGGCGACGGCGTGGAATCCCCCGGCAGGCACTCGTTGCCCACTACCACTGCCTTCACCAGATTGGGGTAGGCGTTGGCCTGGCTGATGGCCAAATCCAGTTGGGGCTGGGTTACCGTGGCATGATTGGCGCCGTCTTCATAAACCCCCAGGAAAAAACAAACATTGAGACTGTTCTGGCTGGCCAGGGGCACCAATTGGTCAAGTCTGGACGCGGTATCCAGCCCGTAGGTCTTGATGTAGGTGAACTTGCCGGCCATAATTCCCAGGTCGGCAAGAAATTGGCTGTCGGTTATCGGAGTCCCGGGCGCCTGGCCGTCTTTGTGGAAGGGGCCATAATTAACCCCCACGAAGTTGGGCAGGTTGGCGGCCCAACCATGGGTGGCGGCCAGGCCGGTAAACAAGGTTATGGCGGCCGTCAACACGAAGAGCTTGAACATTTTCCTTTTTCCCATAAATCTGTTCTCCTTTTTAAGATTATTCAGCCTTTCCGATTCCCTTAGAAAGAGGGAGAGATGTTAAATGATACTAAAGGAAATTAGGTAACAGCCTATTGGGTGTTGATAAACTTTACCCAAGGTTGTTATATGCCCCGGTGAGGCCATGCAGCGGCTGGGGGGTACCTCCTCAGCAGATACCGACACTTGGATTCTTATCGGACCGGGGGATAAAAAACTGGAATGAATATCAAAAACTTGCAAGAAAAATCCGCGGGAAGGCAAGGAGTAATTTGGGAATTCGGGACAGACACTATTGATAATGAAAAAAGTATCTGTCCCTATTTTTTTCGCGCTCCATTGGTAGTGAAAGCTTTGCTGGCTGTCACCCCAAAATTCTATCCACTTCCTTAGCATCCGCGTCCATGACGTAAGGTATGCCCGAGACCTCCGCGGCTTCCCGGGTCAGGGCCATGAGGTCGCTGCGGTCCAGGTATTTCAGGGCGAATTTGCGGGACCCGGCCATGAACTGCTGCAGGCCCTGGGTCATGCGTTTGATGTAGCTGTACATGCCCACCCCGCCCCCGGGGATGATGGAGTATTTGCCCAGGGGATAGCGCCTTCTTAAATCGATGCACTCCGTAAAATGCTCCAGGTAGGCTTCCTTGATGTCCCTTCCTTCCTGCTTGCATCTTTCCACCAATTTTTTTCCTTCCAGGTTGCCCACCATGGTGGCGGTCATGATGGCCCGGCCCATGCAAACCAGCTTGACGAAGGGCGCGCCCAGGGCCAGGGCCTTGAAGACGTGGTCCTCCATGGACAGGCCCCCGGCGATGGCGCAGTCGGGGATGAACTCCCCCTTGGCCCGGAGACGGGAGAGGTACTGGTGCAGCAGGCACTCCAGGTAAACCGTGGGCACTCCCCATTCGTTCATCATGGCCCAGGGGCTCATGCCCGTGCCCCCGCCCGCGCCGTCCACGGTGAGGAGGTCCACCTTGGCCTGGGACGCGAATTTCACCGCCCGGGCCAGGTCCGCGGGGCGGTAGGCCCCGGTCTTTAAAGAGACGCGCTTGGCCCCCAGGCGGCGCAGATGCTCCACGGTCTTAAAGAAACCTTCTTCGGTCACCAGGTTCACCCGGGAGTGGCGCTCGAATTCCCGGATGCCCCGGAGGTTGTATTGCTCCGCGGTGAGGGGGTCATGGGGGTCGGGCAGCACGATGTAACCCCGGTCATGGAGCTGCTTGGCCCGGTCCAGGTTGGGGAGCTTGACCTCGCCGCCGATGTCCTTGGCCCCCTGGCCCCATTTGACCTCGAAGAACTCCACCCCCAATTCCCCGATGACGTACTCCGGCACCCCTAATCGGGTGTCCTCCACGTTGGCCTGGACGATGAGATCGCCTTGGCCCTGGTACCATTTGCGGAAGACTTTGACCCGGCGCTCCATCTCCGGGGATTTGACGATGCGGCCCTTTTTGATGACTGCGGCCGGGTCCATGCCGCAGACGTTTTCGCCGCAGACGATGATGATGCCGCAGATGGCCGCGGCGATGGCCATGGATTCCCAGTGGTTCTGGGCGATTTCCGTGGAGCCCAGGGCCCCGGTGAACGCGGGAAAGCCCAGCTTGATCTTGGAATTCACGCCGATTTCCGTGCTCACATCCACCGCGGGGAAGATGGCCTTGTCCGGATCGGCTTCGATGCCATGCGCGCCCACGCAGGTGCCCTGCACGTTAAACGCAGAAAAATCCAGGGGATAATCTTTCTCCGCGCCGGAGGTTACTTTGCCGAAAGGCATGGGATAAAGGAGTTCCCGGCCCCGGACCGCGGAGCGCCCGATCTCGCAGGGGCCGGGGCAGCCGTCCAGACAGGTGACGCAGATGCCGGAGACGGGCGAGGGGTTCACCCGGTTCTTGGTGAGAGTCGCGGGACTGCGATTCGGTTTGCTGCGCGAGAGACCTTCCCACATGGTTATCACCCTCCTTGAAGACGGTTTTCGGTTTTCAGTTTTCGGTTTTCGGTGAAAAGATTAGTGCTGCCAGGTTTGTTCCCCGAGATATTAGCAGATGGCGATAAACCCGCGGGCGCAGGGCTCCCTTCGCCTCTCGGTATGCCCTGATGCTATCAGATATGTAAGCACTGATTGATGATTTGGCTATAGATAACCAGGTTTTTCCAGGCTCATGGCGGGGGGGGTAAGGAAGGGCGAGGAGGATTTCACAAATCAGGGGCTGTCCCCACTTTCTTTAATAATTCTCTTAGCTTTTTGATGATTAAAGGCGTATATTTTGATATGTCAAAATACAAATATACCCCGTATTTTGAGAATGAAGTGCTGCGGAAAAGACCCTATCTACAAAAAGAATGGTGCCTTCAGGTTTTGGAAAATCCCATCAGAATCGAGCCGCAAGAAGGCAATCGGTGGCGATTTTGGGGTCGAATTCAAGAGCTTGAAGGAAGAGTCCTGAGGGTTGTTACCCTCGCAGACAAGGTCACCATCCACAATGCCTTTCCAGATAGAGGATTCAAAGAATGAAGATCAGCTACTATCCGGATACGGATTCCCTGTATATCGATTTATCCGAGCAGCCGAGCGCAGAGAGTCGGGAAGTTTCCGAAGGGGTGGTCCTGGATTACGACGATCAAGGGCGTTTGGTGGGCATCGATATCGATAACGCCAGCAAGAAGGTGGAGCTTAAAAAGCTGATTCTGAGCAAACTCCCCGTCGGCGAGCAGATAATCGCCGCATAGTCCATGATAATGGGGAGAGAAAAATAGGGAGAGAAAAATGGAAAAATGGGGGGAGACACCTTTTTCATTATCAAATTTTCAACATTAAAATAAAGTCTGTCTCTATTTTCTGTCCTTCTATGCCGGCCAGGGTCCTCCATCTTTACCGCTTACTGGCGTGCAACACGGTTAAACCGATGATTTCTTCGCCCTCGTAACGGATGATAATATCATTGTCAGTCAGTTCGCTGTCGGTGGCATGGCTGGGTTTCTTAAAGTCAATGTAGGGAACATCGGCTTCAGCGTCATAGGAGGACCATAAATATTTCTGGGGCGCTCCTTTGACCGCGAGAATAATTTTTAAATATTCTTCCACCATTTCTAGGGCCATAGCTGGTTCCTCTTTTTCAGGGCGTTCGAAGACCGAAGACCGTATCAATACCCTTCCCCCGTCCCCTTCTCCCCCCCGGGATAAGGCGCAGGCTTGCCCGCGGCCCTGAACCTTTTATAATCCAGGTCGTATTGCTTGATCTTGTAACCTAAAATCCGCAGGCTGGTATCCAGCATCTTGGCGGCCTGGCTCTGGTTGCCCCGGGACTGGCGCAGGGCCTCGGAGATCAACTCTTTTTCCAGGTTAGCCACCTGCATGGCCAGGCTGTTCCTGATCTCCCCGGGTTCCTGGCGCTGCAGGCTGCGGGGCAGATGCACGCTGAGGATGGTGTCCTCATCGCACACCAGCACCGCGCGCTCAATAAGGTTTTCCAACTCCCGGACGTTGCCGGGCCAGGGGTATTGCATCAAGAGGTCCAGGGCCGGCGCGGAGAGGCGCAGTCCCGGCTTCTGGTGCTCCCCGGTGTATTTGTTCAGGAAATGCTCGGCCAACAGGGGGATGTCGGCGCGGCGCTCCCGGAGGGGCGGGAGATAAATGGGAAAGACGTTGAGCCGGTAATAGAGGTCTTCCCGGAACCCCCCTTCGGCCACGGCCCGTTCCAGGTCACGGTGGGTGGCGGTGATGAGGCGCACGTCGGCCTTGAGGGTAGAGGCGCCGCCCAGGCGGGTGAATTCCCGCTCCTGGATGACCCTCAGGAGCTTGAGCTGCACGGTGGGGGTGAGATCGCCGATTTCATCCAGAAAGATGGTCCCGCCCTGGGCCAGTTCGAAGCGGCCCTGCTTGCGTTGCAGCGCGCCGGTGAACGCGCCTCGCTCATGGCCGAAGAGTTCGCTTTCCACCAGGGTTTCCGGCAGCGCGGCCAGGTTCACCTTGATGAAGGGCTTGGAAGCGCGTTGGCTGTTATAATGGAGGGCGCTTGCCACCAGTTCCTTGCCGGTGCCGGATTCCCCCCGGACGAGGATGGTGGCGTTGCTTTTGGCCACCCGCTGGATCATCTCAAAAACCTGGCGCATGCGGCCGGAGGTGCCGATGATATTCCCCACCTGGTAGCGGCCCTGCAACTCGCCCTTGAGCTTGAGGTTTTCATCCCGGAGGCGGTCTTTCTCCCGGTCGATGAGCATCAGGCCGTTCACGGTCTGGGCGATGATGGAGGCGATGATGGTTAAGATGCGCAAATCCTTGTCCAGGTCCAGGTCCCGGTGCAGCCGGTCCACGCTCAAGGCGCCGATGGTCTGGTGATTGATCTTGATGGGCACGCACAGGAAGGAGATTTCGTCTTTTTCCCGGCCCCGGGAGCGGGTGCGGTTCAGAAATAGGGGCTCCTGGCTCACCCGGGGGACCACCGCGGGTTCGCCGGTCTCCACCACCCGGCCGGTGATGCCTTCCCCGAGTTTGTAGCGGCCCCGGCGCCGGGCTTCGGCGGTGAGGCCGTGGGCCACCTCGATCTGCAATTCCGCGGTTTCGGGGTTGAGGATGGTGATGGTGCCCCGGCGCATCCCCATGGTCTGGGCCAGGATCTGCAAAACCTGGTCAAGGCTGCGGGGCAGGGAGCCGGGCGCGGTCATGACCTGGGTGATGTCATAAAGCAGGGTCAAATTTTCCATGTGCGGCCTTGCGCCCTCCATATGCAAATTTGTCTAGACAATATCATTTTTATACATTTTCGCAAGATATATTCAGCATAAATGTATAATTATTGATCAAAAAAGTAAAAAAGCCTCACGCAAAGAAGGCAAAGGCGCAAAGCAAGATGCAAAACAAGCTGAAAACTGCCTGCTGCAAGCTTATCCCTTGACAGGATTTCCGGGTTTGCCTATTTTAAATCATTGGATATTTTTTATTTTTCTGCCGATTAGGGAAAAAGCGTGGGAGACACCTTTTTCTATAAAGCCGGCCACCGGGTCATGGCCTTCGTGGATTACATGGGGAATTTGACCCTCTTTTTCGTGGAGGCCTGCCGCACCCTGGCCCACCCTCCCTGGTTTGTCCGGGAGGTGATCGCCCAGATGTACCATCTGGGGGTGAAATCCCTGCCCCTGGTGGCGGTGGCCTCTTTTGCGGTGGGTCTGGTTCTGGCCATGCAGGGCATCACGGTCTTGAAATTATTCGGCGCGGCCAATTACATCTCCACCAGCGTGGCTTTCACTTTTGTGCGGGGTTTGGGTCCCTTGCTGGCGGGCATCATGCTGGCCTCCCGGGGAGGCTCCGGCATCGGCGCGGAACTGGGCTCCATGCGGGTGACCAGCCAGATTGACGCGCTCACCGTGTCCGCGGTCAATCCCATGAAATACCTGGTGGTCACCCGGGTCCTGGCCTGCATGCTGATTCTCCCCCTGCTGACAGTGACCGCCAATATCATCGGCATTCTGGGAGGGATGGTCGTCGGCGTGGCCCAATTGGGGATCACCCCCACTTATTACTACACTTTGACTATCAAATACCTGACCCTGAAGGACGTGCTGCCGGGAATCGGCAAGACCGCGGTTTTCGGGATCATTGTGGGCACGGTGGGGTCCTTTCACGGGTACAACACGGAGCACGGAACTTTCGGGGTGGGCCAGGCCACCAAGACTGCGGTGGTGGCCGCGATTCTCTTGATTTTGATAGCCGATGTCTTCCTCACCAAACTCACTCTCCTCCTCTGGCCCTAGCACCCGGGAGGGAATGCCCGGCGGCGCCCCCACCGCGGCCGCGGTGTTGATTTCCTATCGGGGCGTTTATAAATCATTCGGCCCCAAGCCCGTGCTCCAGGGCATCAATTTGGACGTCTATGCCGGGGAAACCCTCGTGATTCTGGGGCGCAGCGGCTCCGGCAAGACGGTGCTGACCAGCATGCTGGTGGGCCTGAACGAGCCGGATAAAGGCAGCATCACCGTGGCGGGCCGTGAGATCACCAGGCTCAAGTCCGACAAAGACTGGCGGGAGCTCAGGCTGCAGACGGGTTATCTGTTCCAGGGCTCCGCTCTCTACGACTCCATGACCGTGGGCGAGAACGTGGCTTTTCCCATGGTGCAGCACACCCAATGGTGCCAGGAGGAAATCACCCGGCGGGTGCATGAGAAGCTGGCCCAGGTGGGATTGGCGGAAACGGAAAATCTGGAGCCCTCGGAGCTTTCCGGAGGCATGCAGCGCCGGGCCGCGTTGGCCCGCAGTTTGGCCCTGGACCCGCAGATGATTATCTACGACGAACCCACCGCCGGCCTGGACCCCATTACCGGGGACGAGATCAGCCGCTTGATCCGCCGCCTGCAAAATACCCTGAAGGTCACCTCCGTTGTGGTGTCCCACGATCTGCGCCTCACCGAACTGGTGGCCGACCGGCTGACTCTGCTTTATCAGGGGGACATGGTCTTCCTGGGAACTTTCGAGGAATTCGTAAAATCGACCCATCCGGAAGTGCGGCGTTTTCTGCACAAGGACCAGGAGGAGAATCCTTAAATGATCCAGCGCAAGTATGAAACCGTGGTGGGCATCTTCGTGGTGGGCTCCCTGGCCGCGCTCCTGGTTATGGTCCTGATCATCGCCCAGCAGGAGCGCCTCTGGGAGGAGCACGTGGAATACCGGGCCGTCTTCAAGAGCGTCAGCGGCCTGAAGACGGGCTCCGAAGTGCGGCTGGCCGGAGTGACGGTGGGAAACGTCAAATCCATGGTTATCGACCCCCAAGGGCAGATCATTGTCACCTTCGAAGTGGTGGGGAAATACCGGAGCCAGATCCGCCAGGACTCCCGGGCCACCATCGGCTTTCAGGGCCTTTTGGGGGATAAGAGCCTGGATCTCACTCCGGGTTCCGCCACCCAGCCGGAGATTGTCGCCAAGGGTCAGGTAACTTCCATAGAACCGTTCGATATTACGGAGGTTTTTTCCAAGGTGGCCCCCAGTATGGAGAACGTGCAAAAACTCCTGAACAACCTGGTGGCCATTTCCGAGGATCTGACCAAAGCCGACAGCAAATTCAACAAATCCATGAACGAGGTCGGCGAGATTATCTCCAAGATCAATAAGGGCAAGGGCAGCTTCGGCCAGTTTCTTAATGATCCGGCCTTTTACCGGGAATCCGCCCAGGCTGTGGCCAATATCCGAAAGGTAACCGCCGACCTGGAAGGGAGCAAAGGGGCCTTGGGCGCCCTGATTAATGATCCGGCCTTCAAGGGTAACCTGGAGAAGACCTTGTCCAGCCTGGCGGACGCCTCCTCCCGCCTGCCGGAGTTAATGAAACAGGCGGAGGCTTTCCTGGATCAATTGCAGAAGGCCGCCAAGGGGCTTCCGGGCCTGATTACTTCCGGAGAAACCATGGTCGATGACGTGGACAAAGCGGCCAAGGCCGCGCAGAAATCCATCCTGCTGCGGCGCAACGTGCCCAAGGCGAAAGAGCGGACCTTGAAGAAGGAATAGGAGACGAAATGGAAAAGATTTACCACAAAGACACAAAGAGCACAAAGATGCACAAAGATAATAATTTTCCTTTGGCGCTTTGCGACAAAGGAAAAATCTTTTCCTCTGTGATTCTTTGTGTCCTTTGTGTCTTTGTGGTGAGTCTTTTGACGTTGGGCTGCGCCGCGTCCACTCCTCCGGAACCAGGGCTGTTGAAAGATGCGGTGGACCTGAACGACGCGGGTTATCATTATTACCGCCAGGGCAAGTGGAACCTGGCCGAACAGAAGTTCGCCCAGGCCCTGAAAATGAACCGCCTCATCGACCGCCGGGAAGGCATCGCCGCCAACCTCAATAACCTGGGGGTCCTGGCTCTGGAGAAGGGGGACCTGGGGAAGGCCGGGCAATACTTTGAAGAAGCCCTCACGATTTTGCGGGGCCTGGGAGACCCGGCCGGGCTCAGCGAAACCTTGAACAACCTGGGCGCGCTCCACCAGGCCCGGGGCAGGCTGGAGGACGCGGAACAGGCCTTTCAGGAAGCCATGGTCTATGCCCGGCAGGCCCCGCCGGGACCGCTGCCGGCTTTGACCCTGACCCACCTGGGGGACGTGGCCCGGGCGCGTAAGGATTATGTCCAGGCCCTGGACCTTTACAACCAGGCCCTGGAACTGGATAAAGCTCGGAAGGACCGCCAGGGCCTGGCCGTGCGCCGGGAACGCCTGGGGCGGACCTACCTGGCACTGCAGCAATATTCCACGGCCGGGGCCTATTTGCTGGAAGCCCTCCGGGAATTCCGCAGCCGGGAAGACACGAACGGCATCGTGGACTGCCTCGACTCTCTAACCCGGCTTTCTCTGGCTTTGGGAGACCGGGACGCGGCCCTGGATTACGGCGAACGGCTTATGAAGATTTACCAGGCCCGGGAGCAGGAGAAGGAAATGGAGAAGTTAGAAAAACTTTTGGGGATAAAGGGAGGGGGAGAGAGCTAAGAGGCATTAGCGGCAAGCTTTCAGCTATCAGCGGTCAGCTTTCAGCTTTTTTAATAAAGCGAAAGTCACCCCTTGATAATTGGCTATATTTGTCCAAGCCTCTTTTTAAGCCAACAGATCATTAAACAATTGCGCTCTTACATACTCGCCAACATACCACCATCAGCATTTTCGCTCCCAACCCTCCACGAGCCTGCTTGACACCCTGAAAGGAAGGGGATACAAATCCGAGAATGTCAGGTGCGTTCCAGGCGCTTCCATCCCATTTGCTGCCAACCCTTGTCAATTTATTATAGCTGACTGCTGAAAGCTGACAGCTTCCTCAGGAGAATTTGATGTATTGGGATAAAACACACGAAACCATGCCCCGCCCCGCCCTGGAAGCCCTGCAGTTGGAGCGCCTCCGGGAGACGCTGCGAGTGGCGCAAAACAGCCCGTTTTACCGGGAGCGCCTGCAGGAGGCGGGGGTGACCCCGGAGGGCCTGGGCAGCCTGGAAGATGCCCGTGATATTCCTTTCACCACCAAGGAGGATCTGCGCACCCAGGGTTTGGCCCTGCTGACCCGGCCCTTGGAGGAAATGGTGCGGCTCCATGCCTCCTCCGGGACTACGGGCCAGGCCACGGTGATCTACTATACCCGGGAGGATATCGCCACCTGGGCGGAACTCCTGGCCCGCTCCATGTACATGACCGGGATGCGGCCCGGCGACGTCTTCCAGAATATGATGGGCTACGGCCTGTTTACCGGCGGCCTGGGCTTTCATTACGGCGCGGAGCGCCTGGGCGCGCTCACCATCCCCGCGGGCGCGGGCAACAGCCGCCGCCAGGTGCAGTTGATGCAACAATTTAAGACCACCGCCCTGCACATCATCCCCAGCTACGCCCTCTACCTGTTGGCCACCTTCGAGTCCATGGGGGTGAATCCCCAAAACCTGCCCCTGCGACTGGCCTTCATCGGCGCCGAACCCCATACCGAGGACATGCGGCGGCGCATCGAAGAGGCCTACGGCCTGAAGGCCTTTAACTCTTACGGCCTGTCGGAATTGAACGGCCCCGGCGTGGCCTTTGAGTGCCCGGAGCAAAACGGCATGCACGTCTGGGAGGACCATTTTCTCCTGGAGGTGATCAATACCCAGACCCTGGAGCCGGCCGCGGCCGGGGAAGTGGGGGAAGTAGTGCTCACCAACCTTTCCCGCAAAGGTATGCCGGTCTTGCGCTACCGCACCCGGGACCTGGCCGCGGCGGAACACGGGGTTTGCCCCTGCGGCCGCAGCCACCGGCGCCTCTCCCGCATCCAGGGCCGCAGCGACGACATGCTGATCATCAAGGGCGTGAACATCTTTCCCATGCAGATCGAGCGGGTGCTCATGGCCATGCCCGAAGTGGGGGCCAACTATCTGGTGGAACTGACCCGGGAAAAATTCAACGACCTGATGCGGGTTAAGGTGGAAGTGCAGCAGGAATTCTTCCAGGAGGACCTAAGGTACCTGAAGTCGCTGCAGAAAAAGATCACCAACGCCTTGAAAAGCGAACTCCTGGTGACCCCCTTGGTGGAACTGGTGGAACCCCAAACCTTGCCCCGGAGCGAAGGCAAGGCGCTGCGCATTATGGATCACAGGGAGAAATAGAGTTCCGGGTTCCGAGTTCCGGGTTTAAAATCGGCGTTCATCTGCGTTTATCGGCGGTGAATTTTTTTACCGCAGATGTACGCAGATGGACGCCGAGAGGCGCGGGCTTAGATATAACTGCCTCGTCATCTCAGCCAATGAACCGCTCTCCTAAACGATGGAGCACCTTCCACCTGCTCGCCTCCACCTCCTCGTCATCAAAATCCTGACGCCGCCAGAGGACCAGATTTTTTTCCCCCGGGAAAATGGGCCAGGGCCGAAAGGGCTGCAAATCGTAACCGCGGACCTTGAGCCAACTGCGGACGTAGCCCCGCCCCCGCAACTGCTGCCTTTCGCAGCCGTGGAGATCCTCCTGGAGCACCAGCTTCGGGCGCATGGAAACGATAATGTCCTCCCAGCGGCAGTCGGGTTCCACTCTCTGACAGACCACCGCGGCGCAAGGAAGGTTCCAGAGCTCCTCTACCCAGGTGAAGGGGAAGACTTGCAGCGCCTCCCGGAACCTTTGAGGCTCGTCCCGGTAAATTCCCGCCAGCAACTTTTCCATACCTTTTGGGTCTGAAAACAATGCCGTGGGTGACAGATTGACCTCTGAAACCTGGTCAATCCCCACATAGAAGGTGAGATTTAACGCGGCCATGAGGCGGATGTGGTTGTCGATCCGGTTAAGCAAGGAGCCGCAACCCAGGCTGACGATGGAAGTGTGCCCGTAGAGGCCGAGGAAGGTGACAGCGGAAGGTGCATCATCTTGAAAAGCAGACGATAATTGTGGCATCAGGCTCATAAGACTCCCTCCCGACTCATGCGGTAGCCCTATTTGCTTGGTTATGTTGATAAACTTTTAAAGCAAAAAATCCAGCCGCCGTCAATCAATTTACCCATATTATATTACAGATTGGTGTAAATTGTCTGATTTTTCGACAGTTCCGTTTTATTAAACAAAATAGCTAAATTATCCGGAGGTATTGGGGACAGGCATTAAGGCCTTGCAAACCCCAATGGTCCGGCAGAAGCCAGGTCCCCGGTCTTCCTTCCTTCGCCGCCTTCCGGCTTTTATTCAGTGAAAAATATTTCTAAATGACAAATATGTCACCGTATCTAGGTATTCCATACATTATTGTAAACTACATATTTTGTAACATATTGAATTAACAGCAAAAGCTTCTGGCACAATTTCTGATTAAGCGATTGTTGATAGAGACTCGGGTCTTAAAATCACTGGCCACCCGTACGGCTTGGTTCAGGCCGCAGTTTGCAAAAATGTTCCCAGGGGCTTTTGCAGGGGGGCAAATGCTGGCTACTACCGGTATGGGGGCCGATAACTTTCAGGAGGGGGAGGGATGAGCAATCCCATAAACAGCGGCGACACCGCCTGGCTACTGGTTTGTTGTTCTTTGGTGCTGTTGATGACGCCGGCCTTAGCTCTTTTTTACGGGGGAATGGTCCGGCGGAAAAACGTACTGTCCACTCTGACTCTAAGTTATGTCTTTATGGCCCTCATCGGGGTGCAGTGGGTCCTTTACGGTTATTCCCTGGCCTTTGGGGAATCCATCGGCGGCTTGATCGGGGGCTTGAACTTTTTAGGATTTAAGGGCGTGGCCGCCGACCCCAACCCGGATTACGGCAAAACCATTCCCCACGGGCTCTTTGCCGCGTTCCAGATGATGTTCGCGGTGATTACCCCGGCCCTGATCACCGGCGCGTTTGTGGAGCGGGTGCGGTTTAAGTCCTTTCTGCTTTTCAGTCTGCTTTGGGCCACCCTGATCTATGATCCGCTGTGCCACTGGGTCTGGGGCAAAGGCGGCTGGCTGGGGGCCCTGGGCGCCCTGGACTTTGCCGGCGGCACGGTGGTGCACATCGCCGCGGGCTTTTCGGCCCTGGCCTTCGCCCTGGCCATCGGCCCCCGCAAGGGTTTTGGCAAAACCCCCATGGAGCCCCACAATATTCCCCTGACGGTGATCGGCGCGGGACTGCTGTGGGTGGGCTGGTTCGGCTTTAACGCCGGCAGCGCCTTGGCGGCCAACGGCGTGGCGGTCAATGCCCTGCTGACCACCAACACTTCCGCGGCCACCGCCGGGCTGGTGTGGATGGTGCTCTCCTGGCTGGACGGCCGGCCCAGCACCCTGGGTTTGGTCACCGGCATGGTGGCCGGCCTGGCCGCGATTACGCCCGCGTCCGGTTTCGTTACGCCCATGGCCGCCATGGTGGTGGGCGCAGTGGCCGCGCCCCTGTGTTACTACGGCATCCGCTTCCGGGATAAGCGCAAGTGGGACGAATCCCTGGACGTCTGGGCCTGCCACGGCTTGGCCAGCACCTGGGGCATGGTGGCCACCGGCCTCTTCGCCACCGTGGAAGTCAACAGCGCCGGAGCCAACGGCCTCTTTTACGGCAATCCCGGCCAACTTGGGGTGCAACTCCTGGCCATCGGCGCCACCATGGCCTTCTGCTTCGGGGTGACCTTTCTCATGGCCAAACTCCTGGATTGGAGCATCGGTCTCAGGGTTACCACCGTGGAAGAGGAAGTGGGCCTGGATATCAGCGCCCACGGCGAACGGGCCTACTCCTAAAAGGATACTGCCATGTTGAAAAAGATTGAAGCCATTATTCGGGAAGACAAGCTGAACGACGTTAAGGATGCCCTCAAGGAACTGGGCATCGTGGGCATGAATATCTTTGAGATCCGCGGCCACGGCCGCCAGGGGGGGATCACCCTGGCGGGCCGCTCCGGCACCTACCAGGTGGACATGCTCCCCAAGATCCAGGTGAATATCGTCTTGAGCGACCGCAACCTGGAGGAGACCATCGAGGCCATCCTCAAATCAGCGTACACCGGCGAGACCGGGGACGGGCTGATCTTTGTCTCCCCCGTGGAGGAAGTGATCCGCATCCGCACCCGGGAACGGGGGTACGACGCGGTGATGTATCCCGGTGACATCGATGAGAGAAAGGGCCGGGGGACTGCCAAGTCTTGAGATCAGTTTTTTTGCGGGTAGGGCCGGCGCCGCCCGGAGAAGGAAAGCGGGGCCGCCGGCCCACCTGTCAGTCTCCCGGACTCTTCCACCAGCCTCTATCGGCTCTTTTTCGCGACAATTATGTCAACATAACAGTGGAAAACGCACATTAATGTCAGAGAGAAGTTGGCTAACACATTGAATTAATAAGGAAAGAGATTGGCATAATTTCTGATTTACCAAACACATCCAGGCAATTTAGGTCCTGGATTCAATGGCTGCCCGTCCGGAGGCGATGAGGAGGGGGTCCATGCCGCCGGAATCCTCCCCCGCCGTCCCCGAGTTGCAGGAATAAACATGGTGCATAACGAATATAGCGACAGGGATCTGGATGTCTTCATTTCCGAAAAGGTGATGGAAAAGAAAGGCGCGCTGTTCTATACCTCCAACATTACGGAAGCCTGGCAGGTGGTGGAAAGGATGATGCGCAAGTATTTCTGCGAATTGAAGCTGGACGTCTTTCTCGGCGGGGTCTCCGGCGACCTTTGGGTGGCTTCGTTTTACAATCCCATGAAGTGCAAAAGGTTCGAAGGCAAGGGGAGGACCGCTTCCCTGGCCATCTGCCGGGCGGCCGGGGAGGCTTACTCCGGTCTGGCGGGGAAATAACGCCTGATAAAGATCATTGCCTTTTAAAATACAACACGCCCGTTTCATCAGCCATGGTAATGGTCAAAGTATCTTCTTGGATAGAACCGAACATCCTGGTATTCCGTATTTCCATTTCCACCCGCCCATCTCTCAGGATAGTCCAGGTTCCTTTCCCGGCCGGCAGCGAGACGGTCTTATCCGGGAAAAATACGATCACAAATCCGATATCCCTTTTCCCGCCCGCAGAGTCTCTGCCCACAGCCACCCATTTTCCTTCCAGATCCTGCTCTTTTAACGCGGGGCCGCCGCATCCTGAAAAGATAAGGGTAACTGCGGTTAGAAGAAGCAGGGCCATGAGTCTTCGATAATTTCGCCTGGCAGCGGATTTGGCCATGGGGGTAACCCGAGAATTTTTGGGGATTAATATAGCCATTTTACACCTGATAAATCAATGGGTTATTTATATTTTCCCAGAGCTGCCGGCTCCGTGCCCCCATTTTGACACTAAGAACCGGCAGCCCCACAATTAAAGGCGCAACGTCTTCCCTGGGGGAACACGTTGCGCAAAATTATGTTCGCGGGGCAAAATCGGGAGAACTTTGAGCAGCGCGGTCACCTGCATAGGGGCAGGTGGCCGCAAGGGTTAAGGTTGATCAGGGTCCGGGCCAGGGATCAAGCCGCCCGCAGAGCCCTGCCGGGGTGCCGTTCGGGTTGGTGATCGGCTGGCCGCCCTGGGCCAGGAACGGTACCGCATTGAAATCGTTGGGGACCGTGGGGTTGCCGAAGCCGAGGCGCTCGGCGAACAGGAAGTCAAAGCAGGGCAGGCGGTATTGCCCGGACATCAGCCCGGGGAGTCCGCCGGCTTGGTCAGGCAACTGTACCTGCCCAGTACGGTTCTTGGCGACATAATCCCGGGTCGGGGGCCAAATCCCGGTGGATCTGGAGGGCTCGAACCGGAGGCGGCCTCTAATCCTGCCACCCACCGCGGTGATGGATTCCGCGAGGACGGTGGCAATCAGCCGCTCCGTCTCGCTGCCGTCAACGGGACTGACGTCGATGGCGTAGATGTCCACGAGCCGGGTCGGATCGGAGGTAAAGCCGACAACCAAAGCCCGGGTGCTGTTTTCCGAGGGAATGGGAGCGGGGGGACTCCCGCCGATGCTGATGGGTTGATTACGGATTTCCGCAGTGGGCATTAGGATGGCCTCGACAAAGACATAGCAAGGCTGGGACCCCGGAGAGGTGAAGACGCCCAGGTCCGCGGCCACCGCATAGGCGGAGATGAACATGTTCGCCGCGGTGTTGGGACCCCCTTGGTCAACCTTCATCAGCGTACCGGCTATACCCACCGTATCCCCCACCATGAGGGGCAGGGCTTTTCGCGGATCGGTGAGGAAACCCGCGCTGTCCGGAGGGGGCATGGTGAAAGTCTTCAGAGGGGCGCCGGTGGCGATCCAGGGGTCAAACGGGAATCTCGCGTCGCCGTTCAAAGGACGGTTGGTGTAGGGGCGGTCCGGGTCTCCCACAAAATTGGGATCCAAACCTCCCCCGGGGAGAAACCGGGGAGCCACCGTGGGGATGCCCACGGGGAAACCGTTTTCCGCGCAGACCGTTGCATTGTTGGTGTCGGTGGTGAAGCGGGGATCGGGGCTGTGAATCACGCCCCAGCGCCCCACCGGGTCATTGATCTCCACCAGGGCCCCGGTGTTCGGGTCTCCCAGGATGCCGCCGACGCGGAACCTGCCGGGTATATTGCCGGGCAAGACCGAGCCGTCATGGTCGATATAGTTGATGACGCCGGCTAGGTCTTGAAGCTGCTGTTGCGCCACGGGCGCAATCATGCCCACCACATATTGGGGGGTGCCGCTTTGGGGGTGGGGTATAATGTTGCCGATTACGCTCACATCAAATGAGGGAAAGTGGGCTCTCGGAGCGCCATCCGCCAGGGCCAAACCGCTCTGGCCGGCAAGATGATTGGTCCGGGGGGGGGTATAAACGCCGATCGCCCGGGAAAAGCGGCGGTCAAACAATTGCTGCCAGGTCATGGAGTTGGCCGGCAACTGCAAGAAGGTGTTGTTGGGGACCCACATCTTGATGCCGTTGACTGTCAACGATCCTCCCGCCCGGGGGTCGGTATTCGGCAGGGGGTTGGCTGCGAGTCCGCCAACCGTACCGTCCACTGTGGCTTCCTGGATGAATCCGATCATCCCGAAAGCGGGTGGCGGGAGAGGAGGCCCGGCCGGGTAAACTTGGGCCTGCGCACTGCCGGCCCAGATAAGCCCCATGGTTATAAGCAATGCGATCAGCTTCCATTTAGGCTTCATTATCATTTCTCCTTATTCTGGTGGGAGCCCTCTATGGCTCATCTTGTTGGAAGTCGGCTGTCTGTATCCTATCCAGACGGGCCGCTGCCTCAGGCAGTGGCCCGAGTTAAGTTGGTTGATTAAAAACCTGGGGTCTGGGGATCCAGGTCCAGGAACGTGGGAATGGGCGTTGCCCGTCCCGCGCTGCCCACCGGCGGCAATTCCATCAAGATATCCTGGTCCGGAGCGCCATTCGGGGAGCCGTGGGGAATAAACAGCTGGGGATGGTCGAAGGGCGCCCTCTCAAAGGCCACCCGCTGATCCAGGAGACCGTTGGCCAGGAAGACCACCAGGGCTTCGATATTTCGCTCGGCGTTGGGGTCCGGGGCCATCAATTGCTCGATGCCGTTCATATCCGTGGCCAGCTCGTGGAAATTGGTGTGGGGGAAGTTGCCGCCCCGTACGTAAAATTCCACGACCTGGCGCAGGGAGGCCGAATCACCGTTGTGGAAATAGGGGCCCCGGTAAAGGATATTGCGCAGGTTGGCGGTCTTGAACGCACCCTTGGTGACCCGGCGGGCCAGAACCGGCATGGTGTTGATAAACCTGGCCACGTCCGGCGGCAGTTTGCCCGCTCCTTTAAGGGCCGTCAGCTCCACGTAGGAAAGGGGGAAGGGCTTGTTGCCGTCCCGGGGGTTACGGAAAGGCGGGAGGTCGGGAGCGGTCCCGGCCCGGCCTATGTCTTCCGAGGAGCGGCGCACGCTGAGGTTGTACATGCCGGTGTCATAGTTGGCATCGACGCCGTCACCCATAACCATGAATTGGATAATGCTCTCTCCGCCGAAGCCCACGGGCACCCCCTGGACATCAGGGGAGACATTCAATACGGTATGGCCGCCGCTAATGGGCAGGTTATGGCAATTGTTGCAATTGCCGATGTTGCTGGCGAAGATGCTTAACCCAAGAAACTCCTGATCGGTCAGGGCAGTATGGTCCGCGGGTATGGGCGGAGTCAATTGAGGCGAGCCCATGAAGCGGTCGAAGGGGGCGTCGTCGGAGATCAGGGTCGCCTCATAGGCCTGGATCGCCAGTCCCCAGAACAAGGAGAAATTGTACTCCATCTGGGTGTACTGCACCTGCATGGGGGTAAGGGCCATGGCGCTGACCTGGTCGGGTTTAACCACCGAGGCCTTGCCCGGGCTCACCACCATGGTGCGGGGGTCGTTGGCGGAGGCTTTCTGGAGCACGGCCGTCCCGGTGTCCACGATAATAATATCGGGGGATTGCCACCAGGAGTTCTTAAAGGCTTGTTTGATCATGGTCACGTAAGTGGTTTTCAAACCCTTATTGCCCACCACGTTGCCCTGGCGGTCCAGGGTCGCCCGGGATAGGGGACCCAGGACGCTGTCCTGGGGATGCACCAACTGCTTGTTCAAGGGACGAAGGGTCAACATCTTTTTGCCCAAGTCGGGGAAGGAACGCCCGGCCCAGGACATCTCCATGTCGCTGAGGGGCGGGCCCACGGCCTGGGAAGCCAGGCTGGAGTTGGTGATCCGGACGAACACATCCGACGTCACCCCGTTCAGGTATCTTTTCAGGGTGCTGGTGCGGTCCATGAAGCCGAAGGGGTTCACTCCGTTGAAGATGAAGTTGGCCCGGCCGTCCCAGAAGTTGTTGAAGTTGAAGACCGCGTTGATGGTGGTGGGAGCGTTCCTCCCCGTAACCCGCCGCACCCGGCCGTTCAGGTTGAGCTGGCCGGGAGTAACCACGTTGAAAATGTCGGGTAACGGCGTTCCCTGATCCTCCGCACTTCCGGGGGTGACCGCGACGAATTGGGTATTGCGCACCCCTTGGGAACCGATCGCGTCGTTGGTATCCGAATCAACGTCGGCCAGTTCCTGAAAGACGTTGACCCCGGGGCCCCGGGGGACGAGGACGGTGGGATTAAACCAGCCGTTCAAGGGGAAAGCGTTCGCAACCAATTGCGAGTTGGGGCCGAAACCGGGCTTCCCGGGCACATTAAACTTAGGATTCGGAGGCTCGATTAAGCCCAGGGGGTAATTGACGTCATTGGCGGTATAGGGCACGGTGGCATTGCCGAAACTGTTGTCGCCGCCCAGGGGGCCGCGGTGAAAATTCGTGTCCGTCAACCCCGGCGATACCTGGTTCTTGGAGCGAATATCCTCACCCGCGTTAAAATGACAAGACGCGCAGGCCATGATACCGTCGCTGCCCACCTGCATATCCCAGAACAGGGCCTTGCCCAGCCTGACGAGAGCGGCCTGGTCTTTAATAAACGCAGTGGTTAACGGCTGAAAATTCAAAGGGATCCTCTCGCCGGGAATCCGGCGGGTCACTGCGGCCGTGGGCACCGGCACCGTGGTCTCCTTCAAGGACTGGGGGTCAATCACCCGAGGGGGGAAGACCTGTGCCCCAGCCCCACGGGGCAGGAGGAATCCGGGAAGGACCATGGCGAAACACAAGAGGTACACCATGGCCCCCCCCAACACCTTGGGCGCCCGTTTTCCTCTCCTGGCAGAGAGGCTCAAAAAAGAATGGGCCATCATCATCTTCTCCTTAATGCAGTAAGTTAATGACCGAAAAGCTGGTGGTAATAAAGTCCTTAGCTCCCTCCTCTATGAATGCGGATAAACATGGAAAACTCGTCTGACTCCCTGCTCTTGGTCCGCTATTTCCGGCATAGCTACGCCGCCTGAACCCAGACCTAGGGCAGTTTAAACTTAGTTTAACTCGTAGATTTTAAAGGAGGAATAGGTAATAGTGCCTATATTAACCTAGTATTTTTGCCTATTTTTGGAAGGCAGCTAGAATTCCACAAGATGATTTGTTTAATTTTAATAACGCGGGAGATGACACCGGCTTTGCGGCCTCTTCAGCCTGGAATTGCCGGGCTGGGAATCACCGGGGGGCAGACCCTTGATCCTCAACCTGGAAGGGGTGCTTCAGGACTATAACTCGCCGGCGCCTGGCAATTGATTTCCTTAAAAAGAAAATACCTTTGATTGCTCGGCAAGGTCAATCAAGGTCATGCCGGTGCTGATCTTCGCTCCGGGCGGCAGGTCGTCTTCGCCCACCAGGCGCGTCTCGGCGCAGGGTTTGCACACCAAAATCCCGGCGCCCCGGTCCACCAGGAACTTCCAGTAGGTGATGAGTTCATCCCCGGTGGGGGCCTTGACCCGCTCCGCCAGGGCGAGGTTGGTGAGATAAACCGCGTCGTCCACCAGGAAGACGGTCACGTCGTGCCCCTTGTCTTTGGCGATCTTGGCGAACTGGAAACACCGCACCGCCCGGGTCGGGTCCTCCGGACCCCGGGTTAACACAAACAAAAACTTGCTCATGGGCTCCCCCTTGAAAATGGCCGTGGATTTATAAGGGGGGAGTATAGCGCGGTTCGGATCAAAGTTAAAGGAGTAAGCCCGGCTAAATTGCTGATATGGCCCTGATCCCAGATTCATGCCCTTTAATCTCGAGTAAGGCATGGTTATAATGCAAATAGTAATTTTAACTTGAAAAACCGGATTGAGTGAATGTTTGCCTTCAAGACCTTAGAGCGAAAACTTGCCGCTCTGCTGATGCTGCCGCTGATCCTGATCCTATTGGTCATCGGCGTATCCGGCTACCGCTTCATTCAGGGCATATTATTCAAGGAATGGCAGGAAAACGCCATCCTGCGGCTGGAGCGGGCCGCGCACCAGATTGACATGCGGCTCCACGACAAGATGCAATGGATGGATACCTTCGCCCGGGCCGGGCAGGACTCCCGGGGACAGGTAATCCAGGATTGGCTCTTGGGGCAGATAAAGTCCGAGCCCGGCGTCAACCTGGTTAACCTGACCAGGATGAAGGAAGCCGGTACCGGGGGCCGCATGGAGATCCCGGACCGGTCCGCGGCGATCTCTCACATCGGTTACTTTTACCCCCCGGACGGGAAAACCGTGGGGCTGCGGGGAGAGCTGCTGAATCTGGCCGGCAAGCCCATGGCCCGGCTCGAAGTGGTCCTGAGTTACGATTACCTGATGCAGGACGTTCTCACGGAAGGCTGGATGGTGGCCCAGATGGCCTGCCTGGTGAGCCAGGAGGGGCACTACCTGGCCCACAGCAGCTCGGCCATGGAGGCCCGCCGCTGTCTGGGGGAAACCCAAGACCCTCTGGAGATGGCCATGATCAGGGCCATGAAGGAAAAAGACTTCGGCACGCTTACGGAAGAAGGCTACCGCCCGGACATGGTAGTGGGATATTACAAGCTCCATGCCGCGCCCTGGGCCATCATGCTGCACGCCCGGGGCAGCGAGATCCTGGCTCCTATTTTGCGGTTCCGCCTCTACTACCTGGCGGGCGGCATCCTCTGCCTGGCCGTGATTCTGGCCCTCATCCGCCTGGGGGTGCGGCCGGTGGTCGGGGCCATCCGCAAGATCGCGGCCAAGGCCGCGCTGGTGGCCCGGGGCGACTACGGCGAACCCCTGCCGGTGGTCAGCCGGGATGAGATCGGCCAACTGACCGCCAGGTTCAATGACATGGTGGCCGGTTTGAAAGAACGGGATTTCATCAGCAATACCTTCGGCCGTTATGTGGACCCCGAGGTGGCCCGGGAGCTCTTAAGCCGGCCGGAAGCGTCCCGGTTGGGCGGAGAAAAACGGGAGGTGGTTATCCTGTTTGCCGATGTCCGGGGTTTCACCCCCTTGGCTGAAGCCCTGAGTCCTGAAGCTATCATCCACCTGTTAAACCGTCATTTTGCCCGGATGATCGAGGTGATCCAGGCGCACCGGGGCATCATCGTGGACTTTTTGGGCGACGCCATCCTGGCCTTTTTCGATCCCTTGGACGGCCCCGTAGGTCCTGTGGCAGAGCGGGCGATAGATTGCGCAGTCAAGATGCAGTCCGCGGTGGAAGACGAAAACGTGGCCGAACCCGCGTATCCCCCGGTGCACATGGGCATCGGCCTCCATGCGGGAGAAGTGGTGGTGGGAAACATCGGTTCCGAAAACCGGGCGAAGTACGGCATCATCGGCTCCCCAGTGAACCTGTCCCACCGGATCCAGGGCCAGGCTCAGGCGGGCGAAGTGGTAATTTCCGAAGCGGTTTACCGCCTGGCCGAGGAAAAGCCCATGGTGCTCAGGAGCTTTCAGACCCACCTCAAGGGCGTCAAAGAGCCGCTGAATCTCTATGTGGTTCACAGCCACCTGGAATAAAAGATGCCCAGTTTTGGATAATGTGGGGAGTCCTTTATGGAGGCCGTTAATTAATGTCCGGCGACAATAATAGGGAAACGGCCGCGGCTGAACCGGCATATTATATGTTGCCCGGCCCGGAGGTCCTGGAAAGCTTCGGAACCGGTCCCGCCGGGCTGAGCGCCTCCCAGGCCTTGGATCTCCTGGAGCAACACGGTCCCAACGAGTTGGCCCCGCCGAAAAAAATCTCTCCCTGGGTCATCTTTTTCCGGCAGTTTCAAAGCCTGTTTATCATTATCCTGATCGCGCCTGCGGTAATTTCCTTCTTTTTGGGACAACACCTGGACGCTTACATCATCCTGGCCATTATCCTGGCTTGCGCCATTCTGGGGTTTATCCAGGAATACCGGGCCGAGCAGGCCGCGGCCGCGTTGCAGAAATTTGCTGCTCCCACGGCCGTGGTGCTGAGGGATGGAAGAGAACAGGTCATTCCCGCCCGGGAAGTGGTGCCCGGGGATCTCCTGGTTTTGCAAACCGGTGACCGCATCGCCGCGGACGGACGCCTGCTGGAGGCGGTTAATCTCAAGGCGGACGAAGCCCTCCTTACCGGGGAATCCACCCCGGTGAACAAGGACGAGGAACCGGATCCGCGGCCCCAACTTCCCATCGCCGACCGGAAAGCCATGGTTTTCGGGGGCACAGTTATCACTTATGGCCGCGGGAAGGCGGTGGTGACCGCCACCGGCATGGAGGCCGAGTTCGGCCGCATTGCCCGCATGTTGGGAGAGACCCCCCAGCAGAAGACCCCCTTGGAAGCCCGCATGGCTACCATCGGCTTGGTGCAAAGCATCATCTGCCTGTCGGTAATCGTCGCGGCCATCATTTTCGGGGTTATTCGGGGCCATCACTGGCTGCAGATGCTCATCTGGGGCATCAGCCTGGCCATAGCCGCGGTGCCGGAAGCCCTGCCCGCGGTGGTGACCGGCGCCATGGCCATCGGCACCACCCGCCTGGCCCGCCGCAACGCCATCGTCAAAACCCTGCATGCGTTGGAGACCATGGGCTGCACCACCGTGATCTGCACCGACAAGACCGGCACCTTGACGAAAAACGAAATGACCGTGCGCCGGGTTTTCGTGGATAACCGGGAGGTTGCAGTCAGCGGCCTGGGGTATGAGCCCGCCGGCGGCTTTTCTCTTGAAGATAACGAAATTGCTCCAGGGGATGATCCGGTCCTGATGGAAGCCCTTCGCATCGGCATGCTTTGCAATGACGCGGTTTTGACGGAAACAGGGGAGAGGACTTGGACCGTCCGGGGCGATCCCACCGAGGGGGCCCTGCTGGTGCTGGGACGCAAGGCGGGTCTCCAGGAGGAGTTGTTGGCCCGGGACTGTCCCCGGCTGGCGGAGATTCCCTTCGATTCCGGGCGCAAGCGCATGACCACCTTTCACCAGGATCCATCCGGCATTTTGGCCTGCACCAAGGGCGCGCCCGAAAGCCTTCTGCCCCACTGCACCCGGATGTTGGCCGGTATTGGCGAAAGGCCTTTAAGCGAAGGGGATCGGCAGGTAATCCTGAGCGAAGCGGCGCACCTGGCCGGGGAGGCATTGAGGGTTTTGGGCCTGGCTTACCGCAGATGGGAGTCGATTCCGGAGGCACCTGCTGCGGAGAAGGAGGCGGACTTGATCTGGGTAGGACTGGTGGGGATGATGGACCCCCCCCGGCCGGAAGCCCGGGACGCAGTGGCGAAATGCCGGCAGGCGAGCATCCGGGTGATCATGGTCACCGGGGATCACCCCGATACCGCCCTGGCGGTGGCCCGGGAGATCGGCCTGGTACTCCCCCGGGGAAAAAAGGCCGCTATTTTGAGTGGCGCTGATCTGTACCGCATGAACGATGAAGAGCTGTCCAGTGACCTGGACAGGGTAGCGGTCTTTGCCAGGGTGGCCCCGGAGCACAAGCTGCGCCTGGTGAATCTGCTCAAGGCCCAGGGGGAAATAGTGGCCATGACCGGGGACGGCGTCAACGACGCGCCCGCCTTAAAAAGGGCCGATATCGGGGTGGCCATGGGTATTGCCGGCACCGAAGTCACCAAGGAGACCGCGGATATTATCCTGGCGGATGACAACTTTGCCACCCTGGTGAACGCGGTGGAAGAAGGCCGGGCGGTTTTCGATAACATTAAAAAATACCTGATTTTCTTACTGAGCACGCATCTTTCGGAAGTTATGGTGCTCACCGGCACCTTTTTCATGGGGATGCCGCTGCCCCTGGCGGCCCTGCAGATTCTGTGGGTGAATCTCGCCACCGACGGCCTGCCGGCCCTGGCCCTGGGGGTGGACCCCAAGGCTCGGGATATCATGGAGCGCCCCCCCCGCCTCCCGGGAGAAGGAATATTCTCCAGCGCCATGATCATCATGTTGGTAGGAATCATCGGCTATCTCACCATTGCCCTGATCCCCCTCTTTCATCATTATTATCATGGCTACCTGGCGGTTATCGGCGACCCCGATCTGTCCCTGGCCCGGGCCCAGACCATGGTCTTTGTTAACATCGTGCTGGCGGTGCTGGTCAATGCCTTTAACTGCCGTTCGGAATACCACTCCCTGTTTACTGTCGGCATCTTTGCGAACCGTTTCTTGCTAGTCTCCGTCATCATTTCTTTGGGGATGATGGTGGCGGTGGTCCAGATACCTGCCCTGGCGGATGTGTTCCATGTCGTGCCCCTGGGGTGGAAAGAGTGGCTGTTCTCTATGTTCCTGGCTTTTCTACTTCTGCCGGTGGTGGAATTGACCAAGTGGCTGGTCCGCCAAACTTATCGCCTCCCATCTTAACTTCGGCCCCGGGATCTGGCCATGGTCGAAAATTATTCCTTGAATGGGAAAGTTATTAAATATATTCTGCAAATGATAATATTCGGCGCGCCTTAGAAGTTTTTATTCAGGAAGGGAAGTCCTGATGCTCACCGCGCGGCGCCGACCCGTTGCCGGGTAAATCCCTCTCGAAGGATTAAAACGATGCCCTATAACTCTCTCATTTTCGAGGTCAAGGATGGCGTTGGGCTGATCCGCCTCAACCGCCCCGACGACGGCAATGCCATTACCATGGAGCTGGCGAACGAACTGCTGGATGCGGCCATGCGCTGTGATGAAGATCCTGCAGTCCGGGCGGTGGTTTTGACCGGCAGCGGCAAGATGTTTTGCGTGGGCGGCGATCTCAGGACCTTTGCCGCCCAGGGGGAAAGGGTGTCCCTCTATTTGAAACAGATCACCCAGCCTTTTCATGCGGCGATATCCCGGTTCAACTGGATGGACGCCCCGGTGGTGGGAGCCATTAACGGCACGGCTGCCGGCGGAGGCTTCAGCCTGGCGCTGACCACCGATATCGCCATTGCCGCGGAGTCGGCAAAATTCACCATGGCCTATACCAAAGTGGGCCTGGCCCCGGACGGGAGCTCGAGCTACTTTTTGGCGCGCATGGTGGGGCTGCGCCGTGCCAAAGAGATGGCGCTGTTGAATCCGGTGTTATCGGCAAGACAAGCCCTGGAGTGGGGACTGGTTAATCAAGTGGTCGCCGATGATCAAGTGCTCCCTGCCGCGCTGGAACTGGCGTCCCGTCTGGCAAAAGGACCAACCCGGGCTCTGGGGGAAGCCAAGCGTCTCATCCTGGCCGGCGCCACCGAGAGCCTTGAGTCCCAAATGGAGAAAGAAGCACGGGGCGTTGCGGCCATGGCAGGCAATGCGGATGGACGGGAAGGGATCGCGGCCTTCCTCGACAAGCGGACACCCAAGTTCACCGGGCAGTAGGTAACAAATAATTCTATCCTTTGAGTATTCAAGATGGCAACCTCCCTGGTCCAAAATTATGCGGCGCTGGACGTCCCGGAAGTGCTCCTGCGCCTGTTTCACCCCCGTCCGGAATTAGCCTTATTTAATCCGCCCACCTCCGCCCAGGAAATCTTCATCCCGGTGGAACCCGGGGTAGCTGTCGGCGGCCGCTTTTATGCGGCAGGCAAAGAGGCCCCGACCCTGCTGTTCTTCCACGGCAACGGGGAAATTGTGGCCGATTACGAGGAGCTGGGGCCGCTCTATATCAGGCAGGGGCTAAATTTTCTTCCCGTGGATTACCGCGGTTATGGCCGTTCCACCGGTACTCCCACGGTGAGCAACTTGATAAGCGACTGTCACGTTATTTTTGCCTTCGCCCAGGAGTGGCTGAAACAAAGGGGATTTTCTGGTCCCCTGGCGGTCATGGGCCGTTCTTTGGGGAGCGCCCCGGCCCTGGAGTTGGCTTCCGTGCATCAAGACCGGCTTGCCGGCCTTATCATTGAGAGCGGCTTTGCCTACGCCGGACCTCTGCTCGAACTTTTGGGAGTGGATGTGGAAGCCCTGGGATTCACAGAGGAGAGGGGATTTCGGAATGTGGACAAAATCAGAAATTGGTGCAAGCCTCTCCTCATCATTCACGCCGAATTCGACCACATCATCCCTTTTACCGAGGGGCAGGCTCTTTATGAGGCGAGTCAATCACTGGAAAAAACTCTCCTCAAAGTGAGGGGAGCCAACCACAACGATATCCTGGCAGTCGGCTTTGCCGCTTATATGGAGGCGGTGGCGCGTTTGGGCGCCCTGTTAAAACGCGAGAAAGCGAAATAACCTGTATTCTCTGCCCTCAGCGCCATTCTGAGTATTCATTGACAGCTCTTTGTTAAAAAAAGTAGAGTGAAGATCAATTCCACGTCATGTTTTCATTTGCGGACTTGGGATTTTTTCGAATCCAGGATTCCCAGGGGAATAGACCGATGGAAAAGACCACGGATGCTGCTTCCAAGGATATGCTCAAAGTGGCGGAACGCCAGGATTTGACCACCATTTGGGACCGCTTCGCCGCGCAGACCCCCCAGTGCGGCTTTGGCGAATTGGGGACCTGTTGCCGCAATTGTTTGCAAGGGCCCTGCCGCATCGACCCCTTCGGCGAGGGGGCCACGCTCGGGGCCTGCGGCGCGTCGGCGGACACCATCGTGGCCCGCAACTTGGCCCGGGCCATCGCCGCGGGCACCGCGGCCCATTCCGGCCATGCCAAGCACCTGGCCCATACCCTTCTTAAATCCGCCGAAGGCAAGGCCCCCGATTACCCGGTCAGAGATGAGGCCAAACTGAAGGCCGTGGCCGCCCGCCTGGGCATCGCCACCGGGGGGAAGGAAACCCGGGAGCTCGCCAGGGAGGTGGCGGAAGCCGCGCTTAAGGATTTCTCGGAAAAGGAGACGCCCGTGGCCTGGGCCGCCACTAATGTCACCCACGGCCGGGTGGAGACTTTCCTGAAGTACGGGGTGGTGCCCACCGGCATTGACGCCGCGGTGTCCGAAGTTATGCACCGCACCCATTACGGCGTGGACGCGGACCCGGTGAATCTCCTCCTGGGCGGCGTCAAATGCGCGCTCGCGGATTTTGCCGGCTGCGCCATGGCCACCGATCTGGCCGACATCCTCTTCGGCACCCCCCAACCGGTGGCCAGCAAGGCCGATTTAGGGGTGCTCAAGCCGGACGCCGTCAATATCGGCCTCCACGGCCACAGCCCCATCCTGTCGGACCTCATCGCCCAGGTGGCCCATGATCTGGACGGGGAGGCCCGGGCTGCGGGGGCCGTAGACGGAGTCAATCTGGTGGGGATTTGCTGCACCGGCAACGAGGTGCTCATGCGTCACGGCATCCCCGCGGCCACCCACTCGGTCTCCCAGGAACTGGCCATCGTCACCGGGGCCCTGGACGCCATGGTCGTGGATTACCAGTGCGTCATGCCCTCTCTGGCCGCGCTGGCGGAGTGCTTCCATACGAAGCTCATTACCACCATGCCCATTGCCAAAATTCCCGGGGCCGCGCATGTGGATTTCAGCGAGGACAACGCGGGAGCCGCGGCCCGGGAGATCATCCGCCTGGGCATCGAGGCCTTCAAGCGCCGCGATCCTCAGAAGGTCAACATCCCCGACCGCCGGAGCCATCTGCTGGCCGGGTTTTCCACCGAGGCCATTGTCGCCGCGCTTTCCGCAGTCAATCAGGACGATCCTTTAAAACCGCTCATCGACAATATTGTCGCGGGCAACATCCTGGGGGTCTGTCTCTTCGCGGGGTGCAACAACGTGCGGGTCCCCCAGGACCAGAACTTTCTCGCCATGGCCAAGGAACTGGCCCGAGAGAACGTCCTGATTCTAGCCACCGGCTGCGGGGCCGGGGCCTTTGCCCGGCATGGGCTGCTCACCTCTGAAGCCGCGGCCGAATACGCGGGGGACGGCCTGAGAGCCGTGCTCACCGCGGTGGGACAGGCCGCGGGGCTGCCCGGGCCCCTGCCCCTGGTGCTGCATATGGGCTCCTGCGTGGACAACACCCGGGCGGCGCAGGTGGCCGTGGCCGTGGCCAATAAGCTGGGGGTGGATTTGGATAAGCTCCCGGTGGTGGCCAGCGCCCCGGAGGCCACCACCGAGAAGGCCATTGCCATCGGCACCTGGGCGGTGGCCGCGGGCCTGCCCACCCACGTGGGGGTCATTCCCCCGGTGCTGGGCAGCCCCCTGGTGGCCAAGGTTTTAACCCAGGACGTCAAGGGTCTGTTCGGTGGGTATTTCATCGCGGAGACCGACCCGGTGGCCGCGGCGCAAAAACTCATTGCGGCCATCCGGGAAAGAAGGGCGGGGCTGGGGCTATGAAAGAGGTCTTCGTCCACCTGGATAGATGCCAGGGCTGCCGCAGTTGCCAACTGGCCTGTGCAACTGCCAAGTCTAAATCCAAAACCCTGTTCGGGGCCGTCACCGAGACCCCGCGGCCTACGTACCGCATTTACATCGAGCGGGGCGACGGTCTCAATGTGCCCCTGACCTGCCGCCACTGCGACCCGGCCCCTTGCCTGGAGGCCTGCATCGCCGGCTGCCTCTACCGGGATGAGCAGCGCCTGGTGCGCCGCCGCAAAGACAACTGCGTGGCGTGTTGGACCTGCATCATGGTCTGCCCTTACGGCGTCATCAGCCAGGGCAAAGAGCCCAAGATCGCGGTCAAATGCGACCGCTGCCATAAACTGGAGATCCCCGCCTGCGTCCAGGCCTGCCCCACCAAGGCTCTGGTGTTCGCGGAGCCTGGCAGCTTCGCTGCCGAAATCCGCAAAAGCGCCGCCGGGATCATGGCCCGGAGCAGGGACTTAGGGGAAAAGGTTAAAGGGGAAAAGGGAAAAAGAGAAAAAGGGAATCGATTATTGCCTTAGCTCCGAATCGAACAGAGGGTGGCAGGTAAAACCAAGGAGCACCGGAAGTCCCCCCTCCCTTGAGGGGAGGGGGTTAGGGGGAGGGTGGCGACTTTTGGCCGCGAGTCTTCAAAGACGCCACCCCCTCCCGCCCTCAACTTGAGGGTGGGGGCAAGGGGGAGGGAATAGGTAGTGACACCTTGACCCCGGTCGTCTTTTTACTATTCGGGAGTTAAGGCATTAATCGAAAAAGGGAAAAGAAAATAAATCGCTATTCAGTGTATCTTAACTTTTCCCCTTTTCCCTTCTTTCCCTTTTAATCCTGGCAGTTAACGCCCTTTCCCCCAAATTAAAATGGCCTCCTTGAAAAGGGTTAAACCATGCGTTACGTCATCATCGGCAACGGCGCCGCGGGCAATGCCGCGGCCCAAGCCATCCGGACCCGGGACCCGGCGGCCGGGCTGGTCATAATTAGTGATGAACCGGAGCCGGCATATTACCGTCCTTTGATCACCGGCCTTATTGAGGGGGGCGCGGCCCAGGATATCTCCTGTCGGCAAAGGGGAGAGACACCCCCGGATGCAGAGCTGCGCCTGGGGAAAAGGATCAAAGACCTGGATGCCGGTTTGCGGCGGGTTACCTTTGAGGATGGGGAAACCCTTGCGTATGACCGCCTTTTGCTGGCCACCGGCGCGGCGGCCATCCTCCCGGAGATTCCCGGCTTGCCGGGCGCCGGGACCTTTGCGCTGCATACCCTGGCGGACGCCCGGGCCATTGCCCGGGCGGCCCGGGGGGCAAAGTGCGCGGTGGTCATCGGCGCCGGCCGGGTGGGCCTGAAAGCGGCCCTGGCCCTGCGCCGGGCCGGGTTGGACGTAGTCCTGGTGGAGCAGGGCCCCCATGCGGTCCCCCTACAATATGACGCCGCAGCCGGGAGGATCTTGGCCCGGGCCCTGGAAGCCCAAGGAATTAACTTTTTTTTCGGCCAAACGCTTACGGAGGTTAGGCGTGAAAAGGACCGCATCCAGGGAGTGGCCCTGGCCGGCGGCCGGGTTCTGCCCGGGGAATTGATAGTGGCCGCGGTGGGGGTCCGGGCCAATAGGGAATTAGCCGGGAAAGCCGGGCTGCGGGTTAATCAGGGAATTGTGGTGGATCAATGGCTGCGGACCAGTGACCCGAATATTTATGCGGCCGGGGACGCCGCGGAGAGCATGGATTTGCTCACCGGCCAAAACCTGGTGAGCGGCCTGTGGACCAATGCCGTGGAGATGGGGCGGATCGCCGGGCGCAACATGGCGGGCGCCAACCAGGCCTACCCGGGCGCCTGGGCCGTGCTCAATTCCCTGGACGTGGCCGGCATTCCCACGGTTTGCATCGGGCTCACCAACCCGCCTCCGGGGGAGGGATACCGGGTGCAGGCCGGCCACCGGGGGAACAACTACCGCAAGCTGGTTTTTCATGGCGAGGCGCTGGTGGGGGCCTTGCTGGTGGGGGATATCGACGCGGCCGGCGTTTACGCCGGTCTCATCAAGGCCAAGGCGCAAACCGTGAAGATCGCCGCGGCCCTGGAGCAGCCCCGCCGCGTCCTGGCCGCCTGGTTGGCCGGCTGTAAATTAAAGGAGGGCGCCGGCGCGGCTTAAGCAGTCGATGGACCGTACTTTAACAGGCTTTTTTTTGGAGCTGCGAACATGGCCATCACCCGGGCCGCGGCGCCGCTGGCCTGGCAGACGGTTTCGGAGATGTCTTTCGGCCCCTGGCTGGTCCCGGCCAGAAATACCCCCGGGGTGGCGGATTCCAGGGGATGGAGGATGGGATGTTTGGTGCGGTAAAAACCGTGGGCGTCCCTCTCCGGGGGGACGTCCTGGAAAGGCAGCAATTCTGAGAGGGCTTGGAGTCCCACCGCCAACACGACCAGGTCCACGGCCAGTTTCCGGCGCCCGCCCCGGACCAGGTCTTCGTAGCAGACTACCGCGCGGCCGTCCGCGTCTTCTCTGATCAACCCCGGCAGGCCCTTGACAAAGCGGACCCCCGCCCTTCGGGCCCGTCGCAAAAGTTCTTCAAAGCCTTTGCCCGAGGTGCGGATATCGTTGTAGAAGATGGCCACCTCGGCGTCGGGGTGGTGCTCCAGGGCAATCATGGCCTCTTTGATGGAGGCGGTGCAGCAATACCCCGAACAGTAGGGTAAAAACCGGCGGTCCCGGGATCCGACGCACTGGATGAAGGCCAGGCTCTTGGCCTCCCTGCCCCGGGCCGTAATCAGAGACCCCTGGGTGGGCCCCGTGGCGCAGATCAGGCGTTCATACTCCAAATTGGTGATCACCGCCGGGATGCGGCCATAGCCGTATTCGCTTTTAATGGAGGGGTCAAAGGGACGGGCGCCGGTGGCCAGAACTATGGCCCCCACCTCCAGCCGCCGGGAACGGGGCGCGTCTTCCAGTTTGATGGCCCCGCGGTCGCAAGCCCCGGCGCACATCCGGCAGTCGATGCAAAACTCCTTCTCGATGGTGGACCGCAAAGGCACGGATTGTTCGAAGATGATGCGGATGCATTTCCGGGGCTTGAGCCCCAGATTCCAGCGGCTGGGGACAATTACCGGACAGACTTCGGCGCAGGCGCCGCAGCCCACGCACTTCCTCATGTCCACATAGCGGGGCTTCAGGGTCACATCGACCTGGAAACTGCCGGCCTGGCCGGAGATCTTCTCGATTTGGACATAGGTCAGGAGTTCGATGCGTTCGTGGGTGGAAACTTCCACCAGCTTCGGTCCCAAAATGCAGATGGAGCAATCCAGGGTGGGGAAAGTCTTGTCCAGTTGGGCCATGGCGCCGCCGATGCTCAGGGAGGAATCGGCCAGAAAAACCTGGCAGCCGGCCTGGGCCAGGTCCAGGGCCGCCTGGCAGCCGCCGACGCCGCCGCCGATAACCAACACCGCCTGCTGCAGAGGCAGGGTTGCCCGGGGGGGCGCCTCAGCTCCCTCCAGGGCCGGCAGGATTACCCCCACCGCCTCCTCCGGAGCGGCGCAGCCCCGCAAATCGATGACCCGAGGCTCCTTTCGAAGATGCCTGAACAAGCGGGCCCGGCCCGCAGCCTCGCAGGCCGCCAGCAGCCAATTCCCCGGTTTCCCCAAGAGGATGGACGCCTGTTTGAGCCCACCGGGGGTGCAGAGGGGAGGGGCGAGGTGGGCCAGCCAGCCCGCGTCGCCGAGTTGCCGGACTACCTCCGGCAGATCGAAGGCGAACTCCGGACAACTGCAAACCAGCAGTTTCATCACCCTTCCCCCTTTTTCGTCCCCGGCAGTTGTCCGGCCATCTCCTGCACTACCCTTTGAAAAGCCCTGCCCTCAGTGGCGGAGATCCACTCCAGGCGGAGGCGCCCCGGGTCGATGCCTTTTTTCTCCAGCTTTGGCCTCAGTTTATCGAGGCGCGTCTGGGCCTTGAGATTGCCGGACAGGTAATGGCAATCCCCCGGCGGGTGGCAGCCGGAAACCAGCACTTGGCCGACGCCCAGCTTGAAGGCGTGAAGAATAAACTTGGGGTGGATGCGGCCGGCGCACATGGTGCGGATGATGCGGATCGCCGGAGAGTATTGGAGCCTGGAGACCCCGGCAAAGTCGGCGCCGGCATAAGAACACCAGTTGCAGCAGAAAACCAGGATCTTCTTTTCCGGCTCCACCGCCAGGGCGGCTTCGATCTGGTGGAAAATCATCTCATCGGTGAAACCCAGGGCCACCACCGCGCCGCTGGGGCAGGCGCCGGCGCAGGCCCCGCAGCCTTTGCAGGCCGCGGCAATGATCCGGGCTTTCTTCTCTTTGTCTCGGTGGTGCGGGCTTTCCTGGTGGTGCGGGCGTCCCCGCCCGCACTCCACTAGCTCCACCGCCTGATAGGAGCATTCCTGGAGACAGGTGCCGCAGCCCACGCACTTTTCCTGGTCTACGGCGCAGATAACGCTGTCCAGGGTGATGGTCTCATGGGCAAACAGCCCCAGGACTTTGGCGGCCGCGCCGCTGGCTTGGGCCAAAGTCTCGGCCAGATCCTTGGGGCCCTGGCAGGCCCCGGCCAGAAAGACGCCGTCCAGCACCGTCTCCAGGGGCCGCAGCTTGGAGTGGGCTTCCAGGAAAAAGCCGTCATTGCCCGTGGGCAGTTTCAATGCCTCCTTCAAAGATAGGCTGTTACCCGGGGTCATGCCCACGGCCAGCACCGCCAGATCGAGGCGGTCTTCGCATTCCGTACCCATAAGTTCGTTTTTAGCCCTCAGGACCAGCCTGCCGGCCGCATCCCGGCTGATGCCGGTCACCTCCCCACGGATAAAGAGGATGCCCGCTTCCCGGGCCCGGGTATAAAGCTCTTCCCAGTCCTTCTTGGTAGTGCGCATGTCCCGGTAATAAATGCGGACGCGGGCCTCCGGGAACCGGGCTTTGAGTTCCAGGGCCTGCCTCAGGGCGGTGGGACAGCAGACCCGGGAGCAATAGCGGTTCCCTTCTTCTTCCCGGGAGCCCACGCACATGACAAAGGCCAGGTCCTGCGGTTTGAGGTCGCACCCGGAAAGCAGCAGTTTGCCGGCGGTCGGCCCATAAGGGTCAAGGAGCCTCTCCAGGGCCACCGTGGTGAGGACTTGATCCAGGGCTGCCCAGGACTCGTAGCGGCTGCCCCGGGGGTCAAAGGGCAGAAACCCGGTGGCCACCACCATGGCTCCCACGTTAAGGGTCTCGTGGGTTTCCTCCGCGGTTAAATCCAGGGCCTGCCGGGGACAGGCCGGAACGCACCGCCCGCAGCCGTCGCAGTGTTCCCGGTCCACCACGTACCGGGCCGGAAAGGCTTTGGCGCAAGGCAGATAAACGGCCCGGCGCGGGCTTAACCCCTCCTCCATCTCCCTGGGCGTCACCTGCGGGCAGATCTCGGCGCAGGAGCCGCACAGATCGCAGTCGGCGGTCACCATTTCCGGAGCCCGGCGCACCGCAACTTGAAAATTCCCCACATAGCCGGAGACCGAGGTTACCTGACCGGCGGTTAAGACCCGGATGGCGGGATGGAGCGTCACTGCCGCCATCAAGGGGTTGATCAGGCTCAGGGCGGTTTCCCCAAGGGGAAAGGTGCGGTGCAGCTTGTTGGCCATGCCCCCCAGGATGGGTTGGCTTTCCAAGAGGACCACCGGAAAACCGGCGTCGGCAATATCCAGGGAGGCTTGCAAACCCGCGGGTCCGCCGCCGATCACCAGGGCTTGCCGGGTCACCGGCACCCTTCGTGCCGGCAGGGGCTGGGCGAACCTCATTTTGGCCAGGCCCATTTTGAGTAATTCCAGGGCCTTAATCTGCGCTAATTGAGGTTCCTGGGCGTGCACCCAGGAGCACTGCTCCCGGATGTTGACCATTTCCAGGAGATAGGGATTTAGGCCTTTTTCCACCAGCACCCGGCGGAAAGTGGCTTCATGGAGCTTAGGGGAACAGGCCGCCACCAGCAGGCGGTTCAGCCCATGCTTGCGGATATCCTCCTTGATTTCCAATTGCCCGGCTTCCGAGCAGGTATAAAGATGATGCCGGCAGACCACCGCCCCGGGGAGCTTCTCCGCCTGGGCCGCCAGGGCTTCTGGGTCGAGGACGGCCGCAATATTCAGACCGCAATGGCAGATATAAATTCCGAGTCGGAGTTCTTCAGTCATGTTTGATAAAGCTAGCAGCTTTCAGCTATCGGCTTTCAGCGTTTAGTCGTTACCCGTCAACCTGGTTATAGCCTCTGTCCATGCGTGGGAAAATTTTCCTGGAGTAGCAATCACCTCGGTTCTAATCAAGGTGACGGCGCCTTCGTCGCAGATGTTGCGGCAAACGCCGCAGTAACTGCACCGGTCCGCCTTGAGGAAGACCCGTTCCCCTTCCCGGACGATGACTTTGACGGGACAGAGGTCGATACATTTGACGCAATCCGGCGGACATTTCCGGTCATCAATAATTACTTCTCCGGCAAACTGGGGATCGACCTCGATGGAGTCGTACCTGCACACCCCCAGACACTGGGTGCACCGCAGGCAAAAATCGGGCTGGGGCAGAGTCCGCCCCGCGGCTTCGTCCAGAACGATGGCCTGGCGGGGACAAGCCTCCAGGCATTTGCGGCAATGTTTGGGACACTCTTCCAGGGCAGCTATCAACCGCAACTGCTGGCGGCACCAATGAACTTCGCCCTCCGGCGGCGGGCAGGGTTCCGGGCACTTGCTTTGGTCCATCCGGATTTTAGGGAGAAAGGGGGCCAACCCGTGATGCTCCGTGAGGATGCCCTTGACCTGCCCGTTATAGGTCAAGGTCACTGCCCCCAGGGGGCAGAAATGGGCGCAGACCTCGCACAACACGCAGCGCCGGGGGTCGATGTCGATTTCCAGCTCGGTTTCGCCGGGAATGATGGTCACCGCCTGCCGGGGGCAGACCAAAGAGCAGATGTCGCACTTGATGCAAACCTGTTTATCCAGGCGCAACTGCACCTGGTCCACATACATCCGCAGGGTCAATTCCAGGCTGTCGGCTCTTTCCCGTTTGCTTACTTGGGGAAACATGGGCCACCCAAATCACGTCGAATCACCAGTAGGAACGTCAATGCCGTTTTGCCGCGGCCGAGGAAATTATTTTTCTTTTCCCTTGGTTTCCAGACCGCGGTGAAATTCCCGGGCTCGATACTTAACTTGCTGGCGGCGCAGTCTGGCTTTCAGGTCGGGGAACTCGGCCAGCAAAAAGTCGAATTTATCGCACGGCTTGAGATCCGGGCATTGGTAACAGTGGTCCAACCCCCGGTCCAAGGCGCAGCGGCGAATGGGGCAATCCTCATGGCCCCGGCCATCCTTGCAGCCCGGACACTCCGCATGGGTCTGGAGCCATTCCAGGCCCTTGCGCAGTTCCGTAAAACTAAAAACTTCTTCCCCGGGAAAACAATGGAGCCACCAGTTGCTCCGGAAGCGGCCCAAGTATTCCTGGAGCCGGGAAACCGTGTTCAGAAAGGCGGGGTTGCCCAGTTGGCAATCGTCACATAAGCCGCAAAAACTTGCCCTCGACATGGCTTTGTCTCCTAGCGATTCCTATCCCGGAGCCTGCCGGCAAGCCCCGGCGCCGCTAAGTATTTTGGATTTCCCCATTATTAATATATAAGGCCGCACGAATCTGGGCCTCCAGTTCCGCGTCACTAAAGCGGGTCAAGCTGATTGCCTCTGCCGGACACTCCGCCGCGCAGGCTCCGCAACCCCGGCACAGCTCGGCCTTCACCTCCGGATGCGCGCTGCCGTTTACTCTCACCGCGCCATAGGGACAGACCTCCAGGCAAGTCAAACAACGGCGGCACCTGCCCGGATCAATGCGGGCGGCGATTTCTCCACTTGCCAACTCCGTCTGGAAGAGGATGGCCGCAGCCCGCGCGGCCGCAGCCTGGGCCTGGGCTACGCTTTCCCCCAGGCTCTTGGGATAGTGGGCCGAGCCACAGAGAAAAATGCCGTCCGTGACCGTCTCCACCGGGTGCAGCTTCTGGTGAGCCTCGAGAAAGAACCCCTCAAGAGTCAGAGGGATCCCCAATTGCTGGGACAGGCGCACATTATCCCGAGGCGGCTCGATGCCGGCGCTCAGGATCACCAGATCCGCGGCCAGAGCCACTTCCTCCTGTAAAAGCCCGTCCCAGACCCGCACCGACAGGGGCCGCCGTTTGGCCGCAGTCACCTTAGGCGGTCTTTCCGGTGGGAAGGGGAGGAATTTTACCCCCTTTTCTTTGGCTTCCCGGTAATAATCCTCCCGGAAGCCGTAGGCCCGGATGTCCCGGTACAGGACGGTGATATCCAGCAACGGGTAGCGTTCCTTGAGCAGCAGGCTGTTTTTGATGGCTTCACTGCAGCAAAGGCGGCTGCAATAGGGATGCTCCGGCTCCCGGGACCCAACGCATTGGAGCATCACCAGCCGGCGGGCTGCCGCTAACCGGGTATGCTGGTTAGCTATCAGCTCCTCCAGTTCCAGTTGGGTGAGAACCCGGGCATCCCGGCCGTAAAGATAGAGCCCCTCGGGGCGAAATTCCCGTCCGCCCACGGCCACCAGCACGACGCCATGCTCCAGGAGGCGCTCCCTTGAGCGGCCTCCTTTTTTTCTTCTGATTTTACTGCGGAAATTGCCCGCGTGACCTTCAAAACTCACCAATTCGCAAGAGGTAAGAACCTCGATATTCAGGTGGCGGTAAACCTTGGATTCCAACTCTTCTACGAATCCGGGGACGTCCAGTCCTTCCAGGGAAAAACGCAGCCGACGGGCCACTCCTCCCAACCGGGGGGAGCGTTCGATTAAATAGGTGTGGAAGCCCTGATCCGCCAGGCAAACCGCGGCGCTCATGCCGGCCACGCCTCCCCCCAGCACCAGGGCCCGGGGAATCACCGGATGAGTTCGGACGGTCAGAGGAGGCAACACCCGGGCCTGGAGCACGGCCATGGTAACCAGATCCAGGGCCTTCTTCCGGGCTGCGGCCGGGTCCTCCTGGTGGACCCAGGCGCACTGTTCCCGGATATTGGCCATGGTGCAGTAACCGGGGTTCAGGCCCGCGGCGGCCACCACCTCCCGGAAGATGGGTTCATGGGTCCGGGGGGTGCACGCGGCCACCACCACCCGGTTCAGGCCCAGAGTGCGGATGGTGTTCCCCAGGTGTCGGGTGGATTCCACCGCGCAGGCGAACAGGTCGTCCTCCACGTGCGCCACCCCGGGGAGCTTCCGGACCTGGGCCGCCAGTTGCGGCAGATCAATGGTTTTGGCAATATTGGTGCCGCAATGGCACAAAAATACCCCGATCCGCAGGGGAGCGTTCGGCGCCGCGCCGGGCATTTGCGGCCGGGGCGCGAAGCTCCGGGGGCTGATGGTCAGCAACTGCGCCGCGGCCTGGGCCGCGGCCCCCGCAGAAGTTACGGACTGGGTGATGTCCATGGGTTCCTGCGCGGTGCCGCAGGTGAATACTCCCGGCCGGGACGTTACCACCGGGTTCCCGGCGCCGGCCCGGATGAAGCCGTGGCCGTTGAGAGGGACTCCCAGGACCGCGGCCCCAGAGGAAAGATCGGCGGCAGGCCGCAACCCCGCGGCCAACACCGCCAGATCAAAGGCGGCCGCGGCCGGGCGGCCCACCGGGTCGGCATAACGGACCCGCACCCCGCCCCGGGGGAGGGGCTCGATGCCGGTCACCCGGGAGCGCACCAGGCCCACCCCCTGCTCCTGGGCCCGCAGCAGATAGGCCTCGTGGCCCTTGCCCTGGGCCCGGAGGTCCAGGTAAAAAATGACGCTCTCCGTCCTCCCCTGGCTCAGTTCCCGGGCTACCAGGGCTTGCTTGAGGCTGACCAGGCAGCAGAGGGAGGAGCAATACGCCGCGCCCCGGTTTAAGTCCCGGGAGCCCGCGCATTGGATGAAAGCGATGCGCCCCGGTTCGGTCAAGTCCGAGGGCCGCAGCAAGCGGCCCTCGTGGGGGCCCCCCGCGCTCAGCAGCCGCTCGAACTGGTAGCCGGTGACCACGTCCGCCAGACCGGCTCCGGGAAAATCCAGTTCCAGGGGGGAGCGGGCGCCGGTGGCCATAATCACGGCTCCCACAGGTAAAATCCGGTTTTGGGGCCTCTGCTGAAAATCAATGCCCCCCCCGGGGCAGACCTGGACGCAGGCCCGGCATTTTTTGCCCCGGAACACCCGGCAGGCCGCCGGCGAGACGGCCGCGGCCTGGGGAATGGCCTGGGGAAAAGGCACGCTGATGGCCTTGGTTTCGCTCAGGCCCAGATTATGGGGGTCCGGCATCTTCACCGGGCAGACCCGGGCGCATTCCCCGCAACCGGTGCACTTCTGCTCGTCCACATAGCGGGGCCGCGTGCTGAGCAGCGCCCGGAAGTCCCCGGGTCCGCCCTGGAGTTGCCGCAGCCGGGTCAGGGTGAGAATCTCGATTAAGGGATGCCGGGCAATCTCCAGCATCCGGGGGGACAAAATGCACATGGCGCAGTCGTTGGTGGGGAAAGTTTTGTCCAATTGGGCCATGACCCCGCCGATGGCCGGCCCCGCCTCCACCAGGGTCACCGGCAGCCCCAACGCGGCCGCGTCCAACGCGGCCTGCTGCCCGGCCACGCCGCCCCCCACCACCAGCACCCTGGAACTGGCGACGTGCGGCAGGGGCCGGACCAAAGCCCGGTGCGCTTCTTGTTCCACTTGTCGATTTAATTTGGCGGTTGTCGGCGATTCAGCCATTTGCCGGCTCATAAATAGTTCAAAGTTCAAGGTTCAAAGTTCAAAGTTCTTTGCGTCCTTGGCGCCTTTGCGAGAAACAAAAACATCTGCGCTTATTAAGGAATGACCAAGGCCCGCCCCAAACCCGATTACTATCGGTTAATTCTCCCGCCAGCGGAACATCTTCAGAAGATTATCAATGTCCTTGAAAGGGTAGGGAAAGCTGACCCCGAAACGGTAACGCATCAGCTCTTCCGGACTGGCATGGGCCTTTTGCACCCATATTACCCTGGCGGTCACCTCCTCCAGTTCCGTCCCCCCTCCGGTGGCGTGCATGATGGGCAGGCCGAGGGAGATTTCGTCGCCGATGACCACGAGAAAATTTCCCGCAATCTGCGCGCCGTTGCGGGTGAGGTCCACCAGATAGGTTTCGCTTACCGGCCTCCCGTTGATCCTCTTCACATCCAACACACAGGAATGCCTCGTCTCCCGCCGCCTTTCCGAAGTGCTGCCCATTTTTCCTGTTCCTCTAAATATGGAGACGGCCAGGGTACCCCCCTGGCGGGGTCAGGCCGTTTCCTTTATCAACCGGCCCGGGTTTAAGATTGGCCTGAATTGCCGTGTTCTATTCTTCATATAGGCTGCCAATGATACTAGTAACTTGAAATTCTCCTCGTTCCCAAGCTCAGCTTGGGAACCAGAGGGATATATGAAAAAAATTTGTTTGCCTTAGCATTCTGATAAATTGTGGGCATGCATAAGTTCCACGTAAGAGAATTGCACCTTATTCCGATCGAGGATAAACCAAATCGAGTGCATTCTGTAACTCTGGTGTCATCTTAGCCCCCAAAGATTCAAGGTAGGTGAGAAACTCGCTCCAATTGCTTCGGGCGAAAAATTTAGTTCCGAGTCTGCTTGACAGATCAAGGAGCTTATCGTTCACAAAATCAAGCATCGCATTATCGACAAACATAACTTGGCAGTAAGGTGCATAAGCGGAGATAAATTCAACATCATAAAAAAATCCGCTCAATCTATCTTTTGCTTTATGGGAGTTCTGGTACTGACCTCGCTTCACACGATCCTTGAGCACAGCAAAAAGCCCAGATGAAATCCACTCTGAAGGAACCTCTTCAAAGTATGGCGATTCGAAGTAATCTATAATACGTTTTAGTCGGTGGGGTTTATCGAGAGTATCACTATCTACAAGCATAAGCCCTTCGACAACCAGAGTCTCGATTGGTGAATCAATGGTAGCCATAAAGTCACCTCTGGCTAAGCGATTGACCATTTCCATATAACATTGTAAGTAGCTTTTCGCAGCTGCCAGATATTCTATACGACGATCTTCTTCAAATGTAGTTGTTGATTTTCGCCAATCGCCAAATAAATTAACAAGATTATCAACAGACTGTTTTTTTAGCTTTCGTTTTTGCTCGACATTATCGGGTGTGCGTGGAACATCTATCCAGAAATACTCATCCCACGTATTCAATTCGCTATGCAACGCGTCTCCTATATCAACAAGGAACGCCGATTTATCAGAGGAAAGAAAGCGTTCAAATCCTCGAAATATCTGCTTGTGTCTCAATTCATATTCAGGTTCGAATTTTTGCCCTCGAGAAGTCTGTTTTATGAATTCCCAAAGGCGCTGTTGTTGAGGATGCCTCCATTGATGTGTTTCGGTCTCATGAGTTCTTGAAAAAGGACACACAAGGAGCTGAGCATGCGCTAACTCACCAATAAGCCTTGCAGCGTCAACAAACTCTGGTAGTTCGGCCCGGAAAGCATGAGATAGAAAGAATTGATCAAGGTAGAGTATTTCCTTCTCCAAAACAGGAAGGTAAATTTCCTCAGAGTATTTGCATTTGAAGCACCCTCGCAGGAGTATGTTACCAGAAACATTAACGTTTCCAAATGAAGCCCTCGCTCCACACCCTGGGCAATTTCCTATGATACGGGTTACTAACATATCAAATTAACAATAATTCATGTTTAATGACGTTATTTTAATTAATTATAGTTTCTCCATTTCCTTTATTAATAGAGACAGTATTTCCCGGAAATCAATATCTTCCCCAGCCTCAGCCAGAATCCGCTCTATCATCCTGGCCCGCAGTTCCTGAATCAATCCTTCTCCTTTTTCCAGCAATTCGGCCTTGGCGGCGCTGATGAGGCCTTCCCGGAGGGCGATGCTCCGGAGGCCCTGGATGATGTCCAGGAAGCGCACGTCCTGGGGGCATTGGAAGGAGCAGCGGGCGCAGCGGGCGCAGTGCCACAGGGACGGGGAGGACAGGAGTTGGGCCCGCCGGCCGTAAAGAATCTGCCGGATAATCAGGCTGGGGGAAAAATCCGGGGTGATTTCGCTCACCGGACAGGTGGCGGTGCAGGCCCCGCAGGCAAAGCAGCGCAGGAGGTGGCCGCAGCCCGGCTCCCGGGCCACTTCCTCTTTGAACAGGAGATCGAGGTCTTGCAGGCGCAGTTTGTCATCCATGGGGCGGCAAATCCTTGACTGGCATCTTTTTCCGGGAATATCCTACCAAAATATCAAGCCTCCTAACTCCCCTTTCCTGGTGAGACGGCCTCGGCTGGAGGGAGGCACAAGACGCCACCCCCACCCCGGCCCTCCCCCCTCGCAGGGGGAGGGGGAAAAGAAAGGAGTTGCTTAGGGGGAACATCCATTATGGTAACATCCAACTTTAAATACGAGATTCTTCACTACGCTGCGCTCCGTTCAGAATGACAAATGAAGTTTGCGCCTTTCTTTGCGTCTTTGCGCCTTTGCGTGCGGCCTATCTTTTCCAATCCGGCCCGGCCTTCAAGTAAGAGTAATAGCCCCGGTGGGGCAGTGATCCCCGCATTTGTTGCACTTTTCCGCGGCCTGGATGAGCCGGGTGCACAGGTCCTGGCGGAACACCGCCACCTGGCCGTTGACCACCTTGAAGACTACCTGGTCCCCGGGCCTTGGCCCCCGGCCCAGCCTGGCCTCGTCGCAGTTGCCCAGATGGTATTCGCACATGGTGACGCAAATACCGCAACCGATGCATTTTTCCGGCTCGATGCTCATGCCCGGAGCCGCGGCCGCCGGCCCCAGCAGTTCCTGGAGGGCTTCGATAAAACCGGCAAAATCCGGTTCGTGAAGCACCGGACAGTCCTCTGGAGTCAATTCCCTTTTAATGAGAAATTCGGCGAACTCCCGGCAGGTCGCGCCGCACCGGCCGCAATCGCTGCCGGGCAAAAACTCCAGGAGTTCTTCCAGCGCCGCCATTAATCCAGCCCCACCCAGGGTCCGCCCAGTTCGTCCGGCACCCAGAGATTCTCGGGCCGCAGGCTGCGGTACTGGCAGATTTCCGCCAGCAGCGGCCCCCCTTCGGCCCCGGTCCGCCGGTAATAGGTGGCCTTGGGAGTCTCCGGGGCCACCAGCTCAAAATTCTCCACCACCACCACTCCTGCCTTGATGAGGGTATGGCAACGGCTCAAACCATTGATCCAGCGGCGCCGCGGCGCATCAGGGGGCAGGTCGAAAATGGCCATGTCGGCCCGGGCCCCATTCTGAAGATGCCCCCGATCCGCCAGGCCCAGAATCTTGGCCGGCAGGGTGCGGGTGGCCCACACCCAATCCCACAGGGAAAACTCCCGGGGCGGCAATTGACCCTGGCCGGCCGGCGGACGGGCCTTGCGGTCCCAGAGCCAGGAAAAATAACGGGGAAATTCCGCCACCGGATTCCGGACCGGTCCGCCCAGGGAAAAGGCCAGGTTCGGCCCCTGATAAGCCAGGGCCAGACGCAAGGCGGCAAGCGGCTCCTGACCCCCGGGGTTAAGGTCCAAGGGGTAGTGCCCCCCCAGGTCCACTTTTACCGGCTTCCCGGCCATGGCGGCGGACGCGCCGGGGAGCTCGAACCCCAAGTCCGCCGTTCCCCCTTCTTCCAGCCGGGCCAGGGCCGGCTCCAGGAGGCGGTCATCGGTCACCGCCCGTCCCAGGGCCGCCAGATGAAAGGCCCGGGGTTCGGGGAGAGGCAGCTCCAGGACCTCGGGATTGGCCTCCAGGGTAAAGCGCAAATTGCAGTCCAGGGCCAGCCTGGTCAGCCCTTCCAGGGTCCGGGCCGTTTCCAGGGTGCGGTGGGAGTAAAAGGCCTGGCGATAGCGGACAAAGGGTTCCAGCAGCCGCAGGTCCAGGGCCCGGGTCTTTTCCTGCAAAGATTTTATGGTTTGCCCCACTTCCTCCATTTGCTCTAGAGATTTCAGGCGGTTATCCATATCCCTCAAATTCAGCACCAAAGAGGCGGAGGTGTCCACCAGGGGGATGGCGGCCAACTGGCGATGGACGTAACCGGCGGTGTACATGGTCAGGAAAGGTTCATGGACATGGGTGTAACCCGCGGCCGCATAAAGCCGGCCCAGTTCCTGAAGGGAGGGAAAGTGGTTCCACAAACCCAGGAAATTGAGGCCATAGGTGGCCACCTGGCCCCGGAGATCGATGCCGCCCGGGACCACCACCCGGCCCGCGGCCTCAATGACCCGGTCCGTTTTCTCGAGGCTGGAGACGATCCGGTCTCCTTGGATCAACAGATCCCGCTCAGCCCCGTCCAGTCCCTGGGCCGGATCGTAAACGCGGCCTCCGGTGATTTTGAGATTCATTTACACCGCCTGTATCAGGTCCAGAAGAATGTCCCGGTCGGCGGGCAAGGCCGTGGGCAGCAATTTCTTCAGGACCAGGGGCAGTCCATCCATGCGATAAGCGACTTCCGCGGTCTCCAGGCCCGCCAGGGCCGTGGGCAGCACCACCCGGGAGCAGTCCGTGGTCCGGTTGGCAAAAGGACTTAAGCAGACCACCGGCACCTGGCGTTTTTGCAAGTCTGACGCTTGATCTTCCGGGAGAAACCAAAAGAGGTCGGCCCCCAGGACCAGGATCGCGTCAAATTCCCCAAAATCCACCGGCTGCGCGGCGGTCAGCACTCCGCCCTCATGGCCGAAATCCGGCGCCTCCGGGACGCCCAACTCGTTGAGCAGCAGATGATAAAGGCCCTGGGAGTTGAAATCACCCGATAAGGGGAACAGCGCCCAGGTTTGCTTCTCCCCCAGCCGGGCCGCGAGGCCGCCCAAGGTGTCGAGCACCGCAAAGCCCTGCCTGGAGGTGGCCCCCCGGCCGAAGAAGATGACCCCGAATTCAGCCTGGGAGAGAAATTTAGCCAGTTTTCTAGCCCCCTTGACCGCCGGTTTGGCCGCGGCGCTTCCCGACAGATGGGCCTCAACTCCTTTTAAGAGATCCAACTCCTGGCGAGGTTCGATCTGGACCAACAGGCGGCAGAATTTGGCCATCTCCGTCCGGTACAGGTCCACCGCCGCCACCTGCCGTTCTTCCACCCCCCTTTCCATGAACCGCCCCCGGGCAAAGACGCTGTAGCGCACCAGATGCCGGGGACAGGAGTGAAGAGGGTTGGCCCCCCAGAAGAGCACCGTGTCCGCCTCGTCCCGGATCACTTCCAGGGGGGCCCAATAAAAGCCGTGCCTTCTAAGGCTTTGATAATAGGGAGCTTTAAAAGCCAAGTCGGCCGGCTCCAGCCGGGCCTTGAGCTTTCGGGCCAGTTGCAGGGCCGCCTCTTGGGCCCAGGAACCGGTGTTGGTCAGGCCGTAAATCAGGGGCCGCCGGGCCTGGCCCAAAATGGCGGCGGCCAGCTCCAGGGCCTGTGTGTACGACACCTGGCGGAGGCGGCCATTCCGCCTCCACAGAGGTTCCAGGAGGCGGTGGCGCTCTTTTTGGGGATGTAATCTTTTAATAGGGAAGAAGCGGCTCAGTCCCCAGAGGCAGACATTGGCCACCTCCTGAATCTGGCCCTGGGCCAGCTTCACATCCAGGTCGTCGCAGAGGCAACCGCACCCGGTGCAGATTATGGACTGCTGCTCGACTTGCACTTTTCCTTGCACCCTACTTGGTTTAAACAATTCTATAATCAGTCTGCCATAACCGGCCTATCTTTGAAAGCCTTTTCTCCATGCCTAAACCTGAGACCCATGTATGGTGATGTAAGGCTATCATCAAAAGTATTTCCTGCGGCGGGACCCGGTATTGTCCGGGGAATTGAGCGCCATCTTTCCCGGGGCCGAAGATTTGGCCGCGTCGACGGCCGCGGCCCGGGTCAACGGTTATATCGCGGGCTACGGCGCCCGGGCCGGGCTGGACGCGGAATTGAGCAGCCTGGGATTATCACCTGCGGGAAAAAAGCGGTTGTCAGGCATGGTGCCCGAGTCTGAGCCTTCAAGACCGGCTCAGGGATGCCCCCTGCCGAGGTAAAAATTGTATGGTAAAACCATACATATGTATGGTATAAGCAAACAATTATGAGTACTCTGAGTGAGATTTTGTCCTCCAGGGTCAGAGCGGAAATCTTTCGCCTGCTGTTTGGCTTGGATGAAAAGGAATTGCACCTGCGGGAGATGGAGAGACAGGCGGCGCTCTCTCTGGGCACCATCCGGCAAGACCTGCAAAAACTGGTGCAGCTGGACTTGGTGACGACCCGCCGAGACGGCAATCGCCTCTACTACCGGGCCAACACGGATCACCCGCTATATCCGGAAATTCGCAGGCTGGTGTTGAAAACTGCCGGGTTGGTGGAGATTTTCAAGAGCGTTTTGGACCGGGAGGGGGTGAAAGCGGCCTTTATCTTCGGGTCCTTGGCCAGCAACAGAGAGAAAGCGGCCAGCGACGTGGATCTCATGGTTATCGGCGCCGTTGGCCTTCGCACCTTATCAAGTTGGCTGTCAGGAGTCTCGGAGCAAGTGGGGCGGGAGGTCAATCCTCACACCATGACCGTGGAAGAATTTCGGCGTCGCCAGGAAAAGGGTGATAATTTCTTATCAAATGTCCTGGAGTCTCCCAAACTTTTCATCCTTGGCAATGAAAATGACCTTGCAGCAATGGGCCGATAACGGCTGGCTGGAAACCCACATCACTTCGCCGGAAGAGATCGCCAACCTGCTGGCCATTGTGGAGCGTGATGTGGCAGACGTCGGCGGGAGAATCTCTACGGATTGGCGCTTCGGCATCGCTTATAACGCCGCCCTGAAACTTTGCACGATCCTACTCTATGCCGAAGGCTACCGGGCGGCCCGAACGCTGCAGCATTACCGCACCATCCAGGCCTTGCCGCTCATCCTGGGTCCTGAGCATCGAGCCGATGCCGACTATCTTGACGTTTGCCGGAAAAAGAGAACCATCGTGGAATATGACTATGTGGGGGGCGCCACCGAGGATGAGGCATCAGAACTGGCAGCCTACGTTCTGGAGTTGCGGAATAAAGTTCTGCCCTGGCTCAGAGAAAACCATCCTTTACTCCTTGTTTGACCTTGTCCAAATTTATTGCCATCAACTGTCACGCCACTCGCCATCACCGGCAACCGTTTCGATTCAAGGTTCAAGGAGCTGTGACGTAATGATTTTCAGTTGCAAATGGTTATATTTGGAAATGATTGGTGAAATATTTCACAAATTCCTTGCAAGGATGATCCACCTGCTAGCTGTAAGTGAAGCTGATGTTTTCCAGTTTGAGATGGAAAAAACAAAGCGAAACACCAATCTGGGAAAGATTTAGTAAGGGACCGCAGCATCATCATATCGCCTTAAAATCAAAGAACCTCTTGTAAGATATTCTCTGACAACAAATTCAGAAATAGTCTGGTTTACTTACCACGCTTTTTGGGCTAGTTTCTTTAACATTCCTTGATCCCCTGATTTTGAGGGAAATGGGGAATAAGAGTCCCCCGAATTCCCTAACTCAAACGAAAATTTCTTGAAATCACGAAAATTTCGGCAGAGTGATTAACTCCCTGAAATTTACCCAGCTATAGCCGACACTTGGGCGGCGGGTTAGAGGCAAACGTAATAGTTTAAAGGAGCGGGAAGCATGATTGAAATCAGAATTCATGGAAGGGGCGGACAAGGGAATGTGGCTGCGGCTGAGCTGTTGGCCAACGCCGCGTTTAAGGACGGCAAGTACGCCCAGGCTTTTCCTTCCTTCGGCGCGGAGCGCATCGGGGCTCCGGTTCAGGCCTTTGTCAGGATCGACACCAAGAAGATCCGCACCCGGGAAGACGTGCGGGAGCCCAATTACCTGATTGTCCAGGACCAGTACCTGATCGACACGGTGCCGGTATTGGACGGCCTCAAACCGGATGGCCTGGTGATCGTCAATGCGGACCGTTGCCCGGAAGATTTGCAGCTTAAAACCACAGCCACCGTGGCCACTATCCCGGCCACGCAGATTGCCCTGGAGATCGTGGGCCGGCCCATCCCCAACGCCATTATGATCGGCGCCTTTTGCTCAATTACCGGGTTGGTGAGTCTGGAAGCGGTGCAGCGGGCCATCATGGAAAAATTTCCCGGAAAAACCGGGGAAAACAACGTGGCCGCGTTGGAGCGGGCCCATGAAATCATGCAAAAGGGAAAAGGCCAGCCATGTTAAAATATCTGGAAGGGTCCCATGCCGTCTCCCAAGTAGTGGCCATGTGCCGGCCGCAAGTCATTTCCGCCTACCCCATCACTCCCCAGACCCATATTGTGGAAGACCTGGCCCGCCTGGTGGGTGAAGGGCAACTGGACGCGGAGTTCATCAACGTGGAAAGCGAATTTTCCGCGGCCTCGGTGGTGTTGGGGGCCGCGGCCGCCGGAGCCCGGACCTATACCACCACGACCTCCCAGGGCCTGCTGTTAATGAATGAAGTCATTTACTGCATCGCCGGCATGCGCCTGCCCATCGTCCTCACCTGCGCCAACCGGGCCATCTCCGCTCCCTTAAATATCTGGAACGATCATTCGGATTCCATGACGGTGCGGGATGCCGGGTGGATCCAGTTGCATGCCGAGGATAACCAGGAGGCCGCGGATTTACACGCCCAGGCCTTTAAAATCGCCGAGCAGACCTCCCTGCCGCTGATGGTCTGCATGGACGGCTTCATCCTAACCCATGCCTTCGAACCCGTGGACATTCCGGAACAGAAGGAAATAGACGCCTTTTTGCCGCCTTTCAAACCCCAGCATATCGTGGATCCCCGTTGGCCCCGGGCCTTAGGGCTTTACGCCGACCCACGCTTTTACATGGAAACCCGGTACATCCTGCATCGGGCCCTGGAGAAATCGGAACAGGTCATCAGCCGGGTGAGCGCCGATTTTGCCAAATCCTTTGGGAGAGAGAGCGGCGGCTTGATCAAGACCTACAACTTGGAGGATGCCGAGGTGGTCATCGTCACCATGGGCTCCATTGCCGGCACCATCAAAGACTTGATCGACCAACTGTCGGAGGAGGGCAAAAAGGTGGGGCTCCTACAGATCTGCTCCTTCAGGCCCTTTCCCAAGCAGGAAGTTTACCGGGTCTTGAAAGACAAGATGAACATCGTGGTCCTGGAAAAATCGGTCTCCCTGGGTAGGGGCGGAATCCTGGCCAGCGATATCCGCTGGTCTTTCCCCCGGGGTGAAAAAGGCCGGTCCATCAGCAGTTACATCGCCGGCCTAGGGGGCCGCAATATCTCGACGGACGCTCTGCGGGAAATGGTGGCCAGAGTGGAAAAGGAGCAGGTGGACCTGGCTTTTCTGAGCCTGAACCAAGAAATCATCGCCGAGAGGGACTTATAATGGAAATAAGCGCAGAAGAGCTCAACCGGGTAGAAAAGAAAAACCTCTTCGCCAGCGGCCACCGGGCTTGCGGCGGCTGCGGCCAGGCCCTGGCGGCGCGTTTGGTGGCCGACGCCGCGGGGGAGAATACCATCGCCTGCGTGGCCACCGGTTGCCTGGAAATCTTCAGTTCCCCTTATCCCGACCCCAACTGGCGCATCCCCTTTCTCCACAGCCTTTTCGAAAACGTGTCGGCGGTGGCCTCCGGGGTGGAAGCCGCTTATAAGATCTTGAAAAAAGGCCCGGTGAACATCATCGCCCAAGGCGGCGACGGTTCCACCGCGGACATCGGCTTCCAGAGCATCAGCGGCATGTTCGAGCGGGGCCATAACGTCCTCTATATCTGTTACGACAACGAAGCCTATATGAACACCGGGGTGCAGCGCTCAAGTTTCACGCCTTACGGCGCCAAAACCACCACCACCCCCATGGGCAACCGCACCCGCAAGAAGAACCTGCCCATGCTGGCCGCGGATCACGGCATCCCTTATGTGGCCACCGCCACCGTGGACGATTACCGCGATCTCCAGCGCAAGGTGAAGAAGGCCCTTACCATCGAGGGTCCCAAATATCTGCATGTCCTGGCCCCCTGTCCCCTGGGTTGGGGGCACGGCGGCGATCTCACCGTGCAGATCTGCCGCCTGGCGAAGGCCACCTGTCTCTTCCCGGTCTTCGAGATCTTCTACGGGGAAATTTCCAATATCCAGAAAGTCCCCCAGAAGTTGCCGGTAGAGGAATACCTGAGGCTGCAGGCCCGGTTCAAGCATCTCTTTAAGAGAGGTGAACCCACCAAGATCGTGGCCGAGATACAAGAAATCGCCAACCAGAATATCGCGAGGTTTAATTTATAATGGATAAGCTGCCCTTGGGTTTGGCCCTGGATTTAAGCAAGGTGGTGCCGTACAAGACCGGCTCCTGGCGCACCATGAAACCGCTGTATATCATGCAGACCCCGCCTTGCACCCATAGTTGTCCCATCAATAACGACATTCGCGGTTTTCTCCGGGTTTTGGCGGATAAACAGGACTATGCGGAAGCCTGGCACATCTTGACCCGGACCAATCCCTTTCCCGCCGCCTGCGGGCGGGTCTGCCCCCATCCCTGCGAGGACGGCTGCAATCGCCGGGATTTCGACACGCCTTTAGCCATCAACAGTGCGGAACGCTCTGTGGGGGATTACGGACTGGAACACCGCCTGGAACACCGCAAAGAAGTTCTCACCACCCGGAAGGAAAAAGTGGCGGTGGTGGGCGCCGGCCCCGCGGGGCTTTCCTGTGCCTTCCACTTGGCCAAGCGGGGCTTCCCCGTCAAGGTCTTCGAAGCGGCCCGGGACCCCGGGGGGATGATGCGCTACGGGATTCCCGCCTACCGCCTGCCCAAGGAGGTCTTGGATCGGGAAATCGAGGCCATTCTCAAGCTGGGGGTGGACCTGGAGTGCAACGTCAAGGTGGGGGTCAATATCCCCTTTGACCAACTGCGCCAGGATTATCATGCCGTCTTTTTGGGCTTGGGCGCCCAGAAGGGTGTCACCCTCAGTATTCCCGGAGACGACGCGCGCAATGTTTTTACCGGCGTGGGATTTCTCCAGGAGATTCACCGCGGCAGGATCCCGGAAGTGGGCCGGAACGTGGTGGTGGTGGGCGGCGGCAATACCGCCATGGATTGCGCCCGGGTGGCCAAGAGATTGGGCGCGGACGTGAGTGTCGTCTATCGCCGCACCCGGGTGGAAATGCCCGCCATCACCGCCGAGATCGACGAGGCCATGGAAGAGCGCATCATGTTCCGCTATCATACCAACCCCATCAAAATCATTACTGATGAGGGCCGGGTGGTAGGCCTGTTGTGTGTGCAGATGGAGCTCAAGGAAGCGGATGCCAGCGGCCGGGCCAGGCCGGTGCCCATTCCCGGCTCGGAATCGGTGGTGCCCGCGGACACGGTGATTATGGCCACGGGCCAGGAGGTGGATTACGATGGCATAGACCTGGCCAGGCGGGAAAATAAATGGATCAGCGTCGATGAATACCTCATGACCAACGTGGAAAAGGTTTTTGCCGGCGGCGACGCGGTGTTGGGACTAGAGACCGTGTCCGCGGCCATCGGCCAGGGACTGAGGGCCGCCGCGGCCATCGAAGATTATCTCGAAGGCCACGTGGAAAGCAGCCTGGCCAGCCCCCCGGTGGTCTATTTCAAGGATATGAACAGCTATTACTACACCAGGAAAAAACGCTTCGCCAAAGAGGCGATTCCGGTGCACGAACGTTTGAAGAGTTTCCATGAAATTTACGCCCCCTTTGATCACCGGGAAATTATCGGCGAAGCCAAACGCTGCCTCAGTTGCGGCCTGTGCTTCGATTGCCGGAATTGCCTGATGTACTGCCCGGACAACGCGGTCAACATCCATCCGGCGACGGGGAAATACGAGTTCGATTACGATTTTTGCAAGGGCTGCGGCCTCTGCGTCAAGGAATGCCCTTGCCACTATATCCAACTGACCCTGGAGAAGTGAGGCACACGGAGAAACCTGGGAACGGGGGAAATTCATAAACCTCCCTCCCCCTGTTTGGCGCTAATCACTACCCATAAGTTTATATTTTATAGATATGTCAGGTATTTTCCCTCTCCCCCTCAGGGGGAGAGGGCAGGGTGAGGGGGGGGTAAGAGCGTGGAATCGCTTAATAGCCACCATAACCTTCCCTCCTCCACCAACTTGTGGGTAACGATTGGCGTTTGGCGGGGGGAGCGGGGGGTGGGCGGGCGGCAGGAAGGTCCCGGTGATCAAGGTTCTCCTGGCGGACAATCATGATATTGTGCGGGCGGGTCTGCGCCGCATCGTCGAGGAATGCGCCGACATGGAGGTGGTGGCGGAGGTGGCCGAAAGCCGGGAAGCCCTCGCACAAATCCAGAAGACCTTACCGGATGTGGTGATTATCGAGATCTCCATGAGCGGCCTGGATGGGCTGGAACTCTTGAGACAGGTGTACCTTCACTTCCCCCAAATTCCCATCCTCATTCTCACCATCCACGAAGAAGAACAATATCTGACGCGGGCATTGGCCGCGGGGGCCAAAGGGTATCTGACCAAGCGTTCCACCGCGGACCAACTCTTGAAAGCGATCCGCAAGGTCCATGCCGGGGAGCGCTACCTCAGTGAGGCCGCGGTGGAATCCCTGGCCTGGCGCATGGCCCGGGGGGAACAGGGACGCTCCCCGGTTGACAGCCTCTCCAGCAGAGAGATTCAAGTGCTCCGGTATTTGGCTTTAGGGCACACGGTCCGAGAAATTGCCACGGCCTATAATCTAAGCCACAAGACGGTGCATAGCTACCGGCTGGCGCTATTGAAGAAGCTTAACCTGAGAAACAACGCCGAAATTTCCCGCTTCGCCATTCAGAACCGCCTGGTTGAATGCTGACTCCCCACTCCCTCTTTATAGTGGCATATGGGCCAAAAACCCCCAAAACAAAAGGCGTAACTCCTTGGAATTACGCCTAAAATATTAATATGGTGCCGAAGGCGGGATTTGAACCCGCACGGGTATTCCCCACCACCCCCTCAAGATGGCGTGTCTACCAGGTTCCACCACTTCGGCAGGAGCATATCATTTCG